>Ga0172379_10010978_pt1 | contig 10875 bp, 10 predicted proteins | sample GrowelOW334metaG_FD_119756 | JGI IMG/M metagenome (GOLD analysis project Ga0172379, IMG submission 119756) | Groundwater microbial communities from an aquifer near a municipal landfill in Southern Ontario, Canada - Groundwater well OW334 metaG | ecosystem: Environmental > Aquatic > Deep... | reverse complement strand
GCAGAACTAAACGGCGCCATCTTAAGCCATGCGCTCGTTGCAATGCGTCGCCCCCATTGAAAAAGGGAGGAACAGGGAGAATTTTGCCTGGGTCTCAGCTCGAAGCCGGCAAGGTATCTATTTGGAACGCCAGAAACAAAAAATCCCTGGCATAAAGCCAAGGATTTTTTGAAGGGCAGTCGACTTAGACTTACTTTGTCGTGACAGTCGTCGTGGTCGACCCTTGATCGTTATTGTTCGTGGACGCGGCCACGGCAACCGCCGCAACTGCGGCAGCTGCGGCAATCATACCGGCCGTAATCCCTCCGGCCGCCGCACCGCCCGCAGCAGCCGCACCACCACCACCAGCACCACCAGCACCACCAGCACCACCCGGCTGATTACCACCCGGCTGTTGTGCCAATGCGCTACCCACGACGAACATCGAAGCAATAACAACAGCGAGCGCTTTCTTCATTTTTCTCTCCTGTATTTGAGCCTGAGCAAAAACCGTATTCGAAGGTAAATCCCAACGCCGGGGGGATTCATTATCCACAAAAATCCGAAAGTTGCAAGTTCTAACATTCCGCTTGCAGCCCCCTTAGGAAGGCATTATCCACAGTAAATTAGAAAGTTGCAAGCTCTCAACTCAGCGGCACGCCGGTACTAGTTGGCATTTGTCGCGTCAAAGCAACAAATCCCCGGTAGGGTGTGAAGGCCGACAGTACTTACCTTCTTTCTTTCTGGCAGAATTGTTCACTTCGTGTTCAACGCATATCGGCAAGCATGATCCTCGTAACCGGCGGTACCGGCTACATCGGCTCCCACACCTGCGTGGCCCTAGCAAAGGCGAATCACGACATCGTGATCGTCGACAACCTGAGCAACAGCCGGGCTAAAGTAATTGATCGACTGGAATCCCTCTGCGGCAAGCGGCCGCAGTTCATTCAGGGCGACGTTCGTGACGCCGCGCTGCTAGACCGAATCTTCGCCGGCCATCCGATCAGTGCAGTGATCCACTTCGCCGGGTTGAAGGCGGTGGGCGAATCGGTCGCGAAGCCCCTCGAATACTATGACAATAACGTACGCGGCACACTGGAACTCCTCGCTGCTATGCGCCGCGCGAACGTCAAGGCGCTGGTGTTTTCCTCCTCGGCCACGGTATATGGCGACCCAGCTAGCATGCCCATTCGAGAAGATTATCCGCGCTCCGCGACCAACCCCTATGGCCGTTCCAAGCTCATCATCGAAGACATCCTCGCCGACCTCTATCACGCCGAGTCCGACTGGCGCATCGCGCGCCTGCGTTACTTCAACCCGGCAGGCGCTCATGAAAGCGGTCTCATCGGCGAAGCCCCGCAGGGCATCCCCAACAACCTGATACCCTACATCGCGCAGGTGGCCAGTGGCCAGCGCGAGTTCCTCAATATTTTCGGCAATGACTACCCCACTGAGGATGGGACCGGCGTGCGCGACTACATCCATGTCACGGACTTGGCGGATGGTCACGTCGCCGCACTGAAATACCTCAACGAAATAGACGATCTGCTCACTGTTAACCTGGGTACCGGCCAAGGCTATTCCGTACTCGAAATGGTCAAAGCCTTCGCACAAGCAAGCGGCCAGCCCGTGCCCTATCGTTTTGCCCCGCGCCGACCCGGCGATATCGCCCAGTGTTGGGCTGACCCCTCTCTCGCCGGCCAATTGCTCGGATGGAAAGCGACACGAGGGCTGGATACCATGTGCGCGGATGCGTGGCGTTGGCAACTGACCAACCGCTGAAGCGCATCCGCATCTAGCCTGTTAGCTCCAAGTAGTAATGTCCCCTCTTTGACATGACTGGTACGGCTAAAGGGGGCAGATCATCTTAACCAAGTAGAAATGTCCCCTTGGCGTGACTAATTTCAATGAGCACCATCTCGCCCCAGAACGACATTGATAGTCTTAAACAGTATTGCAATGTCGTACCACAACGACCAGTTCTGGACGTACCATTCGTCCAGTAGCGCGCGATCATTAAATTGTGTTTGGCTCCGGCCGCTTATTTGCCAAAGTCCGCTAATGCCCGGGCGCGCCTGACGATAATAATGGATTGAGCCGCCATATTCCGGTAACTCACGAGCTAGGAGCGGGCGGGGACCGACGAGACTCATTTCTCCCCGCAATACGTTGATGAGCTGAGGTAGTTCGTCAAGACTCGATGTTCGTATCCACGAACCGACGCCAAGCACTCGAGGGTCATTTTTCAGCTTGAAGTTGTTAGCGTAGTACTCCTGCCATTCCGCGGAATTAGTTTCGCGCCATCGTGCGAGTAGCTCGTCGGCATCCTTTACCATACTCCGGAATTTAAGGAAGTCGAATTCACCGCTGCCCTTAGCTAGTCGGCGTTGGTGAAAAATCACGGGACGGCCGTCTTCACGCCAAATGCGCCAGGCGACGTAGGCCATTAGAGGGGACAAGATCACTAGCAGTGCACTGGCTCCGATGATATCGAAGGTCCGTTTGATCCATTGATAGCTGCGTCGCGCAAGGTTATTGCGGACGGTAAGGAATAGGACTTCATGGCTGAAGAAATGGGACGCTTGGGTGCCAAAGAGTGGCAAACCGCGGATGGCGGGAATGATGTGGATGTTGCGTGCGCTTGCGCTCAAGCGTTGAACAAGCTGCTGGTTTTCCGCGGTGCTGAGGGAATCCAGCGCAACGACAATTTGCGGTTGACCTTGCTCTGCGAGCAGTTGCTCGAGTTGCTGTCGCATCGATGCCGTGTGGCTACCCGGGCAGGCGATGACAGGTGGCATGGATTGATTGAACTCGTTTGCAATGGCTGAGAGGGGCGCAGCATCTAAGTCTATAAACGCCATAACGTGGTAGCCCATGGAATTTTCCCCCGCTAAGGCAGCGGCGGCATCGCGCGCGTTTTCTCCGGCACCGATGATGACCGTACGCATTTGCCAAAGTCCCAGGCAGTCCAGTACACCTCGCGAGGTGGTTCGGGCGAGAGGAATCAATAGTAGATTGAAGAACCAGAGACTTAGCTGAACACTAGGCGCCGATTCCACGCCAGCGATGAAAATCGTGGAAACGGCAATCATGAACATTGTGGCAAGGACGCGAACCAATTCTCTCAATTCGTCCCAGAAAGGTCGGCGGCGTGAATAGTGCTCGAGCAGTACCCAAAACCAGAGGATCGTGACGCCAATTAGCCCGGCATGGATGAGCAGCGTATTGCGTTCTATGGTGGTCAGGCCACCAACTGCAGGGCCGTTGGGCCAGGCGATAGCGAGAAATGTCCCGAGCATTACCAGTGTGTCGCCCGTTGCCAGGGTGATTTTGGCAGGCCAGGCATTGTAGGGGAGGTGCACGCTGGCGGCCGCCGCGCGGCGATTGTGCAATTGCCTGGCGAGATAGAGCGTTAGGCTAAGAATCAGTGCGCCTGCTAGCCAGGCAATGTCGTGAAACGCGTCGTTCTGACTATCGTAGCGGTTTTGTAGTTTTGCGGGAAGAGGGCGGGGGCTATCGGGCCGGGAGCAAATGACCAACCCGCTAGGTGCGTGTTCCTCGCTTAGACGGCAGGTTGCGAGTGCGGCTTGAGGGTCGGCGGCCTGATAGATCATCACGCCGTTTTGCAGGCGTGCCGTAGTGTAAGGAACGGGAGCGTCGCTGAACAGATTGCTTTGTTCTGTGCTCAGTTCGTGCAAGCACTCCTGGCGCGTAATTCGACAAATCGGGCAGTTGGCGATCATCAGCTCTGCAAACGACTCGGCAGCCGATTCGCAATCTTCGTGTCCGCGTATGTGTTGCCGCAGAAAGGTTAGCGTTAAATCATTGCCTGCCTGAATCCTGACGTGGGCGAAATTTCCTTTGTGACGAAGATTCTGGCCGATTGCGGCAATGATTAAAAAAGAAGCCGCGAGCAAGGTAATTGGGATGAGGCGGCGGTTGAACACTTCAGTAGTCTCGCAATTTTGTTACCGATGTTAGCCATTTCGAGCAGAGAACGCGAGGCAGGTCAGTTCCACAAAGCGATAAACGAATGATTTCATCACCATTCGCAATATCAAATATTTTGTTCGGGCACACTTTCTTTACTCCAAAAGCCTTTATGCATGCTTAAGTGCCTTTTTAACGCGACCGGCATATGGTTTTCATGTAAACCTAACTGATATCCGGCATATTTAGAAAATGTTCGTAGTATCGCCGAGGGGATAAGCCACGGGGCATGCCACATCAAATACCGGACTTCTGATAAGACAAATTTTTTTCCCTCGCCCTCGGCTCCCCCGAATTCGGCGCGGACCCAATATTCGCGGGCATGGAATACCCCAATATCGAAGTAGCGCTTGAATTCTTGAATAAGCGAATAATCGTGTGAATGGAAAACCTGCGCCTCAGCGCAATAAACTATCTTCCAGCCACCTAGCAACAACTTCGCGGAAACGTAAGTATCTTCGCTCAGAATAGTATTGGACGGAAATCCGCCTACCGCCATAAATGCGGAGCGCCTATAGGCGGCGAAAGAATTCGAAATGAAAGCCGTTTTGATGCCGAGGCGCGACGCATCCGCCATAGAACGCACCTGTGATGTTTCAGGGTAATTGAACAACCGGGCGTGAGAACCGAAAGGTTTGGCGTTTGGATGGGGTAACTGACGGCCATATACCGCGCCGACGGATTCATTCACAAAATGCCCCACTAAATTCTGGAGTGCATCAGGATCAGCAAGCAGCGCGTCTTGCGTGAGATAAATGAATATATCTGTATCCGCCAAAACTTCCGCGGCAAGTTGGCGAGTAGCACCATGGTTAAAGTCTGAGCGCGGTATAACCAATACCTCGAATCTAGCACTTTTCGCGAGTCGCGCTGTTTGATCTTCCGAAGAAGAGTCCACCACCAACACTCGGTCAGGCTTCAAGGATTGTGATTTGAGCGATTCAATCCATCCCTCCCATCCATTGCCCGCGTTCATGGTTGGAACAATTAAACCGATCAAATTTCGCCGCGCCATCGAAAACGCCGTGATATTGGATTAGTTTCGACGGAACACACCGTATATGCAATATTGCCTTGTCCGTCGACTAAGCCATACGGACTGGAACGGCAACGGCATATAAAACACACATTCACATGTAAATCCGACGCGGTCCAACGTTTGTTGCATGAGGGTCTCGTCATAAAATATTTTGTGATCAGGGTCGCTGGCAAACCCTCGATGGCCCGGCACCCCCACAATTAGCAAACCGCTACCTGCGAGCACGCGGCGGATTTCGTGCAATAGTGGCAGCGGATTGGTTAGATGCTCTAACACATTATCTAAAACAACGCTCTCAAAGGCCCCATCTTCAAATGGCAAATTATCTGGGTTCATCGGATACGCCTCAAATCCCTGGGCGCGGCACCAATCCACTGCTAGCGGATTAATATCCACCCCTACGGTATTGGGTCTGTAGCGCAACATATCACCGATGCCACAACCCACATCCAAGGCTCGTCCTTCGAGGTTGCTACAGAGCTTTGGGTACAACCACATTCGCCTATATATCTGGGCGAGCCGTGTTCGCCTCCTCATGTAGCGAAAATAAGTCTCGTGCGAAGTCATTCTACTGAATCTACGAGACGAAGATACTCTTGCGCGGCAATGTGCTGCCGAAACTTCTCAGGAAGCAGAACGGGACGCATAGTATCCACCCGAGATCGCGACAGTTTCGCTGCTGCAAGCATGGCGCCCGGCAACTCATCGTCCAGAAAGAACAGTTTTCCATTCTGACCATCTTCGATAAATTCAGCATTCCCGTCAACCTTGCGAAGGACGCACGGGACGCCGAGGTAGAGTGCCTCCAACGCGGCTCGCGGCACTCCCTCAGACAGCGATGGCAACACGAGCCCATCGGCCTCGGCCAATAAAGTGCCGGGCCTCGCCACTTGGCCATGCAGGCGCACCGCGTCCGTCAGCCCATGTTTGCGTATTTCCGCAAAAACAATTTTCAATAGTGGCCCTTCCCCAATAAAATCAACCGTAACGTTGTGCCCATTTGCACGAAGCATTCTAATTGCGTGGAGCACCAACAACGGTTGCTTTCGAGGTGTCAGCGATCCCAAGAACACAAAACGCAATTCAGGGTCCGTTAGCGGCTTTTGACGGACGCCTGCCAGCTCTGTTTCGTCAATGAAATTTCCGACAATGGCCGGCTCGGTTCCTGTGAACCGTCGAATCTGATTAGCCATGGACCTGGTCATTGCGACCGTCAGGTCGAAAGATTTCAACGCGCGAAGATGCACCATCGCCAAACCAACTCCAGCTAGCCCGTAGTCAAATTTGTAATTGACCATCAGGTTGCCTCTAACGCTCGCGCAGATTACCGCTTCGCGACGGCATAGGCGATTGACCATATCGGCCGAAAAGCACGATGAAATGGACGCCACTGCGCGCGGCCCCGCTGCGTCGCCAAGCAGGGTGCGATATGCCCGAACTTTGCCCCAGATTCCCCCACCTGTACCTGCCAGGCAAACGTGGTCAATTGCCCGGTCCAGCGGCGCGTCGGCCCCAGGACCAGCCTTCAATGTCACAAACGTGACGCGCCGTTCTCGGGCAATGGCATTTGCCAATGCGATTGCTCCTTTTACCGGTCCCGTTGGAACTAAGGCGGGGACAGCTACAAAAACGCGCTCCTTCACCACCACCGGAATGCCCTTAACCGAAGCCAATCTCGGACAACACATCGTGCGTTGTATAGCGAGATATTAGTATCAATCCAATGGATAGTAGGACGAGTGGTCGTGAAATATTACTAACAGAATATCCCGCGATCTTCAATCGATGGTGCTCCAGTGCCGCGACAAATAACACCGGGTAAAGGGACCAAACAAGGCCCGAAAGTCGAAAAGCAATAATCTGAAAGTCATGAAATGCCCAAAAAATTACTATACCGAACAACTCCAACAACGCGATAGCTAGAAGAGCCGGTGCGCCATCGAATATCCTTTTTCTTTGGAGATATGCATAAAGTAAAATAAGCATATGAAATGCCGCCACTGATGCATCGCTAACGGGCGCGCCTTGTTCCTCGGCACTCGTGTAGGCCTCGACCCTCGCATCGAAGCCTCCAAGCGCTGGCAAGATGAGACGCATTACACCGAGCAACACCACGACGATTAATGTGAAAATATATCCATTTCTTTTACGGGCTTGTGATATGAGGTTCGCTGCCTCATAAAGAATTATTAATAGCAAACTCGTAATATGAATACTAGAGGCGATGAGGTAATAAAACCATCGTAGCCCTCGTCTTTCCGATGTAAGTCCCAAGGTCGCCAAGGATATGGCAACACCAATTCTCACCTGGGATAGATCGCGTACTATGAAAAAATGAAGAAAATATACTAGAAGCAACAACTCAAAACTCACTGAAAAGGTCTTTGAAAGCCTTCTCACCACCAGTATCGTTAGGAGCGCATTTAAAACCAAGAAGCCTTCATACGGCAGGCCCGTGCTACTAAGGGCGAAGAACAGGACGCGATAGCCGGGATCTGGAATTGGATAGTCGCCGTGATATGCAGCGACGTACATCAAATGATCGCCTCCGCTTGTTCGTAGCGCCGCCACGAACAACAAAAAGCCTATGGAATACGCAATATACACGCGTGATAGCAGTGGCCACGGCGACTTTGCACCACAATAGAGCATCGGCATCGCGCAGATCAAAGCGCTAAGCCCGACAAAATAATAAGCATACACAAACATTTGACGGTGTCAGATCTTACCTAAGCTAAGTTTTGTCTCGACGAATACCGGGCGTCATCTGACCGGTTTCCGCAGGACTACGCAGCTTATCTTGTATGGCCTGAAAAGCCACCTAAAGCGGTGAACGTAGCTTAGCCAACCACGAAACTTGTAGAACGGCATCAGTAATCGAAGCGCGGTTTTGACAATGCGCGCGATCCCTTCTGAAATTAGTTCGGCGCCATGTGTTGTGCTTACGATAACTCGTTCTTCGACTACGTGAAAGCTTGGAAAAAGCGCACAAAGTTCTCTTGGATTCGGGCGATAGTAGGTGTCAATCGGGTCGAAGTGAATTGGATACGAGTACGGTACCGAGAGTATCAGATAAGCCCCAGGCGGTAGAATCGCATCAACAATGGCGGGAAACTGCCCTCGCGCAGAATTGGGCAAATGCTCCAAGAGGTTGCACGCAAGAACCACCGTCGGAGTCGTTTCGGCAAGACGACTCTGAAAGGCCGGGTCAAAAATATCTCCTGCCAGATCAACGCCCTCAGCGTGTTTTAGATCTGCGTGGATTGCCTGAATTCTTGTTTGCATAAGGGGAGACAGCATGTGTTCCTGAATATGCGGCTGTATCACCTCACGAACATAGGCGGTGCTGCTACCAAGGTTTAAGACACGCCCCGGTTGACCTTCATGCAACTCTATGATCTTCCTACCAATGAAAATTGCTTCTTCAACTCGCATGTATAAGAACGTGTCGTAAAATTCAATCTGTCGTATTACGGAAGCACTTCAAACGCTCAATCAGTTTGCGCGTTTCTGTTTCTAAATTGAGCTCCGATCGTGATAACTTAATTAAGGCCTGCGACACCTCCGAATATGTCCCAGGCGCGCTCAGCAGTTGCGTAGCATAGTAGGCAGCTTGTTTAGCATTAGTTGGGTACTCCAATCCTTGCGTGCTGCCGAAATCCAATAGGATCTCCGGCGATGGATCGGACAAAAACGGAACCCCAAAGTGTGCGAAAAGGTAGGCACGACCGGCGTTTGCAGAGGCCTTTTCCGCCCAAATATCTAAATTGTCCTGAAACCCAGAGAACAACGCTAAGCTTAATAATTTGTTGGGGAGCCATCCCTTCGGTGCGATTCTTATAGGAACGATACCAAGATGCATGGAGGGGAGAAGTTCAATCAAGGTTGGCAAGTCATAATCGAGGTATACGCAAGTTACGTTTGGAAGAAGGATTTTTTCGTTAACATTCCCTACATTTGTCACGCAAAAAATAGTCACGCTATAGCGTGAACTCAGGGCCCTCAATAATTCACGAAAGTAAGCTCCTGAGCTGTTCAACATCTCGGCGTGCCCATGGTAGCACACGTTCAATGAGCCACCGATCGAAGGCGGATCGATGTGTTCGTAGGTGATTGGAGGCAATTTCTCAAGCAAGCGAACGAATATCGACTGATGCCCGTCGGCAGCGTGCGCTAAGTGAAGTCGCCGGGAGTCTGAAATGACGCAATCAGATGACTCGATATCCCTCCTAACTCTTATAAAGTTGACGTTTAGTGCTCTCGGTACCAAAGCACGTAATAGACTCTTCGCTGCTTTAAGGAAGTTTCGTTTCCAGTAAAGAAAGTAGGCAATTTCGTAATGGGGCTTTACTAGCAATATAAAGGCCTTAGGATAAGCCGTTCGCAGCTCAGTGGCTCGCCCTTGGCCCGCGAGGCAAATAATAACGTCCGGCTCTCCGTCCGACTCCGACTCAAATACCGCTACGTCCGAAAAGTTCAGAATAACTTCTCGCATTCCAATAAACGGAATGCGATAGCTGCCCGTCTTGGAGCTTCCAACCGCGGCAAACAGTATTTTCAAGGTTTGGTCGCTCTTGGCGTGCCATCGACAACTAGTAGACCGTTCCATCAAAACGCGGGCCTTCCGGAAGTCGCACGGGTTAATTCTTGCATTTGGTAAATTTTGATTTAGGCCCACGCCAGGATTAAGATTCGATGTATGACGGTACTATTGTATTAACCAAGCGATAAACAACAACCCTCAGATCGAAAAACCATCATCGACTAACAAATTCTGTCCGGTCATGAATTGTGATGCATCCGATAGCAGGAATAACAACGTGCCGCATATATCCTTCGGATCGAGCATGCCTTTTGTACCACAATGACTTTTGTATTCTTTCAAAAAAGCATCGGGCTGCCGATCAAGAATGCCACCAGGCGACAACGCATTGCAGCGAATCCCACTCGATTTGAAGTATTGGGCGAAGTAGCGGGTGATCTGGATAATTCCAGACTTGATGGCAGCGTACTCCACCGGCATCGTCATAGAACTGTCGGCATAGATTTCGAAGCGGGGGGCGATTGTGCCGTAGATTGAAGCCATGTTGACAACGTTTCCGCCGCCGTGCGCGCAAAAGTACATAGAGAAGCGCTGGGCGACTAAGAAGTATCCACCCAGATGCTTATTTATACTCTCGCAAAAGTCGTCATAGGTTACATCTTCCAGCCTTCGCCCCCAGTTCTTACTGCGCGGATAGGCGTTGTTGACCACAGCGTCGATGTGGCCATGGCGGGCATGGAGGGATGCGATTAGACCATCCACTGAGGTAGTGTCTGTAATATCCAAAGTGACGGCTTCGGCTCGGTCACCGATTGCTGTGATTTCCCGCGCAACCCACTCGGCAGCTGCCAGATCCAGATCTGCGACGATGGCCAAACCACCCTGCCCGGCTATCGCGCTGCAGAACTGGCGGCCCAACAGGCCAGCTCCTCCGGTAACAACTATTACTTGTTCGCTTAGCATCAATATTGCTCAAGAAATCTGATATGAAGGTTGTGGTGAGCGTTCCGCCCCCCTGACTTGGGTACGAAACGTGTGACCAACAAGACTGTGAGTCCTATGGTAACTTTTAATGGGGGACTTACAGATGAAGAAACGATTCACCGAGGAACAGATCATCCGGATTCTGCGCGAAGCGGAAATGACGGGGGTGCAGGTTCGGGAGCTATGCCGACGGTACAACGTTGCCGAGCAAACCTTCTTTCGTTGGCGTAACAAGTATGGGGGATTGGAGGTACCCGACGCCCGCAAGCTCAAAGTCCTGGAGAGCGAGAACGCAAAGCTCAAGCGTCTGGTGGCCGAGCAGTTGCTGGTGATCGAGGGG
>Ga0172379_10010977_pt1 | contig 10876 bp, 17 predicted proteins | sample GrowelOW334metaG_FD_119756 | JGI IMG/M metagenome (GOLD analysis project Ga0172379, IMG submission 119756) | Groundwater microbial communities from an aquifer near a municipal landfill in Southern Ontario, Canada - Groundwater well OW334 metaG | ecosystem: Environmental > Aquatic > Deep... | reverse complement strand
TATTTTCAATAACTTTATCTGGTTCTTCTCTAATATATTTTATATCTATCATGAATTTAATAGAGAGATGGAATATATATAAAAGTTTTGTAAGAAATAATTTGCAAAAACTTATAAAATAAATAACTATTAAGTGATAATATAATAAAGGTTTTTGAACCAAGTTTATAGTAGTAAACTTAAGTCACTATTTTTTTAAGTACTTAAATTTTGTTACTCAATGGTTAATTTTCCGTACAGAAAGTTTTATAAATGACTATATGACTTAAATATATAGTTCTAAAACAGTGCATAAAAAAGTACTTTTTAGAGTATAGTTATTGAAAGTTAAGAAATTAATCTTTTAAAAAACGCCCTTTCGAGGGAAATTAAATAAACACAAAAAAACATGAAAGACAACTTTGACATCTTTTTCAGAAGAAAGCCTGCATTAATGCTGGTTGCTCTAAGAAAAATGTCTAAGGTAAGGTACGGTTCTGTACTTGCAAAAGAAGTAGATTGTACTTATTCGCATGCAGTAAAGATACTGCAGACATTAGAAGGTCTTGGTTTGGTTAACTTCCAGAAGAAAGGAAGAATCAAGCTGATTGAACTAACTAAGAAAGGCGAAGAGATTGCAGAACACATTGAGAACATTAGAAGAAAATTATAATTATTTATACCTCACTTTAGATTTTTAGAGGAAAGCAACTATCCAATTTGGATTTTTTTTCCAAGGGGTGATTTTTATTTTTTTATTTTCGAACTTTTATCTTATATTTTTTTATATAAATCTTTAAATATATTATTTTGATATTATCTTTATGTCACTTGAAATTTTTGAAGGTATTATTGAATCTGTTATTGGAGAATCTATTGAATCAATAAGAAATAGACCCCTTGAACCTAGGAAAGATCTAGAAAGTGGAAAATTTGGTATCCCTCCAAGATTAGCTGTACCAATATATAATTCTAAAACATGCAAATATACAAATAATTTTAGGGAAATATTTCCAGACACAAGTTCTTATTATGATGATGCTATGAAGAGATTATCAAAACTTTAAATTTTTTTTATCTAGAACATGTTACATTCTTTTTTGGACAACATACTATCGCCTATTGGCGAGATAAAACTATCTAGAACTTGTTACATTCTTTTTTGGACAACATGAACTTACTGGACATCTTGAACAGAATGGAGAGATGGGCGTGCAAATTGTTCTTCCAAATAATACAAATATTCCATTGAATTCAAACCAATATTCTTTTGGTAAAATTTGTTCTAGGACTTTTTCTGTTTGTTCTGGAGTTTTTGTTGATAACCAACCTAATCTATTTGGAATCCTATGGCAGTGAGTATCAATAGGTAAAGTTGGTTGGTTGAAAGCAAAATTTAAGACTATATTCGCTGTTTTTGGTCCAATTCCTTTTATTGAAATTAAATCATCCTTATTATTCGGCACATTACCTTTAAATCTATCAATTAATTCTTTTGAAACGCTCTTTAAAGTTAATGCTTTTTTATGATAATGTCCTGTTGAATAGATTATTCCTTCTAATCTACCTATTGGAAGATTTAATATTTTTTCAGGAGTATCTGCAACTTTGAAAAGATTTTCTGAGATTTTTTCTGTTGTTTCGTCTCTTGATCTTAATGATAATAAACATGATATTAATATTTTGAATGGATTAGGATCTTCTTTTCTCATTCGATTTAATGTTGTTCTTTCAGTATAATTGAATTCTTTTTCTAAAGTTTGCATAACCTTAGAAATATTTTCTTTAGAATTATATGCAAAGTTATAGTTCCTTCTAATGGTTTTTGTGTATTCACTCCTCTTTATCATGTTTCATAGGGTCTTTTTTTGTTTTTAAAGTTTTAGATGTTATTATTCAAGTTTTCAATATAAAAATGGGATTTCAATTACATTTTTAAATCAAGTTTTTCTTAAGTTTAATGAAGACATGGATGCGTAGCTCAGCCTGGTTAGAGCACCGGACTCTTAATCCGGGTGTCGGGAGTTCAAATCTCCTCGCGTCCAGTTTTATTTAGAGATTTTCACTCTTACAAACAAGTATGTTTGTAAGATCCTTAACAATTTATTATGAAAATAAATTCTTGGGAACATTCAAAACAGGCATGTTTTGAAGTTTTCAAATCTCCTCAGAGTCCAGTTTTATTTAGAGATTTTCACTCTTACAAATCATTGATTTGTAGGCATTAAAAAAATATCGAAATTTTTTAGGCATATTATATATTTAAAAACAAAATTAAGGTAGATTATATATTATTTAGTAACTATTATAAAATGGTAAAAAGGAAAGTTTTAAATACCCCATAATAATCATTTTTATAAGATGGACAGATTAGAACATAACATAAAAATGTCTTTTAGCATGGTCAAAAGAGATATGGATCATTTAAAGAGCAAGGTAGAGGAATTAATGTTAAGACTTGATAATCTTGATAGATTAGCAAGCGAATTAAAATCAAAGCCTAATAGAAGAAAATGAGTAATATTGAACCTAAAATCTCCAAATCTTTTAAATCAGTTAAACAAGATATAGTTGAACTTCATACTAGATTAGAAGAAGCTTCTAGAAAACAAGAAGAATTAATTAAAGCTATTAGTGAAATAAAAACTAAAGTTAAAAGAACAAGCAAAAAAAAGGCTAGTAGAAAAAAGTAATTATTTTCATTCACTAATTGTTTCTAAAATATAAGGTATTTGTTCCATAAATAATTTCAAAAGTTCTTTTTCAGTAAGTCCTCTATTATTTTTAGCCATTTCAAAAGCTTTACCTGCTGCAGCAATCATAGCTAATTTTATTTTAAGGTCTTTTGTTTTTGTTCCTTCTGATATATAATCAGAAACATGCTGAAAAACTTCTTCATGGATTGCATTAGGGTTTTTTTTAGTATAATTAAAAACCTCGGATGCAGCTGAAACCATATTTATCTGTATATCCATTTTATCACCTTTTTATAAAAATAATTGGTTAGATACCTATTTAAATATTTTCTAGATGTATTATATATAAAGAAGTATTCTTGAGAGTTAAATTATTAAACATTTATTCTTTTTCAACACTATCAAATGCTTTTTGAAGTTCATCTAAAACTTTTTGCATTTTATCATCTACTGTTTTATCTTTAAAATTAAGTTCAACTATTTCTTCTTCATTAGATTCCTTCTTTCTTTTCATAATATTTTAAAAATTTTCATATTTAAAAGGATTTGGATAGAAGATAAACTAGGTTATTTCTTTAAAAAAATAACAATTATTATCTTTTTATAAAAATATTTAAAATCAATGAATTAATTAATTTAGTGAGATTAATAAAATGAATACAAATATTGAAAGTTTAATTAGTATTGCTCAAAAAGCAGGATATTATAATCTTTTAGGTCCTGAAGCAATGGATTCAAGATTTTTTGGTAGGATTATAACTGAAGAACATGAGATAATTTATATTAGAAAAATTGATGAAAATAAGGTTGTTAGAAGAAGAGAAAATGAGACAAAGATCAACCCTCCTGATATTGGTGATTTAGAACTTTTTGGATTTAGTGATCCTTATGATTATTCCAATTGCAGGGTCTATAGGATGGATGAAGAAAATCCATTTAGTTTTTATGAAGTGGAATCTAATTTCTATGATATAACTTATTTTGATTTAGATTCTAGATGTCCTATGTATAGTGGAGAAAGAGCGGTGGAATATATAAAAAAATATATTAAAGAATAAACTAAGGGGTTTTGTAATTCAAATATTTTTTATTTAATTTATTTAGATTATATTCATGTTATAATCTTATTTATAGGAAGTTTTTTAAATAAATTTTTTATCATGTTAGATATATTAGTTTAGTGGTTTAATTAATCGAATAATATGAAAGGACTATTAGTTCAATCTACTCTATATGGGAAAAGAGAATTAAACAAAATAGTTAGAACTAGGGAATTAAAAGGTCATAGTTCAAAAATTAAAGCAATAGGAACCCAATTGCCAATTTATAAAGATCGTCCATTAAGTTATTGTAGCTTTTTTTGTAATGGTTATGATCAAGTTTATGGAAATCGAGAAGGAGTGATTTTTGAAACTGATTCTCCTGTTATTTATGCATGTCCTGTTGATGTTTTTCATTTAATTAGAGGGGGAATATGGCTTCCAGGATATGAAAGATTTATTTTTCCAACAATTGATAAAATGATTGAAAAATATCCTAATTTAGGAATATTTAAAAAAGATTTTTCTGAATATTTTAGAAATTTGAAACCAGAAGAAGTTTATCCAGATAATACTAGAAATTTTGCAATACAAGAATTTGAATTTGATTATTGTTTACGTGATTGGAATCCTGGATGTAATGAAGTTACATTTGATAAACCTACAAAAATTAATAATGTAAGGATTTATAGTAGTGTGGATGAATTGAAAAATATTCTTGAAATTAAAAATTAATGATATATTTTATTCAAGTAGCTTTAAATCTTATATTCTATAGAATTACTATTAGTGGTATTCTCAACTCGAATACCTTTAATTAAATGAAGAATTATTATTTAGATACCATTAAATTAATGGTATTCTCGCCAAACATGTTTGCATTTGGTGCATCTAAAGAAACGTGTTTCAGCTTCATCACCTGCTCTAGTTTGAGAGGTCCAGAAATACGCTTCTTTATTTGAGCATTTAGGGCAATTTGCATTTGTAATTGGAAATACATCTGTTTCTTTGTCTTTTATAAAACCAACCTCTAATCTAGAATCAATTTTTTCAGAAGATTCTATTTTAATCTTTCCTTTGGATTTATGGTTGCAACGAGGACATCTAAATTCTTTATTCTTTTCAACTAACACACACCCACATTTTGGACAAAATTCCATGCTTTTTTTTGTTGAATATAATTTAAATACTTTTGTATAACCTTATAAGTGATTATTTATTATTATATATTGAAAGAAGAAGCTTTATTAAGATTTTTTTCCTAATAGAATAATGGTAAAGAGGTTATTATTTGTGTTATTTATATTATCTCTATGTTATCTTTTTTTATCTTTTTCTTCAGAAAAATCTATTCTTGGAAGAGTAATTTCTATAGATAGTTCTTATGAAAATATTAAATGGTTAAATATGCCTTTAACTTATTATATTAATTATTCTAGTTGTGGAGAATTGATGAAAACTAGAATAAAAAATGCATTTTTAATATTGGAAAATGAAAGTGAGGGAAAAGTTGAGTTTCATGAAGGAGATTTTAAATCTGATATATTAATAACTTGCACATCTAAAATTAATTTTATTAAGGGATTTTATGAATCTGGAGAAGCTACCTATTATTCAGAAGGTGAAAATATTAACCGAGCTGAAATTGTATTTTATAATGTTAATCCCAAAGCAAATAATAAATTTGCAGGAGGATGTACTGGTTATCCTAATTTAGAATTGCATGAGATTTTACATGTTTTGGATTTTTCACATAAATCTGGAAATAGTATAATGAATCCTTTAATTGATGGGTGTAAAATAAAAGAAGTTGATAGGGATATTATAGAAAAAATAAAAGAGATATATTCTTAGTTTTTAGTAAATAAGTTTGTAACAAATTCTGAAGCCCAGATTTTTATATAACCTAAATAAGGTATTTTAAAGATGGCTTTACCTATGACTTGATCTTCTTTAATTTTTGTTTCATCTGTTCTATAATTATTATTACCTGCAACTAATTGATCTTGATTATGGTCTCCTTTTGTTTGTATAAATCCATTTTCCATTGTGACTACTCTATGAATAATTGGTCTAGGTGCAAATGAATCTTGATTTGGTTTAAAGATTATTATATCTCCTATTTTAGGTTTAAATCTTCCCCATACTATTATTATATCTCCTTTTCTAAATCCATTTTTTAAAGTGAACTTCGAAAATTCTTCTTTTGTTAAATCTCTTTTTTCATACCATTCTCCGCAATTTTTCCAATATTCATCAAAATCAACATGATTAACTTGATTTTCTGAAAAATATTCTCCACATAATGCATATCTTCCTAAATCATCTTTTACTATTTGATGATCCATGGAAGATGATTCAACTCCTGCTAATGGAAGAGTTGTACCCATGATTAAAGATAACGTTGGAAAGAAAATAAATTTTACAATAACAAAAATGACTACTAGAGCTACAAGCCAACTTAATATTGAATCAGAATCCCAAATCCATCTCCACATTTTACGAATATTTTTAAAAAATTCATTTGACATTTATTAAAGAAATGAAAGGGGTTTTTAAAACTAATTAATAATATGAAATGTCTGGAATTCTTTAGAATTCCTTCCAGAATTGCTAATTTGTCGCAAGATTTGCTAATTTTTAAGAAGTTAATTCTAAAAAAATTAGTTAATTAAAATGTTAAAAAATTAAACTCTAGATAGAGCATAATCATAAAATTATTGATTTTGATAATATATAGGTTCATTAGTTGGAACAAGAAGTGTTTCTATATTTCTTCTTCCACAAAATATTCTTCTAAAAATTGCTCTTAAACCTATTCCAACTCCTCTTAAACTTCTTCCAACTGCTTTAACTAAGGGTCTATCATAATAAACTACTTGTAGTTCTCTATAAACTTGATTTTGTGGAACTTCAAAGGAAGTTGGTGGATTTGTATAAACTGTTTGAGGATTGACAAGAACAGAACTTTCCCCTTGAACAGTTGGATTTAATGAATAAGCATCTGGTGTTGGAATTTCTTCAAATCCATTTGCTGGATTTAATGAAGGTCCTTCTTGAGAAATATAAACTAATCCATTGTTATTAGTTTTTTGAACTCTTGTATCATTTAGAAAGTGAATATTTTCATATTGAGAAGATGGTTCTCTAATATCAACAAATCTACCTGATTGTACATATGAATCTTGTGCAATTGATTCTATATTTGCTGATTTTGTTTCTGTTTTATTAGGATTTGGAAGTCCATTTAAATAAAATGCACCTACTGCTGTTAATCCAATAAGACCTGCGACATAATTTCTATTCATTTTATTTGTTGTAACTTTAATATAGTAAAAATAAAGATAGTATATTTTAAATTATTATTGTATTAGGAAATATATATTCTACAATATACTTTATTTTTTGTTTTTAATTTACCACTTAAGGGTTAATGGAAAAGTTTATAAAGTATACATATGTGGTATATACATAAGGTATATCCATACCTTAGACACCTCTTTTCCCCTATAAAAAGCCCAAGACGTGCTTTGTGCATGACACTGGCTTTTTTAGGGTTTAAACTCTATTGAAAGGAAATAAGATAACAAAAATAAAAATATAATAATAACAAAGCGATACAATGGATGACATTTTTGACAACACGATTTTATGCAAAAATTGCAATATAAAAATGAATAATACTAATGTGCATAAAAATGGATTTATTCTTAGAGCAGTTAATTGTCCTGAATGCAATTCTATTTTGATTCATCCTAAAGATGAACATGAATTTAATGATTTTGTTAATTTAAAAAATAAAGAGTTTTCTGTTAAAATGAGATATATTGGCAATAGTTATGCTGTATCAATTCCAAGAGAACTTGTTAATTTTATAAGTGAAAAGGACAAAATAATGGATGATATTGTTAGTATGTGTTTAGAAGATTTTGGAAAAATATCTTTAAATTTTGCAAATAATAAGAATGGAATAATTAATAAAGGGAGTGTTGATGAGATTAATGAATTTAATCAAATAAATAAAAAGAATAATTAAAATGACTGATAAAATTAAAACTATAAAATTAAGGGTTGCTGAAGCATTACAAGATGATGCATATAAAGGTATAGCTAGAATAGATGCTGAAGTGATGAAAGAATTAGGAATCAAGAGAGGAGATGTTATTACAATTAAAGGTACACGAGAAACAGTCGCTATTGCAGATAGGGCTTATCCTGCTGATGTTGGCGAGAATCTAATTAGAATAGATGGAATTATAAGAAAAAATGCTAGAACTGGTGTATCTGAAAATGTCACAATATCTAGAACAAATATTAAGGAAGCAAAGAAAGTTGTTATTGCGCCTCAAAAAGGTGTAAAAGTTCAAGGTGATCTTAAACCAGGTTTACTTGGAAGAGCAATAGTTAAGGGTGATGTTGTTGTTCTTGGTGGAGTTCAAAGAAGAAAAGATATGATGAATGATGAGTTTGGAGACATGAATGAATTATTTGGAAATCTTAATGAAATGTTTGGTGGAATGGGAAGTTTTCCAGGATTTAGGGGACTTCAACAAATTAGATTTATAATAACTACATTAAGTCCGGCTCAAGCATGTATAATAACTGAAAATACTGAAATTGTTTTATCAAATAAATCAATGGAAGTAATGGAAGAAAATATTCCAAGTGTTACTTATGAAGATATTGGTGGATTAACTGATGAAGTCAAGAAAATAAGAGAAATGGTTGAAATTCCACTTAAACATCCAGAGATATTCGAACAATTAGGAATTGAACCACCTAAAGGAGTATTATTGCATGGACCACCTGGAACAGGAAAGACATTACTTGCTAAAGCTGTAGCTAATGAATCTGAAGCAAATTTCTTATTATTAAATGGACCTGAAATTATGTCTAAATTTTATGGAGAATCTGAAAAGAAATTAAGAGATTTATTTGAAGAAGCGGAAAAAAATGCTCCGTCAATTATATTTATAGATGAGATTGATGCTATTGCACCAAAAAGAGAAGATGCTTCTGGTGAAGTTGAAAGAAGAGTTGTTTCACAATTATTAACAGTTATGGATGGTCTTCAAGCAAGAGGAAAAGTTGTAGTAATTGGTGCAACAAATAGACCTAATTCAATTGATCCTGCATTAAGAAGACCTGGAAGATTTGATAGAGAAGTCGAAATAAGAGCACCTGACAAGAGTGGAAGATTGCAGGTTTTAAAGATTCATACAAGAAATATGCCGTTAGTTTCACCTTTAAAAAAATCATATATCTTAAAAAAGATAAGTTTTGTTAAGGAATTAATTAAATCATTAAATTCAGATTCACGATTTACAAAAGAAGAGAATAAAGCAAAAAATACTGCTGAGGAACTTAAGAGAAATAAGGAACTTCTTGAAAGACTTGAATTTTATCATGAACAATTTCATGAAGATGAAATAAAAAATAAAAGTGTTTTTAGGGAACTTCCATCAAAAGAAAAAGAGGAAGTAAATTCTATTATGATGGAAGGGATGATGGAAGAAATAGCTGGTGTAACTCATGGATTTGTTGGAGCTGATATAAATGCTTTAGCAAAAGAAGCTGCAATGGTTGTATTAAGAAAATTCTTACCAAATCTTGATTTAAAAGAAAATGAAAATATTCCTGAAGACAAATTAAAAGAATTAAAAGTTACTCATAAAGATTTTCAAGAAGCATTAAAAGCTGTTAGACCGTCTGCTATGAGAGAAGTTTTAGTTGAAACTCCTAATATTGGATGGAATGATGTTGGTGGATTAGACCCATTAAAACAAGAATTAATGGAAGCTGTTGAATGGCCAATGAAATATCCTGATTCATTCACAAGAATGGGAATAAGACCTCCACGAGGAATATTATTATATGGTCCTCCTGGAACTGGAAAGACACTACTAGCTAAAGCTGTTGCTAAAGAATCTGAAGCTAATTTTATACAGATAAAAGGACCTTCATTATTATCTATGTGGGTTGGAAAATCTGAAGAAGGGGTTAGAAAAGTCTTTGAACGAGCAAGACAAGTTTCACCTTGTATTGTATTTTTTGATGAAGTTGATGCACTTGCATCTAAAAGAGGAATGGAACAAGGAACTAAAGTAACTGAAAGAGTACTAAATCAATTATTAGCTGAAATGGATGGAATTGAAGATTTATCAAATGTAATTGTGATAGGTGCTACAAATAGACCTGATATGCTTGATGCTGCATTATTAAGACCTGGAAGATTTGATAGAATTTTATTAGTTGGAACTCCTTCTAAAGAGGGAAGAGAAAAAATATTAGAAATTCATACTAAGAAAATGCCTCTAGCAAAAGATGTAGATATGAAAGATATTATTGAAAGAACTGAAGGATATGTTGGAGCAGATTTAGAATCTTTAGTTAGAGAAGCAGCAATGCTTGCATTAAGAGAAGATATTAATGGAAAAGAAGTTAAGATGAAACATTTTGAATTAGCACTAAAGAAAGTATCTGCATCTGTATCAAAAACAGACATGGATAGATATAGAAAAATTGAAACTGAATATCTTAGAAGTGCAAAAGCTGCTTTAGAAAGAGCACCTAGTGCTTATTTGGGATAAAATTTATTTTTATAGAAAAAATTAAATAGTTTGTTTTTTTAAATAATTACATGGGAAATGAAGAAATAATTATTACTAAACTTGATGAATTAAAACAAGAAATAGATTTTATAAAATCTCATTTGTTAGATGTAACTTTAACCCAAGAGGATATTGAATCTTTATACGAAGCTGATGAAGATTTAAAAAAAGGAAGAACTAAGAGGTTATAAAATGTATAATGTAGGGCTATCTATTAGGGCTCAAGATTTCTTAAATAAATTAGATGAAGATACTAAAAAAAGAGTTGAAAAAAGATTAAAAAATTTAGAACATAATCCGGTTCCAAGCGATTCTAAATTTATTGGTAGGGATAATAATGAAATAATATTTAGATATAGAATTGGTAAATTTAGGGTTTTATATAAGCTTAAAGAAGAATTAAAAATAGTTTTAATTTCTAAAATAGATAAAAGAGAAAGGGTTTACGATTAATATGAAAAATTCATATCAATCAGAGAATATTTATTCTATGAATTCGAATAGAAATTATTATTCAAAAAATTCAAGTTATCAAGGAATTAGTTTAGGT
>Ga0172379_10010976_pt1 | contig 10876 bp, 12 predicted proteins | sample GrowelOW334metaG_FD_119756 | JGI IMG/M metagenome (GOLD analysis project Ga0172379, IMG submission 119756) | Groundwater microbial communities from an aquifer near a municipal landfill in Southern Ontario, Canada - Groundwater well OW334 metaG | ecosystem: Environmental > Aquatic > Deep... | reverse complement strand
TAGTCGCTGGTAATATCAGATTGTTAGTTTATCAAATCGAAACAAATTGAACGAAAGTAAAATATCAGTACGTTACGCCAAGGCGCTTTTTTCTTCGGCTGTTGAAAGAAATTTGTTGGATGTTATAAAAAAAGATGTCGATTTTTTGCTTCAACTCCTTCAAACGCAACCCAGATTAAAAGAGTTATTGTCAAGTCCTGTTGTTAAGGCAAAGGAAAAGGGTGGTTTTTTGGATAAGATTTTCAAGAGTCAATGCCATCAGCTAACCATGGATTTTCTTCACCTGCTTCTGAAGAACAACAGAGAGGTATACTTGTTGGAGATGTGCCTGAACTTTCAGTCTTTGTACTGCAAACTAACAGGAATAAAATCTGCCAAACTTACAACGGCCGTAGAATTGGATGCTGCTCAATTACAGCAGTTTAACCAATTAATCCAGGTTCATTTCGGAAGCAAGGCAGAGGTATTGACTACCATAGACGAAAATTTACTTGGAGGGTTTATCCTGAAAGTAGAAGATCAGCAGTTGGACGCATCTGTTTCCACCCAACTGAAAAAGATGAGAAGAGAATTGGTAAGTTTTATTAAAAATTAAATAGAAGATTATGGCTGGATTAAAACCTGCTGAAGTATCTGAAATTTTAAAACAACAATTGGATGGCTTCAAAACAGTTGCCGAACTTGAAGAAGTCGGTACAGTTTTGCAGGTAGGCGATGGGATTGCCAGGGTTTACGGACTATCCAATGTTCAATCGAATGAAATGGTTGAGTTCGATAGCGGTGTCATGGGTATCGTTCTAAACCTTGAAGAGGATAATGTAGGCTGCGTACTTTTAGGACCTACCGAAAAAATTAAAGAGGGTGACAGCGTAAAACGGTCAAACAAGATTGCATCCATCCAGGTTGGAGAGGGGCTTTTGGGTCGTGTGATCAATACTTTGGGTGAACCATTGGATGGCAAAGGGCCGATTACAGGGCAATTGTATGAAATGCCACTCGAGAGGAAGGCTCCCAGTGTCATTTACCGTCAGCCGGTCTCCGAACCACTTCAAACAGGTATTAAGGCAATTGATTCGATGATCCCCATAGGAAGGGGCCAGAGGGAATTGATCATTGGTGACCGCCAGACGGGTAAGACCACCATTGCGATTGATACCATTATCAATCAGAAAGAGTTTTTCAAGAAGGGTGAACCAGTGTACTGCATCTATGTGGCCATCGGTCAAAAGGGATCCACAGTGGCAAACATTGCAAAAACTTTGCAGGAACATGGTGCCATGGATTATACGGTCATCGTAATGTCAACTGCCTCTGACCCTGCGGCTTTGCAATTTTATGCTCCATTTGCAGGCGCTGCCATCGGTGAATTTTTCAGGGATTGCGGGAATGCAGCCTTGATAGTTTACGACGATCTTTCCAAACAGGCAGTCTCCTATCGTGAAGTCTCCCTGCTGCTTCGCAGGCCACCAGGTCGAGAAGCCTATCCGGGTGATATCTTCTATTTGCATTCCAGGTTACTGGAGCGTTCAGCAAAGATCAACAAAACCCTGGCAGTAGCTCAGCAAATGAATGACGTTCCCGAATCCATCAGGCATCTCATAAAAGGGGGTGGCTCATTGACCGCTCTTCCTATTATAGAGACCCAGGATGGTGATGTTTCGGCATATATTCCGACCAACGTTATCTCCATCACCGATGGTCAGATTTTCCTTGAGTCACATCTTTTCAATGCAGGTATCAGGCCCGCCATCAATGTCGGTATCTCAGTATCCCGTGTTGGAGGAAATGCCCAGATCAAATCCATGAAAAAGGTTGCAGGTACATTGAAACTGTCTCAGGCAGAATTCAGGGAACTGGAGGCCTTTTCAAAATTTGGGTCTGATCTGGATGCCGCAACTAAATCGGTACTTGAGAAGGGATCCAGGAATGTGGAGATCCTGAAACAGGGTAGTGCCTCACCAATGACGGTTGAAGAACAGATTGCCATACTCTACTGTGGAACCCATGGACTACTGATGGATGTTCCAAAAGAAAAAATCAGGGATTTTGAAAAGGATTATTTGCAACTTCTTGCTACTCAGTATTCAGCAGTTTTGCATCAATTGAGTCTTGGTGAACTCAATGAAGAGATTACAAAGACGCTTGAGCTGGCTGCCAAAAAAACGGTTCAAAATTTTGTGTATTAATATGGGCATTTTGAAGCAAAATATTGGCAGATGGCAAATTTAAAAGAGATGCGACTCCGGATTGTGTCGGTGAAGTCGACACAACAGGTTACCAGGGCCATGAAAATGGTATCTGCTGCCAAACTGCGTAAAGCTCAGGATGCCATTATTCAGATACGGCCTTATGCTGAAAAATTGCATGATATTCTGGTTAATCTGGTGGAGCAGAATGACTCGTCTGATTTTGAAAACAAATATGCAGGACGCCCGGAGATCAACAAGGTTCTAATCGTTGCAGTAACCTCAAACAGAGGTCTTTGCGGTGGTTTTAATGCCAATGTTGTCAAGAAAGTAGAAGAATTGCTTGCCACCACTTATGCAGACTTTTACCAAAAGGGAAAGGTCGATGTGCTTGCCATTGGGAAAAAGGGAGTGGATGGGTTGAAAGCAAAAAACATCCCAGTTTCCGGCACCTTGCCTCAGTTGTATGAGGGACTTCAGTATAAGGGGGCAGAAGTGGTTGCCCAGAATCTGATGAATTCCTTTTCTAATGGGGAGTACGATCGTATTGATTTGGTATACAATCAATTCAAAAATGCTGCCGTCCAGAAATTGATGGTTGAGCAATTTTTGCCCGTTGAGATCAAGGAGGAGCCATCCCATATTGCAGACGCCCACCACTATTTTAGCAATTATATCTTTGAACCTGGCGTGCAGGAAATAATGAGAACGGTTATTCCGAAGTCTCTTAAGATCCAATTTTACAAAGCAATATTAGATTCAGTGGCTTCGGAACATGGCGCCAGAATGACAGCCATGCACAAAGCCACTGACAATGCATCCGAATTGGTTCGCGATTTAAATCTCCAGTACAACAAGGCACGACAATCGGCCATTACAGGTGAAATTCTGGAAATTGTTAGTGGGGCCAATGCTTTGCAAAGTTCCTAAATCATGGAAGATTATAACCATTAGATTCAAAATTTAGAAAATATTTCAAATAGAAAATAATATGTCTCAATCCACAGGAAAAATCATACAGGTCATCGGACCGGTTGTTGATGTGAGTTTCGAAGAGGATAATACAAAATTGCCTAAAATCTATGATGCCCTGGAGGTTACCAGGAACAACGGACAGGTATTGATTCTCGAATGTGAGCAACACATTGGTGAACATACAGTTCGTACAGTTGCCATGGACTCCACCGACGGACTCTCAAGGGGGATGAAGGTTGTAGCAACGGGGAAAGCCATTTCTATGCCGGTCGGAGATCAAATCAAAGGAAGGCTTCTAAATGTAATAGGAGAGGGGATTGACGGTATCGGTTTTATACCCAAGAATCAAACCTATGAAATTCACAATCAGCCACCCAAGTACAAAGATTTATCCACAGAGCAGGAGATTCTTTATACCGGAATTAAGGTAATCGATTTGCTTGAGCCTTATTCAAAAGGAGGAAAGATCGGACTTTTTGGTGGAGCGGGTGTAGGTAAGACGGTTTTGATCATGGAACTTATCAATAATGTGGCCAAAAAATATGATGGACAATCAGTATTTGCCGGTGTCGGAGAAAGAACACGTGAAGGAAACGATCTTTTGCGGGAGATGATTGAATCCGATGTTATTACGTATGGAAAAGCATTTAAGGAAGATATGGCGAACGGTGGCTGGGACTTATCGCTGGTGGATAAGACAGAACTTGCAAAATCGAAGGCCACATTGGTGTTCGGACAGATGAACGAACCACCGGGTGCCCGTGCCAGGGTTGCCTTATCAGGATTAAGTGTTGCCGAATATTTCAGGGATGGGGATAAAAAAGGCAAAGGAAATGATATTCTCTTCTTTGTCGATAATATTTTCCGTTTTACCCAAGCCGGCTCTGAGGTTTCAGCGCTTTTGGGACGGATGCCATCAGCCGTTGGTTACCAACCTACACTGGCTACAGAAATGGGCTTGATGCAGGAGCGGATTACTTCAACCAAATATGGGTCAATTACTTCTGTGCAAGCCGTATACGTACCCGCAGATGACTTGACCGACCCGGCTCCTGCAACAACTTTCTCTCACCTCGATGCTACCACTGTTTTGAACAGAAAAGTATCTGAGATGGGAATTTATCCGGCAGTTGATCCTTTGGCTTCAACTTCAAGGATACTGTCACCTATCGTTATCGGAGACTTACATTACAATACCGCATTGAGAGTCAAAGAATTACTTCAGCGATACAAAGAGTTGCAGGATATCATTGCCATTTTAGGAATGGATGAACTATCCGAATCTGATAAACTGATCGTTCACAGGGCGAGAAGGGTACAGCGGTTCCTCTCTCAACCATTCCATGTGGCAGAAGCTTTTACAGGAATGAAAGGTGTTTGGGTCTCCATTGAAGATACCATCAAAGGATTCAATACCATCATGGATGGCGCCGTAGACCAGTACCCTGAAACAGCCTTCAACATGGTGGGAACCATTGAAGATGCCATTGAAAAAGGGGAGAGGCTTCTGGCTCAATCCAAATAAATTCTTTCTTCTATTTCAAAATAATTGATGTATGTATTTGGAAATCATTACGCCGGAAAAAAAACTCTTTTCAGGTGAAACAGAGCTGGTTAAACTCCCGGGAACCGGAGGTTCTTTTGAAGTATTGATGAACCATGCTCCTGCTATCTCCACACTTACAGAAGGGAAAATCAAAGTTAAGGAGCCGAATGGAAACATCGCCTATTTTGAAATCACCGGAGGAGTAGTGGAAATCCAAAACAATAATATTATTGTTTTGGTAGATTCTTCTGCATTGGACTAATGAATACCGTAATGATAAACCATCTCTTAATCAATAACTTGAAATAAAGGTTTTGAAAATTAATTAATATTCTTAGAAATGGGAAAAGTATTGGTTATTGGCGCAGGAGGAGTTGGTACGGTTGTTGTCTACAAAATGGCCGGGTTACCAAAAGTTTTTTCTGAGATTTTGCTTGCCAGCAGAACCAAAGAAAAATGTGATGCCATTGCAGCCAGAATTGGTAGCAGCAACCTGAAAACCGCCCGGGTAAACGCCGACAATGTGCCTGAACTAGTTCAGTTGATCCGGTCGTTTCAGCCTGATTTAGTGGTCAATGTTGCATTACCTTACCAGGATCTAACCATCATGGATGCTTGTCTGGAGACTGGAGTTTCCTACCTGGATACGGCCAATTATGAACCATTGGATGAGGCTAAATTTGAATACAAATGGCAGTGGGCCTACAGGGAAAGATTCGAAAAAGCGGGATTGACTGCCATCCTTGGTTGCGGTTTCGACCCCGGAGTCTCAGGTATTTATACCGCCTATGCGGCAAAACATCACTTCGATGAAATTCAATATCTTGATATTGTCGACTGTAACGCAGGAAACCACGGAAAAGCCTTCGCAACAAATTTCAATCCTGAGATCAATATCAGGGAGGTAACCCAAAAAGGTAAGTATTGGGAGAATGGTAAATGGGTAATGACTGAACCACATGAAATACATCAACCGCTTACCTATCCGCGAATTGGCGAAAAAGAGTCCTATTTAATTTTTCACGAAGAGCTCGAATCATTGGTAATAAACTTTCCTACTATTCGCAGGGCACGTTTTTGGATGACATTTGGACAGGAATATTTAACCCATTTGAGGGTTATTCAAAATATTGGAATGGCCGGTATTCAGCCTATTAATTACGAGGGAAAAGAGATTGTCCCCATCCAGTTTCTGAAAGCAGTTTTACCCAAGCCAGAAGAATTGGGTGTCAATTATACGGGTGAAACCTCAATAGGATGCAGGATCAAAGGGGTCAAGGACGGAAAAGAGAAAACCTATTATGTATACAATAACTGCTCTCACGAGGCAGCATACGCTGAAACCGGTACTCAGGCAATCAGTTTTACGACCGGTGTTCCAGCCATGATTGGCGCCATGATGTTCCTGGAAGGGAAATGGAAAAAACCGGGTGTCTACAATGTAGAAGAGTTCGATCCGGATCCTTTTATGAAGGAATTGAATATCCATGGACTACCCTGGTATGAGTTAAATGACGTCGATTTGGAGTTTGACTAGTATCTTGATATTATATGATAAGCCCGGAATCAAATTCCGGGCTTTTTTTTCATAATTATTTTTAGCAAATATTCAATTTGATAGATCAAAATGATGATTTGATAATTGTAAATGCATATTTGAATCATATCAGTGCGATTTATTTAATTTATAATTAACATATTATATTCTTGTATTATATTAATTTTCTGTACGTTATGTTTGTTCTTATTTAGAATGAATATGATAATTTATGATACAATATGTAAATCAATTTGGAAATAATAATTCATTTGATATCTTTGAAGTACTGTTTGATAAGCGAGATTAATATTTTAATCATTAAAAACTAAATTCGCACCATGACAACGATTCAATTTCAAAATTCATTGACGGGTCTGGAGAACAAAATGTTCTATTTCGCTTTAAGCTTAACCAGCAACTCAGATAAAGCGCACGACCTCGTACAGGAGACCTTTTTAAGAGCGCTTACCTACCAGAGCAAGTTTTCATCTGATACCAATCTGATGGCTTGGGTGTATACCATAATGAAAAATACCTTCATCAATGAATACAGACGAAATATTAAGGCAAAAACTACCCTGGAAAGTCAATCAAACAGGTTGCATATCTCTTTCTCCAAAGATGACTTCTATCCTTCTGTAGAATCAATTCACGCAGAAAAGGAGATTTACAAGAAGATTGCACTTTTGGAGGAGGAGTTCAGGGAGCCATTTCAGTTGTTCTTAAATGGATACAAATACAAGGAAATAGCTGAAAGACTGAACCTACCTTTAGGCACAGTGAAAAGTAGAATTTTCTTTACCAGAAAAAAATTAAGCCGATGTTTAAGTGAATATGTAAACTAGAGTTTTAGTAAAGCGTTTTGAATGACAGCTTTCTGAGAATTTCAGGAAGCTGTCTCTTTTATACATCCCTTGGGCTCAATTTTGGGCAAAAAAAAACGGCCACCTTAAGGAGATGACCGTTTAGGAAGGTAATTAACCTTTTATAATACGTAATAGAATCGCCACGATGGCAATGATAAGAAGTATATGAATGATTGAGCCTGCGCTGTATGCAAAAAAGCCGATTGCCCAAAAAATGATCAGAATTACTGCAATAATGTAAAGAAGTGATCCCATGGTTTTTATTATTTAGTGAAATGCAAGGCCAATTGTTGATACACCTGTAGACAGATCAAGGAATAAGCCAACCTTTTGACTAAGGTGGTATTCCGCTCCGATATGCAAATCAAGAAACAGGGGATTTACCGCATGGTAGTTGTTGTCTTGATAATAACCACTGTCCCATCTTGTGTTAACGATAGCGAAACCTAATGATCCAGCCAGATAAAAATCCCAGTCCTGGCCTGCACCCAGAATTTGGTCAAAATAGTAGGTTCCTTTACCACCTATTGGGATTACGGTCTCCCGGTAATAATTATAGTGATAGGTATAAAAAGTGGCAAAAGGTGCCAGGGTAAAATTGTTGGCCACGCCAAATTCGTAGTTGATACTCAGGACCGGCACAGTATGACCAATGTATCCGTAATATCCGGAATACCCTCCGATTCCCAATCCCAGGTTTAGCGTATTTCCGTATCTCTCGGAATACCTGCTTTCTTGTGCAGATAAACTACCCCCTGCTAACAGCAGTAGGAGTAGCATTGAAATAACAGTAGTTTTCATGTTTAAATGTTTTATTAATGTTTAATATTAGTCGTCGCGTCGCTCATTACCACGACCTTTGTTTTTATTTCCATTGTCATTGCGATTGTACTTTTTCTCATATCGTCCCCGGTTTGCCTGGTTGTTTTCGCGGTAATACCTGGAACTTACGTTTTCTCTTTGAGGACGCTGCCCAATCGTTTGCTGGTATTCCCTGTTACGTCCTTTTGAATATTTGGTTTTGTATTCATTATAATTGGAGTAAGGAGTACTGCCACGATAGTTATTCATGGGTACTTTGTAACCTCCATATAAATTGTAATTTCTATATCGGTATGGCAGATAGGATCTGTGTACCCAGTTTCTACCTTCATAATAGATAAACATCGATGATTGAACATCGTAATAGGCTTGCACATCCGGAAGATAATAGTAGCGTGCATCATGATGTTCTACAGGCGCCCATTGCGGAGGGGAACCAAGGTTAAAACGTACTGAAATCTGGGCTTGTGCCGAACCTGCCAGAAGCAGGACCATGAAAATAGATAAGAAGATGAGATGATGAAATGGTTTTTTCATTGTCGTTTTATTAAGTGAAATAATAAGACAAAGTTGATGCTCTTTTGGTGGGAAAGTGTTACACAACTCTTGAATATTATTACATGATTCACACTTTTAAAGCTTATTGAAAGGTCACAATGCCAGGTTTACCAATCTCGAAATCCCTGAATCCCAAATCGTTTGTCCTAAATGAGTTTGTTTTAAAAACGTTGTGGTCCTTCCCTGGAATTGACGGATAGAAGGCAATGGAAATCTGGAATGCATTCAAAACCAGGTTCTCATTCTTTATCAACAGACCAATCCCAATCTGGGAGTAAAGTTTATTGATTCCGGTACCTGAGGAGGAATCTCCAAGCATGTCAAGTATTGTTATATTGAGAAATGGACCAAAACGAAACCCAATAAAATTCCAGGGAGCGTATGCCTGAGTTTGCAAAGTGAGCAAGAGACGTCCGGTTCCTGATAAGCCCGACACATTAAATCCATCCAACCCATGGCCATCATTCATGGTAAGTGTATCATAGGAAGAGAGGTTCATTCCAATCGCAACCTGAGGCTTTACAAATTGCCTGAATTTCCATTTTCCGATTTCCGTTAATCCGGTGAAATAGATCACCCCAGCCGATAAAATCCCTTGTCGTAGATGAGATGCTTCAAGAAAGGTTCCGTATTCGATATTGGAGGATAAATAGCCCCAAGAGTAGTAATTTCCGAATGAAACCCGTGCACCCAGATAGGGTCTGCTTATACTGTGTTTGGTCTGGAATCCACCTGTCAGGCTTAAGGCTTTTCCAATCGGGACATCTTCTGTAATACCAAATTTGAAAATGTACTTGTCCTGAACATATTTTCGGGTTGAGATACCGAAGCTGGCCAGGTACATATTCTCATTGAAATATTGGTTTTGAGGATCCAATAAAAGTGTTGGTTTTTCAAGATATCGTAAACGCATAAAGCGGACTGCAGATATAAAATTTGTTGTACGCACATATTCCGTATTTCCTTTGTAAAGCTGTATGGCATTCCCGGCCCAGTAATCCTGAACATTGAATTGTATTTTTTGGGGAAGGTAAATCAGGCTGCTTGTTCGAATCGAATCGAGATGATATTGCTGGGTAATACTTATACCGGCAGCCCACTTTGCAAAGGGTGAAAAGAATGGACGATCAATGGCAATTTGTCTGTTGAAATTTTCATGTTCCAACATGTCATAGTGTAACCTTACACCAATGTAACTGTTTTTAAAATTGGGGATTGCATAAGTTGTGGTAAAGGAATTGACACCTTTCGTGTAATCCCTGCCATATTCATTTTGAAATGTATGGCCAAATCCCAAAAAATTTTGGTCGGTCAAACCAAATGTTATGCTTGAAGCAGAGGCTGATCCATTTGGTATAATGCTCCAGTTATCTAAAACACGAATAAAAATATCAACTGAGTCTGAGTTTTTGGAAACGGATTTGACGAAAAACGAGACATCGCGTATATATTCCCTGCTTCGGACCAATCGTTCAGATTCCTTGACAAGCAAGGAGTCGAACAGTTGATTTTTTCTGATTAACAGCAGATTACGGATGGTAATGGTCAGGGATTTTATGTGCAGGTTGTTGCCTGTTTTGGCCAGGAAATTTCGGGGAGCCACAATTGTGTCGGCCATTGAATAGCCAAAAGGATCAAGAGTTACAATGTCGATATGACGAATGACTTTCCCCTCAAACGCACTATATGGTTTAACAATTAATTTCTTATATATTTTCTTCTTTGCCTGATTAGTTGCAACTGGCTTAAAAACAAAGGAGTACATCAATTTGGTAAACTTCCCTTGTTTTGAAAAAGTCTCAATTTTTTTATATAGACGAGTTGAGTCTTTTGGGGCAGTAGGTTGCTGTGGAAATGCAAAATCACTGGTTAAAGATAAAACAATGAAAAGTAGGAGAATATTTTTGAACCACATTTGTTGTTGCCATTAATGCCGGTTTTATTTCTTTTGCTCTGCCTTCTTTTGCTCCATATTCTTTTTCTCCTCCGCCTTAGCTTCAGCTGCTTTTTCTTTCTTTTTGAAATAACCTCTGAAAAGGAAATTATGCTTGGCCGCATTCATGTTTTCATCCAATCCCTTGGAGCTTTTCTTAAGATTGACGATGGTCTGATTTAAATTCTCTGCAATGGTCGTATCTTGGATTAAACGGCCAAGCGTTCCCTCCCCACCGTTAATTTTGGTCATAATATCAGCCAGTTGATACGAAATAACCTCGGCATTGCCCGCGGTTACCTGTAAACTGGATATGATCGCATCTGTTTCGACGGGTTCTTTTGACGAAAGCTGTTGACCTTCAGTTGCCAGTGGAGCATTCGTACTTCCCTGGGTAATGATCAGAAGCCTGTCTCCGATTAGTCCTTCCGATCCAATTGCTACTTCACT
>Ga0172379_10010975_pt1 | contig 10876 bp, 4 predicted proteins | sample GrowelOW334metaG_FD_119756 | JGI IMG/M metagenome (GOLD analysis project Ga0172379, IMG submission 119756) | Groundwater microbial communities from an aquifer near a municipal landfill in Southern Ontario, Canada - Groundwater well OW334 metaG | ecosystem: Environmental > Aquatic > Deep... | reverse complement strand
CGCCAGCGAGCGCGTGAACCGATGCACGCCGAATTGCGAAAAATCGGTGGAGAATCCCTTATCGAAAGAAAAACGGAAGCACGCAGATTCTTGGCCGCGGGCCTCCCGGTAGAAGGGACCCCATGGACGGTAATGTATTATCGGGACGCTATAGACGCGTATTTTCTCATCCAAAATCTCACCGACCGTTATTTGATAGCAATCCTTTTTATCGCGATAACAGCAACCGTTTCCGCTTTACTTTCGCGCCGTGCGTTCTCCGAACGAATCAGCGCTCTTCTTTCCTACATAGAGAAGGTAGAATCGACGGAAGGATCAATCGATATACGCTACGGCGATGATCCATGGCGTGAATTCCGCGAAATAGGCAGCGCGTTCATAGCTATGGCCGCGCGCATCAAAGAACGGGAAGCGGCACTCCTTAAGAGCGAAGATCAATACCGTGAACTTTTCCTGCGCAATAAAGCGCCGACTCTTATCATCGATTACAATTCAGGACGTATTTTGGACGCAAATCCTTCAGCCAAAAAGTATTACGGATTCAGTGATGAGGAACTTTTCGAGCTTCGGTTTCAGGATCTTACCGCGTCATGCGAAGGTGAAACGTATCGCCAGGTTCATGGCCAATGCAAACAACGGCTTGCGAGCGGAGAAATCCGGGACGTGGAAACCTATTCGAGCTCCGTTGACTGGGAGGGAAAGCTCGGACTGTACACTATTGTCATCGATACCACCGAAAGGAGAATCGCCGAGGAACAGGTTGCCCACTCGCTTGAAGAGAAAAATGTATTACTCCGGGAAATACATCACCGCGTAAAGAATAATTTGCAGATTATGGCCAGCTTACTCCACTTACAATCCCGATACGTAAAAGATGCCGCCGACGAAGCGCTGTTTGAAGCAAGCCAGGATAGGATTCGTTCTATGGCGCTGATCCACGAATTGATTTATCAAAGGGAAGACCTTTCCTCAGTTGACCTTGCGGAATACGCGAATTCGCTCGTACGGTATTACGCGGACGGAGCGCTTAGCGTAGAAGCGAAAATCGACACTGAATGCGTCTCAGTCTCGACGACGCCCGACATCGCTCTTCCGTTCGGCCTTATCCTGAACGAATTACTTACAAATTCAATAAAATACGCGTTTCCTCCGGAAAGGCAAGCGCAAGCGCAATGCCAAATCGTTGTAAAAATCAAGCCGAACAGTGACGGCCAATTCGTCCTTGAATATTCAGACAACGGTATCGGCCTACCACCGGAGGTAGACCCGAAACAGACGGAAACCCTCGGATTCTCGTTGATTCGAATCCTTTCGGCACAACTCGGCGCAAAACCGATTTTCACATCGGGACCGGGCTTCGGCATAATCGTTGTCTTAAAAAAACTCGAACGAACCTTATTTGCCCAGTGACGCGAGTAGGGCTTCAGTAGCCCGTTTGGCGCTCACGCCCCCATTCGGGCCTTCAAACTCGTCAGCGGCTCCGACGCAGGAGGGACAGCCGCCGCCGCAAGGGCATGCTCGTACAGAGGCAAGAGCGGCGGAGAACAAATCCTTCGCCCGGCAGGCCAGCGCCTCGGCAAGGCCTGTCCCGCCCGGGTAGCGATCGTACACGTAGACGGCGGGAACGCCGAAATGGGGATCACGGGTCCGGCAGGCAACCCCAAGATCGCGAGAATCACAGAGGAGGTACATAGGGGCGATACGTCTGATGAGAGAGGCAAAGCCACCGAGCGCCGTACCGGCGCACGCCTCGTCCATGGCCGAAAGCGCGAACCCGGAACTTGAATTCTGCGGAAATAGGAACGCGAGCGCACGGGTCTGAATTTCTTCCTCGGGCAGCTCGATATTCCCGTAACCGATGTTCTCGTGCGTATGGAAACGAATCTTCTTGAACTTAGCGGCCTGAGAACGCACCAGCACATCGGAGAGCACCGCTTCCGCGATAAGAGTATCGCCGAGCGAATACTGAAAGCGTTCATCTTCGGTGAGCGGCTTGATGTCCGTCTTTACCAACGCGTCGGTGAAATAATTGACTTCCGCTTCTTCCACGATGCATTTACGGTTCTCAATATCCAACGAACGCACAAGAAACTGCCGTCCCCTGTGCAGGTATACCGCGTTTTCGTAGATGAGTTCTTTGGCGCTCGGCCGGTCCATTTCGCCGATGACGCTGTTGCGGCCCTTGGTCGCGTCCACGATCACTACGTTGTCGGCGGTCGCCGAACGGAGACTGATGCCTTCGGCCGGGTATGACCTATCGGCCCAGTGCCACTTACCGGCGGTTTTACGTACGATTCCGTCTTCTTCCAAGTACGAAAGCACGCCCTCAATGTCGGGGCCGAAGCGCTCATCCGCCCGGAAAGGAAGTTCAAAGGCGGCGCACTTGACGTGGTCGGTCAGAACGTAGGGATTGTTCGCGTCGAGCCGAGCCTCTTCGGCGGGCCGTTCAAAAAACCAGTCGGGGTTGCGCGTCACGAATTGGTCGAGCGGGGAAGAAGACGCCACAAAAACGGCGATAGACGTACCGCCGCGGCGGCCCGCCCTACCCGCCTGCTGCCAGAACGAGTTGAACGAGCCGGGAAAACCGGCGACGACTGCCGCGTCGAGACCTCCGATATCGATACCCAATTCAAGAGCGTTCGTAGAGACAACGCCCTGAATCGATCCGTCGCGGAGTCCGCGCTCTATTTCTCTCCGCTCATTCGGAAGAAGACCACCCCGGTAAGCTTCAACGCGTATGCGCGAATTGTCGGTATAAAGATTGGCAAGCGCCTCGTTCACGTAGGAGGCGACCACTTCGGTTTTAACGCGCGAATGCGCGAAAAGGATGGTCTTTACGCCGGCTCTCAAAAAGGCAAGAGCCCAACGCTGGCTTTCGGTCATAACCGAGCGCCTGATACCTTGTACCGCATCGACCAAAGGAGGATTGTAGACGATAACGCGTTTTTCTCCGCGCGGAGCGCCGCTCTCGCCTACCAGCTCTACCTCTTCCTCTATAAGAAACTCGGCAAGTTCACGGGGATTGCCGATGGTGGCCGAACAGAGGATGAAGGTCGGCTTGGAACCGTAAAAAGCGGCGATACGCTTGAGCCGGCGGATAACGTTCGCGACATGGCTACCAAATACACCGCGGTACGCGTGCGCCTCATCTATGACGATATACCGCAAGCGCGAGAAGAACTTGATCCACTTGGGATGGTTGGGAAGCACTCCCGCGTGAAGCATATCCGGGTTGGAGATGACGATACGACCGGAATCGCGAGCGGCGACGCGGAGGCTGTCGGGCGTATCGCCGTCGTACGTGCAAATCTTGACCGGGATGCCGCCGAGCGCGAGCTCGTTAAGTTCTGCCTGTTGGTCCTGGGAAAGAGCCTTGGTTGGAAACAAGTACAGCGCGCGCGCCGTGTCGTCCTCAAGAAGCGCCTGCAAGGTGGGTAGATTGTAACAAAGAGTCTTTCCCGACGCCGTAGGCGTGACCACCACGACATTGCGCCCCGCCCGCGCGGCCTCCCAGACAGCCGCCTGATGGGAATATAAGCGATCAATTCCTTTCGCGCGCAAAGAAGCGGAAATGCGGGGATCAAGGTCGGAAGGGAAATCCGCGAAACGGCCGGGAAGAGAAGGAAGTGTTTTTCGGCACACCACGAAGGGCGCGAACGCGGGATCGTCCAGTATTGAATCAATGACGTCTGGCTTTTCCATGAATGAGAAATGATAGCCCGCCGAAGGGCTCATCGTAAAGAGAGGTTTCCGTGTCGACAGATGGAAAGGGCGGGCTTATAATAATTTAAGCGCTCAGACGGGCGATAGTGGATCAGCGGAGAACCGCGGAAACGTGGCCAGGAGGAAACATCATGTCGAAAGTGCTCTCGATCGTGCTTGGTGGAGGAAAAGGAACCCGGCTGTATCCGTTAACGAAGGCGCGCGCTAAGCCTGCCGTTCCTTTCGGAGGTAAGTACAGGCTTGTGGATATCCCCATTTCCAACTGCATCAACTCCGGTTTTAAGCAAGTGTACATCCTCACCCAATTCAATTCGGCATCGCTCCATATGCATCTTGCGCATACCTACATGTTCGATTCCTTCTCAAAGGGTTTTGTAGAAATCCTTGCCGCCGAGCTGACCTTCGAGCACTCGGGCTGGTATGAAGGAACCGCCGACGCGGTCCGAAAAAATTTCCTTCATTTCCGCACACAGAACCCTTCGCATTACCTCATTCTCTCGGGCGACCAGCTCTACCGTATGGATCTCGCGGATTTTTACCGGAAGCACGTAGAGTCCGGCGCGGCGATGACCATCGCCTGCACGCCCGTATGCAGGGAAGACGCGAGTTCGCTGGGAATCCTAAAAGCGAACAAGAAGAACGAAATCACGGAATTCATGGAAAAACCGGGCCCGACGAAAAACATCGACGACTATAAGATTCCTCACGAATTGCTGGCGGACCGCCGCACGAACGGCAAAGATTACTTGGCGTCGATGGGTATTTACGTTTTCAACGCGGAGGCGATGGATGATTGCCTGGAAAGCGACTTCACCGACTTCGGAAAAGAGATCATACCCGCGGCTATCGGAAAGCTCAAAGTCAACGCCTACGCCTTCGACGGCTACTGGGAAGACATCGGAACGATAAAAAGCTTCTACGAGGCAAACCTTGACCTTACGAGCCTTACGCCGCGCTTCGACTTCTACGACGAGAGCGCACCCATCTACACACATATGCGCAACCTACCGCCTTCAAAAATGAATTTCAGCAACATGAACCAGTCGATCGCGGGTGAAGGCTGCATCATCACCAACGCGTCCATTTCCAACTCCATCGTAGGTATCCGCACGATCATCGAATCGGGCGCGAGTCTTCACGGAGTCGTGAGCATGGGTGCGGACTTCTACGAATCAGACATACAGAAACGCCGAAACTTAGACCAGAAAGTTCCGGATATCGGCATCGGCAAGGGATGCGTCATAAAGGGATCTATCATCGACAAAAACGCGCGTATCGGCGAGGGCTGCCGGATCGGGGTTGACGATCTGCCGCGCGTGGACGGTGATTTCGGCAACTACCACGTCGTGGACGGCATTATCGTCATTCCGAAAAATGCCGTCCTGGCGCCGGGGACCGTAATTTAAGGAAAACCGGGAACGGGCATCCTGAACGAGGCCCGTTCCACTTCCTTCGTTTTTTAATTCTTTCGCATTATCCTTCAATCTTCTTTGACGCGGCCGTTCGTTTTCGCTAACATTGATTGCAGGCTCGCAACAATGGCGCAAGACGAAAACATCCGGGACATTTTCCGCTATTCTCAAGTTTTCGATAATTCCCGCTCGTGCTTGATCATTTTAAGCGCGTCGGGCCGGACAGTGGAAAAAGTAAACCAGCAATTCGTGATGACGCTTGGTTACGATATAAACGCCGACACTGATCTGGAACAGTTGTACCGGGCCCTCTTCCCCGACGAAGTCTATCGCGAAATCATCGCTGAATCCCTTCAGCGTTCAATTCGGTCCGTCATTGAGGGAAGAATCGATTCGAAGCCTCTCGTCGTCAAACTGAAAACGAGAGAAGGCGGATTCCGCCATTTCGAAAGCTATTTCGATCCGCTCGGCGACGGGGTTCTCGTAACGCTGGTCGACGTCACCTCGCGCATGGGGGCGGAACGCGCGCTTCAGGAGGAAAAGAATTTTTCCGAAACCCTGATCGCGAGCCTACCCGGCATCTTCTTCGCTTTCGACGACGAGTACCGCCTTATACGCCGCAACGAAAATTTCACGCGGTTTTTCGGCGACGCGATCCCGAAGGGCATCATCGGCGCCGCCTACCAGATGGAAGATCGGCAGCTGATCGAAGACGCCGAGCGGAACGCGTACCGGGAGGGCTCGGCAGTCGCGGAGGCGAGAATCGGGAAAGAGGGAATATGGCATCTGCTCTCTCTGGCTTCGATGACCGTCGAAGGCAGGTCGCTTCTCATCGGAACGGGCAACGACATCTCACTGCGAAAAAAGACTGAAAGGGAACTTTTCCTAATACAAGCCGTACTCAAATCCGTTTCGGAGGCTCCCGATTTCGCCAGCGCACTTCGGATAGCGCTCGGACGCATCTGCGGTGCCACCGGATGCGCCTACGGTGAATCATGGTTTCCCTCCGCGGACGGGTCGGTCCTCATTATGGGACCCGTCTGGTACGAAGCCGATGAAAAGCTGCAAAAGTTCGCGGAACAATCCCGCTCTTTTTCGTTTCTTTCCGGGGAAGGACTCCCCGGCGCTGTATGGAAAAGCGGAACGCCGAAATGGATAGAAGACACGACGAAAGCCGATGAGAAGGAGTTCCTTCGAGGAATGGCTCTCCGGCGTTCGGGACTGCGGACGATTTGGGCGATACCGATCACCATAGAAGAGCGCGTCATCGCCGTACTCGCTTTCGGCATGAGGCAGCATTTTGACGCCGGCCACGAATTGATCGTGCTCGCCACCGCGGTAGCCCACGCCGTTGGGTCAGTCATGCTCCGAAAGCAAACTGAAGGAGAGCTCCGGAAACTGTCGTTGGCGGTGCTCCGCAGTCCGGTCAGCGTCATCGTTACCGATCGGGCCGGAAACATCGAATTCGTCAACCCGCGTTTTACTGAAGTCGCGGGCTACGACCGAGAAGAAGTCATCGGGAAAAATCCCAGCGTTCTGAATTCGGGCAGGCAAACGAAAGCTTTCTATAAAACGCTCTGGAAAACGATTCTAACCGGACGAACTTGGAAGGGCGAATTCATCAACCGGAAAAAGGACGGCACCGAATACATCGAGCAGGCGTCTATCGCTCCCATTCAGGATGAAAACGACCGGATAACCCATTTCGTCGCCGTCAAAGAGGATATCACCGAAAAAAAACGGGCCGAAGCTGAAATAGTAAAAGCCCGCGAAATTGCCGAATCGGCCAATCGGGCGAAAAGTTCCTTCCTTGCCATGATGAGCCATGAAATCCGAACGCCGATGAACGCGATCATCGGCATGGCTTTCCTTGGACTCAAGACCGAATTGACGCCGAAACAGCGGAACTATCTTGAACGCATTTGGGAATCCGCGAACAATCTTTTAGGCATCATCAACGATATTCTGGATTTTTCCAAAATCGAAGCGGGAAAAATGGAGTTGGAGACGGTCGATTTTTCCTTGAACGACGTCCTCAAGTCCGTCGCAAGCACCGTCGCCGATAAGGCGCGGGAAAAAGGGCTGGACCTTGTCTACCGCGTGGAGCGCGAAGTGCCGGATTCCTTCGTCGGCGATCCGCTCCGCCTGGGACAGGTGCTCGTGAACCTTATCGGAAACGCCTTAAAATTCACCGCCGATGGCAGCGTCATCCTAAGAATCCGCCTTCTTTCCGTGTCAAGCGAAGGAATGACGCTCGAATTTGATGTTCGCGATACGGGGATCGGCATGTCAGCTCAAGAAATCACAGGTTTGTTCAAACCTTTCGTACAAGCCGATTCCTCCACCACGCGCAAATTCGGCGGAACGGGATTGGGCTTGGCGATCTGCGCTAAAATCGTCGACTGGATGGGCGGGTCGATCCGCGCGGAGGGCGAAAGCGGGAAAGGCAGTACTTTCGTTTTTACGGCTTCTTTCGGCAGGCGCAAAACGAAGCAGCTCGCCGGCTCCGCCCGCAAATTCGGCTTCTCCGGAAAACGGGCGTGCGTATCGCTACCCGACGGCGCATCGAAAGAAGCGCTCGTCGCTTATCTCGTTTCTTCGGGAATTATCGTCGATTCGGAATCCCCACCCGCTGCTTCGCTTGATTGCGATTTCGTCTTCTCCGGATGGAATACCGTCGACGCTTCTGGTAAGGAAACGATTCGTTCTGTAGCGAACTACCGTTCGAAACGCGCAAAACCGAAAATAATCGCGCTGGTACCGTACGGAATGGGCGAAAACATCCACGAAACGTACGGCGACATTCTCGACGGGACGGTTGAGACTCCTTTCACCGGAGCCGCTCTCCAGGCTGTTTTAAACGAGGCGACAAGAATACCGCGCAGGGGGAAGAGCGAAAGAGAAGGACCGCCGGCCGACGAGAAAAAAAACACGTTGGCAAAAAGAAGAATCCTCGTCGTGGACGACAACGAACTGAACCGGCAGGTAGCGATCGAACTTCTTGAAGGGGAAGGATATGAAGCGACGGCCGTCGAAAGCGGAAACGAGGCGCTCGCGGAAGCGAAGTCCGCTCTCTTGAAAGGATCGCCCTTCGACCTCATCCTCATGGACCTACAGATGCCGGGGATGAATGGGTTCCAGACAACACGGGAATTCAGAAAAATCGCCGATTTCGCGAACACGCCTATCCTGGCGATGTCGGCCGACGCGCAGAACGGGGTGAAAGAGGAGGCGATCGACGCCGGCATGAACGATTACCTCGGAAAACCGATAGACCCGGCCGAGCTGTTTAGAAATCTCGATTCCCGTCTCGGTTCCTCTCCCAAGAGTCGTGTCAAACTGGATCCGCATCCGCGTTTGCCCGGCGCTCTTCCCGGGCTCGACATCGACGCCGGAATCGCGAATATCGGCGGCAACGGGGAATTCTATCTGCGCCTCCTCGGAAAATTCCGCGACGACTACGAAAAGATCGCGTCGACTATTCAAACCGCGCTTGACGCGGCGGACCGCGAAACGGCCCATCGGATCGCGCATTCGCTAAAAGGAATAGCGGGAACCATTGGCGCCAAGGAACTCTCCCGATCCGCGGCTGCTCTGGAACAGACGATCGCGGAAGGAGCGGATATTTCGCTCCAACTCGAATCTTTCACTTCCAACCTAGAGTGCGTCATAGAATCCGCCGGAGCCGCCATCCAAAGCGCCGAGACCGATACCGTGAAAGCTCCGAGAATCGGTCTTCCGACCGAAGAGGAATCGCGGCGCGCGGCCGGACTTCTTTCGGAACTCGATGCTCTTCTCGCCAGAGATATTCCCTCGGCGGAATCGCTGTTCAAGGAAATTGAGGCCCTGCTCCGCGGCGGTTCCGCGGAAGCCGAATTGGTGCGGATCGAATCGTTCATCGCCGAATTCGAAATAGAATCGGCGCGGATCGCCGCCCGCTCCCTCATCGATCTGCTCGCGCGCGAAAAAGGAGTCTCCTTATGACGGACAAACCACTGGTTCTCATCGTAGACGATACGCCCGGAAATATTACGATCCTTATGGAAGTGCTGAAAGACGACTATGCGATAATCGCGGCGCGGTCGGGCGCACAAGCCCTTAAACTCGCCGGGTGCGATCCGAAACCCGACATCATCCTGCTTGACGTGATGATGCCCGTCATGGACGGATACGAGACAATTGAACGCTTGAAAAGCGATGCCGCTACCGCTTCGATTCCGGTCCTTTTCGTAACGGCTCTTTCTGACGATTCCGATGAATCGCGGGGCCTCTCGCTCGGCGCGGTCGATTATGTCGCGAAACCTTTCAATCCGGACATCATCCGGCTGCGGATCGCCAATCAGCTGGAACTGAAACGCACTCGCGACGGCTTGGAAGAAATAGTCCGCGAACGAACCAAAGAGCTGACCGAAACCCGGCTTGAGGTAATCAGGCGCTTAGGCCGCGCCGCCGAGTATCGGGACAACGAGACGGGCCTCCATATCATCAGGATGAGCAAATACGGCCAGCTGATAGCGCGCGCGGCCGGATGGAAAGAGGAAGAGGCGGAACAGATCCTCGACATTTCGCCGATGCACGATATCGGCAAGATCGGTATTCCGGACAACGTCCTCTTGAAGCCGGGCCCCCTTGCGTCGGAGGAATGGAAAATAATGCGCTCTCATTGCGAAATCGGAGCCAAGATAATCGGGGACCATCATTCCGCGCTCATGAAAGCCGCGGAGATCGCGGCGCGCTGCCATCACGAACGATGGGATGGTTCGGGTTATCCGTCGGGATTGAAAGGAGAGGAAATTCCCGCGATCGCCCGGATAATCGCGATCGCGGACGTTTTTGACGCCCTTACCAGCAAACGTCCGTATAAGGATCCGTGGCTTTTCGAAACCGCGCTTGAAGAAATTCGAAAACAGTCAGGGACGCAGTTCGATCCTCGTTTTGTCGACTGTTTCATGAAGGTCATTCCTGAGGTGCGCGAGATTGCCGTCAGGTTTGCGGGATGAACGAAAAAGACTTTTTGACTTAGAGTATTGTATTATAATTGACATATGGTAATTCTTGATTTTTTGAGTCGACTATTTTCGATCTTTTCATATCCCGGAGATCCGGAAAGAGCGCGAAAAAAAGATTTTTCCCTATTATTGAGGACTATCGAAAAGCGCGGACCCAGCTGGTATCGGCCTTGGACTGATCGTTTGACGGCGGATTTCGCCGAACGGCTCAAAGAATTGCGTCAGACGACTAATCGAATGTTGAAACCGTATCAAATGACCATCGAAGCGGCCCCGGAAACGGCGGCGCTCAGTATAGAAACGATCGCGGATCGCCTTCTGGCCGCACAGTCTCTTTCCATAGCCGTTTTCCGGTTTGAAGCCATTCGCGCGGAGCTTGAAAAAGACGGAAAGATCGATGATTTGGATACCATGGACGCCATTTTCAAGAAGCGCATGGACGCTTTTAACGCGAAATCCTTTAAGGCCGCCGTCGCCGGGTATCGCGCCAATATGCGCATCGCGACGCTTTGCGGATTCAAGGGGGAAGAACTTCTTTCTCCTTTTTTACGCAAGGCCAAATTCGTACCGGCGGCTCCTCTAGCGGCCGCACTGGCGGATTTTCATTACCTGATATCCGGTTTGGACCTGGACGAAAACGCCAGATCTATATTCGTTTTGATCAGCGAAGTCGCGGGTCTTGACTCGTATACGAAGGAAAACGCGAACGCCGACTTCTCGGCCTTGACCTCG
>Ga0172379_10010974_pt1 | contig 10876 bp, 9 predicted proteins | sample GrowelOW334metaG_FD_119756 | JGI IMG/M metagenome (GOLD analysis project Ga0172379, IMG submission 119756) | Groundwater microbial communities from an aquifer near a municipal landfill in Southern Ontario, Canada - Groundwater well OW334 metaG | ecosystem: Environmental > Aquatic > Deep... | reverse complement strand
TTGGGGTTTTTGACAGTTTTTGTTTTTGTGTTGATTATTGTTTTTGGATTACCTCTTTTGATTAAATTCTCAATTCTTTTAGGTAATACTAAAAGCCAAAAAGACACTACGAGTGAAAATATTGTTCCTCCATTGGCTCCTCGTTTAATAGTTCCTTTTGAAGCAACTAGTAGTCGTCAGATTAAAATTGATGGTTTTGCTGAAGCTGAATCGGTGGTGGAATTGTTTAATAATGATCAATCAATTGGTAAAACTGATGTTACAGTTGATGGAAATTTTTCTTTTGAAGATATTGAATTAAGTGAAGGTGAAAATAATTTTTCAGCAAAAGCAACTAAAGAAATAGGTGGAAGTAGTGAAGTTTCAAAAATAGTATCAGTTCTTTTCGATATTGTATCGCCAGAATTGACGATGTCTAATCCAAGTGAAGATTCACTAACAGTGGATTCGGCTGATTTTGATATTACTGGAAAAAGCGAGAAAGGGGTGAATGTGACAGTTAATGGTAAGGTAGCAATTGTTGATAGTGATGGTAATTTTAAATTAAAAATACAATTAAATTCTGGTAAAAATGATATCGGAATAGTGGTTAAAGATACAGCTTTAAATGAAACTAAAAAAACAATATCTATTACTTACGATATTTAAATAAAGATAAAGAAGAGTAAGATCCAAGGGTATAAAAGTGAGTTTGCAAAAAGAGAATGGACGAAGACAGAGACGAGGATGGTTTTTGTTATTAAACTGCCTTGATTGAATATATTTTTTAGTCCTAGAGTGAAAAGAACTAAACCAATAATACCTAGACTAGTTAAAATGGTCATTAGTGATCCGTCGAATCCTGAATTGGCATGAGAATTGGGATTGTTAACTTGACGAACATATAAAAGATTATTGTAGCCGTGACCAATAATAGGAGATTTTAAAAATAAATCGAAGCCTTCTTTGTAGTTTTCAACTTTAGCCGAAATAGAGGAAATTCTCTCAAGCTTAGTCCCCTCACCTTCAAAACGAGGTAATAAAAAAATAGTGGAAAAAATTAAAATCGAACTGAAAATAAAAATTTTAAAACTCTTTTTTTGATAGGCAATAAAAATGAAAGCGATAAAAAAGGAAATATAGCTAGAACGACTATAAGTTAAGGCCATGGATAAATAAGAAATTACTAAAATAGTTTTTCTAAAAGGAATTTTTTTGTTTAAAAAAACAATGATGATTAGAAATAGGTAGATTAAAGCAGTAAAAGTTGGATCAAAAAAAGTACTGACTAAACGATATAAATGTGGGTCCCAATTTAGATATTTGAAATTAGTAAAATCTGGCCAGAAAAAATACTGGATTAATCCAAAAATAACATTGCTGAAAATAATTAAATAGAAAATTTTTTTTATTTTTTTGTCTATTTTTGGTGGAAAAATAAAAAATGAGAGTAGAAAAGTTAATCTAAATAAATATAAAATTGGCTTGATTACATCAAAATGATATCTGAAGAAGTTAAAAACAAAATTGAGCCAAGCGAAAATTAGAAAATAAAGTAAATATTTATTTTTAATCTTAAATTCCTTGGTTTTTATTTTTTGAAAAATATTTAAACAAAAAATAGCGGCAATAAAGATATCTATTAAGGGAAATGAAATACCTTTTAGATCGATTCTTAATAATTGACCAAAAAAGAAGGCAATGATTGTGGATAAATAAATTATTGGTGTGACAAATGCCATAGTTTAGCTCGGACTAAAAATGAATGGAAACTCATACCAAGAGCCATAATAATTCCAGGAGTGGCGTCTAGAAACCCAAGTTTAAAGAAATAGTCTTGAATAAATTTGCCTAATGGATAAAAAATTATTTGGAATAAATTACTCTTTTGATTTTGATCGTATAATTCTTGGGCACGAATATCAGTGTAAAAATTTATTTTTTTGATAAAAGATTTTAAAGATTGATGTGGATAATGATGAATGTGTAATTTTTTATATTCGATTTCTTTTGGAGTTTGCCAAATCTCATGGACTGCGCCAGCAAAGCAGCCATATTTTTTATTGAAAAACCTTAAAAAATATTGATTGGTGTTTTCACCATGGTTTAATTCATGACCGATGAAGACATCTTTTCTTTTGAAAGCATAATTTTTATATTGAAAATTGTCGATATGATTTAAAAATCGGATTAAACTTTTGCTTGGTTTTTCGTCGGCGTCGAGCCAGAGAATCCAATTGTTAGTAGTTTTAGTGATGCCAAAATTGCGTTGATTGGAAAAATTATTTTCTAGTTCCTTTTCAAAAATTTTAACTTTGATTTTTTTTGTTTCTATTTTTTTTAAAATTTCTGTGGTTTTGTCGGTAGAGTTATCGTCTATAACGATTATTTCGTTAATGGTTTTAGATTTATCCAACCAGGTCCAGTATTTTTGAAGGTTTGATTCTTCGTTGTGGGTGAGAAGAAGAATGGAGATGTGACGTTTTTTAATCATGGTTTATTGTTAATAGACGGATTTTTAAAATTATTTCTTCTAGTGTAAATATAGTATTTAATATTATACCTTCAACTCTATTAAGATGTGATTTAAAGAATATTTTTCTTGATTTATACCAATGATTTAGGGCCATATTGTATTTATTTTTACTACTGGCTCCACCTATATGAAACACTTCTGATCTTGGATCAAAAATAATTTTAAAACCTTTAGATTTCATATTTAAACAAAAATCTAGATCTTCTAAATATAAAAAATAATCTTCATTAAGGTAATTTATTTTGCCTTTTTTATCGTATTTTCTAAAAATTAAATAGGCTCCACAAATTCCTGATACTTCTATTGGTTTTGTTATTTTTTGATTTTTTTCTGGCCAAAAAATTGAGGTGTATTTATTGTTTGGAAATATTTTTTTAAGATTTGTGAATTCAAAAAGGCCAGTTAAAAACGTTGGAGTATTATTGGCTGTAAATATTTTTTTATGTTCATATTTTATTTTCCCTCCTATTATTCCAATGTTTTTATCACTGTTAATTAATTTAATGGTTTTTAGAATGTTGTTGTTGATAATAGTGGTATCTGGATTTAATAAAATTAAAATATCGTTTTTTGATTTGTCGATTCCTTGATTAACAGCCTTAGCAAATCCAAAATTTTTATTATTTTTTATTAGTTCTATTTTTTGGTCATTAATATTTAGATTTTTAATATCTTTAGAATTGTTATCAATAATTATAATTTCGTTTATATATAAATAAATATGTTTTTTGAGCGATAAAAGAAGTTTATTAGTATTTTTGGAGGAATTGTAATTTACTATTATTAGGGTTGTGTTTTTGCCGGTTGACATATTTGATAAATAATTTACATTTAAATTGTGTGTATTAAAACAAAAATATTTTTTATTTTCTTTTTAATTTTATCATTTGTATTTAGTGTAAAAGAGACTAATGCAGTCACGTATTTTTCTGATAATTTTGATCAAAACAATTTAGATAATTGGATTTTTGTTGCTGGTAGTTCTGGTCAGGAAAGTTGGAAAATTGTTGATCAACAAATTGTTGGTGAAGTAACTTACGGAGGGTCATCTTTTTTATTAGCCAAGTCTTTTTGGAATTTATCTAATTATTCTATAAGATTTGATTCTTTAAATAAGAGTGGCGTTGATCAAGATATTGTTTTTAGAGTTTCTGAAGATAGAAATAAATTCTATTTATTAAATTTAAGATTTAAAGATCCTTTATGGCCTCAAGATGGGGGAGAAATAGTTTTATGGAAATATGATTCTAATGTGGGATATAAAAGATTATCGACTTTTAATAGTCTTAGTCAAATAAAATTAACTCAAAACGAAGTTCATAAAATTATAATTGAAGCAAATAATTCTAATATAGAGGTATATTTTGATTCAATTTTAATAATTAATATTAATGATGAAACGGATCCGATTTTAAATGGGAGTTTTGGTTTTTATAATTGGGGTGGTAATTATTATCAGAGATCAACTAAAAATTTATTTGATAATTTAATTATTGGAGATTTTATTTATGATGATATTGAGACTCCTATTGTTAAGCCAAAAATAATAATTCTTCCTGGTCTTGGGGCGAGTTGGAACACAGACGCGATTGTTTATAATAAGGAGGTAAATGCTGATCAATGGAAAATGACGCCGTTTGTTAAAAATTATGATGGTTTGATAAGTGCGTTGAAAGAAAACGGTCTGGAGGAAGATGTGGATTTTTATATTTGGAATTATGATTGGAGGAGACCGGTGAGTGAAATTGTTACTAATTTAGATAATTTTATTGACGAAAAAGTTGGAAATGATGAAAAAGTTATTTTAATTGGGCATAGTTTAGGTGGTTTGGTTTCGAGAATTTGGGCAGAAGATAATAAAAATGATTCGAGATTGGAAAATGTTGTTAATTTAGGAAGTCCAAATCTTGGTTCTATTGATGCTTATGAGGTTTGGAATGGTGGTCAAGTTTCTGATTTATCAAAAGTTAGTTCAATTGCTTTTAAAATTTTATTAAAAATTCAAGGGTTGGCTACAAAAACTGATATGGAAGCGGTGAGAAAATATATGCCAGTGGTTAAAGATTTGTTGCCGACTTTTAATTATGTTAATAAAAATGGAAAAATTTTAAGTAATGATAAATTAGAAACGAATAATACTTTTTTAAAAAATAAAAATATTAATGGTGCAAATTATGGGATAAATTTAAAATTGTTTGCTGGTAGTTATTTTAAAACGATTGATTCTATTGAACTTAAAAATAATAATGTTTTTGATAATGTTTTGGGGATTTGGCCAGACGGAAGAATTAATAAATTTTTGTATTCCACTAGTGGAGATGGCACTGTTTTGGTAAGAAGTGCAAATTATGGAAAAAGTGACGCAATAGAGATCAATAGTAAACATGGAGAAATTGTTAATAAAACTATTAATCAAGTAATGATGGAAATTGGATTAAGCCAAGTGGGTGTGGTCGGCGAATCTCAAGATTTGAGTAACAGTTTAGTAGTTTTTGTTGGTTCACCAGTTGATTATTCGGTTAAATGCGATAATGAATCCCCTGTTAATGATAATGATGGTTTTGTGGTGATAAAAAATAAAAATTATAAATCTTGTAATGTTAATTTAGTTGGAAATGGTGATGGTTTAATTCATGTGGTGGCGGGTAATACAGATAATACTAATTGGTATTATTGGGAAAAAAATATTACTAATGGAGAAATTAGTAATATTAAAATTAATCCAATTGATGGCCAAATTATTAACAATAAAGATAATGTTTCATTTTTGAAATCGATAATAAAAGAAGATATAAATTCTTTATTAGTTTTAAATAAAAACAATAAAGAATTAAAGGCAGCTTTAAAATCTTTGGATAAAAATCAACCTAGAGTTTTGATAAGGAATATTTTTGATTTTAAAAAAGGAAAAAATGAAACAATTATTAGTGGAAAAATTATCGACAATGCGACTATTTGGTTGTCGTTTATAAATAATTGTTCAAAAAATGAAGCAAGTAAAGGTTTTAAAATTACTAATAGTTATCAGGATTTGATTGATAATCTAATTAAATTAAATAAAAATAAAAAAGGTTTTAAGATTAGTGAAAATGCAGCAATAAGTTATCAGAAGATGAATGAAATTTTGGAATTAAATCAAAATAAAATAACACAGAAAAATTATTTTGAAGTCTGTGCAAATAATTTTGCAGCGTTTAATTATGGAACTGAGGTTTTAATTAAGGCCTACGATAAGGATTATTTTAAGAAGTGGTTGTTACAGGATTCGAACCTGTGACCTCTCCGATGTGAACGGAACGCTCTAACCAACTGAGCTAAACAACCTAATAAATTTATTAACCAACTGACCCTCCTTCGCTAAAGCTACGGACGGGCAAAGGCTAAACAACCTTGGTGAATTAGATTATACCAAGTCAACCAAAATTCCACTATAATTGATAATTATGAAAAGTGAAATTTATAAAAATCAGAGAGGGTCAATTGGTGGTTTTATTTTGGATTTTATTCAATCAATAGTTTTAGCTTTAGCAGTTTTTGTACTCTTGTATCTTTTTGTGGCCCAACCAAATGAAGTGAAAGGGAGCTCGATGTTACCAAATTTTGTGGATAAGGAATTTTTATTGACAGAGAAAATATCTTACTATTTGGGGGATCCGCAGCGAGGTGATGTAGTTATTTTTAAAGCTCCATCAACTGAACCTTGTGCAGCTGAAGAGTGTGAATATATTAAAAGAATTATCGGACTTCCAGGTGATAAGGTAATGGTTAAAAATGGAAAGGTTTATTTGAATGGAGAATTATTGAATCAGACATTTTTGGCTAGTGATGTCATAACAATGGAAGGTCAATATGCCCAGGAAGGAGTTGAATTAATGGTTCCAAGTGATGAATATTTATGTTTTGGTGACAATAGACAGCATTCTCGAGATGGTCGTGAATTTGGTCCAATTAAAAAAGAATTAATTGTAGGAAAGGCATTTTTTAAATATTGGCCAGTATCTTCGATAGGTTTGGTTCCAGCAGTTAGGTTTTAATTTTGCAGGTCTTTCTTACAAACTTGTTTATAAAGGTTTTTTAATTCGTCAAATCTTTGATCAATTGGGCCTTTAAATTGGAATGTTACTTTTGTTAAGACGTTAGTTTGAATAATTTTTACAGAGGTGGTTTTTTTATTAAAAACTGATTGAAGATCTTGACTAATATTGTCGATTTTTGATTTTAAAAATTGAGGTAAATTTTCTTTAGTAATCGGAACATCACCTTCTTCAATTTTTTTTCTCATTCTTCTGGCAATATCTTCAGCACGGCGAACAGAGGCTTTTTCTTTTAAAATAATTTTGTAGGCTTCGATCATTAATCGAGTGTCCCCTATTCCAGATAAGGCACGAGCATGACCTTCGCTGATGAGACCAGATAATAGACCATCTTTGATGGCATCTGGAAGAGTTAATAATTTTAGACAATTAATGACATAAGGAACACTTTTACTAACTCGTTTGGCGATTTTATTATTATCAAAAGTGAATTCTTCTCTAAGTCGTAAAAATGCTTTGGCACGTTCCATTGGATTTAGATCTTTTCGTTGGACATTTTCAACAATGGCCATTTCTAACATTTGTTGAGGAGTGGTTTCTTTGATAATAGCTGGAACGTATTCTAATTTGAGGGCTCTAGCAGAACGCCAGCGCCTTTCTCCAGCGATTATTTGATATCCGGCTGGAGTTTTAGCAATAATGAGCGGTTCTAATATTCCATGCTCTTTAATAGACTCAATTAATTCAGAAATTGATTCTTGATTAATAATACCTCGTGGTTGCAGTGGATTTGGTTCTAATTGATTGGTTGGGATTTGAGAAACTTGTTTCATAGTCATAGTTAAATGATACTATGAAAATATGCGTGAAAAAAGTGAGAAAAAGTGATGCAGAATACGTCAAATTGAAATTTATGCTTTGTCGACTATTTTTTTGGTAGTGATTTTTTTAGCAGTAATTTCTTTTTTAGTTTTTTCAGCTTTGATTACGGAGACGATGTTTTTGCCAAATTTTTTGAAGAATTTTACAATGCCTGGCCTCATGGCGTAGATGGTGAAATCTTTACCTGTTTTAGTGCCTTTGCCAGCGTGAAAACTGGAACCTACTTGTCGAATGATGATTTCGCCGACTTTAATTGTTTGACTACCAAAAACTTTTACACCTCTTCTTTGTCCGGGTCGATTTGATTTTTGATTGGTTTTACCCTGTGATTTTGTATGTGCCATGTTTTAGAAATTAATTTTAGTAATTTCGATTTCAGTTAGTTGAGCTCTGAAACCGGTGGTTTTACGATAACGAGATTTTGATTTATATTTAAAAACTTTAAGTTTTTCACCTTGGAAATTTTTTAAAACTTTAAATTCGACAGAAGCATTTTTGACGGTTGGAGTGCCGACAGTAACTTTGTCTTCATTGACAGTCAATAAAACCTGATCAGTGGAAGATTTTTCATCTTCTTTTAGGTTTAAAAGATCGACAACAATTTTTTGGTTTTCTTCAACTTGGTGTTGGGTGCCAGAAATGGCAATGACTGCGTATTTCATACTTTTTGATTATAACATAGGAAAAAAACTTAACAAGATTAAGATTCTTATGAAGAGTAGACGATTCCAAGGGAGAATAATAAAGCCATTAAAGATGATCCGCCGACAGAAATAAAAGGTAAAGGAATTCCAGTGACAGGAAGAAGGCCGATATTCATGCCAATATTTACAAAAGTTTGCATCCAAATTTGGATGGCAATGCCAAGAGTAAATATAAAGAGAGGTCGGTTTTTAGTGGAAAAAGCTTTATTAAAAAGAGTACTGATTAATAAAAAATAAGCAATTAAAACGATAGAAATACCAACTAAACCTAATTCTTCGGCGGTGGCAGCAAACATAAAATCAGTGTGTTTTTCGGGTAAAAATAATAATTGTCCTTGAGTCCCCTTTTTATAACCTTTACCAAAAATACCACCAGAGCCGATGGCAATCTGAGATTGAATAACATTATAACCTTCGCCTAACGGATCGGCTTTTGGATTTAAAAAGGTAGTAATTCGTTTTTGTTGATAATCATGAAGACAGTAGTTGTAAATTAGTGGTGAAATTAAAATAAAAATTAATCCAAAGATAATTGATAGTCGAAGTAATTTTTTATTATATAAAATAATGGGAATAATTAAAAAGAAAACAGAAATAGCACTACCAAGGTCTGGTTGAGCCATAATAATAGTGACAGGAATAAAATGAAGTAATGGAAAATTGGTGTTAGCTAAAAATGACATAAGCCAAGGTTTAACAAATTCAGATGGTTGGATGGTTTGTCCAGCGATATAAATCCATCGACGAGAACCGCGAGTGATACTGTTTAATATGATTGGTAGGAATAGAAAAATATTACAAACTATAAAGATAGGCCATTTATAGGAACTTAATTGTTTTAAGTTTATTTGTTTACCAATACAGAATAAAATTATTCCAAAACCCCAAGCAATTAATTGCTTACCAACCAAGTTTGGAGCAACTGAACTAACCATTAAAATATTAATACAAAAAAGGATTAATAAACTAATTAGAGTTGGAAGCCAGAGAGATCGTGACATTTTCTGATTTTTCAATACTAACTCCGAGTGTTTTTATTAAAATTTCTTTTTCAAAATCGACTGGCCAAGTTGGGGCAAAAATTTTGATTTTATCTTTAAGGTTTAATTGGTTTTCTTTACGAAGACTTTGAATTTGACGAATTAAATCGCGAGTATCACCTTCAGCTTTTAATTTTGGAGTGATATTAGTATCTAGAGTGACAGTTAGATTTTGGTCTGAGACATTGTTGATACTTTGGTCTGAGACGCCCAGATTGGTCGTCTCTACGGCTTTAACATTTAATTCATTTTTTATAATGTCTAATGAAGATTTATCCAAATTTATTTTTTTAGAACTATTAATAGTGGCTTTAGACAATGGTTGTCGAGTGCTTAAATTGCTAGTTTTTCTAATCATATTACCCTGTTCACAAATTTCTCTAACATAAACCATATTGGCTAATAACTGTTGATTAATTTGTTTTGTTTCTGGATAAAGTTCTAAATGAATAGACTCAGAGGCTTTTGAATTGAAAGGTAAAACTAAATTTTGATAAAAATATTCAGTGATAAATGGCATTAATGGAGCAGTAGTTTTTATAAATTGAACTAAAACTTGCCATAGGGTTTGAAGAGCTTTTTTGTCTCCGTTAACAAATCGATCTCGTGATTGGCGAATGTACCAACGAGATAAATCTTCAATGTAAGGAGTTATTAATTTAACAGCATTAGGAATAATATATTTATCCAATTCTTGGGCAAATTCTTGAGTTAACTGATCAGTTCTAGTGATAATCCATTGATCAAGAATATTAGTGGAATTATTTTTGGAATTTAAAGCAGGAGTCCAATCGTGCATTTGAGCATAAGTGTTGAGATATTTAAGACAATTCCAAAGAGGTAAAAGAACAAATTTAACTTTATCCTCTATTTCTTTCTCGTTGATATTCATATTTTCACCAACCATAATGACACCGCCCATTAAATATAAACGCATAGCTTCTCCACTATATTTTTGAATAACCATTTTTGGATCAGGGTAATTTTTGAAAAGTTTACTCATTTTACGACCATCAGTGCCCATAATAGTACCCGTGACAACGCAATTTTTAAAAGATTCTGATTTAAATAAGGCATTGGATAAAACGTGAAGGGTGTAAAACCAGCCTCGAGTTTGACCGATATATTCAACTATATAATCAGCGGGAAATTCTTTTTTTAATTTATCTTTATTTTCAAACGGATAATGGCGTTCAGCATAAGGCATGGCGCCGGATTCAAACCAACAATCTAAAACTTCAGTAACCCGATGGACTTCTTTTCCACATTTATCACATTTAATGGTGACTTCGTCAATATCTGGTTTGTGAAGATTAGTTACCTTTTGACCAGATTTAGCTTCTAAATTAGCAATTGAGTTTGGAACATATTTTTCACCACAATCACATTCCCAAACTGGAATTGGAGAGGCCCAATATCGAGATCGAGAAAGACACCAATCTGGAGCGGTTTCAATCCCCTGCCCAAAACGACCATTTTTAATATGTTCCGGAATCCAATTTATTTTTTGATTGGTGGTTTTCATGCCATCTTTTATAGATTGAACGTTAAGATACCAAGCAGTTTGAGATTTATAAATTAACGGAGTGCCGCAGCGATAACAAAAAGGATAACTGTGTTTGATTTTTTCTTCTTTAAAAATTAAGTTTCTGGATTTTAAATCATCAATAACTAAAGGGTCAGCTTTTTTTACAAATAGTC
>Ga0172379_10010973_pt1 | contig 10876 bp, 4 predicted proteins | sample GrowelOW334metaG_FD_119756 | JGI IMG/M metagenome (GOLD analysis project Ga0172379, IMG submission 119756) | Groundwater microbial communities from an aquifer near a municipal landfill in Southern Ontario, Canada - Groundwater well OW334 metaG | ecosystem: Environmental > Aquatic > Deep... | reverse complement strand
AGTATTCCCTTTCCATTACGTCCCTCGGGCGCGGACTTTCCACCGGCACGGAACTTGAATACTCCGACAAAGATACCCTTCGCGATGCGCTGGAAAGCCGGAGATAAAGACAAAAAAAGCCGGAATGATCCGGCTTTTATATTATTTCTTTTTCTCTTCCGGTTCTTTTTCCTCTTCCTCTTTAATACCAAACATTTTTCTTTTTCCATCGCTATGTTTTGATTTTAGCGCTTTTTCCGGAAAGAAAAAATCGTCAGGATCGTTAATTCGCGGGCAATCCCGAAAATGTCCGTCGAAACAGCCGCAAGTGGGACACATAGCCATAATAAACCTCCACAAAGAACATGATTATTTAAGAAAATAATATAACAAAAAACAAGATTTTTGTCAAACAAAACGTCAAAAAAAGTACCTCCCACACCCCAATTTGCCGGACGGGGTTTGTAACCCCGTCCGAAACGTTTCGGACGGGTGAGAAGTTACCAAGAATCTGCAACCAAAAAAGACCTTCCTTCTGACTGAAGGTGGTCTTTTTATTGGTTTATTGTCCGGCTTCAACTCTAATGTATAGATTTGATTTGAGCGGTAATATCGGAGACTTGTTTCATAAGTGCGGAAATCTGAGCTTCAAGAGACGCTTCCTTGTTGGAGGTTTCCACCTTTGACGAAATAGAAACACTAACTGGAGGTAGAGAGACACTTTCTGAAAGCTCATTGAGTTTTGCACGAGTCTTCGGTCCGACAAAACCATAGGCTGAATCTCCTGGTTTTGCGAGACCGTTCAATTCTTGGAATCTCCCGACCGCTTTTTGCGTTGCGGCGCCAAAGTATTCCGTTTCATGTCCGGGGGAACCGTCGCCTGTTTCTACAATCTGAGTTAGCGGATTTGAATTCAAAACAATTTGCAGTTGCCTCACTGAATCGTTTCTCATTCCTTTTTGAAGAGCGAAATTAAAGACGGGAGAAGTTGCTGTTGCCGTTGCCGACGGTTGCGCATTCTGTGTGACAGAAACAGTTGTCGTCGGAACGGTGGTCGTTGCGGCTGTTTCATTTCCGAACACTTCCGCAATCTTTGCGCGGGTGCTTGGTCCAAAGGCTCCATAACCCGTTGTTGCGGCAGTTCCTGTGCTGACGATGCCATACTTTTTCTGGAAACGTTGGAGCGCTTTTTCCGTCGCATTTCCAAAATATCCCGTTACTTCTCCTTCCGGATAAATAGTTTTATCTATCGCAAGAAGTTTTTGCAAATCAGATACGTCGTCGCTCTTCGCTCCTTTTTTGAGTGTCTTTGTAAAAACAAGCTTCACACCGGCTGGTACGCTAAACCGTGCGAGAATGATCGGTGATGTTGTTTTTGCAATCACAGGCGTTGTCGTTGCGGTAATGGCTGGTTGAGAAACCGGTGCAATGTAGCTGACTGACACCGATCCGCCGGCAGCATTTTGCGTCGTTGCCACACCGTAATTGGAAGAAGCTCCTTCACCTGTTCCATTGGTGGCGGTAATCTTGTAAAAATATGTCGTTCCTGCGGACAGTCCCGTGTCGCTATAACTTACACTTGCAGTAGACGCAACATCTGAGTAGGTACCGGTAGCCGAAGAACTGCGATGAACATTATAGGTGGTCGCTCCTGAAACTGCCGTCCAAGAAAGATTGATCTGGCTTGCGGATGCGGCGGTAGCTGATACTCCGGTCGGAGCAGATGGAACCCCCTCAACAAGCGGAACATAAGCAAGAACGAAGTCTGTGAAGTGGCTTACCAAACCGGTAACGGTATTATTCGCGGTATCAACGGTGAATCCTCCTTCAACCGGTACATAATCGCCACGTTCCGGAGAGTAGTACAAAAGCTGAAGATCGCTTTCGCTTATCCCCGCAGGAAGTTTACTGATTAAGTCGGCATAACTGAGTTGGATTTCCGCATTTCCATTGAGGGTCTTAATTGATGAATCCCCGGTTGCTTCAAAGCTGAATGTGGTATTATCCAAAGCTTGGTACGCAGCACTGTCCGGCGCGTTATATCCTTTTTCCATATTAACCGTGACATTTCCCGAACCGGTTTCCAAAACGCCTGAACCGACGGTGATTTTCATTCCTGAAGTCCCCGTGTCATTGATGGAACCTCCCGTACTTGCAGAAAGTACTCCGGTCGTGGATTTTGGAATACGAGTTGCATCAGCCGTCAAGGTTATATTTTTTCCCGTGAGAACGGAACCGGGAACGGTAAGTGAACCGCTCAACGCTGTTTCGCTATGCAACGGACCGACGGCTTTCACCGTCCAAGTACCGGAAGTTACCGGCAAAGAGTAGGTTCCATTGGCATTGACAGGAGAGGACACCACCGTACCGGAAGAGTTGGTTGCCCACACAAAGCCTTCGCTCATGGCAACGCTGGAACTGTTGTAAATCGTACCTTCAATGGAATAGTTGGAAACAGTGAGGGGAGCCTGATCTTGCCCTGTGGCAAAATCGTATCCGCTCGCATTAGCGACAAAAGTTACATTCGCCGGTGCCGGTGGGACATAACCGCTCAAGTTGGTCGCCATTTGGTAACTTCCGGCTTTTACTTTAATTTCATAAGCTCCGTTACTGTCAGTCAAGTCGCTTATCACCATATTGGTAGAAGTGCTCATAAGGTTAACCACAGCTCCGGAAAGCGCATTACCCGACGCATCTTTTATAGTGCCGGCAATCGTCAAGAAATTACTGGATACGTCAATCGTAACCGCATCTGCTCCACCGGTGCTTGCAACCGTTCCCGAGTATTTTCCATATCCGAATACGTCAACAAAATAATTATACGTTGAACCGCTTCCCACGTTCACAACAACCGCAGAAGCAAGCCCGTTCACTTGTTTTCGAATGACTTTATTATTATTGGTTGAGTCCTTTAACTCAATCATCGCATTCATCGTGGTTGAACCATTCGTGAAGTTAAAGGTTACAGTGTCTGCGGTCAAAGTAATATCTTTTGTAACATTTGCGGTAGTTACGGCTTGTGTTGATCCTATCTCTCCATAATCCGGATGCCACGTACCAATACGATATGTTTTGTTAGCGAGGACGCTTACTGAATACGCACCGGAGCTATTCGTGGAAGACGGTCGTTTCAATCCATTGGCTACCGGCATGCTTGTTGCGGCATTCCATTCTTCTATAAACAACGGAACGTTATTCAAAGTGGAACCTCCAGCGGTTATCGTACCGCTTATCGTATAGCAGGTACCGGCGGTCGGAGTAACATTCTGACTGCTTTGGCTTGCTCCCGAAACCACGACGGTTTTAGAGAAGGTACCGCAAGCATCATTTTTCTCCGGAGGCATCTGTACGTTTATCGTCCATGTGCCGTTATCAACAAACAAGGTATAGCTTCCGTCTGTACCGCTTTGTCCGAAGACGCTTTGTCCGGTAGCATTCGTTCCAAAAAGAGGGGCGCCGGAAATACTATTGCTGTTCACGTCCAAAACTTTTCCTGAAATCGTGTATGATGCTTTCTTTATGACAATAACAAATGGATTTCCTCCATCAATAAGCTTTCCGTCAACATAATTACCACCGCTTCTTACGTCCACCATTTTAACGGATGGTGGCATTCCCTGCTTTGAGGCTCCGATTTCGTATGTTCCATAATCTCCAACCAAAAGACTGAAAGCTCCGGACGCGTTAGTTTGAGTAAAAAGAGGCGTGCCAAATCCTTGACGATTTACAAATACGTCCATATTTGATAGCGCATTCCCTGCGCCGTCTTTCACGGTACCGGAAATCGCCTTATCTGCCGTAGCAAAAGTGTACGTGAGTGTGTCGGTAGTATCATTGAAGGAGGCACCCGGCGGAGTAAACATACCAGCAGAAATTGATGCCGTACCACCCAAACCGGCGACAACAAGGTCTGTTGGAGGCGGAGGCATAACGCCTAAACTCTGAGGCATACCGCCGGAAGCTCCTTTTGGCATGGACGGACCAACGCCGATATTCCAGTGTCCATTCGCAGGTAATCGTAAAGTGTATCCGGCGGGATCGGGGACATCTATATTAGAAAGGGTTTTCACTACATATTTACCGGGACCTCCTGCAAAAATGTCTATGTTCTTACCTCCAAACCCACTATCTTTCACTAATTTAACGGTAACAGGAACAGAAGCGCCCGCGGCAGCAGAAGAAGTGAGGGTGATATTTTTTGATGCCGATTGTCCTCCGTTCACACAGATTGGTTCAGGAGACATTTGCCCAAAATAATCCACAGCTCCAAGAGTAATCATCGGCTCTGTTCCGACAGAATAACAACCGTCGCGTAAACTGGAATACACAATAGTACCACCAGCCGTTCCATTAACTGCCGTAATTTGACCATCAACCATCGTAAGGACTTTTTCCATTGGTCCGGAAGGACCACCGCCATGCAAGTACACCGTACCATCAGCGCCAGAAACACCTGCTCCAGAACCAGCAAACACATCTACGGTGATAGTATTTGAACCACCCGTCTCAATAAAGTATGGCATGGAAGTCTTCGTCGCCGTTACGACACCGCTCTGAATCGTTTGCAGAGTTGCCGTATAACCGCCGGAATTCGGACCCTTTGGAATGGACGGATTGGTAATTTTAGCGAGGTCAATCGTGTATTGGTCGTTTGCTGTCGCTGTACCGGTTACCGCAAGAGTAATCGTCACTTTGCGTTCTGTCGTGTCTACGGCAACATTGGAACTCGTCACGACCGTATTGCTTCCCTGATTAAAGTCGGCAGTAAAAGGAGATTGCGTATCAAGCGCGGCGCTCGCAACCGTCGTACCAGACGGGAAAGTGATAGCTATTTTATCTCCGGTCGCAAGAGCCACGCCAGGTTTGAACCTCGTCTGAAAAACATTAACATCTTGTCCCGCCATCGGATTGAACGGATAGGCTTGATCAGCGCTACCGAAAGCGAATTGCTCGGCGGTATAGTTACCGAATCCTTGCGGAACAAACTCTCCCCCTCCAACAGAACTTCCCCCCATCATGGTTGAAGTCGGCGGAGCGAACATTCCGGCATTGCCGAACTGTCCGAACGTGGTAGCACTACTTTCCGCTTTTCCAGTAAAGGTTCTATTGGTGTTGCTGATGGCATTTTCCGATAAGTCTTTTATCGTCGTCGCTCCGGTAACCAAATACGTATCACCGGCAGCAAGACCGGCTACCCCGTCTACAGTAACGGAATAATCCACCGAATTATAGCTCATCGGTTTTCCGGTAAGAGGAATATCCACAGAACCGGAAACTTTCGTTACGGTCCAGTTTGCCGGATTCGTAACGCTGTTCGCCCAATTGGCATCAGCTTGCGTATCGTGGTTCATCGGCTCGGTAAACACCATTCGGCATTTGTAATCATCGCATCGCGCTTCGCGCAAAGCGGGTGCCACAGAGTCTCCGGAACCGGTCGTGTAGGAGTAAGTAATCGGAGTAATCGCATTACCCGCTTGGTCTTTAACTCCGGCACCGAAAGTAATCGTATAGGCAGTGCTTGGAGAAAGAGAAGAAACCGGAGCGACAAAAACGGAATTTTTGCTCGGGTCATAAGAAACGACAACACTCGCCGCCGTTGCGCCTCGGTACATGGTAATGTTCGTCGTCGTGATGGTATCCAAATCCAACTGCTCGTTCGCGCCGAATTCAAAGATCTGATTTACCGGTACAGCCGTAGAGCCGGATGCAAGCGCGGCATAGAGCGTCGGCGCAGTACTATCGCTGGCGCTATTTACGCGGAATGATGAACTGAATGCTTTTTCGGTTGCTCCGGACGGCCCGCGCATCGTTACCCCCTGCGCATTTGCCACGGCTCCGTATACTTCAACGATATATTCGTGACCGTTCGTTAAAGCCGCGGAAGGGGTTAATTTTACAAAGCGAGATTCCGTACTATCCAAGGTGGCACTGGTGAGTGTCACATAGCTTGGAATGGTTGAATCTTTCAATTTTATGTTTGTCGTATTAATGGTGGCAGACTGCATCGGCTGATCAAACTCAACGGTAATTTTCGTATTCCCCGCAGTAGACATACCCGGAGCCGGGTTCACCGATCTGACAAACGGAGGCATATATTGACCCGTCGTGCCATAACTTTGCCCGATCGTATTCATATTAAATGATCCGCTGATCGTGGTGAAATTGATGCGATGTCCTCCCGCCGGTCTGTTTCCTTGAACGGATTGTCCGCTCTGGCTTTTCACTTTTTCCGTTATGACAAGCGCATAACTGGTGCTGGTTGCCAAATTCGCGGTCGGCGTAAACAAGATAACATTATTTTCCATTGAAAAGAGAGCGGAGCATCCGGGAGAAGATTGACTAGCACAGAAGACGGCCGTTCCCGCCACGGCTTGGTTCGTCGTATTGTTCAACAAATAGACATTATCGGAAGTGCTGTTAGCGCTGGCGTCATTTATGGTGGTTGAGTCCATAACCTGATTAAATCCTGCGCGAATGGCAGCCTCTATCGGCGCGCTTTGTCCGCCATCAGGAGGAACAGAGAACATAACCATCGGAGTACCGCCGCTCATCATATCGCCACCGCCACCGCCCCCCATCATGAAACCGCACTCACCTTGATTGATATTGATAGTAACATCAGTCTTGTCCGACGAGCCGAGGTTTTCCGACCTCATCATTTTACAATATCCCACCTTATGAGCTGTCAGATCCACCATGCTGTTACTCGGCAAACCGGTAAGGGAATATACTCCGGAACCGTTGGTTTGAACTGCAGCGATTGCCATACCTCCGGCAAAAACGTAAGCAGAGGTCACAGCAGAGCCGTTGGACAAAACCGTACCGGAAATGGAACGAGCCAAGGAACCGGCAGCAAGCACGTTTACGACAAATGGACTCGTCAAGCAAGTATTATACGTCGCGGAATCCGGAGGCAAAGCGCAAAAATGCCTTCTATTGCCAGATGCATCATTCGCTTTCAAAAAATACTCAAAAGTTGGTTTTGTCGCAACAAAAGCGGAAGGGACGGTAAAACTGTACAGATTTCCCGAAACCACAACACCTTGAACCGTACTGGAAGCGACACTCACGTCAACACCATATACCAAAGTAAAGAAGGCGCCATTTGTTCCCGCCGCGTAACCGCCCGCTTCAGTCTGATCATCATTGATAAGCGCATAAATAGTGGCATCGGTAGATTGCTTCGCCGTATTTACCGACATATGTTCAATGAACGGCGCGGAAGTATCGGTCGCCGTATCAGAGGCAACGGAAGCAGCAGGAGAAGAAGCAACAAAAGAAGCCGTCGCGTGAACGTAAATCCATGCCTTATAGCTCGTGGCCGCGCTAAAAGTAGTGCCGCAGCTATCCGTCTTCTGCGACATTGATGGATTATGATTATTTTGATTCAAATACATTCCCGAGCTGAAATAGCCAAGAGGCGTGGCGGCATTTCCTCCGCACACGGTCGTTAAGTTCATCGTATTGAGATTGGCGGTACCGGGCAAAATATAGATTTGCATGTAGTCCATACCGGTCGGTACGGTTCCTCCCGGAGTCCATGCGACGCGAAAATCCCGTCCATCCAAACCAAAACCGGTCGTATCAGTGTCCGACAAAGTTACGCCGGTAATAAAAGGAGTTCCCACCGGACTATCAACAAGTGTTTCCACTGTCGTTGTTGAAAATTTCGGACTCCCGTCGCCGGTAAACGGCCCCTGCGGAATAGTCGGATCCGCCAATGTTCCCGCCTGTATTCCCCATACCGCCGTAGTTGTCGCGCCGTAAGCATTATTTATACCATCAAAAGTAATGGAAAAAGAAGTACCGCTATTTACCGTGTCGTTGACATAACCATAATAAAACGGCTGACCATCCGCAAAAGCGGTACTGCTGGCTCCGCTGACATCAAGCGCATTCGTTTTGAAAAGAGTGATGCCATTTGAAGAAGTGGTTGCCGAATTAGTAATGGTAAAATTCGTCGCCGCGGTAGTCGTTGGCATAACGAAACGGATGATATCGCCTGATGCCAGTTCAGAGGTAGTCGTCGCCGTGAATTTCCACTCCGTATGATCTGCACCGGCAAGGTTGTCGCTCCAGCCGGTTTTCGGAACAACCGTGAGCTCCCCTCCTTGGCTCGTGCCGGCGTCAACAAAACTGCTAAACAAAAACGCGTTCAAACCGAACCCCGCTGATGCCGATAAAACCAACACGGCAAACAGAGACCATATTTTACTTTTCATAAAAAAGCGATGAGCGAATAAAATTTATAAGAATACTTTTTATTATACATGAAAAAAGAAATCTTTTTTTGAGCACTTATCCACAGAAAAATTACAAATTACCTCCGCAATGCACTATTATGGAATATATGGAAAACAATAAAAATTTTACAACCGTCAAGGTTGTTCTCGGAGTGCTTTTGGTACTCACGGCCGGTGCTTGCGCCGGATATTATTATGGAAATTCCGTCGGTCTTGCCAACGGAAAAGTTATCGGCATATCGGAAGGTCGCACCGCCTTGCTTATGGAACAAGAAAAAGAAGCCACAGCAAAATTAAAAGCGATTCAAGAAGCGGCAAATCCGTTTGTCGAACAACAAAATGCGGCAAATCCGTTTAAGGATGCCGGCACGTACGCCAATCCTTTTGCTCAATAAAATAGCTAAAAACAACCAAGATGAAAAAACAGATATCTCTTTTGGCGATAGGGGGCGCGGTATGTTTTCTTATACCGACGGCCATATTCGCCGCAAGCGTCTTTGATATCCAATATCCTATTACGGAATTGGGTAATTGCGGAACACAACAAGAATGCAAAACATTCTGCGATTCACCGGATAATGAAACGGTTTGTCTCACATGGGCGCAAAACAACGGATTAGCACCAAAACCGGTTCAAAGATCCGGGCAACAAATTCAAAATCAAAATCGCGAGCCGATACAAGGTTCTGACCAAAATCAAAACTCCAATACCTCCGGCAAAATGGAACGGCAACAATCAAAAGAAGAGGCGTTTAAGGATGCACCGGGAGGATGCAAATCAAACGGAGAATGCGATAAATACTGCCGTGTTGAAGAACACTTAAGCGAATGTCTCTCTTACAGCGTAAAAAACGGATATACCACGCAAACAGAAGCGGATAAAATTATCGCGCAATCAAAAAAAGGCGGTCCCGGCGGATGTAAAAATCAGGAACAATGCAACACTTTCTGCCGACAACCGGCCAATGCACGAGTCTGCATGCAATTTGCGGTTGACGAAGGAAAAATAACGCAAGATGAAGCGGAAATCATGATTGCGCAAATGGAAAAAGGAGCAATGAAAGGCAAAAAACCGATGGAAGTAAAGGGTCCGGGTGAACCCAAACTGCAAAAAGAAAAAGCTTTGGAAATTCTTAAAATAAAAACCGGGCCGGGAGGATGCGCAAACGAAGACACATGCAGAACCTACTGTGATAATGCCGACCACAGACAAGAATGTATGGCTTTTGCCAAGGAAAACAAATTGATGTCCGAACAAGATCTGCAAAAAATGGAAAAGTTGAATCAAGGAGGTCCGGGAGGATGCAAAGGGCCGGAAGAATGTGATGCTTTTTGCAGTAAAGAAGAAAACCGAGATATGTGTTTCAATTTTTCAAAAGAAAACGGACTCATATCAGACGAAGAAGTTCAGATGATGGAAAAACAGATGAGCATAGTAAAAAAACTGGAGAAGCAGGGCGGACCAGGCGGATGCAAGTCACAAGAAGAATGCCAGAAATTTTGCAGCGATCAAAATAATTTGGAGACGTGTATGAATTTCTCACAACAGCAAGGAATGATATCTCCCGATAATGCCGAAAAAATGATGGGACAAGCATCAGATTTCAAACAACAGATACAGCAGTTCCAAGGACAGAGACAAGAAATGATGATGAACGATGCCCAGCAAAACCCGACATTCCAGCCGGGCAAAGGAGGAAATGTGTCACCTCCCGGAGGGTGGAAAAACGGACCGCCTCCGGAAAATTGTCCGGACGGAAATTGCGGACCCGATAGTGGAGGAAATCTTCCTCCGGGAAAAAATGCCGGCGGAGGCAATCAACCCGAATGGAAATATATCCCTCAACAAAACAAAGATGGCGAACAAACCAAGAGACAACAGCCTCAAAACTGTCCGGATGGAAATTGTCAACCAAAAGAAGGAGACATTCAACCCGGTATGAACATTCGATATGAAATGGCTCCGGGAACAAGTGGCGGTCCGTCCGAACGATATATCGCTCCGGGAAATCAGCCAATACAACAACAAAAACCTCAAATGATGATGACACCTCAACAAGGTGATGGGAATTACCCCAAACCGCCAATGGGAGGCAATCCGGATGATCAATACCGACAACCAATGATGCAACAACAACCCGGAACAAACTTCACGCCACCACAACAAGGAGGAGAGTCGGGAGGACAAACGCAACCAATGCCTCCTCAAGGAACCCAGTTTATTCCTCCGTCATCGCAAGAAAACAATCCACCACCCCCTCCGATTTCACTCATGAAAATAAAAAACTTTCTTGCAAACGCCGTTTCCTTCCTTCTAGGGAACTGATTTACAAAAAACCGCCACACTTTCCTGTGGCGGTTTTGTTTGGTTTGTGTTTATTTTTTCAGCTTCTTTGCGGTGAAATATCCGAGAGCCAGGGCGAGAATGCCGATCAGAGCGACCCACGGAACAGGAACGCCACGAGTGGCTGTTTCGGCGGCGGCAAGATCATTTGAAGGCGTTACGGCCGTTTCTGTTACCGAAGTAGCGGTGGTAACTTCTTCTGCTGCAGGCTTCTTAATGGTATCCGTTCGCACCGGAGCGGTTGTTTTCGGAGTAATTGCCGGGGAAGTAACAGGTGTAACGATCGGCTGTGCGATCGCAATAGTATACT
>Ga0172379_10010972_pt1 | contig 10876 bp, 11 predicted proteins | sample GrowelOW334metaG_FD_119756 | JGI IMG/M metagenome (GOLD analysis project Ga0172379, IMG submission 119756) | Groundwater microbial communities from an aquifer near a municipal landfill in Southern Ontario, Canada - Groundwater well OW334 metaG | ecosystem: Environmental > Aquatic > Deep... | reverse complement strand
GCTTACGTGATCCATCAATTTTATTGGGTGCTCTATATATTTGGAGCTATATTAGTTTATACGGCTTTTAAGATTTTGCGAGAGAAAAAAGAAGAGCATATAGAGTTTAGTAAAAGTAAAGTTATTAAGTTGGCTCATAAAATTTTACCTTTTACAGCCAGTCATCATAATGGAAAATTCTTTTTTAAAGAAAATGGGAAATTTTATTTTACCTCCTTATTTTTGATAGTTTTATTGGTGGAGGTGTCCGATATAATTTTTGCTTTTGATTCTATACCAGCCGTGTTTGCCATATCACAAGATTTGTTTATTGTGTTTACTTCTAATGTTTTTGCTATTATGGGACTTAGGGCACTATTTTTTCTTATAGAAAATTTTCTGCACCTTTTTCATCATTTACAAAAAGGTTTGGCTTTTGTACTTTTCTTTATTGGTTTAAAAATGCTGTCGGCCATTTTCGGACTACACATTTCTTCGCTTTGGTCTTTTGCTATTATTATGTCGGCCTTGGGTGCGTCTATGTTATTATCTGTACTTTTTCCTAAGAAAATATAGTAGGGCTTAAGTTATTGACACAATTGTTACTTTGTCTTAATATGGCCTTACAAAAGATTTCATCTTAGGGCAAACTATCGCTCCTCCGACCATCGCTTGTTGTTTATAGTAAGGCGATGGAATGTTAATTACATTAGTGTATTTGCCCTAGTTTGAGGGTAGTGTGGTTGGTAGACCGGTCGGTCCTTTCCTGTCGGTATTGCCGACCACCTACTTTATATAAAAAAGTTCTTTATCTGAAAAAAATGAAAACTACTCAAATCAAGGGTAGTTTTTTCTTTTTATCTATATTGTGTGTATAATGAAGTAGCTTAATTTTAAATAAAACCCCACACCTTTTTAAAGTACTTTGCGACTTTTGCCGCGGGTATAAGTGGCGGTTTTAACCCTTCTCATGAGGTTTATGCTACATGAGAAGGTGAGGGGTTAAATTTTATGGATAAAAAAATATTAGTCACAGGTGCTTTTGGGCAAATAGGCAGTGAATTGGTGCCAGTCTTACAAAAAAAGTATGGGGTAGATAATATAGTGGCCGCAGGGCATAGTGCTACACGGGAAGGTTTTGTTGGTGTTTCTACCCAGATTTCTATAGACGACCCCGCTGCTTTGCGCGATTTGGTGACCAAATACAATATTGGTACAGTTTATCATTTGGCTTCATTTTTATCTGCTAAGTGCGAGCGCGATCCAGATTTGGCTTGGCAAGTGAATATGGGTGGTTTAAAAAATATTTTAGATTTGGCGCGTGAACATAAATTGCGGCTTTTTTGGCCAAGTTCTATTGGCGCTTTTGGTCCTACTACACCAAAACTAGATACGCCACAGCATACCATTATGGAGCCAACCACTATTTATGGAGTTACCAAATTAGCTGGTGAGCTTTTGTGTCAATATTATTTTTCTAAATATGGGGTAGATGTGCGTAGCGTACGTTACCCCGGCATTTTGAGTTATAAAACTGAGCCTTCTGATGGCACTACTGAATATTCTATTGCTATGTTTTATGAAGGTATTAAGAATGGTAAATATGAATGTTTTTTGCAAGCTGATTCTGTACTGCCTATGATGTATATAGATGATGCTATTCGCGCGACAGTGCAAATTATGGAAGCGCCTATGGATAAAATTACTATACGCACTAGTTATAATTTAGCTGCTATTAGCTTTTCACCTCAAGAACTAGCTGCGGAAATTACTAAACATATTCCAGCTCTGCAAGTTACTTATAAACCAGATTCTCGCCAAGCTATTGCGGACTCTTGGCCTAAGAGTATTTCCGACAAACAAGCGCGGCAAGATTGGGGCTGGCAGCACGAGTACACCTTACCGCGGGTAACAGAAGAGATAATAAAAAACTTAACTCCTAGATTGTTGGGTAAGTAAATTTTATAATTTATGCTTTCTGAAATAAGCTTAAAGTTATTATTTGCTATTTTGGCTATTTTAGCGTTCGTTGGTGGAGGCTTTTTACCCTATATCAGAGATATTTTTTTAAAAAAAACTCAGCCCCATGTTTATTCTTGGTTGATTTGGGTTATAACTCAAGGTACGGCTGTGGCGGGTTTATGGTATGGGAATGGTGGCTGGGGGACGATAATTATGGTTATAAGCGTAACCTTTGTATTTTTTGTTTTTTTGCTATCGCTTAAATACGGGACGCGGAATATTACTAAAGGGGATACTATATTATTAGTTGCCTCATTCTTGGCCATTGTCGTATGGTGGCAATTACATAATCCATTATTGGCAGTGGTAATGGTGTCTATAATAGATTTCGTGGGGTATTTTCCTAGTTATAGAAAAACATTTGCCGAACCTTGGACTGAAACGCCGTTTTCTTGGATGGCTTTTTCTGTGGCTAATATATTTGGTATGTTAGCGCTTAGCCAATACAACCTTCTTACACTTACTTATCTTATTACTATTACTATTGCCAATGTCATCCTTTTAATTATTTGTTTGTTGAGAAGGAGAGTTGTTTCTCATTCGGCCTTAATATAATTACGTGGGCTGATTTATTTGTAGATTAGGAGTATAATATAAATGATATTAATCAAATATTTATGTTGCCACCCCAAACACATTCCCGGACTTTACGCGAATTCTTTTTTTGGAGCGGTATTGTAGCCACCATAGCCTATAGAATTATCAATTTTCTCACTAATTTTGACCCTATTTGGCTGAAAGCTACTTGGTATATTGGCACTATAGGGTTTGTTATTTATTTTGCGCATCGTTATCAAATTTCTGAGCGTCGGGCTAAATTGATTGAGCATTATCATTTAGCTGACAAGGTGGATAAAATAGGAGAGTTGTCAACTGAAGAAAAGGGTGCCTTGTCTTATTTAATGCATTCTTTAGAGTCTACTAAGGAGAAATGGAATTATATTGTGATTTTTGTAGCCTCGGGAATCGCTTTAGTGGTAGGCATTATACAAGACTTTTTTTAAAATTTTTCAGTTAAGAATTAATGTCCTGGCGTAAAATTACTCAAAAAATAGGACCTGGTATTATAACCGGCGCTTCAGATGATGACCCGTCTGGTATTTTGACTTATTTACAAGCCGGTACAGTAATGGGCTTGCAAGCTTTGTGGACTGCCTTGCTGACCTTGCCTTTAATGTATTCTATACAAGAAATGTGTGGGCGTTTGGGTATGGTAACAGATAAAGGTTTGTTGCGATTGATTAAAGAGCATTATTCAAGATTGGTTTTGGTAGTTATTGCCTTAGTATCTGTGTTTGCTATTACTTTTAATTTGGGGGCAGATCTTTTAGCAGTAGGCGTGGTTTTGGAAAAATTAGTAGGCCTGTCTCGTTATATTTGGTTGCCAGTAGTGGCTGGAGTAGTAGTATTTTGCACTATTCAATTTTCTTATCATAGGTTAGCTCGAGTACTTAAATGGCTAACCTTTTCCTTATTTTGCTATGTGATAGTAGTATTTTTTTTGCATTTGGATTGGGGCAAGGTACTGCTGGCTACTATTTGGCCGCATTTTACTTTATCCAAAGAAAGTATTTTGTTGGTGGCAGCTATTTTAGGAACCACTATCTCGCCTTATTTATTTTTTTGGCAAGCAAGCGAGGAAGTAGAGGAACGTGACCAGTCAGTAACTCAAAAATCATTAAAGCATTTTGTGGTTACTAAACATGAACTAAAACTTTTAAAAGAGGATACTTTTGTGGGTATGCTTTTTTCTAATGTAGTGACTTGGTTTATTATTGCTGGCGCTAGTCACTTAAATACTGCCTATGGCTTGAAAGAGATTACAGATTTTGACCAGGCTTCTATGGTGCTCAAGCCATTGCTCGGTAATTTTTCTTATTTGATGTTTAGTTTAGGAATTATTGGCACAGCACTGCTAGCGATTCCAGTACTAGCTGGTAGTGTGGGCTATATTTTGGCTGAACTTTTTGGTTGGCAAGAAGGTATGAATAAAAAATTTCATGAAGCTCGGGGTTTTTACTGGGCTATAGCTGGAGCAACTATTTTAGGGCTCTTGGTTACGGTAATAGGTTTTGACCCCGTGACTCTACTTGTATATGCGGCTGTATTTTACGCCATCATTACTCCGCCATTAGTATTTTTAATATTACATTTAGCTAATAGGCCAACACTAATGCGCCATAAAATTAATTCCCCCATATCTAATGTTTTGGGTTATGCCACTTTGATTTTTAGTTCTTTGGCAGTAGTGTTTTATTTTTTGTCACTGGCGGGTATAGTAGGATAAAATAAAAAGCGTTGGTTTACAACGCCTTGCTTTATTTTTTACTGCAATTAATTTATAAATTACACTCGCTGCTGAATTCTTGGGCTGCAATGACAATTTCTTTTGGTGCGTTGGATGGTATTTTGATATGATCTGTATCAAACCTTGCGCCAATTATTTGGTCATCGATATAGAATTTTCCAGCCCTTACTTCAACCGTGTGTTTTGCTGAATTTTGTGAGAGTTTTTCTGCTATTTGGAAATTATCCAAATTACGGTCATTGAGTTTGAAAGTTCTGTTTTTTTGTTCCATGTTAACTCCGGTTTATTTTTATGTATTTTTTAGTGTATATGTTAGTACTAAATTACTTTAGAGTACCTTAAAAGTCAAGTACTTTTAGTTAGTTTAAGTTTTTGCTATACTTATTAAGTATAAATATTAACCCCGCATATTTTATGAAGAAATCTACAGCTATTATTTTAGCTATTGTAATATTGGTAGCGCTTTATGCTTGGAGTGGCTACAATCGTTTAGTATCTAGTAACGAATCAGTCAGCAATCAGTGGGCGCAAGTAGAAACTCAATATCAAAGACGTTTTGATCTTATACCCAATTTAGTTTCAGCCGTGAAGGGCGCTATGAAGCAAGAGCAGGCCGTGTTTGATAATATAGCCGAAGCTCGCACCAGATACAGTGGCGCTGCCACTGTAGAAGATAAAGTAAAAGCCGCTTCGCAAGTGGAATCAGCCTTAGGTAGATTGTTGGTAGTAATGGAAGCGTATCCACAACTTAAATCAATTGAGACAGTGCAAACTTTGATGAGCCAGTTAGAAGGTACAGAAAATAGAGTGAGTGTAGAGCGTAAAAGGTTTAATGATGTAGTTCAGAGCTATAATTTGTTAGTTAAGCGCGTGCCTTCTAGTATGTTAGCTTCCATATTTGGCTTTAAAGAAAAAGTTTATTTTGAAGCGGCCGCTGGTTCCGAAAAGGCTCCGCAAGTTAATTTCTAGATTAATTTAATTGTAATGATTACAGAAGTTCGATTATTTTCTAAATGTCATTCCCGCGAAGGCGGGAATCTAGAAAAACTTCAAATATCTGGATTCCGGGTCAAGCCCGGAATGACAAAGAATGAATTTTGTAATTATATTGTTTAATATTTATGATGAGGCTCAAATTTTCTATATTATTAATTTGGGCCTTTTTGCTGCCCGCTGTAGTTTTAGCTTATTCAAATCCTGGTCAGCCGCAGGGTTGGGTGAATGATTATGCCAACGTTTTAACGTCTGATCAGCGTCAGCAGTTAGAAAATAGTATCTCGGCTTATGTAAACAGTACTGGCAATGAATTGGCGGTAGTTACTATATCTTCTTTGGATGGCGATACTATAGAAAATTATGCAGTCAAACTTTTTGAGGATTGGAAGATCGGAAAGAAGGGTAAAGATAATGGAGTACTTATTTTAGTAGCCAAGGAAGACAGAAAAATGAGAATAGAAGTTGGTTATGGTTTGGAAGGAGATCTTACTGATGCCCAAAGTTCTTGGATTATAAATCAAATAATGAAGCCCAGCTTTCAGCAAGGGGATTATTTTAGTGGTTTAAGTCAGGCAGCGAGCAAAATAATGGCTGTTACTAAAGGTGAAGAGCAGATTCCAAGTGATAGTGGCAGTGCTCGGTCTGGTAGTGGCGGTAATATTGGTGATTATTTTTGGTTTGGCGGTTTTGTTCTTATGTGGCTAGCCAGTATTTTAGCTAGATCAAAATCTTGGTGGGCTGGCGGAGTGGTGGGCGGAGTAATTGGGGTTATTATTGGCTTGATAAAAGGATTTTTGTTTTTTGGTTTAGTATCAATAATTATTTTAATACCATTAGGATTGTTATTAGATTTTTTGGTGTCGCGTCAATATCAACGTGGTAAAGTAACAGGAATAATGCCGTGGTGGATAGGCGGCGGGCGTGGACCTTGGGGTGGATCAGGTGGCGGGGGGTTTGGCGGTTTTGGTGGTGGTAGCTCTGGTGGCGGTGGGTCTAGCGGGAGTTGGTAGTATTTGACTATAGACCAAAACAACTTTATACTTAATCAATCATGAATACTAGCCGATTTATTACAGTTAATTTAGTTCCACCAAGCGAGGGGTTGCCCTCGTGAGCTAGTATTGTATTAGCTTAATTTCGAGATTGTAACCCCGTTTACTACATAGTAAGCGGGGTTTTTGATTTTGTACAAAAATAAAAACACTAAAAATAATAAAAATAGGAGATATTATGCAAAATAAAATCGTTTCGGCTCTTTCAAATTACACAATGGGATTAATTGGGTTAGCAGCTATCATAATTGTTCTAGTCGCAATGGCTATATATTTTATGCTGATAGCTCTGGTTCGAAAAATCCCAGCTAAATTTTTACCAGCAGTGGTAAATAATTATTTTCAAAGCCTAGACAGGGCTGAGAATGATTTTTACTACAGATGGTAAATCCGCGAATTTTGCGGTAACAATAAAGCGTCTCTATAATCAAGGCGCTTTTTATTTTTGTGTTTTATTTGACTTTGAGATTTAGGTTTGATAAAGTCGGTACATAAAAAATAGTATTTTAAAATCACTGAAAGCACACCGTATGAAAGGGTAATGAAAATGATTGCATATCTTGCAAGTCATAGTTGGATCCTTGGTTTTATTCTGACCAGCACTGGCATCATGTTTAACGCCAAGAAAAATATTGCCTGTTGGCCAGTATGGATAGCGGCGAACGTGTGCTGGTTAGTGTATGCATTTAATCAGGATCAAGGGCCATATGTCGCCATCACATTTTTGTATCTCGCCACTAATATTTATGGGTGGTACGAATGGAAAAAGAAAAAATGATCCGAACCCAAATTATAAATAATACAAACGCCAAACTTGTAATAGGTTTGGTGTTTTTTAATCCAATTTACAACTCAATTAGGTTAGGTATACTAGAGGTATATGTCACAAGGTAATTGTACAACTTGCGGTTTGCCTACGGAGGGTTTTAAATGCGAGGAATGCGGTGTAGAATTAGAAACTCGTGATTTAGAACACTCTTGTGGAGCAGATTATTTAATGCCTCGCTGTACAGGTTGCGATGAGGCGGAAACAAACTGTGCCTGCTCTTAGGGTAAAATAATTTATTGCCACACCTTTGGGTGATGGTAAGTATTAGTTGTGGTAGATTTAGATAATTATAGAATTTGATTGTTGTCATTCCCGATCTAATCGGGAATCCAATAATAACGCACTAATTCTAGATTCCCGCTTTCGCGGGAATGACAATTGGAAAGTGTATAGATTTTATAATCACCTAACTGAGTAGATAATATTATGATTCAACATTTTGATATTAAAATTTTTGGTAGAGTGCAGGGTGTGGGATTTCGTTATGATGCCAAACAACGAGCAGACAAACTAGGCTTAACTGGTTTGGCTCGCAATGAGTCAAATTATTTTTATATAGAAGTGGAAGGAGAGCTAGCTAAGCTTAAAAAGTTTATTGACTGGTGCCATCGCGGTCCTTTGTGGTCCAAAGTGCAGCAAGTGGAAGTTAATTTGGGTGAGATAAAAAATTATACCCATTTTACTATTGAACATTCCAGTGAATTAATGTAGCCTATAGTCTATGATTAGTTTTAAGATTTTGAAAAAATCCAAACGCAGCCGAGCTCGTTTAGGATTATTAGAAACTCCCAATGGTGTAGTACAAACACCATGTTTTGTGCCAGTGGCTACTCAAGCAGTTGTTAAAGCGATGTCTAGTGAAGAGGTTAAACAAACGAAGTCGCAGATGCTTATTGCTAATACATTCCATTTACATATTAGGCCTGGTGAACGTTTTGTTAAATCAGCTGGGGGTTTGCATAAATTTATGAATTGGTCAGGTGGTTTAATGACAGACTCGGGTGGTTTCCAAGTTTTTAGTTTAGGTTTTGGTAAAGATTTGGGTGTAACTAAATTAGCCAAAACCGATGGTAAATCAAAAGTTTCTGTGGGGCAGCAACCAAAACTACTTAAAATTACTGACGATGGTGTGCTTTTTACATCTTATGTAAACGGGGATGAATTGTTTTTGGGTCCGCGTGAATCTATAAAAATTCAAGAGGATTTAGGAGCTGATATTATTTTAGCTTTTGACGAATGCCCGCCGCCGCACGCTTCTCAGGCTTATATTAAAGAATCAATGGCCAAAACTCACACTTGGGCTAAGTTATGTCTGGATGTTCATAAAACTAAGCAAGCTTTATATGGGATTGTACAAGGTGGACGATATAAAAATTTACGCCTTAGCAGCGCGCGTTATATTGCCAAGTTGCCTTTTGATGGTTTTGCTATTGGTGGTGAATTTGGGGCCGATAAAAAAGTTATGTCGCAAATGCTCGGCTGGGTGAATCAGGAGTTGCCCAGTAGTAAACCGCGGCATCTTTTAGGTATTGGTTATGAGAAAGATTTCCCTTTGGTTATAAAAGCTGGGGTAGACACTTTTGATTGTATTGTGCCTACTCATTATGCCCGTCACGGTATGGCTTTTACTTCGCAGGGACGTTTGGATTTAAATAGATTAAGTTTTTTGAAAGACAAAAATCCTTTGGATAAAAAATGTGGTTGTTTTGTGTGTCAGAGTGGTTATAAAAGGGGATACATTACTCATTTGTTGCGCGCCAAGGAAATTACCCCACTTCGGCTGCTTACTTTTCATAATTTATACTATTTCAACACTGTCATAGAAAATTATAGAAAAATGATAGAGAATGGGAAAATTTAATTTTTTAGTGTCATTCCCAACTTGATTGGGAATCCAGTTTATTTTAGATTCCCGCCTGCGCGGGAATGACAGCATAGTGTCACTTTTAAAAATTTGTCATCCCGAACTTGTTTTGGGATCTAGATGCTGATCCGCCTTAGGCGGACAGCATGACAATAAAAAATAAATATATTTATGCCAGACGATTTTAATAAGCTGTTGAAAAAATACAATTATCATTTACCGGTTAGTCTTATTGCTCAGGCGCCAGCTAAGCCAAGAGATAAGGCTAAGCTTTTGGTTTACCACAAAGATAATGGGAAAGTAAGTTATGATATTTTTAGAAATTTAACAAAATATTTGCCACCGCGGGCAGTACTCGTATTTAATGAAACCAAAGTCATACCAGCTCGTTTGGTTTTAAATAAGCCAACTGGTGGCCAGGTACGAGTGTTGTATTTGGACACCAAGTCAAATTTAATTGAAGTCTTGGCTGACAGGTTTATTAAAATTGGTATGAAACTTGCTTTAGATATTGGCACAAAAGGTAGTAAGCCTATCTTTTTTGTAGTAGTTAAGCAAATTGATAATCATTATTGGTTGAAACCATCTTTTGCTTTAAGTAAATTGCCGCAAATTTTTGAACTATATGGTCATACTCCTACACCGCCTTATATCAAACATACCTATTTATCAGAAAAGCAATTGCGTCAGGAATATCAAACGGTTTTTGCTAAGGCGGCTGGATCAGTAGCAGCGCCGACTGCGGCTTTGCATTTTACTAAAGGTTTACTTAAAAAAATAAAGAAGCAAGGTTTTAATATAGAGTTTGTTACTTTGCATGTTAATTTAGGTACTTTTGCACCATTGACTGCAGATCAAGTAGAACGCCACAAGCTACATCAAGAATGGTATACCATTGATAAGACTATGGCTGTCAGGCTAGCTCAAGCCAAAAAACAAGGTAGGCCAATAATTGCTGTAGGTACTACAGTGGTAAGAACCTTAGAATCAGCAGCCAACAAATCAGGTAAATTGAAAAAATTGATTGGCACTACTGATCTTTTTATTAGCGAGGGTTATAAATTTAAATTTGTAGATGGTTTGATTACCAATTTTCATGTGCCTGAGTCTAGCCTTTTGATGTTGGTAGCGGCTTTGGTTGGTCGCACTAAATTACTTGAACTTTATAAAAAAGCCATAAGTAAAAAATTTCGCTTTTTTTCCTTTGGCGACGGAATGGTGATATACTAATAATATATGAAAAAAATTATATTTATTATATTAGTTACCATCTTTATACCAGCAGTAGCTATGGCCGCTTTTAGGTGGCCCTGGGCGCAAAATACTACTCCTAAAAAGGAGGAAACAAAAACAGTAGTTATAGACCAAACTTTACTTAAAACAGGAATACAAAAAGTACGACAGTGGGAAAAAGTAGTAGAGGCGGTACCATTTAAGGCAGACAAAAAAGTCTCGTTGGAATTCACAGCCCCCGAATTCCAAGCTATTATGCAGGATGCTGTTACAAAATTAAAAGATAAGACTTTGTCACCTGATGGTATAAAAGTGGAGATAAATAAATCTAATGTAATTCTATCAGCTCTGTTGCTTAAACCAGTACGTATGAATTTATCTGTTAATGTGACGCCAGAAGTAAAAGGTGGCAAGTTGAATCCCAAAATTACTAGCGCTAAGGTAGGTATAATTCCTTTAAGTGGGGGATTTGTGGAAAAATTAACCAATCAGGTATTTGGTTCTAAATGGCGTAGCGAGTTAAATAGGCCGGAGTTTTATTGGGATGAGTTAAAGTTAGACAATGGAAAAGTGACAGTTTCTGGGCACACTAT
>Ga0172379_10010971_pt1 | contig 10877 bp, 12 predicted proteins | sample GrowelOW334metaG_FD_119756 | JGI IMG/M metagenome (GOLD analysis project Ga0172379, IMG submission 119756) | Groundwater microbial communities from an aquifer near a municipal landfill in Southern Ontario, Canada - Groundwater well OW334 metaG | ecosystem: Environmental > Aquatic > Deep... | reverse complement strand
CAGGTCAAAGTGGGCGGCTATTATAAACAGCCGAACTTCGTTGATTTCAGGTCGCTCGATATTACGCAAGGGGCGGAGATGGGGGCGGATATTACTTATAAGGTCAACGAGCTTACTAGTTTGATAACGCATTACAAAAAAGCTTATAACCCGGCGACAGGTAAAGTTGAAGCAACGCAGTATTATGAAATTGGGATAAACCTTTAGGGGTTAAGCCCTTACGATCTTGAATCCTTCGGTGGTGTCGATAACTTTTGAGGATTTGCCGGTTATGGCTTTGCCGGGAATGATGTAGTCGATACCGGATAAACATTTTTCTACTTCTTTTGAAGTTTTGATCGGTTTCATTCCGCTGGTATTAGCCGAGGTGGCCACGATCGGTCCGCATTTTTTTAGTAATTCCAGCATTAATTTGTGCTTTGGCATCCTTATCCCGACTTTGTCGATCCCTTTAACAGCAGGGACAAGCAGAGTGTAGGGACCGGGCCAATGGAATTTTGCAAATTCCCTGGTCTCTTTATTGAACTTTCCGATTTTTATGGCTTGATCAAAGGTTGCTACAAGAATTTGAAGGGGTTTGTTTTCAGGACGATCTTTAATTTTATAGATCTTTTTTGTCCCCTTCTTGCTGCTTAGCAGGGCGCCAAGGCCAAAAACAGTTTCGGTGGGGAAGGCGATGACGCCGCCGGCTTTCAGGGTTTTAAGGGCTTTGTTAATTATCTCTTTCACATTCTTAGTATAGAACATCTGCCTCTCAAGCGCTACGGGCAACTGCGGAAAAAATCCTGGGGACATTCGCGTAATCATTGATGATCTGAATGTTTTGATAGCACTTTTCTTTTTTTGCCAGCTTTAATATTTCATCCGCTTGGCCAAATCCGAATTCGAACATAAGCTGGCCGTCTTGTTTTAAATATTTTGGTGCTCCTCTTAATATTTTTCGGATAATATCTAAACCGTCTTTTCCGCCATCGAGTGCCATCCTTGGTTCCCAATCTCTGACATTAGGATCTAATTTTTCAATATCAGCGGTTGGAATATAGGGAGGGTTGGAAATTATTAGATCATATTTATTTTGTGATGAGGGGAATAGATCTCCCAGGATAAATTTGATCTGTTTGGTGGTTCCGTGTTTTTCGGCGTTCTTTTTTGCAACAGCGAGAGCTTCTTTTGATGAATCGACTGCCAATATTTGGGCGTTGGGTAGTTTTTTTGCTAATGATACGGCAATCACTCCACTCCCGGTTCCAATATCAAGGATAAGGCAAGGGGTCGATGGGGCAAGGGTCATAAGGGTCGTGGCGGATTCAACCAGAAGTTCGGTTTCGGGGCGGGGGATGAGAACGCTTTTATTAACAACAAAATCCAAACCTAAAAAAGGCTGGTAGCCGACGATATAGTCGAGTGGCTCGTGTTTTTTTCGGCGCGCAACGTATTCTTGAAGAATTCCAAACCCTGAGTCACCGAATCCAGACAAGGTACTATTTAATTTTGATAAGAGGGCTGTGCGGTTTATTTTAAGCGCATGCGCGAGAAGATATTCTGCTTCAAGGCGGGGATCATCACTATAGGGTTTTATTTCGTTTTCTGCCCATTGCAGGAATTTGGAGATCCTCATTCCATCTTTGCGAGCTTGGCTGCCCGGTCGGCGGTGTTTAATCCTTCCAGCATTTCGTCTATGTTCCCGTCCATGAAGCTATCCAGCTGATAAACCGTTAAACCGATCCGATGGTCGGTTACGCGGCCTTGCGGAAAATTATAGGTCCGGATCTTTTCGGAGCGATCTCCGGTCCCAACCATGATCCGCCGGCTCTCTTCTCGGTTCTTGCGCAGCCTTTCTTCTTCGGCATCATAGATCCTAGAGCGCAAAAGCTTCATTGCCTTAACGCGATTCTGGAGCTGGGAGCGCTCTTCCCGGCATTCTACGACCGTTCCGGTCGGGATATGGGTGATCCGAACCGCCGAAGATACCTTGTTCACGTTTTGTCCGCCGGCTCCACCGGCACGGAAAGCTTCAAAGGTTAAATCGTTTTCGTTGATATCTATATCAACTTCTTCTACTTCAGGCATTACCGCAACCGTTGCGGCGGAAGTGTGGATCCGGCCGCTGCTTTCTGTTTTTGGTACGCGCTGGACCCTGTGTGTTCCGCTTTCGAACTTAAGCTTGCTGTAAGCCCCTTTTCCAAGGATATTGACGATCACTTCTTTGTACCCGCCAAGTCCGGTCGGATTTTCATCAATGATCTCAGTCTTCCACCTTTTGCGCTCCGCATAGCGAAGATACATTCTTAAAAGCTCTCCCGCAAAAAGAGCGGCTTCTTCGCCGCCGGTCCCGGCTCTGATCTCGAGCAGGATGTTTTTATCATCCAGTGGATCGGTAGGGATCAGGAGGATCTCGAGTTCTTTGGTAATGGCCTCTTTCTTTTCGTTCTGAGCCTTGATCTCTTCGGAAGCCATCTCTTTCATCCCTTCATCCTTGAGCATATTCTCCGCTTCCTTGATCGCATTTTGCGCGTTTTTATATTCGCGGTATTTTTCGATCAGGGGTTTTAAATTGCTGAATTCTTTGGATAAAGCGGCAAATTGCTCGCGGCTTGCGATGATCTCGGCGCTGCTTAGGATCTTTTCAAGCTCGAGGAACCTATTTTCTACATTTTGAAGCTTATCGAGAAGCATGATCGCTTAAAGCCCGTTACTTCTTTTTGGCAGGAGATTTTTTTGCGGCAGCCGATTTCTTTTTTGCGGCGGGTTTTTTGGCTTTGGGTGTTACGCCGGCATATTTCTTCTGGAATTTCTGTACTCTTCCTTCGATATCCATCATCTTTTCCTTACCGGTAAAGAGGGGATGGCAGGCAGAGCAGATGTCGACCCTTAAACTGTCTTTGGTCGATCCGACATCGTATGTTGCCCCGCAGGCGCAAGAAGCCTTTGTCTGAAAATATTTAGGATGTATCTTATCTTTCATTACAATACCATTTTAACACGGAATTAAATATCGGGCAATAGCCCCTATATTATTTGATCTCTATTGTTCCGGCCGCCAGCGGCGCAGATGGGCAATACATGGTGTTCCATTTTTGTGCATACGGATCCCAGTCGGTGTTTACAACTAAACTGATGCCTAAAGACAAGTATAGTTTGTAGCCTGGTTTTGCATTAACAAGCCAGTTTTCAATGGCACCGTCAAAGTTTTCTTTGATATTGTCCCAACTTGCTCCGGTGTCTTTGTAATCCATGACTTCGCTGATATCAAAATCGATATGCCCGATCTGTCCCGAACTGCTAAGGTGTTCGCCGTCGGAAAGTTTTGTCGGCCAGGTTTCCATTTGTTTGTCGCCTCTGAAAGAGTGCGAGGCCCAGAATGTAACAACGATCCTCTCGGAACCTTCAACGATCTTATCGGCGGCATATCCTTTTTTAAATATTTTCATGAAATAATTATAGTCTTTGCCGTCTTTTAGAAATGCCCTGAAGCAAAGCGCCGCGCCTTCGCCGCCCTTAATATATGAAACGCCGTCTCTGTAATCGACCTGAGATAGGATGAATTTATCCCTTAAAGGCAAAGTGTCGGCAGCAATGATATTGCCGGTGCCGTAAGTCTTGGCATACTGTTTGTCGTATTCCATTGAGTAAGCTGCGCCGAAAATAAATAGAACAAATAGGAAACAAACAAAAACTTTCTTTAGTAGCATTAAATATCCCCCTATAACTTTAATGAGCCAAGGGAAACTATAATCCTTTCCGTGGGGGATGTCAACGAAGTGTTTATCGTGCAAGCCCCTCTTCCAGACCCCGCCGGTAGTTGTATTCTTCTAAGAGATATTGGTTTTTTGAAGCCAGGTTTAATAGGGGAGGGAAGCGCTTAAATAAGTGAAAGATTCCCATTGCCAGCGGGTTTATTCCTAAAAATAATTTTATTCCTAAATTTGGATGTTTTTTATAAAATAATGCCGCCGATCTTCCCATCTCGTATTTTCTTTCGACCATCCCTTCTTTTGAAACAGGGTGATTGTGATGGTTAATTGCGCCGGGGAGATAATATAATGGGATGCGCATATTATGGATGCGATACCCAAGCTCCAGGTCTTCCCAGCCGTAGCCTTTGAAATTTTCATCAAATAACCCGGCGTCTATAAGCAGTTTTTTTGAAAGGGAGAGATTCCCGGTTAAAAAATAGACCCATTTCAGCTTTTGCCAGGGCCTTAGCCAGCCTTTAATGTATGGGCTTCCGTCCGAATCGATCTCTTTTCCTTCAAAACAGGCGTTATTTTTTTTAGCATGGGCGTTAAGGTGTTCTTCGAGAAGGTTCGGATCGGCCGCTATGTCGGCATCGGTAATAAAAATGAGCTCCGCAACGGCATTTTTGATCCCGACATTGCGCGCATAGGTTTTTCCTTTGTTTTCCACCCGCTGATAATTGAGCCGGCAGGTCGGTTTAAGCTCTTCGATCATTTTATCGGTCCCGTCGTTTGAGGAGCTGTCGATCAGCTGGATCTCGTATAATTCAGGCGAGAGGGTCTGGTGGAAAAGGGATTCGAGGGTCTTTTTGAGGACCGCCTTTTGATTATAGGTTCCGATAACGACGCTGATCTTTATCATTCTGCCACAATCTTAATCGATTTATACGTAATTTCCAAGAGCTTTTTTAATTCATTATGGCTGATGCAGAGCGGGGGCATAAGGACGATAATATTTCCGAGCGGACGCAGGATCGCGCCGAGTTTGCGGGCTTCAAGGATGATTTTATGCCCGACCCTATCTTTATCCGCATTGCCGGCGATCTCGATCCCGACCATTGTTCCGCACTGGCGAATGTCACTGACACTTTTTAGGTCATAAAAGCGTGAAAGTTCTTTCTTTAACAGTTGAATGTTCGCGTTTATTTTTGGAAGCAGGTTGTTTTTCTTAAATAAGTTCAGGGAGGCGATTCCAGCTGCGCAGCCGAGTGGGTTGCCTGTGTAGGTATGCCCATGGAAAAAGGTTTTGTTCTCTTCCGGTTTTCCCAGAAAAGCGTTATATATTTTATTGGTCGTTAAAGTTGCGGCGATGGGGAGATAGCCGCCGGTGAGGCCTTTTGCAACGCATATGATGTCAGGCGATACGTTTTCATGCTCGCAGGCAAACATTTTTCCGGTCCGTCCGAAACCGGTGGCGACTTCGTCGCAAATTAGCAGAATATTAAATTTTGTGCAGAGCTTTCGGACAGCTTTCAAATAGCCTTTGGGCATGGTGAGCATTCCGGCGGCACCCTGAACTAATGGTTCGACGATCATTCCAGCGATTTCCTGGTGATGGCCTTTCAACAGCTTTTCGAGGGCTTTGACATCACCAGGGGGAGTTTTAAAAGATTTAAATAGCAGCGGCTGGTATATTTTGTGAAAGAGATCCATTCCGCCAACGGAGACCGATCCGATCGTATCTCCGTGATAAGCATTTTTCAGGGTAATAAACTTTGTTTTCCCTATGACCCTATGACCCTTGACCCTTTTCCCATTCTGTTGCCAATATTGGAAGGCGATCTTCAATGCTACTTCGACGGCGGTCGATCCGTTATCGGAGTAAAATACTTTTTTTAATCCCTTTGGTGCTATTTCGACCAGCTTCTTGGCGAGCTCTATTGACGGGACATTGGCGAGCCCAAGGAGGGTAGAATGGGCGATCCTTCCTAATTGTTTAATTATTGCCCGATTCAGTTCTTTGTTATTATGGCCATGGACATTAACCCAGAGGGAAGAGACGCCGTCGATATATTTTTTTCCGTTGGCATCAAAAAGATAAATGCCGTCTCCTTTTTCGATGACAAGCTGGTCGTTTTTGATCCAGTCCCGCATCTGGGTAAAAGGGTGCCAGATATACTTCTTATCCTGATAAACTAGTTTGTCCGCATGCATAATAAAATATTAGCATAAATAGAAGGTAATTGGCTAAGATTATTGCTATAATTTCAAAAAAAGTTGGAGGGATGCTATGAAAAAAGCGATCTTTATGTTCCTGGCGCTGTTTGTTTTTTCGGGGATTGTTTTTGCCGATGAGCTGCAGGATGTTATTAATAAGATCCAGGCGAATCAGAATAAGATCCAGGACTTGAGTGCGGATATCCACTTAATAATGGATATGTCTGTGAATGCGCCGTCTACGGGGGAGGGTATGGAGACCAAGATCGAGCAAACATCGAAATTACTTATTAAGGGGCTGGACAAGACCAGGGTCGAGATGGATTTTCCAACGAAGCAGATATCGATCACCAATGGGGATAAGTCGGTTACGATCGATCCTGAAACGGGAGAAAAAACGATGAAGGACCTGAAAGCGGTCCAGGCGAAAAAGGGGATGCCGCAGGGGGCGGAGAGCAATCCGAACATTAATGTGGAAAAGATCAAGGAGATCTTTAATCTTTCCGTTAGCCAGAGAGGAAACAATTGCATCGTTACCGGGAAGCCTAAAAAGAAAAGTGTTTATCTAGGGAAAATGGAATTTGTTATCGACAAGAGCCGCTGGGTGCCGGTGCAGATACTGGTTTATGGAAGCGACGGGGAGCTGGCGAGCCAATCGGACCTGTCTTACGAGAATATAAGTGACATCTGGGTCCCTTCAGGGACAACGACCAGCGTTATTACTCCGATGGGGAAAATAGTTGCCGAAATGCAGATGAAAAATATTAAAATAAACCAGGGGATAGGGGATGAGAGTTTTCAGGTAGACTAAGAATTCGGCAGAAAAGAAAAAGCCCTCCGAGATAAATCGAAGGGCTTTTCTATTGGTAAATTAAAATGTCCAATTATCTTCGACGATCTTCCAGCCTTTTTCATTTAAGAAGATGATCTTGGCGGTCGCTTTTTTAACCTCATTGTTGCTGAACGGATCCGGGGTCATCCCATCAAGCAGCATTGTTGCGTTATTCTTGACGATCTTTACGGATTTAACTTTGTAGGATTGAGGGATACTTGCCTTTAACATCCCAAAGATCATTTCTACTTGAGCTTTGTCCATCTTTTTTATTTCGCTAAATTTTACTTTAGGAAAATAACTTGATAGGTCGGCCATGCTTTTGGCGCTGGCTAAACTTTTCAGGTATTTAGCGTAGACTTGTTCGGGCTTATCCGCCGCAAAAGCGGTCCCTGCTACTACAACTGCGAAACAGATGCAGAGTAATAATGCTAATTTTTTCATATTTCACCTCCTCTTTATTTAATGATCAAGTTTGCTGGAAGATTGTAGCACTTAAGCCGCGTGAAGGGAAGGAGCAAACAGGCGGAGGGGAACCGAGTAATTTTATGTTATAATAATTTTTCAAATATTAAGACTTATTTAGATGAGGAGGACTTGTTTGTATGTCAGGAAAAAGGTTTTGCTTAGGGCTCTTTGCTTTACTTGTATTTACATTTTCCGCTTCGGCGGTCCCTTTACAAATTAGTTATCAGGGAGAGCTTAAGGATAAGGCCGGGAATGCTGTTTCGAGCTTTGGCTTGCCGATGGTTCTTTCGATCTATTCCGGAGCAAGCGGCGGCGTCCCATTGTGGAGCGAAACGCAGGCGCCGGTTGTTGTTGAAAATGGGTTTTATTCGGTCTTGATCGGAAGCGTAACCCCGCTGACGGCTTCGATCTTTGACGGTAGTTCCAGATATTTGGGCGTTGCGGTCAATGGAGATGCCGAAATGGTCCCAAGGATGCCGCTGATCAGCGTCCCTTATGCTTTTAGCACCACAAGCGCGGAAAAAGTAAATAATATTGAAGCGTCGACCTCAGCCGCGGCAAATAAACTCCTGGCGCTTGATGCGAGTGCGAAATTTCCAAATGCGGTTCTCAATACGGGCGCCGGAAATGGATTGGACGCTGATAAGCTGGATGGTAAGCATTTTAGTGATATTTCAATTAGCAACACCGCTACTTTTGCGGCCGTTTCTCCGGCTGGAGATTACCAGATACTGACCACGGATTGTATCGTTTTTGCAAAAAGCGGATCTACGATTACCCTTCCGGCAGCTTCGGCTAGCACGATCGGGAAAGTTTTCCATATATATAATACAACCGCGGCCGGCGGCGTCGTAACGGTCGTAAAAAGCGGCGCGGATACTCTTTACTGCAGACCCGGTAAAAATATGACGGAACTTGCTTGGGATCGGATCGAAGTCGTCGGTTATACGCAGAACGCCTGGATCGCGAAGCTGATACAGTAATATAATAGGGGGCCAAATAAAGTTGCATCTCCCTTCCCTTATGCTACAATAGCCCCATAAAAGTATGCAAAAGAGTTTTTTGATCGCATTTATTGTATTTCTGGCTGCAAGTACATGTTCTGCTGTTTCAAGCAGTTCGAGTTATTCTCTTGCTTCCCAGGGAGCGGGCTGCGGAAGCGGGAACGGTTCATCCTCTTCATACACAAATAAATCCTCGGCCGGAATGGTTACGGCAAGCAAAATGACAAGCACTAACTACTCTACTGCCGGCGGAAGTTTGAGCGGCGGAGCCAGCGGAGCGGGAGACAATAGCGGACCGATCATTTCCAATGTAAAGATCGATTCGAAAACTTTGGCCAATAACGATTATATAAAGCAAACCGCGACCCTGACGGCAACGATCACGGATGAGGTTGGGGTAAGCCTGACCTGTAGCTCGATCGAAGTCGACGGAGTAAAAACTTTATTCTCGACCTTGACCAGTGCTTCGACTTTTGATGCGTCGGCGAGCACTCTATCGTACAATTTGAATCTATCCTCTGGTTCCCACACCATAAAGATTTGCGCGGTGGATATAAAAGGGAACACGACTAGCCTGACCAGAGCGGTCGAGGTGAGCAGCGGAGGAGCGATCTCGGCTTCCAGCGTCATGATCTATCCGAATCCATTTAACCCGACGGCGGGGAACGCAAGGATCGCTTACACATTAAATACCGCGGCCGATATTTCGATCATGATCTTTAATGCGGTCGGCCAGCTTACATTTAAAACAGCGATCTCTTCGGGCGCGAGCGGAGCAACGGCCGGCTACAATGAATATTCCTGGGATGGTAAAGACACCGGCGGACAAGTTGTGGGGAATGATCTTTATTTTGTAAGGATCGTTTCCGGCGGGAAGGTCATTGGCAGAACGAAACTAGCGGTGATAAAATGACCAATTATCAATTAATTAATGACGAAATAAATACCAAAATTTCAATCCCCAATTGGAGATTGGTAATTGGTTTTTCATTCGTTATTCTGATTTGTTTATTGGATCTTTCGGTTTTTGCTGCATCAACTTCACTGGATCCAACGCAGCTTGGTATCGGAGCCCGTTCTCTTTCGATGGGGCGCTCCGGTGCCGCCGATATGTGCGAAATGGGGACGATCTACATCAACCCTGCCAATACCGGCTGTTTTAAAGATTGGGGGGTAACTTCAATGCAGACCTCCCTTATGCAGAGCGATATAAATTACACTTTTTTGGCTGGGGCAAAAAGATTTGCAGATGACGGGGTTTTGGCGGTCGCTTATCTGGCGGGGAGCTCTTTTGGGATAAATAGTACGACCATTGATGCGAATAGCCGCGTTGTGCTGAACGGGTCTTCTTTTGATTATTCAAATGCAACCTTCATCTTATCTTACGGCAAAGAGATGAAAGAAAACTTCAGGCTGGGGGGGCTTCTTAAAACCGTAAATAAGAATTTATCGGGCCAGGGGAGTGCCAGCGGTTTTAATTTTGATATTGGAATGACTTTTGTTCCAAAAGAAAATTTGGTCCTGGGGTTGGTGGCGCAAAACCTTATGCCATCCGGGCTTTCCTGGGGGACGGGGGCAAAAGAAAATCTTCCGATCGGGCTTAAAACCGGCATAAGTTTTCAACCGAAAGACAACCTCTTGCTAAATCTTGACCTTGATTCTTCGCCGGGCGCGATCCATACCGGAATTGAGTGGCAACTGAACAAAAATTTATCGCTGCGTGCGGGGGCGGAATCGGCAACCGCGCTGAATTATTCGATGGGGGTGGGGATCGAGATGCAGGGGTTCCGCTTTGACTATGCTTATTTACTTGATGGTAATCTGGCAGAAAATTCAACCAGTTATTTCTCCCTCTCTTTTGCTCCGGAGGTAAAAGAGCCGGAGATGGTCCCGCATGAAAATGATGGCGGTAAAAAGCTCCAGTTAAAAACGGATGAAGGTTTTCCAAAAGAAGTATTAACCCCGTCGATTATTATCTCTCCGCCGAGTTTGTTAAACGGGCAGGTTGCGCCAAAAAAGAAGAATTCCGTGAAAATAAAAAAAATCGCGCCAAAGAAAGTTTTGAAAAAGAAACAGTTTAGCCAGCTATCAAGAAAGAAACATAAAAGAGTTTAGCTTTTTCTTCATTAACCGCAAAATAAGGCTGAGCCGCGGCGAAAAATCGCCAATGACATGTCAATATCTCTGGCAATAAGATTGCTTGAAGATACATAGATGTCAAAATACATAAGTAAACGAAATAAATACTCGGAACTCATTAATTCAATCGGAAATCTTCTGCAACAATCCCGCAAAAATGCGTTTCAAGCCGTAAACAGCATTTTGGTCAAAACTTACTGGGAGATAGGCAAATATATAACTGTTTATGAGCAGGAAAGCCAGAACAGGGCTAGATACGGGAGTCAATTGCTGGATAAGATATCTGCGGATCTAAAGAAAAAATATGGGAAAGGATTTAGCCGAAGCAATGTAATATACATGCGCCTGTTTTATCTTAAATATCCAATAAGTCAGGCACTGCCTGACCAATTGAGCTGGACCCATTTTGTGGAGCTTTTATGTGTTTCTGATGATCAAGCTCGTTCTTTTTATGAAAAAGAATGCATTGCCAATAGGTGGAGTTATCGCGAACTTGATAGGCAGATCAATTCAATGCTTTTTGAGCGGCTTGCTTTGGGT
>Ga0172379_10010970_pt1 | contig 10877 bp, 3 predicted proteins | sample GrowelOW334metaG_FD_119756 | JGI IMG/M metagenome (GOLD analysis project Ga0172379, IMG submission 119756) | Groundwater microbial communities from an aquifer near a municipal landfill in Southern Ontario, Canada - Groundwater well OW334 metaG | ecosystem: Environmental > Aquatic > Deep... | reverse complement strand
TCATCTGCACCATCAAGATACAGGGCGAGCCGGATCTGGCGGCGATCCGTCTTTTCGACTCCATCCCGGGCGGTTCCGTCGTCCACCTGCACAACAACAAGCACGAACTCACCTGGATTCGGGTCTGAATCGGTCCTGAAACGACCCTGAAACGAGAACGACAATTGAACAAAAAATGAAAGGTCGTTAGATTGTCAGGATGATGACCGCCCTTGCTTTGTGCGCTGTTGGAGCCGAAAAAGCCCTTTCCAACGAATTGCGCAAGCTTCAACTCCCCATTGTTTCCTCCGGTTTCGGGCGTGTGCGTTTCACGGCAGATCAGAAAGGCCTGTACAAGAGCCTGATGGCCCTCAGAACCGCTGACCGGGTCCTCCTGGAAGCCGCGAATTTCCCGGCCGCCGATTTCGACCAACTCTTCGAAGGAGTGCGGGAAATAGCGTGGGACCAACTGATCCCCCGTGGAAGCCCGGTGGTCATCTCAAAGGTACGATCCAAGGGATCCAAGCTCTCCGCGGAGACGAGCATACAGTCGGTCTCCCACAAGGCGGTGGCCGAATGCCTCTGCGAGGCATGGCGCGTGAACCGCCTTCCCGAGACCGGCAATGCCTCGGATAGATACTCCTCCAGCCCCTCCAACACGAATGCAGAAATCCGCATCTACCTGGACAAGGACCAGGCGTCCATCGCGCTGGATCTTTCGGGCGATCCCCTGTTCAGGCGTGGCTACCGCACCGAAGGCGGAAACGCCCCACTGAGGGAAACCACCGCCGCCGCCCTGTTGCTGTTGATGGGCTGGAAACGCAAGTATCCCCTCTACGATCCTTTCTGCGGTTCCGGCACCATCGCAGTGGAAGCCGCGTTGTACGCCTGGAACGCGGCACCCGGTCTGGGACGCAGCTTCGCCCTCTCACGGCTGGCCATAGGTGACAAGACCGTCGAGGCGCAGGTACGGGAAGAACTGGCCGACAAGGTGGACTTCTCACGGATCATCCGCATCTCCGGCAGCGATATCGACGGGCGCGCCGCAAAACTGGCCGCCGCCAATATGGAACGCGCCTACGACCTGGTGCAACGCTCCCGCAGTGCCGCAACCCGGGCAGACAAGTCGAAAACCATCCCCAACCGGGAGACGGCCAACGGGTTCGCCTCCTGTTTTCCCTCTTTCCGCAGACTGGACATGTCCCAGGCCCGGGCTGCCGAAGGTGAGGATCGGGGATTCATCCTGAGCAATCCACCCTACGGCGAGCGACTGGGAGATCTGGCCCATGCAGAGGAGAACTACCGCGTCATGGGGCACCTTGTCCAGGATTTCCCCGGCTGGACGATGGGTTTCATCACAAACCACGCGGGCTTCGAATCCCATTTCGGAAAAAATGCCAGTTGGGTACGCGAAATTACCAACGGAGCGCTGAACTCCTATTTTTATCTGTATGAAGGCGCGGAGGAGAGACACGATGTCGATAGTCGTCGAGCATGACAAACGTCGCCGGGAAATTCTGGAACGCTCCCTTGATGTCTTCATGGACGAAGGTTTCGAGGACGCCACCTTCCAGAAAATAGCGGACCGTTGCGGAATCACCCGGACCACTCTCTACATCTATTTCAAGAACAAGCGCGAGATTTTCAATTGGAGCATCAAACAGCTGATGCTCGCGGTGGAGGAAGACCTCACGACCATCCGCAACCGCGAGGGGACCACCGCCCCGGACAAGCTCAAACAAGTGGTAAGCACGGTCATCACCCGCTGCCAGGATAATCGCCGGTTACTCTCCGTGGTCCTCAACTATCTGATGCACCTCTCGAAGAGCGGCACCGATCCAGACAACCGCGTGCGCCGGCGCACCATCCGTCTGCGCCACATATTGGCCACCATCGTGATCGACGGCATCCGGGACGGCCAGCTGGAACAGGTCAACGTCCGCATCGCCGACGACCTACTCTATGGCCTGATAGAGTCCGCCATCTTCCGCCTCGTCGTCCTGGGCAGGGACTCGGTGGGCGAGCTCATTCACGCCGCCGACCTCGCCGTGGACCGCCTGGCGTCGCAGAGCCATCCCTAGAAAACCAGACCGCCTTTTTCAGGCCAGCAGTTTCTGCGAAACTGCCAAGATACTTTGGCGGTGCCAAAGTATCAAAAAACACTCGTCCGGACGCCCAAAGTAATACTCGGTTTGATTCCTCCGTCGAGTTCAGCAGAGACAAACCAGGCCTGTCCCTCGATATAGAATGAATAGGACCGGAAGATGGACAGCTGCTTCAGGCTGATCTTGGGGAATTCGAACTGTCCCAGCACCGCACCAATGACTATGCCGGAAGATTTTTTTTGCTCCGAGACGACTGTCGACTGGGTCTCCGAGAAATAGGAGAAGTTGGCACCCACCGCAAGGTTGGCCGAAAGGAAATCCCAATCCGGTCCAAGCCAGAACGCGAATGGGAAGGCCAGGATATTGGCGAGCAGCTTTGCGCTGTACACATTACCGTGGAAGCGTCCACGATCCTGCCCCAGGAACGTCGTGGGTGTATACCCGTAGGCGAACTGCAGTTTGACGTTGTCGTCGAAAAAGGTCAGTCCTGCGCCCACTTCCATGACAGGTTCACCAAAATAATGGGCATCAAGGTACAGGCCCTGTATGAAGGAGGGCAATTCGTACCCGGCCTTGTCGCCATCGCGCAGGGCGAGCTTGACCGAGACCAGCTCCTTGTCGTCCTTCGCGGTGCCCGAAACCGCCAATTTCTCATTGAATCGGCCACCCTCCACTGGTGATATTATGGAAACCGCCGGAGGGGTCTTGTCCAGGTTGAGGATGAGCTTTGAGACGGCGCTTTCACCATTCCGGAAGCGGGCGCGGATGACGGCTGGAAACAGCCCCGCCGGATAATCCTGCGTCTCAAGCCGGAAACGCCAATTCTTCGTACCGGAAGCCTGCTGGAAGGTACGGCCATTATCCAGGCTCACCTCCACGGATTCCAGCTCCCGCCCACGGGTGGCGTCGGCCTTGGCTTTCTTTGCAGCCTCCGCCTCTTTTTTCGCAGCTTTGGCAGCCTTCTTGGGGTCCTGCTCCGTTTGCGCGCTGTCGGCTTGGGTAGCAAGACCGGATTCGGCTGACGCTGGTGCGGCTGTCGCCGAGTCGGCCGCTTCGTCCCCGACTATCCAACCGGCGGTGCCGCTCAGGAAAGGACGGTAAGGAATCCATGCGCCGGGCGCGAAGGAGTCCGGCAACACCCAACCGCCGGAGGGTGAAAACTCTATCTCGATCTTCTCGCTGGAGAGTACCCGGCTGTCGGCGGTGGTGAAGCGCGCCTCGATGGATCTTGTCCCCGCGGTCAGGACTTTCTCATCCAGATCCACCGAGAACCACCCATTTTTGTCCGGTTCCGCAGAGGCGGCATCGCTTCCATCCAGATACACCGAAACCGTACTGATAGGTTCTGGTGAGACAAGACGACCCTGCACCCGCACCCGGCCAGCCAACTTTTCACCACGGACCGGCGCGGCCAGGGAGATGCCCTCCTCCTGCCAACCAGCCTTGACCAGGAAATCACGGCTTACCATGGTCTCGTTGCCCGCCTTATCACGGGCGCTGATCCGCAGACCGTATTCCCCATCCTCGAGAGCGCCCAGGTTCAGTTCCGTATCTATTACGGGAGCTGTACCAAGATCGAACCGGTGCTCGATCTTTTCGGCGTTGTCCTTGATGCGGTACACAACAGCCTCCCGGCTGGCGAGTCCACGCGAATCGTCCGACCGGCCGCTCAGCACCAGGCGTCCGCTGCTGATCGATCCATCCAACGGCAGGTCCAAGGACAGACTGGGTGGGGTGTTATCCACGGAAATCAGGCTGGCGTAGAAACCTTCGGTATCGTATGCATCCTTGGGACGGATATAGATCGAATGAAGACCATCCTTGAGGATGGTGGTGTCCAGCCTGTAGGACCACTCAGTGGTACCTTCGACCAGGTTGAAAGTCACCGCATTGTCGAAGGAGAGGTCCACACGGGCAACGCCGTTGGCGTCGGAAGCGGTACCCGAAATGACAACGAGACCGGAACTGGTCTGGTCCAGCAAGGGTTGAAGGAATTCAGCCTTGGGCTCTTCCTTGGATACCCTGAACCTACGGCTGCTGGTTTCACCAATCACGCCATACATATCTTCCGCGAACACTTCGACCAGGTGCTCGTTGTCTGCGATGTCCACGAGCGCGACGGGAACCGAGAAGCCGTTCGCCTCCAGGGGAATACGTACCCATTCACCCCCGTCGACACGGTACGAAACGGCCGCCGGGGCATCGTCATCGAAAGCAGCTCCCGAAATGGAGAAATCGGCACGGAGCGTCTCGTCTTCCTGGGGTAGCTGGATGACCACCCGTGGTTTGTCCGACTCGATGTTGATCGCAAACGCAGGAACCGCCTGCCCCAGGTTTCCCGCCAAGTCCCTGGCGCGGAACAGAACCCCCGCACCGGGCACTGTGGCGGTCTCGCCCATGGTGGCAAAGTCAACCCGCCTGGACATTGCCGAAGTAGATTCGGCTTTTTCCCAAGTCGCACCATCGGTACTGAATTCAATGGTTGCGACCGCACCCGCGTCGGTGAATCGGGCACCTATGCTCGTGTGTCCGTTCACTGGATCCTCGGCGCGGGGGATGGTCACGATGCCCTCGGGGGCTTCGGTATCCTTGTTGACCACGCGGACAACGCTGGTTGATCGCCCCGCCTCGTCCTGCACCCGGAATCCCAGGAGCAAGGCTCCATCCGCCGCCTCGAGTGGTATGCTCCCGGTGAGCGTACCATCCTCAGTGCGCTCGATGAGCGGAACCGTGATATCGACACCGTCCACGCTGAAGGAACCGACGGGAGTCCCAACGCCTCCAGACAAACGTACGTTGAATGTGGCTGAATCACCAAGCCAGGCGTCGGTGAGGGGAGCCAGTACTTCCAGGGCGGGAGGAGTTCGATCGACAATGAATTGGGCAGGCCCCCAGGTGAACACATCGCCGTCAACGGTCTTGACGGAAAGGACCAAGGGTTCGCCCATACCGTCGGAAGTCGGGGAAAGCTTTACCATTGGGCCCTCAAAGGATGGCGTGACTGTCGTGCTGGGTTCACTGAGCCCGGCGGACTCGATTGGCCTGCCGACAAAACGGAACGAGACGCTTTCGTCGTCGGTGAACAGGACCCGGAGCACAGCAGGAGAATCCCCGGTAGCCAGGATTCTGGCATCCTTTACATACAAGCCTTCCTGAGCGAACAGCCCCGTTTCAGGTACAGGGGCTACACGGTAGAAGAAGCCTGTGTATGTGGCTTCCTTCCCCGCCGCATCCTTTGCCTTCAAAGTGAAGTCCGAGCGGCCAAAGGACAGATTCGCGCCAAGGGGCAAGGAGAACGGGAATTCGTCGGCAACTCCCTTTTTGAAGCCCAGTTTGACGAAGGGAGATCCAGCGACAGAGCCTTCCGCCGCAGTGATTCCATTGGGGGCGCGAATAGTACCCTCAATGTTCACACCAGACGCCCTGGACACCGTGCCCAAAGAAAGGGCCAGCGTCGCTCCCGGCTGGAAAGTCTCCCGGGATTCCTTGCGGGCGAAGGCCGCGACCTTGATTTCAGGGCCGCCTGCGACCACGCGGAAACTCCGTTTGGCTGGCGCCGATTCCTTTCCAAATACATCGATCGCCCGGACACTTGCGCTGTGCGCACCCGGGGCAAGCCCCTCCAGCGAAAAGGAGGCGTTCCCGGCACTTTTGATTGTCCGCGTCTCTCCACCATCCAAAGTCAGCTGGTACGATGCGATACCCCAAGGCGAGACGGCCTCGAGCATCACCGGGAACGAAGGATCGGTGGTCGCCGCCTCCAGGGGGGAAACAATGGTCATAAGCGGCAGTGCCCCTGAAGGGTCCGCATTGAGTTTGAGGGTGGCGCTTCCGCTTTTGGACGCACCATCTTTTACCGAGACGGTGGCGGAAACGGGGCCAGCTTTCGCGGCTACACCTTCCACGACCACCGCTCCGATAAAGGTTCCACCCATATTGACGGCAGACGCCGCGTCCACCGGAACCAGGCTTCCCTTATCGACCGTTCCCGACTTGGTTCCAAAAGTCCAGCCTACAGATGCGAGTGGCCGGGGTGAGACTATACGGAAAACCAGAATCGTAGCCCCCTGCACCGGGCTGGTACCGGTAGGGAACAGGATTGCCACTTTTGGAACCGCTTTAGGGTCCACTGGTGCCGGGCTTGCAGGCGAAGCGGCAGGGGTGGTACCTGCAGCCGCAACCTCAGCCACCGCCACAGGTTCAGCGGTAAGTTCAGCCGCAGCCGGCGCTGGCTCTTGCGCTGGCGCTAGCTCTGGCTCTTGCACTGGCTCTTGCGCTGGCGTGGAGCCTGGAACCGGGTCAGGTTCAGCCACTTCTGACACTTCTGCCACCGGTGCCTCGGTCGCAGATTCCGCCCCGACAACCGCTTCCCCACCCTCGGCATCCAAGCTACCTGAAGCGCTTTTCCCTTCAGTGGCATCGGCGGAAACATCCGGGCCCATTGGGTCCATGGATGTGGCTGAATCCTCAGCGGGAACCTCATCCAGGGAAGCAAGCACAATAAAATCCTTGAAGCTGGGGGAGCCAGAAACCACTGCGGTCTGCGCTTCCGTTGTCGGGGTCTGCTGTGCTGCCACCTTGACGCCGGGAAGCCCTAAGATGGTGGTGTTGCCGGCAAGATCCACCACCTTGAAGCGCGCTTTGGCGGCGTCCCCGACGATGGGCTGGACGAAGGCGCCACGGGAATCGATATCCGAAAAATTCTCGCCGTCCGCGGCATAGGAGAACTTCGCGATACCGCCCGGGTCACGAATGGTTCCCGTTGCAAGAGGATTAAAATCGCTCTCCGTTGGGAGAATAAATTCCAGGACAGGCCCTTGGGTATCCTTGAGGAATTCCAGGGTTGCCAACGACTCGTTGCCTGCGTTGTCCTTCGCGTTCATTGAAACCCGGAGGAAACCATCCGGCACCGAAGCCAGATCGATGCGGCTTTCAAAGCGACCGGTGTCTGGATCGAAATCCTGCCCTGCGCCAGCTGTGTTCCCAGCAAGGATATCGCGGAATTCCACGTTCAGGGCAGCCGAAGCTGGCCCGGCTTTGACCGTCAATCCAAGAGAAACGACTCCGTTCGGATCGTCCACACGGCCAGCCAGGGTCAACGATGAGCCAATGATATTCGATGAGATATCGTCGAAAGCTATCCTGGGACCTGCAGCATCGTACTCGAAGCGGAAATCCTTTGAACGGAATTCGTGCCCCTTGTCGGTGCGTGCCACAAGGACAATCCGATCCGCAATGGCCTCGGTAAGGGCTTCAACCGTGACCAAGGCGCCCTCAAAGCTGGCCTTGAACGCTGGATTCGGCGGATCCAATTCCACCGAGGCAAGGGTGGCCCCCACAAAGCGTCCACGAAGGGGTTCCGGTTTCACTGGAGCCGCGCCCCCGCCTCCTATCATGCCAACAAAGCGCAGGGTACCAGCATCATCAAGACGGCTATCCGCGAATACAAAGGCCGGGTCCCCCCGGACGGCGGAATAATCAGTGATATACGCAAAACTCGTAACTTCCGCGATCCTTCCCCAGATATCCTTCGCTGTCGCGCTGAACTCCACGGCACCGAAAGGCACATTCAATGGCAGGGGAACCAGAAAACCGGGATCCTCCCCTGATTTTGGCTTTATCGTGCCCGAGATGCCACCTTCACCCCCTGGCCCGCTCAATTTCCAATCGAAGGAAACGAATTTCGCGCCCCCTGCGACAGCCACGCGAAGGGCCGCTCCGGAATCGGGTGCTAATTCCATACCAGGCGTGAAAGGCTCGGTCGTGGGGTTTTTCGAACCTGCGGCCCGTACCACCTCCGTCAGGCCAAGCTTCGGTACCACACCCAGATCCTCGATGGGAACGAGAACGGTATTACCGGTCTTTCCCTTGGTATCGATGGACCGAACGGAGATAAGCCTTTTTCCTGGCTGCAGCGCTTCGATATAGATCGCGAAGGCACCGCTGGTTTCCACCCGCTGGGGTGCAGCCTTGTCCACCCAGTATTCCACCGCAGCAACGCCGTCGTCGTCCCGCGCGAAACCGGCCAGGAAGACACGCCCTTCGGTTTTGACCCCCGGTTGGGGGGATAGCACCGTGGTTTTGGGCTTGTCCGCCTCCAGATCCAGGTTCAATCTGAAACGCCTTTCCCTGGTGTTTCCGATGGTGTCCATAGCGGTGATGATCAGCTCGGCATTTTTTCCTTTCGTCACCGGCAGGGACACGGGAACGATCCAGAAGGGGTCTCCCGCCTGCAAAGGTATCTCGCCACCCAGATCACCTATGCGCCAGGACAGGGACTTTATCCCTACCGTATCCCTGCTCAGGCCAAAAAATGAGAAATCCGCGTCCACCCTGTCTTCGGGACCGGGATAGGCCAATTCGATTTCGGGCTTGGTGTTGTCTATCACCAGGAGTATGGGGGTCAGGCCGATGGAGCCAACCCCATCGACGGATTTCAACCAGATGACGGTGGGGCCGTCGGGCAACTCCTTCGTATCGATAGGGGCGTTCACAGACCGGTTACCCGTCTTCTTATCCAGCGATCCCTTCGCAGCGGTGAAAGTCGTTCCACCATCCAGCGAGTATTCGACGCTTTCCACGCCGTTCGCATCGTACACGTTGCCGCGCAGGTTTATTTTTCCCGATACGAGAGTCCCGGCAATGGGCGATTCCGCGGTTCCAAGCGGAACATGACGATCCATGTCGAAGCTCAGGATACTTTCCGGCCCTGTCAAACCGTTGATGTCAATCCCGCGCGCCCTGAGGGTTCGCCGGCCATCCTCTATATCTCCGCCTTTCAGATACCAGGACCAGAACTCCTTGCCTTTCGTTTCCAGCCACTCACCGTTGTCGATCTTCAGCTCTACCCGGGCGACACCGTCATCGTCAACGCAGGTACCAACAATATTCAGATCGCCACCCACCCGCATGCCAGCCAAGGGATTCGAAATGACGGCGATTGGGAGGTCGCTTTTGGGGTCGACGTACACGTTGATGGGTCCCGCTATGGTGACATTACCCGCAAGGTCGCGGCCCTCCACCACGAGGTTGTACGTTCCTGGTTTCTTGCCGGCTATATCAAAGTCCTGCTCCCAGTTACGCAATCCCTTGGCATCCACCAACGGCGCATCGCCGCGTCCACCAGCGAATACGGGAGACACACCCAAGAGCATGAAAGCGAACAGGAAAAAGCCAGAAAAGCCAGAAAAGATGCGTTTATTTGACAGGGGCTTATCCCCCGGATTTGTAAAACATTGGTTCATAGACGGTACTTCCATTATCTGAATATCGGATATAAGTTCGCCAATACAAAGCCCGATTTAATATCAGCAAGATTCAATCCAAGTTTAAATCCATTCCAAATAGACATTTACCACAACAATGGCGAATCAGATTTCACATTTTCAGTCGAATTCGACCACATGGTCGAACATCATGCACTGTATGAGCCGCTACACGCGCCGCTTGCAGCACTGCTTCCTGCGGCCCCGCAAGTCGTGTTATCCTCTGGCCACCATGCGTATAGCCGTTGCTCAGATCGATTCCATAGTGGGGGATTTTTCCGGAAACGCCGAAAAGATCGTCACCTACGCCGCACTGGCCCGTGAACAGAACAGGGCAGACCTCGTCGTATTCCCCGAGCTCGCGCTCTGCGGGTACCCACCCATGGACCTGCTCGACCAGGACAGCTTCGCTGAAGGGAACGTCCGTGCGCTCCGTGGTCTGCAAAGGAAACTCATCCCCGGCATCACCGTCGGAGTGGGCTTTGTGGGAAGGAACACACGTGCCAGCGGCAAACCCCTCACGAACGCCTACGGCTTCGTCGCCAATGGCATGCTCGTATTCGTACAGGAAAAAACGCTGTTGCCTACCTACGACGTCTTCGACGAGGCCCGCTACTTCGAACCCGCTGGCGAACGCTCGATCTTTTCTTTCATGGGCGAGCGCATAGGTGTGGCAGTCTGCGAGGACCTCTGGTGGGAAACCGAATCCACCCCGGGCATGCGGTACGGTCTGGACCCGGTGCGGGAACTGCTCGACAAAGGCGCAAGCATGGTCCTTGCCCCCTCGGCATCCCCCTATTTCGCAGGCAAATTCCGGATCAGGAAGAAACTGGCCCAAAACCTGGCCCGCCGCGGCGGTATTCCCGTTGTCTACATAAACGCCGTGGGTGCCAACGATTCGCTGGTTTTCGACGGCCGTTCCTTCGTCGTCACCCCCGGGGACTTCCCAGCCATCGTTGCGGAGGCTCCCGGTTTCGAGGAGTGTCTGCTCCTGTGGGATTCCGCCGTGCAGATCACGGTGCCCCTTGTTGAGCTGGATCAACAGAACGAACTGGACACTATACGAAGCGCTCTGGTTACAGGCATCCGAGGATACATGTCCAAGTGTGGTTTCAAACGCGCCCACCTGGGTCTTTCCGGTGGTATCGACTCGGCCCTGGTGGCGGTCTTGGCAGCGGAGGCTATCGGGGCGGAGAATGTGACCGTGTTCGGCCTGCCCTCGCGCTATTCCTCCGAAGGTTCCAAGGACGACGCGCGGGAACTGGCGGAAAACCTGGGTATGCGCTTCGTCCTCCTTCCCATCGAACGCCCCTTCAACGCCTATCTGGAAACGCTGGAGGATGTATTCGAGGGCAAGCCCTTCGATCTTGCCGAGGAAAACCTGCAGGCCCGGATCAGGGGAACCCTTCTCATGGCGTACTCCAACAAATTCGACTCCATGCTGCTCACCACTGGGAACAAAAGCGAGCTGGCGGTGGGGTATTGCACCCTCTACGGCGACATGTGCGGAGCCCTCGCCCCCATAGGG
>Ga0172379_10010969_pt1 | contig 10877 bp, 11 predicted proteins | sample GrowelOW334metaG_FD_119756 | JGI IMG/M metagenome (GOLD analysis project Ga0172379, IMG submission 119756) | Groundwater microbial communities from an aquifer near a municipal landfill in Southern Ontario, Canada - Groundwater well OW334 metaG | ecosystem: Environmental > Aquatic > Deep... | reverse complement strand
CGGGCTGAAAAACCAAAACCGGTCGGTGGGCCGGTTTATCGTATACCAGGCCGATGGATAGCGTGGATTGGAGGGATGATCCAGGATGACCATTTGTACGGTTTGGTTGTCCGGAGTGGTCAGATTGGCTGCAACCCACGGGTTTCCTTCACCGTTGATGACCGAGTCGCGTGTGGCACTGAAATACCGCGGATTCGACAGATCCTGGTCGAAACGCATGGAGAGTCCGGCATAACCGCCCCAGGTTACCCCCGAAGCATTGGTCTGGACGGGTGTGCGATCCAAAGTCACATCAACCAAAGGAGTAAAAACCATGTCATAACCGATCGCGTAACTGCCATCTGAGGCGGGCGCTGAAACCCGGATGGTCCGAGTTTCCTGCATGGCTATCTCGCCAGGCTGGTTCCACGGATGGTAATCGATATGCAGGATGATTTTGGCATTACTATTTCTAAACGTCATGATCCGTATTTTTTTTACCTCTGTCCGACCCTCGCTGACCGCATTTTTGGGATCGCCGGTAAATTCCCAATAATTCAGTTTGTTGATATATTTCCAGCAAAACCACAAACCCAGGTGCCATTTATGATCGGGTGGGGCTTCAGCAGTCAATAAGGTTCCGTTGGGTGAGGAAACCGGATGAAAAAAAGGCTTTAATTCCGGCCCGAAATTCAATTTCCACAACAGAAAATCCTCTTTATCATTTAATATCTTCACCAGACCCACTGATACAGGATCAATTCTCCAGTCGTAGGATACTTTCTGGCAATACCCTGTAAACCAGTATGTAAATAGCAGAATCAAGATTGTAAGGCAGATAGTTTTCTTCATGGCGGGGCCTGGTTTCTATGTCTAAGTTACACCATATCTTTTTAAAATGATTATTCTTGATTAAAAGAACTATCCACAGAGAACGCAGATAACACTGATAAGGAAGGTGTTAATCAGTGTCATCAGTGTCATCAGATGATAGTTGCTATATTTACTAAAAATTGAAACGAAATGAAGCAATTGATAATTTTCGGACTGTTGCTTGCACTGCTGGGTGGCTGTAAAAAAGCAGATGAGTCTTTGGATTCGGGCACAATTACCGGCACGGATCCTCGCGATTGCATGTGCTGCGGGGGATGGTTTATCGAAATAAAAGACACCGTTCGCCGGTTTGACCTGGTGCCTGCCGACTGTACGATCGACTTCAGCACTGTTACTTACCCGCTTCAGGTTAAGGTGGAATGGAAGAAGAAGGATATTACTTGCCTGGGGGACGAGATACTTGTTACTTTATTGAAGTTGGAAAAATAAAGGATAAGTGTAGAGATTCGAATGCAGAATTCCGAATGCCGAGTTCACAGATTCAAGTGTTTATGAAGTCGGAATTTCCTCCTTCATGATTACTTGGATCTAATATTCTGCATTCGGAATTCTGCATTCGAATCTCTAAATTCTTACTTCAAAACCTCCCTCTTAAACAGTGGGTAAATGGTCCCTGTTATACGCCTTGGCATTTAACTTGACGAGTATTTCCGAGAAAGCGTGAATCGTATACTCCACATCGGCAAGGGTATGCACGGCAGTGGGGATCAGGCGGAGCATGATTACGTCCTTGGGTACCACCGGGTATACAACTATGGAGCAGAAAACTCCGTAATTCTCGCGAAGGTCGAATACAAGATTGGTGGCTTCGGGCGTGGTTCCGTTCAGGAAAACCGGAGTGACGGGTGATTCGGTATTCCCCAGGTTGAATCCCTTGGCTTTCAATCCGGATTGCAGGGCTCCGACAATATCCCAGAGTTGCTTTTTCAGTTCGGGTTTTGTCCTGAGGAGTTCAAGACGTTTCATGGCTCCGATCACGCAGGGCATCGGGAGCGATTTGGCAAAGATCTGCGAACGCATGTTATATTTCAGGAAATCGATCACTTCTTTTTTCCCGGCAACAAATCCGCCGATGAGAGCCATTGATTTTGCGAAAGTCCCGAAATAGAGGTCAATCTGATCCTGCACTCCAAGATGTTCACCTGTACCTGCCCCTGTGGCACCCATCGTACCGAAACCGTGCGCATCATCAACCAGAAACCTGAATTGATATTTTTTCTTCAGTTCAACGATCTCCTTCAATTTGCCCAGGTCGCCAGACATGCCAAATACTCCTTCGGTAATCACCAGAACACCGCCGCCGGCGGCTTCAGCAATCTTTTCAGCCCGTACCAGCTGTTTCTCGAGGTTCTCAATATCGTTATGAGGAAATACGAACCGCTTGCCGATGTGCATGCGCAAACCATCGATGATGCAGGCATGGGCTTCGGAATCATACACCACCACATCTTTGCGGTCGAGGATCGAATCGATGATCGATACCATGCCCTGATAACCGTAATTCAACAGATAACAGGATTCTTTTCTTTCAAATTCGGCCAGCTGCTCCTCGAGGATCTCATGCTGGCGGGTGTGGCCCGACATGGCCCTGGCACCCATCGGGTAACCCAGTCCCCAGGCCGCAGCAGCTTCGGCATCAACTTTTCTTACCTCGGGATGATTTGCCAGTCCCAGGTAATTGTTTAAACTCCAGGCTAGCACCTCTTTGCCGCGAAATATCATGCGCGGTTTGAACTCTCCCTCCAGTTTCGGAAACACAAAATATCCATCAGCTTCTTTGGCATATTGACCAAGCGGCCCCTTATTACCTTTGACTTTTTCAAATACGTCCACGGCTATGAGTTTTGATTTTTAATTGCCCGCTAAAATACTATTTTTCCGCCTCTGCAGTTTTCAGTATAAATACCGCAAAAAAATGTATCTTTGCGCCATGTTTAGAAAATCAGGTACTGGGTTATTAACCATTGGATTACTGGCACTTTTTCTGGCCTCATGCAGTGATTACCAGAAACTTTTGTCAAGTACGGATTATGATCTTAAATATAAACGTGCGATCGAATATTTCGATAAAAAGGATTATACCCGGGCTTCAACCCTGATGGAGGAACTGCTGCCGATATACCGCGGAACCGACAAGGCCGAAGAGGTAAACTACCGATATGCTTACTGTTATTATCATCAGCAGGACTATGTTACGGCAGGCTATTACTTTAAAAACTTTGTAACCTCCTTCCCAAATTCACCCTATGCAGAGGAATGTGCATACATGGTGGCTTATTGCTATTATGAGGATTCGCCCAATTCGAGTCTTGATCAGGCCAACACTTACAAGGCAATGGATGAGCTGCAGGTATTCATGAACCAGCACCCGGCAAGCAAAAGGGTGGCTGACTGCAACAAGCTGATTGATGAGTTGAGGGAAAAGCTGGTGAAGAAATCCTTCGAAAGCGCAAGCTTGTACTATAAGCTGGGCGATTACAAGGCGGCTATCACGGCGTTGAACAATGGATTGAAGGAGTTTCCGGATACCCATTACCGTGAGGAACTCCTCTTCCTGGTGGTGAAATCCAGTTATGAACTGGCCAACCGCTCGGTATATGAAAAAATGAAAGAACGATATCAAAATACTGTTGAAGCTTACCTTGGTTTCAAGGAGGAATTTCCTGAGTCGAAACATTTAAAGGAGGCTGAGCGTATTTATACTAATTCATCTAAATATTTGAAATAATGGATTACAAGAAAAGTAATGCCCCGCTGACCACGGTTACCCGGAATTTGTACGATATGGATAATCCGACCGGGAATCTCTATCAGACTGTGGCCATTGTATCAAAACGGGCTAATCAGATCAGTGTGCAAATGAAACAGGAGTTGAATGTCAAGCTTGAAGAATTCACCTCCTTTACTGATAATCTGGAAGAAGTTTTTGAAAATCGCGAACAGATCGAGATATCGAAATTTTACGAACGGTTGCCAAAACCGACTCTGATTGCCATCCAGGAATTCATGGAAGGTAAAGTCTATTACAGGACCCCGGATATCGCCGCGACGGAAGAGGTTTAGCCTTCCACGAAGGTTATGTTGAAGGGGAAAAAAATCATTCTTGGCATTACCGGCAGCATTGCTGCATATAAAGCGGCTTACCTGACGCGTTTATTGGTTCGTGAAGGTGCCGAGGTGAAAATAATCCTCACCCCATACGGGAAAGAGTTCATCACCCCTGTCACGCTGGCCACGCTTTCCATAAACACCGTCCTGACTGATTTTTTCCGTCACGACGATGGTACCTGGAATTCCCATGTTGACCTTGGCGTTTGGGCTGATATCATGATCATAGCCCCGGCTACCGCCAATACAATGGCCAAAATGGCCAACGGAATCGCTGATAATCTCTTGTTGACAACCTGCCTTTCTGCCCGATGTCCTATTGTCGTTGCCCCGGCTATGGACCTCGATATGTTTCGCCATCCGGCAACGGTGAAGAACATCGAGACCCTGAAATCTTACGGGAATTTCATCATTGAACCTTCGGTCGGGGAACTGGCCAGCGGTTTGGAGGGCAAGGGGAGAATGGAGGAACCCGAAAAAATAGTGGCCTGGCTGAAAGACCACTTTAAAAAAAAAAGCCGGTTTAGCGGGAAAAAAGTCCTGATCACAGCCGGACCTACCCTTGAAAAGATTGATCCTGTGCGATTTGTCGGAAATCATTCATCCGGTAAAATGGGCTATGCACTGGCAAAAGCATTTGCTGAGGAAGGTGCAAAGGTGGAGTTGGTTTCCGGTCCGGTTAATTTAACACTCAACCATCCGTCGGTTCATATTCATCCTGTCATATCCGCTGCCGAAATGAACCTCGCAGCAAGTGAACAGTTCCCTGCCATGGACATCGCTATATTTGCTGCTGCTGTTGCTGATTACCGGCCTGAAAATCAATCTGATTCAAAGCTGAAGAGAACCGGCGGCAACCTTAGTTTAATTTTGGTTCCAAATGAGGACATTGCAGCAAAACTTGGACATCAGCGTTCCCAAAATCAATTACTTATCGGCTTTGCACTCGAATCTGAAAACGGGATTTCAAATGCAGGGAAAAAGCTGAAGGATAAGAATCTTGATTTGATCATTCTCAACCAGCTGAGCGACGTGGGTGCGGGTTTCAATGTGGATACGAACAAGATTATCATCGTTGGTAAAGACAATATTCGCAAAGATTTCGAGTTAAAGTCGAAAGACGATGTTGCGAAGGATATTGTTGATGAAATCTTTAAATTGATGACAAATGGCTCCAATGCGTAAAATATTTTTTCTGATTCTGATTTCGCTGGCGTTTCGCATGGCCCCGGCACAGGAACTCAATTGCATGATCAGCGTAGTTTCCCAGCAGGTTCAGGGATCGAACAGGGATATCTACGACAATATGCAAAAGGCGATGATGGAATTCGTTAATAATCAGAATTGGACTGATCATATCTTCAAGGACGAAGAGCGGATACAGTGCCAGCTGATGTTTAATATCCAGGACCGGATTTCCGACAATGAATTCCAGGGCACCCTGCAGATCCAGTCGAGCCGGCCGATTTACGGCACTTCGCAAACCACCGTCATGTTCAATCACCGTGACAATGACATCCATTTTAAATATGACGATTTTGAACCGCTTCGCTTCAATGAAACCCAATTTACCACCAACCTGGTTTCACTCCTGGCTTATTACGTGAATATTATCCTGGGATTGGATTATGATTCCTTTGCCCCTGAAGGCGGAAGCCTGTTTTTCCAGCGGGCCGAAGCGATACGGAACCTGGCGCAGAATGCCGCAGAAAGCGGTTGGAAAGCTTTTGAAGGGACACGAAACCGTTACTGGCTGATTGAGAATATTTTAAATGATAAATACAGGGCTGTTCGGTCTTGTTATTACCGTTACCACCGCATGGGTCTGGATCGCATGGTGGAAAGGATTGACGAGGCCCGCGCAGAGATTGCCGATGCCCTGATTGAACTGCGTCCCGCATACAGGGAAAACCCTACGGCCATGATATTCCAGATTTTCTTTACCGCCAAATCCGATGAGATCGTCAATATCTTCTCGGAATCGTTCCCGGATGAAAAGAATAGGGTGATCAGTGCCCTCAAAGAGGTCGATCCGGCGAACACGGCCAAGTGGGACCGGATTGCTAAACAGGGACTCTGAGGTATTTTTTTTGTTAGATGCTAATCGCACTATCGATACGGAATTACGCGTTGATCACCAGTCTTGATGTTGAATTCAGGGCCGGTTTGAATATGATCACAGGCGAGACCGGAGCCGGTAAATCAATCCTTCTTGGTGCCCTGTCACTCCTTTTGGGAAATCGCGCTGATAGTCAGGTTCTAAAAGATAAAAATCAAAAATGCCTGGTTGAAGGGACTTTTGATTTATCGGGATTGGATATTCAGGATATTTTTAGCCGTAACGACCTGGATTTCGATAACCCCACCTTTTTCCGCCGGGAAATAAATGCCCTGGGTAAATCAAGAGCCTTTATCAACGACACACCGGTTACCCTTACCGTTTTGCGCGATTTGGGGGCCAGGCTGGTTGATATCCATTCGCAGCACCAGAACCTGTTGATTAATGATCCGGTATATGCCCTTCATGTGGTTGATCAATTCGGGAAATTGAATGAGCAGCATGAGTCTTACCGTTCCCTTTTTGAGCGGTACAAACAGCTGACTCAATCCTTGCACCAGCTTCAGGAAAAGTTAAATAGGGCCAAAACCGATCAGGATTATCTGGAATTCCAACTGACCCAGCTCGATGAGGCAAAACTTTCAGGTGACGAACAGGATTCACTTGAATCAGAGCAGCTTATGCTCGAACATTCGGAGGATATCAACCTTCACCTCGCTGACGGAGTACACAGCCTGCTGGAATCGGAAGATTCAATCCTGTCGCGGTTAAAGCAGCTTATAAACGGCATGCAATCCATTGCCCCTTTTTACCCGGAGGTGAAGGATGCGGTCACCCGGCTTCAGGCTTCCTATATTGAACTGCAGGACCTGTCGAGGGAACTGAATCAATTACAGGGTCATGTGGAAGCCGATCCGGCACGCCTTCATGAAATTATTGAGCGGCTTGATCTCATAAATAGCCTGGAAAAGAAGCATCAGGTAACCTCGATCCCGGAATTAATTGAGTTACAGAATACTTATCGCAAACGATTGGACGCAATACAAAATTCAGATGATGAGATTATTGCCCTGAAATCGGAATTGGCAAAAGTTACCGCCGATCTTACCCGGTCGGCTCAAGGGCTGTCGAACCAACGGGTTAAGATCTTTCCGGATTTTGAGAAGAGCGTAACCGGGCTTTTAAAAGAGTTAGGTATGCCGAACGGTAAGTTTGAAGTTCATCATGAAGTTTCGAAAGATTTTTCACCGGAAGGAATTGATGAAATACGTTTCTGGTTCTCGGCAAATAAAAATCAGCCGACAGAAGATATTTCCATCGTTGCCTCGGGTGGGGAAACCAGTCGTTTAATGTTGAGTATTAAATCGTTGATCAATAGTTCGCTGGCTGTTCCGACAGTGATTTTTGATGAAATTGATTCCGGAGTTTCCGGAGATATTGCAGATAAGGTCGGTAACCTCATCATCCGGATTTCAAAGGGCCGTCAGGTGTTGAATATCACTCATTTGCCGCAGGTTGCATCAAAAGGCGATTATCATTATAAAGTATTTAAGTTCGATGATCATTTAACCACTCACACCACAATGAAATTGCTCACGGCCGAGGAAAGGGTTATTGAACTGGCTCAGATGTTATCAGGGGAAAATATTACCCCCGAGGCCATTCAGAATGCCCGTGTGCTTCTGAATAAATAAGGCCGGGGTGATTGTGTCCGGATACGCTCCGGGATGCCCCGAACAATCAACCATTTTTGCTTAAATTTGTTAAGATTGCTAAAACTTAAATTATTACAGATGTCGCATCATTTACTCGAAGGAAAGAAAGGGCTTATTTTTGGAGCCTTGAACGATAAATCCATTGCCTGGAAAATTGCAGAAAAGACACATGCCGAAGGTGCCGTTTTTGTCCTGACCAATGCTCCCTTTGCGTTGAGACTGGGTGAAATTGATCAGTTAGCTGCACAAACGGGAAGCCAGGTCATTGCAGCCGATGCCACCAACGTGGAAGAGCTGGAGAAATTATTGGTCCGGTCGCAGGAAATCCTGGGAGGAAAACTTGATTTTGTCCTGCACTCCATCGGCATGTCGCCGAACGTCCGTAAAAAACTCTCCTATGACGACCTGGACTACCGCTATTTCCAGCAGACGATGGATATATCGGCAATTTCCTTTCATAAGCTGCTCCAGTCGGCCAAGAAGCTGGATGCATTAAATGAATATGCTTCTGTGGTAGCCTTATCGTATATCGCCGCACAAAGAACTTTTTATGGATATAACGATATGGCAGAAGCTAAATCGTTACTGGAGAGCATTGTAAGAAGTTTTGGTTACATCTATGGACGATCTAAGGGAGTGAGGGTCAACAGCATATCCCAGTCCCCGACTTATACAACGGCCGGAGGTGGTGTTCGCGGATTCGACGGTCTCTATGATTTCTCCAACAGGATGTCACCACTGGGTAATGCCAGTGCCGACGAATGTGCTGATTATTGTCTTACCCTATTTTCTGATCTTACCCGTAAAGTTACCATGCAGAACTTATTCCATGACGGTGGTTTTTCCAGCATGGGTATGAGTGAAAGGGTAATGGGATTCTATAATAAGTGCCTTGATACGAATTTGCCGGAGGAATGGTAGGACACTGCCACCGATCTTTCTTTCGTCCCCCGATCTTTCTTTCGTCCACCGATCTTCTTCTTCCGCCTCACGCTTCACGATCAAATATACATCAGCAACAAAATCAGCGGAATCAGTATCCCTACAACCGTATACCCCGCTCCCTTCCATCCCTTGATGCTGTTCTTGCCTGAGCGGATGATAAAGAGCCCGGAGACGGAAATGATGAGTAAGGCAACGCAGAAGATGTCGGAGAACCATTTCCACGCAACGCCGGGATTGTAATGCAGGAAGTTGAACTGGTTCAGTATGGGCCGCTTGCGAATGGTTTCCATAACACCCTTGCCGGTTTCCAGGTTGACTTCAACATTACCGTGATTGAGGAAAACTTTCAGCGTGGAATTTGAAGGGAAATAGTGCTTTTTATATTCTTTTTTCAGGTCGAGATCTTCAAGCAGTGCGACTACCCAGTCTTTGGTAATCTCCTCGCGTGAAATCTTTTCATTCAGCGTGATATCAAATTTGTTGATCACATAATTAGGATTCCAGTCGCGAAGGTGGTTCAATGCTACGCCGGAGATTGCATAAATAAGGCACATGCCGAAGAACAGGTAACCCAGATCCCTATGCAGGATGTTATTCAGTTTTCTAAGTTTCATAAAGGTGGAGTGATGCCCGTTATCGGGCAGTTTTTGTTTAGGAAATTATTTTTTCTCAGTAATACTTTCTGCTTCGAGTGAATAGAAGGAGATATAGCCTTTACCACCGGCAATGATCTGTTCACGGTACCCGTTGATCTGGTCGAATTGCGTTGTTATGGCCGATTCATCCAAACCTTTGGATTCAGCATCATAAGTATGTGTTGCCTCTTTAAGGGCTACCTGGGCACCGTCTTTTAATTCCTTCTCCCAATTGGCAAGGTAAGTTTCATCGATCCTGTCTTCCTTAAGGTAGCCGGTAACAATGATATCCGATCCTTCCCATTCCACCCTGAAGGTGGGTACATTATTGGTTGCGAGTACTTTAAAGCTTTCTTCACCAAGAAACAGCCGTTTGCCACTCTCACGGCATACATGGGCAACCATTCCTTCCATGCTGACCAGCTTGCCCATCAATTCAGGGGCCTTGACTTTTATATCACTGATATTCAATGGAACTGCTTCAATCTTAGCTGTTTTGGAGTTGTTGCACGAGAATAGCAACACACTGAATAACAGGATTGGCAAAAGAAAATTCTTCATTGGATTTGTTGTTAATAATAGATTCATTTTCAGTTTGTAATGCGCGAAAATAATGAATAGGATCCATCTGTCGGATAGATTAACTAATCTTTAACACATCTTTTCAGGCACGCGAATAAAACACTACTTTTGGCAGTATGAAGACAAAAATTATATTTATCAGCTTGTTTTTTTGGGTGATGTTCTCTGCCAAGGGCCAGGAGAACATAAAACAGCAACAAACTTTCGTGGAAATATTTTCGACAGGATTTGACTTTTCGCCGGTGGTCATCCCGATACGTCCTGAAGGCAGGTATTCCGATATCAAGGGTTCACCTTACCTGTCTGATCAATGGGCCGACGGTAGTATTATGCTAATCAATGATACCGATTCAGCCGGTTTCCGGATGCGATATAATGTGTATGGAAACGAAATGCAGTTTATCCATGATGCGGATACCATGGCAATCGCCAATCCGTTGAAATTGAATGCGGTGTGGCTTAATGGGCGTAGGTTCGAATACTTGCCTTTTATTCTGAACAAGAATGAGAACATGGCCTATTTCGAAATTATTACTGAAGGTAAGATCAAGCTCCTCGTACGCCATTCTATAAGATTGGAATCCGGAATGGACCCGGTTACCCCATATCATTGCCAGAATTCCACCGACCGGTTTGTTGCCGGTAAGTTTTATTATTACCAGACTGTTGGTATGGAAAAGCCCGAGGAATTACCGTTAGGCAAAGGTGCTTTTCTATCTCTTCCTCCGTTCAACAGACCTGAGGTTAAGGAGTTTATCCACGAACGAAAAATCAGGCTTCAAAAACAGGATGATCTGAGGGTTTTATTTACCTGGATTAATCAAACAACAACCGATAAATGAATAAGAGGTTTATTGCCGCATTGCTGATCACAGTATCCTTTTTGGTCGGCTGCAAAAAATATGATGATGGCCCGTTTATGAGTTTCTATTCGGTTGGGGGCAGGGTATCGGGCACCTG
>Ga0172379_10010968_pt1 | contig 10880 bp, 9 predicted proteins | sample GrowelOW334metaG_FD_119756 | JGI IMG/M metagenome (GOLD analysis project Ga0172379, IMG submission 119756) | Groundwater microbial communities from an aquifer near a municipal landfill in Southern Ontario, Canada - Groundwater well OW334 metaG | ecosystem: Environmental > Aquatic > Deep... | reverse complement strand
CATGAGTAGAAGTTTCAATCCACGCGCCCGCGGGGGGCGCGACATTTTAAGCCTCCAAAGGTCTGTCTTTAAGGGAAAGTTTCAATCCACGCGCCCGCGGGGGGCGCGACATTTTAAGCCTCCAAAGGTCTGTCTTTAAGGGAAAGTTTCAATCCACGCGCCCGCGGGGGGCGCGACTTACTTCCTATATCTTGTTATTCTCAATGATCTTTTTCATACATATCCGCGAAAGTTGCCCAAATTACATCGTCAGTATTCAATTTTCAAAGATCAAAAAAAATAAGTGAAGAATATTTGAAACTTACATACGCCGCGAACCACTCAGGGAAATCGTGGGCGCTTGAGGTTCGCGCCGGGTTGTCAGGCGATCAGCGGTCCCTCCTGGTCGATGGTTGCCTTGGCCCCAACATGCTCAACCCGGCGCCGCCAGTTCGCTCCCAAGTAATAAAACCGGAGGCTGTCCTGGCTCGGATCAATTTCCTTAATCAGGCGATCCTTTAATACCGCCCATTGGGCAGGGTCCACAATGCACTCAAAGACAGAATACTGCACCCGCTGGCCGTAGTCTTTGCAGGCCCTCGCGACCCTCCGCAGCCGCCGGGGGCCTCCGGCATCCTGCATGGCTACGTCGTAACTCACAAGAATAAACATCTTTACCTCCCCAAGGGTTAAGCGGCTTCAATCCGGTAACGTTATTTCCAGATAAACGGCGGATAACCGTCCAGATCCCCCCGCAGATAACGGGCCATCAGCATGGCCTGAATTTGGAAAAGGGTTCCGATCGTCATCTTCTCGTCGATGAAGGGATGAATGATTTCCTCCTGCTTCCGCTCTTGATAAGACACGAGGACGGTTTTCCGGGTTTCGTCGTTCATCATCACCGCCCCCGAATCGCTCTGTGTGAAACCTTTTTGCTGAACCTTGCGCAGGTTGATCAGCGAGAGCACCAGGCGATCTGCCAGAAAGGGACGGAATTCCTCCATGATATCGAGGGCCAGGCCGGGCCTTCCCGGGCGGTCGCGATGCAGGAAGCCGACGGAAGGATCAAGCCCCACCACCTCCAGGGCAGAGCGGATATCGTGAACCAGCAGGGTGTAGATAAACGAAAGCAGGCAGTTCACATTGTCCAGAGGAGGGCGGCGGTTCCGTTCCTCAAAGGTGAAATGCTCCTTCTGCGCCACGATGAGATGGTCAAAGACGCTGAAATAAATATGGGCGGCGTCACCTTCATAGCCCCGAACGATATCGAGAGCCCCGTCTTTGCCCAAAACATCGAGATAATGGTTAAGCCGTTTGACGGCGAAGGCCAGATCGCCCGTAGTCATCTTCTCCCCGTGATCCCGGAGCGCCCGCTGCAATACGGTCCGGCTGTTGGCGATTTTTCCCGTAAGGACCGCCCTGGCGATATCCGTAGATGTCTGAGGGTTGTCCGCCTGCCGGTATTGCTCGCGCCGCAAGAGGACATTTCCGGAAACAGGTCCCTGAACGCGGGCCAGAAACCGGCCATGCTCCGTCAGAAAACTGATTCCGACACCGTTCTCGGCGCAGAAGCCCATGAGGAAGGGGCTGCAAGCTACATTACCATAGCAGACGATCCCGCCGATGGTATGGACGGGCAGCCGGAGGCGGACCTCCTTTTCGATCTTGACGACGATTGTCTCCCCCTCCTTGGCGAGGTAGGCCCCCTGGGTGGTGACGAAAAGGGTGTTAAGATGTTTCTTCACGGTTCTTCTCCTGCCATGCGGGTCAGGTAATTCTTCACCGAACGCCGTTTCTGGATCGTTTTCGGCAGACACGCGGCCGCCAGTGAGCAACTATCGCAGCGTTTCGCATACACCGGTTTCGGCGTCTTTCCAGAGTCGATGAGCTCGCGGACCTGCCGGGCCGCCGTCTCCGTTTCCCGGCGGAGGGTTTCGTCGAAGGCCACATCGAGACGTCTTCGCGTCTGGCCATAGAAAAGGGCGCCGTCGGGGATCTCCGTATGCAGCATTTCCTCCAGGCAGATCGCCTGGGCGCAAAGCTGAATCTTGTCGCAATGATCAGGCTTCGGTTTGCCCCGCTTGTATTCTACGGGGAAGGGCAGCCAGGCGCCGTCGGCCTGACGGTGGTATTCCACGACGTCGGCCTTGCCGATCAGCCCAACCCGCAGAGAACGGAGCGAAACGCCGCGTTCGATCCGGACATCCCCTCGCGCCTCGTTCCCTTCCTCGTGGACCCGTTCGTGGAGGATCCTGCCCTCGGCGGTGCGTCCACTTTCCGTCCATGTCTGTTCCACATGGATCAGGGCGCACTGGCGGGGGCAGAAGGCATAATGCTGCAGGGCAGAGATCATAATAAGATCGTCAAGATTGTTATGCATCACTTTTTGCGTCCCCGTGTTTTCGATTTCTCAAGCTGCTTCATTTTCTCGACTACGGCGGTGAATTGCCGCTCCACTGGCGATGGCTCGTCCAGATATTCTTTCCGATAGCGTTCGTATTCAACATGCGCCTTTGCCAGCGCCTCATTATGGCTGATCTTTCCGGCATGGGTGAGAATATCTCTCCCGCTCAGCTTGAGAAAATCATCCAGCTTGATGATCCAATCCCGCATATACATGGGGATACGGTTCAGCGCCTGCAATTCCGCAAAATCAAGATACATGCTGACAATTCGGTTCAAAACGTCGAGTTCTTTGCCGTTCAGATAATTTTTGGCGATCTCCGCGTCCCCTTTGCGGGGGGCGCTGCCCGCAAAGGTTGTCATGCCCATATTCGGCTTTGCTGCATCCGCCCTTTCATGAACGACTTCAGCGGCGGTGTGTCCGTGGGCCGCCCAATGCATCTTGTTCTGCACAACGGCGAAGAACTGCTGCGATAACTCGGCGTCTGGCGTATAGTCGATGCTCGTTGCATAAATATCCAGCACCTTGCGCCAGAAGACCTTTTCGGAGGAGCGGATGTCCCGGATGCGGGCCATCAACTCGTTGAAGTAATGACCGCCCCCGGCCTGCTTCAACCGGTCATCGTCGAGGGTGAAACCTTTGATGATGTACTCCCGCAACCGCTGGGTGGCCCAGATGCGGAACTGCGTGCCGCGGAGTGATTTCACACGGTAGCCGACGGAAATGATCACATCAAGGTTGTAATGATCGATATCACGCGTAACCTGCCTATTCCCTTCGCTTTGAACTATCCGGAATTTCCGGATAGTTGCCTCCGGTGTCAACTCACCTTCTTCATAGATATTGACAATGTGCTCATTAATCGTTCGAACATCTTTCTGGAACAAATCCGCCATGAGCTTCTGGCTTAGCCAGACGGTCTCGTTCTGCAGCCGGACTTCAATTCTGGTTGTTCCATCTTTCGTCTGATAAAGAATGAAATCGCTTTTAACGGGTACTATTTCATTTTTCTTCTTCATTAGCTGACCTTCTCAATCAATCGCCTAGTAAGCGCGACTTGTTATCACGTTTATTATCGCGTTTACTGACGGTTATCGTGTTTCCTCGACAATTACTCCTCCAATCCGGTTTGATGATTCGGCGCTCTGAATAATGGCGACCTGCTTCATCAAATTTTTGCATCAAACGTAACACCGGCAGGCACTTGCGCCTTGTCGATAATTATCTCATAATCTCCAAATTCCCTTGCCGGTTTCGCGGGATCGGTTTTACGTTTGACCTGTACAAGGTCAAATAGCTTGTGCGCCGGGGCATTGCCGAGAGCCGAATCGTGCTTGAAAACGATCAATCCGCGTGTGGACATAAGACCACGGGCGGCGGAGCGATCATGTTCGAACATATCCGTCAATGCTTTCCATAATAATTCGAGGTCTTCAACGGAAAAACCCGTTTGAGCCGCGAGGTGCGCGGAAACAAAACCGTGGGCGATATACACTCCATAAGGAATGGTGTGCTTGCGGCCCATAGTGCGATTATCGCCTGATTGTTTTTCTGCTTCCGCCTCAGTGGCTACGGCCATACGGGTGATGGAATGCTCCAGAGTAACGATTGGTTCAACGGAACGGGCAAATGTCATCTGTACCGGGCCACGGACCTGTCCGCAGTTCGGTGCCGACTTTAATGACATAACTGCCCCGAATGTGCGAATATCATAGTGGTCTTTGCACATCCGTTCTTTGCCAAGCTCAGTCTGCTGTGCAGTGGGCTTCCGCGGTTTTGCGTCTTTCAAAGCCGCTTTGATCAAAGCTATGGCATCTTTGGAAGGTGACTCATCTTTGAACCACTGCTGAATGGTTTTCTTATCGGCATCGGCGGCAACAACCAAAACTTGTCGCTCTCCATTTGCGTCTAAATCAACAGACAGGCCATCGGGGAGAGAAATCTCTTCAAAAGCGCTTTCAAGTTCTTTCGGGATGTCCTTTTGGGATGCTTCGCCTGTGGGTATGCCCAAGTCGCTGAATACTTTGAAATGAGCGCGTCCCAAAACGGCCTTTTCTTTTATATAAATATCAAAGCCTGCCACGGCTTTCCCGTCCTCCCCGGTCTTAGTTATCTGGACATAGTTGCGTACCTTGCGCTTAATGCAAACATCGGTAACAAGTCCTCTGCCTGTCTCAGGGTCCACGCGGGGAAGGTTTCCGGCGTCGGGGTCGCCGTTGGGATTGCCGTCCTGCACATCAAATACGAGCATAAAATCGTAACGGTTTTTAAGTGGTGTGTTCATGATTTTTTCCTTTCTTTCTGGTTAAGATGTTTATGGGGTTTGGGGTTTCTTTTTCCACAGATCATGTGTCTGGTGATAATAGCCTATGGCAAAGCGTCCTTGATCAGCCATGTCGAGATGAGCCGGAAAGTTAGTGATGGGAAGCATAATTTCTCCGATTAGCCGTTCATGAAAGATAAACAGACTGTGCTTTTCTTTCTTAAGTTTTGCCAGATGGTGTTCCTTGAGGCGCATCAGGGTAGCAAACGCTATAACCGGAGTACTTGATGCGGCACCGTAAAAGCGATCCCTGATAGTGGCGTTGATACCGGGATTGGCATCGGACTGGATCTTTTCCAGTGTAGCGAAGAGTCGGCCAAGCCTATAGCCGATATTGGTGTTTTCTCGATCGAGGCTCATAGTGATCTCCTTTTCGTTTCCAGGGTTATTAAAACGCAAAGCCCGATTCAGGCAGGCTTTGATGATTGCTGCGCGCTCATACGAAACGTTGGGTTCCGGTTTTCCTGATTTTTTATTCTTTTTGGCTTGCTCGGCTCGAATTCGCCGTAACACGGCCTGAATAAACGTAGCAGGATAAGGAGTACCGTCAAGAATCGCCCGCATGGTTTCGCCCGCGATGTTTGGCGGGATATTATCGTCCTTTCCTTGAGCTGCTATGGAAAGAAGGAGCCTCCTCATCGGCAGAGCCGAGTCTATCTTGGCGCTATGTATGATGGATAGGTCTTCAACATGCTGCTTGAATCTGGCCCCCATTTCCTGGACAGTGCCAACATGCCAAAAGCGAACGGCAATACGGGCAGAATTTGGGGAGAGACCAAGAACATAGAAACGTGTGCTGTCGTCCGGGACAATATATGCGCCGCTCCATATTGATTCATACAGTGTCTTTACTGCTTCCGTGTTGCGATCCGGATCATCTTTAGGCGGCTCAGAAAAGAAGAAAAACGCATCATTTTCGAGAGAGGTTGCTTTTCCCGACCAGAAGATGGTGGTAGCGTCGCCGACTTGAAACTTTTGGCGAGATTCCTTGCCGAGCAGGTGATTTAATGATGTAGTGTATGCAAATGATGCGAGCTTCCCAATTGGGGAGTTGAGCCCCTTTCCCTTCATGAATGAGGCGAACGCAGGAACAGCACCAGAATTGGTGCCATTTGTGATTTCATTGTTAACCGAGACAAGACTAGCCCCCATGGAATTTGCTCCACGGACACCCTTGATGGGCGGTTCCAAAACTATAATCTCGTCTTCCGTGCCAGTAACCAAACAGCGCCCGATATGTCCGCGAGCCGACCGAGAAGCATCTATCAGTTGGCGAAGTTCTGAGTCATTCGTTACCGGTCCTCTATCACTTACCGCGAACAGAAGACTTTGATTGAGCTTAACTATTTCGCTCCAGTATTTGTCATTTTTAACAACCTCCTGAGAATATTTCCCAAGGAAACGTTTGACTATTTCCAGCGTTTCACATTTGCCATTAATGGTCATAATGCGGCGCTTGAATTCCTCATGTTGCCTATGCACACGTTTTGTGTCCGGTAGTTTCTTTGTTTGAGTAGCTACCGGAATATCGAACATATACTCGATGTTTTCCCAGAACAGATTTGATTTGATGCCATTCCCTTTTTTCTCGCCTAAAGAAGGAATGAGGAATGTTTTTGCACGAAGCCTTTTACCATCGCCTTCGCGGGTATCTTCGAAACCGATAAAATCACCAGATTGATTGAGTAGTACAAGGAATGGAATTTCCTTCATCTCCCAACCTTCTCTTGGCAGACCTGGCTTTCTATCATAATACTCCTTGAGTGCTTGTAGGATCATTTGCGCACCTCCTCGCTGTCAGGCAGTGGGACGATAATGATGCCCCCTTCCATTCTGGCTCGGAAAAACATCGGTTTGATGTCTGCCGGATCAGAATAGTCCAGATCGTATAGCATCCATCCGAGGTCTCGTGTTTCGGGGATAGGTGTTGCGGGTTCAATATCGGGATCGACCAAGCACACAGCGGCGGCAAACTCACGACAGCCAAGATAGGGCTGATGGAAATGCTGACCTTTACGGGCGCGGCGTTCAAACATGGCAGCGTACTTGGCTTCGGTTTCATCCTTGCGAATGTCAGGTTTTTTCAGGTCGGCGACCTCTTTGGAGTCAACAAGCCATTCTGGTACAGGGTTGCACACTTTGCCGCGCTTTTCCGGTGGGATAAATACGAATTCGGCTCGGAGTCGATATTTTACATCGCGAAGGAGAAGACCTGCCCGCTGCTGGCGATCTTTTTCGATGAATATGCCATCAGAACCTGGTGAGGCGACTTTGCCGACCTCGTTGCGGCGAACGGAAATCCACTTCACGGGTGCAAACACTTCGATTTTTTTTACCTGCCAGTAGATGGCCGGCTTCCACAGGATGGCGTCGAAGACGGCACGGGCGGCGGAGGGGGTGATCACATCGTAGCTGACGCGCTCGACCTTCATCTCCGGCCTGGTGAAACAAGCGTAGTCGCCACTTACTTCCAGACAAAATCCTTTCATAGGCATCCTCCTTTCATGAAGGGTTAAATGTACAAGTCTTCTGGATCATAAACCTCGCGGTAGATATCCAACCCAATATCTGAGCGGTAGAGTTTCGAGTCTGCCTGAACAAGAATACCATCGTGGATTTCTTCAACACGGCCTTCGGCCAATAAACTATTTGCTACAGCTGGTTTGACGCTAACGGTATAGCGTTGCAGTGCCCGCATAACCTCACGGGATGGTCCGGCGAAACGTAATTTATCGATAATTTTATCACTGTTACCGAAGCGAACGATGATCGGCACTGACAGTTCTTTTATCAGGCGAAATTCCTTCCCGGCGGTGCGGAACTGAACATTGCCGTCGGGATTGACATTTTTCACTAAATTATCCCTCCACCAGTTTTCTCCGCTGTCATTGATGCTCGCATAATATTTTTCAAAGTAGCGGTGAAATGAGCCTGGTGCATCGGGTTTGAAATCGGCAAATGACGCCAGTTTCCGGGTGGTGTCTTCACCCTTGCGGAGCAATCCAGGTGGTGCTGGCTTGGGTGCTATGAAAACATACACCTTTCCCTGCTCCGGGTTTTTCCCTTCCCGGTTGCATCGACCGGCGGCCTGGTTAACCGAATCAAGCCCTGCCAGCGCACGATAAACCACGGGAAAATCGATATCCACACCCGCTTCGACAAGTTGCGTACTGATTACTCGACACGAATCTCCGTAACGTATCCGATTCTTGATATCGGCAATGATTCGTGAGCGATGCTCACCGCACATGAGTGCCGAGAGATGGATTGTGCCTTCCGGCATCTCTTTCCAAAGCGCATGGCAGTCCGGACGGGTATTGACAACGCATAACACCTGGTCATGTCCGGCAAGTTCAGCGGCAAGGGACGGCCAATCGCGAGGCTGGTTTATGTCGTCAGGGAAAATGATGTTGGTGCGTTTGAGCCGCTCGTAAAGAGAAGCTGGATGAGGAATAATCTCACGGGGGGCTTGACATAGGTTCGGCAGGGCCGGTTGGGTGGCGGTGGAAAGTACAACTGTGACGCCATAATCGGAAATCAGTCGATTCAGTGCCTCAACGCAGGGATAGAGAAGCTCTGGTGGCAGAAGTTGAGCTTCGTCGAGGATCACTACGCTATTGACAATGTTGTGCAACTTTCTGCATCGCCCCGGTTTGGCGGCGTAAAGGGACTCGAAAAATTGAACGCTGGTGGTGACGATAACCGGTGCATCCCAATTTTCAGAGGCGAGGGCAAGTTGGGGTGATTCTCTCTCTCTTTCCGGGGCAATGTTACTGTGATGCTCGACTACATTAGCCGATCCGAAGTGTTTACGGAGCACGTCGGCGGTTTGCTCGATGATGCTGGTGTAGGGAATGACGTAAATAACACGGCTTTTGTTGTGTTGAATTGCGTGATCAAGAGCAAAGGCCGTGCCCGAAAGTGTCTTGCCCCCGCCAGTTGGAACAGCAAGGGAGAATATCCCGGGTGATTGTGTGGCGGCAGTTCGGCAGGTGCTGAGAATTTCTGCTCTGATGTTATTCACGAAAGTGTCCGGTGCATCCGCTGTCATTATTCCCATTTGCCGGTCGAAGTGTGATTTCAGTTCAAGCAGCGAGGGGAAAGACGGTCGTAGGGCATGTCTGTTATTATCCATGAATGCTTCCGTGTCTAGGAAATCGGCGTCCACAAGACAGGAAAAGACCATCCGGACCCAGAGATGATAGGCAATGGCATCCTGATTGCGACACTGCATTGCAAAAGGTGGTGTCTGAAATTTGGCAGGAAGCATCTCTATGAACGTGCTGGCATAATGGCGGACGGCATCGGCAATACCTCGCTCATTCTGTATTCGATGGGGTAGCGAATCCCGACCACCGAACCAGTCCGGTAGTCCTGCATGATGTCCCGCAATAATATAAGCAAGGGTTTTGCCGATTATATTGGGGAATTTTTCATAGGCCAAAATACCGCCTGCTCCCGAGTGGTTAGGGCGTGCGCCTGCACTCTGCTCGTCGTATTCGGAAACGTCAAGACCCCTTGCTTTGCAAAGATAAGTCTGGAAATCAGGGTGTGCCTTACCGAGATCGTGGATTATTCCTACCGCCCATGCCCACGTAGCAGAATTAAAGGCTTCAGCAAAGGACGAAGCTTGTTTCGCAGTTTCTGTCAAATGTTCAATAAGATAGTGTGTTCTTCCGTTTTCAGTAATGTGGGCGATGGGTTCTTTCTTATCTTTCATAGTGCCTGAGTCCTCAATATCTTCCCCAGAATGCGCTTCATGCAAGCCCAGGAAATCAAGTTGGCCATTTGGATGCCTCCCGCCTTCATCTACCCTTTCAGCCGCTTCTGGTTCTCTGGTTCGGTCAGGTAATTCTCCAGTGAGACGACTTTTTCCCCGGTTTTCTTTTCCAGGTCTTTTCGGGCTACACCGGCAACCTCTCCGCCTTTCCGTGCGGCGGTACGGCTTTTATCGAAGCCCTGTGCATCATCGGCTCTGGTTATTTCCGTGGTCGCCGCCTCGCCGAGCATCGAGAAGATCAACTCCAGGTTATTCATGTGGTCCCGCAGGTTCTCCCGTTTCAGTCCTTTCAATTTCTTGTGCTCGTCCGGGGCAACGCCAAAGGACGCTTTGGCAACCTCGTCGGTGAGGATCTCATGTTCCACCTCCTGTTCTACATCCCGCTTTTCCCACTCGTCTTTGAGCTTCTCCCGGATGGCGATGCCGAGGAGCCGCTTTTCGATCCAGGCGTCGGAGTAGCCTTTTGCCTTATAGATCGCCCGCGTCCGTTTCATTGCCAGTTCCGGGTCTTCGATTTCCCGCAGTCGCTCGCCCCCGGCTTTTGCCAGCCAGCGCTTGAAAGGTTCGGCCTCGGCCTGGGGGATGGACTGGATCATGCGGAAAACGCCTTCCCAGTTTGCGCATTCCAACTGCTGTTTCCCATCTTCGGTCTCGACGGCAAGGGTATGTACAAATTGTACCCACCCTTTGCTGAGTTCCGGATCTCGCTGCTTTAATCTTTGAATGTACTGCTTGGGGTCTTTTGAATCGATGGACGCCAACACCACATCTTCAACGACAAACCACCACGCGTTATTGTACAACGTCTTGCGGATGCCTTTACCTCGCCAAGGAACGATCTCTGTTTTCATAAGTCTATTTTTTCATGGGTAAAAATCCCTAAAATTAGGAATAAATGACGTCTAAATTTACCTCCCCAAAAAAAGATGAATAATTCATCAAAGTTAAATATATGAAAATATTCATTAATTGATGAAAGTTCGAAAAAATGTTGTTTTGATGCCCCCGAAAAAATGTGGTTCCGGAATATTTTCCGCATCTCGTCAGTCGTCCTGTGGGGAAAAATAGGACCGTCCCCATTTTTCCTTTTATTGCGCAATGCCGAGGGTCTGGAGGAGACTTGTTGCCGTCTGCCGGATGCTCCCGAGCGCCACCGCCAGTTCCTGCCGGTTTTCCTCGTTCCAGCTTTCAAGTGGCAGATTTGCAAGCTTGTCATTGAAGGCGACCGCCTGGTTGATAATGGCTGTCTCCTTGGGAACTCTGGGTTTGGCCGGGGTCGGGACGGCGCTTTTTTTGGCCTCCTGCGCCATGTAGCGCTCGAAGACGCTGCGCATGCCCTTTTCCGTCTTGGCGCCGGCGGCGTCCATAAGCATCGTTTTGGGGATGTTCGGGTT
>Ga0172379_10010967_pt1 | contig 10881 bp, 12 predicted proteins | sample GrowelOW334metaG_FD_119756 | JGI IMG/M metagenome (GOLD analysis project Ga0172379, IMG submission 119756) | Groundwater microbial communities from an aquifer near a municipal landfill in Southern Ontario, Canada - Groundwater well OW334 metaG | ecosystem: Environmental > Aquatic > Deep... | reverse complement strand
CGGGTGCTGGGCGTGGTGCTGACCATGTACGACCAGCGCAACAAGCTCTCCTGGCAGGTCAAGCACGAGGTCAGAAAGGCCCTGCCGCAGCACCTGTTCGAGGTCATCATCCCGCGCAACGTGCGCCTCTCCGAGGCGCCGAGCTTCGGCAAGCCGGTGATCACCTACGACATCCGCTCAAGCGGGGCCGAGGCCTACATGGCCCTGGCCCAGGAGGTTTCGCGCAGCAAGGTGCGGGACTAGGCGGACGAGGCGGGGCTAGGAGGCGCGGCCCTTGTTCCGGAGGCTCTTCTCCGGTTTGAACGGCGTGGCCTCCACCTTGATGGCGTCATAGAAGTGGCGCTTGATGATGCGGGCCTGGCAGGACAGGCAGCGGAAGGACACCAGGCCGCCCATGTTGGCGGCGGTGAGGCGGAATTTGCGGGGCTCGTCGTGCTCCCAGTCGGCGGACTCGCTGCCGCACAGGGGGCAGGCGCAGTCCAGGTCCACGGGGTACTTGAAGTCCCAGTTCCGGACCAGGGAGCGCCAGTCGTCCAGGGGCTCGGGCTTTTCCGGCGCGGCTGCCGGGGCGCACTGCCGGAACACGACCTCGCGCACCAGGGCCCAGGCCTCCGGGCCGAGCAAAGCGCCAAGGGGCTGGCCCTGGGCGTCGAAGATTTCCTGAAAGCCGGGGATGTCGTGGGTTTGGCTCATGGCAAGCACTCCTTGGCGTTGGCGTGCGCTCCATATAGTGGTTGCACGCGGACATGGCAAGGCGCAAACGCGCGTTCCCGCCTGCGCAGAGCGGGCAAATGAACGAGACGCAGCGAGATCCGGAGGAAGGCATGGCCATTGGTCAGAGAGGACTTGGGCGCGGGCTGGACGCACTGCTCGGCAGCATCCGCACGGAATCGGTGAACACGGCGGAGGTGCGGCTTTTGCCGCTGGCCACCATCATCCCGAACCCGCACCAGCCGCGCAAGGAATTCGACCCCCAGGCCCTGGAGGATCTGTCTGCCTCCATCAAGAGCCAGGGCGTGCTCCAGCCCATCCTGGTGCGGCCCCTGGGCGGCAGCGACGGCGGCTACGAGCTGGTGGCCGGAGAGCGCCGCATGCGCGCCTCCAAGATGGCCGGCCTGAAGGAGATTCCGGCCCTTGTCCGCGCGCTCACGGACATGGAGACCCTGGCCATTGCGCTCATCGAGAACCTGCAGCGCGAGGACCTGAACGCCATCGAAGAGGCGCGCGGCTTCCAGCAGCTGCTCAAGGACTTCGGCCTGAACCAGGAGGAACTGGCACGCCAGGTGGGCAAGAGCCGCTCGGCCCTGGCCAACTCCCTGCGGCTGCTCAACCTGCCCGAGGAGATCCAGGCCGACATCCAGTCCGGCGTGCTCACCGCCGGGCATGGCCGGGCCATCATGGCCGTGGAGGGCGAAACGAGCCTGGGCCTGTACCAGCGCATCAAGGAATTCAACCTGTCCGTGCGCCAGGCCGAGGCCGAGGCCAGCTTCTACAAGGAGAACGGCCGCCTGGCCGAGCCGGAAGAACTGTACGGCAGCGTCAAGCCCCGGGGCAAGGCCCCGCGCGGCGGGCGCAACGGACGCCACGTGGACGAGCAGGTGCGCGACCTCCAGGCCCGGCTGGCCCAGGCCCTGGGCGAGAGCGTGAAGATCACCGGGGGCATGGACAAGGGCACGCTGGCCGTGTCCTACCAGTCCAGCGGACAGCTCCTGGACCTGGCGCGGAAACTGGGCCTGGAAGGGGCCTGAAACCACGTCGATCACCAGATCATCATCACACATAGGTGGTTGGTTTAATTATAAATTTGAATGAACATCGGCGGGGACAAGCCCCCGCGGCAGAGGCCCGATGATCACACCGGACATTTCCTCGCTTGTTGACCGCGTGGCGGGTCGGCGCGTGATGATCGTGGGTGACGTGATGCTTGATCACTACACCTTCGGCTCGGTCACGCGCATCTCCCCCGAGGCGCCAGTGCCCGTCCTGCAAGTGTCCGACGAGCAGTACCGCCTCGGCGGGGCCGGGAACGTCGCGCGAAACATCGTGGCCCTTGGTGGTCAGGCCATGATGATCGGGGTCATCGGGGCCGATCAGGACGGCCAGACGCTCACGGGCCTGCTCACCGAGGCTGGCGTCGCCACCGACCTTGTTCAGGATGATCGCCGCCGCACAACGCGCAAGACCCGCATCATCGCCCAGAATCAGCAGATCGTCAGGGTCGACCGCGAGCACGCCGGGGGGCTCTCCCCAGCCACGGTCGGAACCCTGCTGGAGAAGGTCGCCGCTCACGGGCAAGACCACGATATCATTGTCATTTCCGACTACGGCAAGGGCGTTGTGACCAGGGCGCTCATGGACGCTTTGCGCGCGCTCACGGGCCGCTCAGGCGCGCGGCCGCGCCTTCTGGTGGACCCCAAGCCCTGCAACTACGATCTGTACCAGGGCGTGGACATCCTGACGCCCAACGCCAAGGAGGCTGCCGAGGGCGCGGGCCTAGCCCTGATGAGCGCGGACGGCCCGGTCCAGGCCGCGGCCGCCCTGTTCCAGCGCCTGGGCTGCGGCCAGCTGCTCATCACCCTGGGCAGCCAGGGCATGGCCCTGTTTGAAAATCCTCAAAAAGCCCTGCGAATTCCGACCTTTGCGCGCAAGGTCTTCGACGTCACCGGCGCGGGCGACACGGTCATCGCCACCCTGGCCCTGGGCCTGGCCGCCGGGGCGGACCTGCTCGCGTCCGCTGTGCTGGCCAACCATGCCGCGGGCATCGTGGTGGCCCAGGTGGGCGCGGCCACGGCCTCGCCCGAGGCCCTGCGCGAGGCCATCGCCAGCCACCCGGACCTGGCCATCGAGGAACTCACGGGCCTGGCCTAAGGCCAGTGGCTGCGCCCCGGGACACCCGCCATGCCCGCCCCTGACCGCGCGCCCTCCGCAACGCTCCCCAAGCCTCTCGTCCGGACGCTCCGCGCCGTTTCGGCCAGCCGGGCGGCCAGCGCCGGGCTGCTCCGCAGGGCGCTCTGCGCGGGCCTTGCCTGCTTCTTGTCCCTTTTTGCGCCGCAGCCCTGCACCGCGGCCAACTCCCTGTCCGACGCCGACCGGCCGACCGTGGGCGAGGGCTATCTCTCCAACCCCGCCAAGGTTGAAAAATCCGAGACCGCGCCGGGTGCGGCCCTGGAGCAGGCCCTGCGCGAGCGCGCCCTGGCCGCGGGGGAGCTCCTCGACCCCGGCTCGCGCGCCTGGGCCGGAGCCCAGGGCCTGAGCCTCCGGCTGGAGCGCGCCGCCCGGCTGCTGGCCTCGGACGTGGTGGCCCACATCGGCGACGGCCGGGCCGCGGCGGCCAGCCTCACGGACGGCCGCGTCCTGCTTTTTGGCGCCGGAAACTGCACCAGCCTGGCCATGCCCGAGGGGCACCCGGCCTATGCCCTGGCCCTGGCCCGGGACGGGAGCGTGCTGGCCGCCTGGGCCCAGGGCGTGGGCCGCCTGGTGTTCTTCGATGTGCTCGCCCCGGGCTGCCCGGCCAGCATCGTCCAGACGGCCATGCGCGGCCAGATCAGCCTGAGCCTGAGCGCCTCGGGCACGACCCTGGCGGCCCAGGACGCGGACGGCGGCATCTGGACCGGCCCGCGGGGCGGGGAGCTGCGCCGTGTGGCCGCCCTGCCCGGCGCGCCAGCGGCCATCGGCTTTTCCGACGCCGAGGGCGTGCTGCTGGTGCTCGACGCCCAGGGCCGCGGCGGCTCGTGGAACCCGCGCACCGGAAAGCCCCTGCGCCCCCTGACCGTGCCCGGCGGCCCCTTTGCGCGCGGCGAGTTCCACGGCGGCGAGGCCCGGCTCTGGACCGCCAGCGGCCGCCTGGTGCGCTGGGACATGCTGCACAACCGCCCGGCGGACGCCGCCGCAGCCCCGGATGTCCCCGGGCCTGCCCGGGACGCGGGCTGGCTGGAGCTGCGCGGCACGGACCTGTACTATGCGCAGTCCGGGCTGTCCTGGCGGCCGGAGCCCCTGTACGAGCCGCACGCGCCGCAGCTGGCCCATTCCCGGCGCGCGGCCTGCCTGCGCCTGGCGGACGTGGACGGCCTGGTGCGCTATTTCGACGCCCGCACCGGCCTTGCGCATCCGCAATGTTTTTCGGATGATTGGGTTCCGGTTGCGGTCAGCGCCGATGGCACGGCCCAGGTACCGGGCCTGGCGCTGCGCGTCTTCGACGTGCTCACAAAGCCGGGCATCGGTAGTAAAGTGAACAGCCGCGCCATTTCCGACACGCACGTGGTCCTCTGGACCGACACCCCGCCGGACAGCACCCTGCGTGTCCAGGCCCCGCCCGAGGCATCCGCAAGCGAATTGTGGAAAGCTGTGGATAGACCCGCCGCACCCCCGGAGGCCCCCAGCGTGCCCCTGCGCCAGGGCCTCAAGGCCGACGCCCCGGTCCGCGCCCTGCGCCTGCAATGATTTCGCACGATTCCGGGCCTGGGGAGTTTACGCCTGAGCCGGGATTGGATACAGGAGAGGCAAGAAATCCTCAATGCGGCATCTGGAGGTTCCCATGACCAAGAGCGCTGGCGCCAAGAAATCCGGCCTGAGCACGGCCATCCAGTCCCTGGGCGTGCCCAAGATCCCCACCCCCCTGCGCTACTGCCGCTTCATCGACCAGGAGGAGGAGCTGGAGCTGAGCCTGACCGAGGAGGAGGCCGACCTCCTGGGCGCGCACCGCGGCCCCATGCGCTTCGAGAAGGCCGGCCCGCGCGGCAAGCTGTACTTCGACTCGTCCAAGGTCAAGTGCGCCATCGTCACCTGCGGCGGCCTGTGCCCGGGCATCAACGACGTCATCCGGGCCATCGTCATGGACGCCCACCACCACTACCACGTGGCCTCGGTCATCGGCGTCCGCTACGGCCTGCAGGGCTTCATCCCCAAGTACGGCCACGACATCGTGGAGCTGACCCCGGACAAGGTCTCCAGCTTCCACGTCTTCGGCGGCACGGAGCTCGGCTCCTCGCGCGGGCCACAGGCCCCGGACGAGATCGTGGACGCCCTGGAGCGCATGAACATCAACGTGCTGTTCATGATCGGCGGCGACGGCACCATGAAGGCCGCGGCCAACATCGTGAAGGAGATCAAGGCGCGCAACTCGCGCATCAGCGTCATCGGCATCCCCAAGACCATCGACAACGACATCAATTTCGTGGGCCAGTCCTTCGGCTTCGACACCGCCGTGGAAAAGGCCACCGAGGCCATCTCCTGCGCGCATGTGGAGGCCGTGGGCGCCTACAACGGCATCGGCATCGTCAAGCTCATGGGCCGCGAGTCCGGCTTCATCGCCGCCCAGGCCACCCTGGCCCTCAAGGAGGTCAACTTCGTCCTGGTGCCCGAGAATCCCTTTGCCCTGGACGGCCCGGACGGCCTGCTGGAGCAGCTGGAAAAGCGCCTGCGCAAGCGCCGCCACGCCGTCATCGTGGTGGCCGAGGGCGCGGGCCAGCACCTCTGCGAGGCCAGCGGCAAGACCGACGCCTCGGGCAACCCCGTGCTCTGCGACATCTGCACCATCCTCATCAGCCGCATCAAGGAGCACTTCAAGAGCCGCAGCATGGAGGCCACCATCAAGTTCATCGACCCGAGCTACATCATCCGCTCCGTGCCGGCCAACGCCAACGACCGCGTGTACTCGGGCTTCCTGGGCCAGAACGCCGTGCACGCGGCCATGGCCGGCAAGACCGGCATGGTCGTGAGCCGCCTGCAGTCCCGCTTCGTCCACGTGCCCCTGGAGCTCGTCACCAGCAAGCGGAAAATGCTCAACATCGAGTCCGACTACTGGCGCGCGGTCATCGAGTCCACGGGCCAGGAGGACTTCGGCGCGCACAGCGCGGCCTCCCTGCACTGCGAACGGCCCGGGACCTAGCCCGCCGCCCGCTGGCAACAAAAAAAGCGCCCGGATTTCCGAGCGCTTGTCGTTTCAGGGGAGCGCGAAAGTTATTCTTCGTTGACCGCCGGGCGGAACTGGGCATGCTCGCCCACGGTCTTGAGCGCGTCCTCGGCCTGCAGGGCCATGCACAAAAGTTCGTACAGGTCGTCCACCGGGAGCTCCACGGCAAAGTCGCCGTTGTCGCAGACAACCGTCTCGCCCTGGTCGTCCAGGGTATAGGCCCGGCGCTCCCGGCTCTCGCCCGAGGCGGCGATGATCCCGTAGCCCACGCGGCCCTGGGCGGTGCGGTAGAGCTTCTCCACCGTGAGCACGCCGGTGCTGGTGCTGAAGTGGATGTCCTCGGCCACCAGGCTGGCGGTCATGGCAATGGGCTTGCCGAAATCATTGGGCAAGGTCACGGGTCTGGGTTGCGTCGGCTGGCCGGGAAAGCCCACGGGCGTGCGGTTCATGCTCACTCCTCGTCTCCTAACGGCAAGGGGTATTGCCGTGTCTTGGCCCTGGCAGGTTCTGGCCGCCAGTGCCGCCATCCGCGCGAAACATACTCGTGCAGCGCGTCCTCGGTCACGCGCCACTGCGTTCCCACCCGGATCGCCGACAGGGTGCCGTCCTGCACCAACCTGTACGCTGTCCTGGGGTGGATGCGCAAGATGTCGGCGACCTCTTTGAGGGTCAGAAGCCGGGGCAGCACCGGGGCTGCATCCTGCGCACGCACATCGTTGTCCACCATATGACACCGATGTATGCGCTTATGCATCGGTTGTCAAAGAATGTCAACGGATGTCACTAAAGATCATGAAACGTCTTCGGATTCAAACGCCGGCACGCAAAGACTGGTCAGAACGCGCCGTTGTCCCGCCGGGGCCACGGGCCTTTGTAGCCGTAGCACAGGTAGTAGTAGAACGGCCGCACCGGCGCGCCCCGGTAGCTGGCCACGTAGCGGTACGGGCCGGAAACATTCTCGAACATGTCCGACAACACCGGCGGCATGCCCGCGGAATCGCCCCGGAGCACCAGCACAGCGTCCCAGCCGAGCTTGCCCTCCGGCCCGCCCCAGAGGTCGTACTGGTTCATGCGCCGGTCGTGCCACCACAGGCAGTATGTGCGCGGCTGGCCAGGCACGTAGAAGGCCAGGGACGCGGTGATGTCGTACACGTCGCTCATGAAGAACACCCGCGCCGGGTCCGCGAAGCGCTGCGTGGCCACCTGGCCCATGCGCGCGCCCATGTCTTCCCAGCCCTTGAGCCGGTGCGCGGGGTTAAGCGACGGCGGAATGGGCAACAACTGGTGCAGGTGCAGGAACAGCACGAGCGCCACGCTCGCCGCGCCGCCGGCCACAAGGAGCCGCCAGGCGCGCCGCGACGGTCCGCTCACGAGCAGGCGCTCCAGCTCCAGCGCGCCCAGGATGCTCCCGGCCACGAAGCTCACCGTGTTCCAGTTGGCCAGCACCTTGGTGTGGAAGCTCCAGGCCAGGAAAAAAAGCGTCATGGGCCAGAAAAAGACCACCAGCAGGGCGGACTGAGGCAGGGTCGCGGGCAGGTCTTTGTTGTGGATAGTTGTGGAATGTTGCCAGACCTGCCGGGCCGTGCGCCAGCCGGCCACGAGCATGAGCCAGAACCACCAGGGCAGGGCGAAGCCGAGCTGCGCGCCCACGTACTCGGGCACGCGGGAGAGCCGGAACATGGTCTTGGCGCCCTCGCCGGACACGCCGATCAGGTGCAGCACGTGCTTGTAGCCCACAAAGCCGTTCTGCATGTTCCAGATGAGCGTGGGCAAAAAGCCCACAACCACGCCCAGGGCCAGCGCCGCCGCCAGCCGGGGCCAGAACCGCGCGGGCAAAAGCCCGGCGCGCAGCAGGAGCACGCCGTAGGCCACGGCCAGCCCGGCCAGGCCGAGCATGGTGTATTTGGCCAGGATGCCCAGGCCATAGGCCAGGGCCAGCAGCGCGAAGGGCCACAGCCCGCGGTCCCGGCCGGAATCGTCCGGGGTGGCCGCGGCGTAGAGCGCGATCATGCCCAGGGTCCAGCAGACCACAAAGGGATTGTCCGTGGTCATGAGGATGCCCAGCGCCTGGAACAGGGGCGACACGGCCGCCAGGAACACCGCCAGCACGGCCAGCGCCGGGCGCTTCCAGAGCACCGCCACAAGCCACCAGAGGAGCGCCGGGAAGGCCGCGGCGCCCAGGATGGCGCCCAGGCGCACGCCCAGCTCGGTGTTGCCCAGGATGCCCGTGCCCAGGGCGATGATCCAGGCGATGAGCGGGCCTTTGGAGTAGTAGGTCAGCTGCAGGTGCCGGGTCCAGTCCCAGTACTGGGCCTCGTCCTGCACCAGGCCGAGCTGCCCGGAGGCCACGAACCACAGCCGCAGCAGCGTGGGCAAAAAAACGAGCCAGAAGGCCCAGCGGCCGGGCCGGGCGCGCAGGCTGGCGAGCAGGCCTTCAGCGCTCATGGCCAAAGCCCGGGAAGCCGCGCGGGCCGGGTGTTTGCTGGGAACTGCTGCATGGGGATCGATCCTGGCGCGATGTGCGCACAGGGAGTTCTAGCCTGGGCCGGAGGCTTTGGCAAGGACAGCGCAAAAAGAGCGCACGCCTAGCGTATGTAGTTGGGGAGATTGGTGAAGAGGTTGGTGGTATACGTAACCATTTTGTCCATGATCCAGGGGAAGGCCAGGATCAAGGCGATGAACATGGCCACGAGCTTTGGCACCAGGGCCAGGGTGGCGTCCTGGATCTGGGTGGCGGCCTGGAAGATGCTGATGATCACGCCCACGATGAGGCCCACGCCCATCATGGGCAGGCAGATGACCAGGGTCAGCTCCATGGCCTCACGGGCAAAGCCCACGACGAATTCAGGGGTGATCGCCATAGCAGCCGGCCCCGTCAGCCAAAGGAGTTGACCAGGGAGCCTATGAGCAGGCTCCAGCCGTCAACCAGGATGAACAACAGGATTTTGAAGGGCAGGGCCACCATGGCCGGCGGGAGCATCATCATGCCCATGGACAACAGGATGCTGGCCACCACCATGTCCAAAATCAGGAATGGGATGTAGATAAGAAAGCCGATGGAGAAGCCGGTCTTGAGCTCACTGATGGTGTAGGCGGCCACGAGCAGGATGGTCGAGACCTGCTCCTTGTTCTGCGGCCGCTCCTCCTTGGTGATGGAGTAGAAGATGGACAGGTCCTTTTCGCGCGTGTGCTTGAACAAAAACGCGCGGATGGGGATCTGGGCCTTGTCCAGGGCCTCCTTGAAGCCGATGCGCTCCTCCAGATAGGGCTGCAGGGCCTCCTCGTTCACGTTCTTGATCACCGGACCCATGATGATGATGGTCATGAACAGGGCCAGGGAGGCCAGGATCTGGTTGGGTGGCATCTGCGGGGTGCCCATGGCCTGGCGCAGGAAGTGGAAGACGATGATGATGCGCGTGAAGCTGGTCATGGTCAGCACGATGGACGGCGCAATGGTCAGCACCGTGAGCAGGAACATGATCTCCAGGGCCACGGCCACCTTGCCGGGCTCGCTCTGGCCGCCGGAAAGCTGCATGGTCAGGGTGGGCACCGCGGCCGGCGCGCCGGGAGCCGCGGCCAGGGCCACGGCCGGCAGCAGGACGAAGAGCAGAAGCAGGACGAGGGCGAAGAGGCTAGCGCGCGGGGCGCTCGCCAGGGGCGAAGAGGCGCGGGCCGTCGTCCTCCGCGGGACGGGCGGCAGGCCGGGCAGGCTCGACAACGGGCGCCGGGGCAGCCGTGGGGCTGTCCTTGCGCCAGGAGAGGAGGTCGGCGAAGATTTTCGGATCATCGGCTTCCTTCTGGGCTGCGGGCTCTGCCTGCGGGGTCGGAAGCTCCGCCAGGGTGGTGATGGAGCCTTCGGTGACGCCGATGACCAGCGTCCGGTCGGCCACGCGGATCACGGCCACGCGCTGCCGGGACCCCAGGGACATCTGGGCCACCACGCCCAGCTCCACGCGTTGGCGCGGGGGCCGCGCAAGGCCTGGAGCAAACTTCCGCAGCAGCACAACAACGAGAAAAATGAAACCCACGATGCACGCGAGCGCCACAACCATCTTCACGATGTCAAAAAAAAGCTGATCAGGCAAGCTGCTTGACCCTCTCAATGGGACTGATGATGTCGGTGAGGCGGATGCCGAACTTCTCGTTGATGACCACGGCCTCGCCGCGGGCCACGAGCTTGCCGTTGACGAAGATCTCCAGGGGCTCGCCGGCCAGCTTGTTCAGCTCCACCACGGAGCCCTGGCCCAGCTGCAGCAGCTCATTAATGAGCAGGCGCGTGCGCCCCAGCTCGGCCGAAACCTCCAGGGGAATGTCCAGGATGAAGTCCAGGTCGCGCTTGGTGCCGGGATTCTGGCGCTGAGCCTTGTGCTCGGCCGTCATATCCTTGAACTCGGGCTCGTGGGTCTGGGTGCGGAGATAGGTCTGCTCCTTCTCCTTCTTGACCCCGTCCACCTCCTGGGTGGCCAGGGCCTTGGCCCACTCGTCGGCCAGGGCGTCTTCCGGCGCAGCGCCTCCGGCAGCGGCCTCAGCGCCGGCACCGGCCTCCCCGCCCGCGTCTTCCTTGAGCAGGGCGTTGGCCCACTCCTCGGCGAGCTTGTCCTGGTCCTTGTCGTCATCGGCCATGCTGACCTCTCTCTGGTGAAGGTGAAGACCCCGCCATCGACAAAAGCGCGGGTCACTCCCGTCACTATTGCAAAACCCGTGCACAAGCAAGCGGGCCAGGCCCTGCCCAGGCCCTTCCCGGCTACTGGACGACGATTTCCGTGATGTAGACCCGCAGAACCTTCTGCTCGCCCAGGACAAGCGTCAGGCGCTCCACGATCTCCTTCTTGAGCAGGATCTTGTTCTCGATGCTGCCGAGATCCTCGTAGGTCTTGCTGGACAACAGCAGCAGCAGGGCGTCCTTGACCTTGGCCATGTTCTTGTTCAACTGCTCGGCCGCGGCCTTGTCCTTGACCTCGATGTCCAGG
>Ga0172379_10010966_pt1 | contig 10881 bp, 6 predicted proteins | sample GrowelOW334metaG_FD_119756 | JGI IMG/M metagenome (GOLD analysis project Ga0172379, IMG submission 119756) | Groundwater microbial communities from an aquifer near a municipal landfill in Southern Ontario, Canada - Groundwater well OW334 metaG | ecosystem: Environmental > Aquatic > Deep... | reverse complement strand
GTTGCCTGCATCATCTGTGACAGTCACGCTCACGTTGTTGTTCGCGTCGTCGATGGCGCCGGCCGCGATGACGTAGGTCGCGGTCCAGACGTTGTCAGCTTCGGTCGCTGCGACCGCGGCACCTCCACCGAACTGGGAGAAGTTGACCGTGACAGTCGACTCGTCCGTGTTGGCGTCGGTCACATTGCTCCAAGTGGCGGTCACTGTGTCGCCAACCTTGTACGCGCCGGCCGTGCCGGTCGCGCCCGAGATGGAGATGGCGCCGTCCGTGACGGTCGGGGCAATGCTGTCCACTGTGGCGTTCGTGGTGTCCGCCTGCGTGGTGGCGTTGCCTGCATCATCTGTGACAGTCACGCTCACGTTGTTGTTCGCGTCGTCGATGGCGCCGGCCGCGATGACGTAGGTCGCGGTCCAGACGTTATCTGCCTCGGTCGCTGCGACCGCGGCACCTCCGCCGAACTGGGAGAAGTTGACCGTGACGGTCGACTCGTCCGCGTTGGCATCGGTCACGTTCGACCAGGTAGCGGTCACCGTGTTTCCGATCTTGTACGCGCCGCCCGTGCCGGTCGCGCCCGAGATGGAGATGGCGCCGTCCGTGACGGTCGGGGCCTGGTCGTCCACCGTGGCGTTGGTGGTGTCCGACGTGGTCGTCACGTTCCCGACGTCGTCGGTAACCGTAACGCTCACGTTATTGTTCGCGTCGTCGATGGCGCCGGCCGCGATGACGTAGGTCGCGGTCCAGACGTTCGTGTCCTCGGTCGCTGCGACCGCGGCACCTCCACCGAACTGGGAGAAGTTGACCGTGACAGTCGTCTCATCCGCGTTGGCGTCGGTCACGTTCGACCAGGTAGCGGTCACCGTGTTCCCAATCTTGTACGCGCCGCCCGTGCCGGTCGCGCCCGAGATGGAGATGGCGCCGTCCGTCACAACCGGCACCTGGTTGTCGACCGTGATGTTGCTGTTATCCGCCACGGCGTCCGAAACGTTTCCAGCGTCGTCCGTGCTGGTCACGGATGGATTTCGGTTTGTCGTGTCAACCGAGCCAGAACTTACTGCATACGTATAACAGAAGATGTTGGCGTCGGCACCCTCATCGCCGTTGCAATCATTTCCGTCTCCGTCATCCTCAGCCATTGCCGCGGCCGCGCTGCCGCCGAACTGAGACAAGTCAACGGTGGCGGAAGCGACGTCGGTGTATCCGTCCGTTACTCCGTCCCACACGACCTTGATCGTGTCGTTCACCTCAACCTTTCCATTAGAGTTTGTGTCGAGTGTGATTGTAGTCGTGATGTTCCCGGCCGTTGGAGTCGCAGGGGCCGAGTCGATCGTTACTGTATTCGCGTTCGTGATATTTCCGTTATCCGGACCATCGTCATTCGAAGCGAGAAGAATCGCGCAAGCGGCTTCGTCCGGCGCGCTGTTGTCGCAGTCGCCGTCGCCGCCCGTGGCACCGTCCACGAGCTCCGCTCGAATCGTCGCGCCGTTTGTCGGGAGTCCGTCATCACCACCGGCGATATCGGTATTAACCGTGACGAAGATACGCTTTCCAGCGGTCACGACGCTTCCGGGCACAAGAATGGCCGAATCAAAGTACGTGCCATCCGAGTGCGAGAGAATCTGCGTATCCTCGCCTGACTCGAACGTCCCATCCCCGTCGTCCTCCCAAACGCTCAACCTGTCGATGTCCGCGTCAACCGCGGTCCCAAGGTTGTGCACCGTGATGCTCGTCATCTGGTCGGCACTAAGGTAGCCGGAGGTGTCCGTATCCTGGTAGATATCCTCTCCGTCCTCATATGAGCTATCCCCGTCGTCGACGTACTTGAAGTACGGCGTGACCCCGGAGTTGATCGCGGTAATGTCGACCGTACCCGAGACAACAATCTCAGAGCCGGCAAGGCTCGCATCAACCGATGTTGCGACTAGCTCGCCGTCATCGTAGACGCTGTTGTTGTCGGTGTCCGAGTACTTGTCATTATTCCCCATCACGCGCACCTCGTTTCCGTCGCCAGAGGCGGCTGAACCGTTGTGAACAAGGCGGAAGATATCCTTCGTACTCGTGTAGGCCTCATCTGCTGCAGTCACGATGTAATAGTCCGTGGCTCCGAATGGGTTCATGTCCTCGAGCCAGGTGCCGTTGATATCATCGTCGGCAAGCTGGGCAGCGCTGAAGAATGTGACCTCGGTCGTTAGGTTGTCGCCGTCTGTCGGATCAACGGCGTTGCCGAAAAACACAATGGACTCGGCTGACGTATTGCGAGTCGGCACGTAGAGTCCGTCATTCGCAATATTGTCGAGGTACGCCAGACCGTTTTCATTCGCACCGCCTTTTACCTCAGTGCAAAGACCGACGCACGTTGGGGCCCCACCGCCTACAAGCACGTAGTCGACTCCGACATCCCAAGTACCGTTCTCTGGATCGCTCGCGTCCTTCCAGATAGCTTCACCCGGATCATAATCGCCGTTTGAGTTCGCGTCATCCAAGTAGACGTTGTCCGCGTCCTCGAATTGTCGAACACGTGCCTTACCGGCGACAATCACAGAATCTCCTCCGCTGGGCCCATTGCTGGAGTCCGCATCATTCACGATTGCCTCAGTATCGTTATAGGCGTTGTTATTAAGAACGCCAGAATCGTCGAAAAACTGAGTGGTCGTTGCAAAATCCTCAAGCAACGAAGTTCCATCATTAACAAAGACATCGGTCCCGTTATGGGCCTCGCGATAGATGTCCTCCGTCGAGTCGAACAGGTTGTTGTCCGTGCCCGAATCCGCAAAAATTTCAAGCGCCGGCTCGGTGAGCTTGAATGTGTGCAGGTCGGCCGTACCAGCGGTCATGACTTCACCGGACGTGATCGTCGTATCCACCGAGTTTACGATCATGGCGCCGTCAGCATAGTCGTTCGCGTCATCATGATCATCATCCGAAGACTTTTCAGTCGCATCGAACGTCGTTAAGATGTTTCCCGCCGAAGAAGCGCCGACACCATCATGCACAGCAACGTCTGCCTCTGGAACCGGCAGCACGATGTTCATGATCGGCACGTTGGTGGCGCCCACGCCTACGGTGGCGGTTGGCGCACCGGTATTCGTGACGTGTGCGGTCGTGAAGGCGTCGGCATTGTACGTGCGGGTCGCGAGCAAAACGGCCGCGACAACCGCGGAGACGAGCAGGATGCTCACGAGGGCCGTGAGCCACACCCGATCGCGTCTGAATAAGATCGCTATTTGGGACATAAGACGAAACGTTGTCTTGTGACTTAAGGTTCGAAAATAATGATGCGTGCGGATAAACGGCGAAATTTATCGCGTTGCATTGCATGCATTATCCCGCACATGCAACGAATGCACAATGAATATTCATCCACAGGCAAACGCGATTCGTGCACGAGGTGATAAGTCGAATAGGTCGCATTGGTCGGATTCGACTCATGCTTGAAGGAACACTTGCTGCGCCGAAAAACTTATCCACCATTTTTGTCCAAACCAGAGTGGACATAATACAAAATTCCGTCTGATGACCAGACGGAATTTTGGTGACCCTACCGGGACTCGAACCCGGGTCTGCTCCGTGAGAGGGAGCCGTCCTGAACCGCTAGACGATAGGGCCTTGATTGGTGGCGAAAGAATATCATCGCGTCGCGATTCGATCAAGGGTTATTCCTTCAACCACTTTCCGTACTGACGCACAAGCAATTCCGAAGCACGCAGCGGCTCGGTCATGAGGTCCTTCACAACCTTCTCCATGCGCGCGCTCTGCGATCCCTTCACGAGCACCACATCGCCGGACTTCACGTTGAAGTCAAGCCAACGGCCCGCCTCCGTCGAGTTCAAAAAATACTGAATCGCATTCTCATCCATCCCCGCCTCAATGGCCCCACGACGAATGTCGCGTGCCTCTTCCCCGACACACACCAACAGGTCCGCAACCTCCGCGGTGCGAAGACCAAGCAATCGATGCTCGTCCACCGAATAGCGTCCAAGCTCCCCCATGCGGCCGAGCACGGCGATGCGACGCGAACTCTCCGGCACTTCAAAGCAACGGAGCACTTCGAGAGCGGCTGCCATGGACGCGGGCGCAGCATTATACGAATCGTCGAGGATCAATGTTTGCTTGATGCCGCGAATCGGACGCATGCGCCCGGCCTGCGGATGAAACCTCTCAAGTCCTTCCGCAATCTCGTTGATCGTCAGACCAAAGTGCTTTCCGACCGCGGCCGCTGACAAGGCGGCATACGCTTGTCCGCGTCCCAGAAGATCGTTGAGCACGACGGGAACGCGCTCCTCGCCCATGACAAGGTCAAACGCGATCGAAACCGGATTCGTCTCCACGCGATAGTTCTCCGCGCGCACGTCGCACGACTCGCCGAATCCGTACGTGACGATTGGCGTCGCATTTCCGTGCCGGTCCTGCGCGCGCATCCCCATGGTTGTCGCCACGTTCGCGTCGTCGCCGTTCATCACGACCAAACCATCGACCGCAACTGCCTTCACAATTTCCCCCTTTTCCTCAATCAGCTTGTCGATCGTTCCGAACGCCTCCACATGGACCGGAGTGATCGTCGTAAGCACACCCACATCCGGCCGAGCAAGATCACATAAGTGCGCAATATCGCCTGGACGCGTCAGGCCGTATTCAAGGACAAGGAGGTTGGGATACGCGTTCCGACGCGACCGCGGAAGGAGCCACAGGCCGGCGGCCTTGAGCAGGACGCGGGTCCAGCCAAGAAACGACGACCCAGGCGACTTCGCGCCGATGATCGTAAGCGGAACCCCGAACTCGTTGTTGTAATTCTCCTCCGGGCATCGCACGCGAAACTTCGAGGAAAGCACGGCCGCAATCGCATTGCGCGACGAAGTTTTACCCACCGATCCAGTCACAGCAACGATCGTCGGCCGATACTTCGCAAGGATACGTCGAGAATGCCAAGCAAGTTTCCATTGGATGAGTCGTTTGATCATATATTGATATATTCCCAGGGACTTTAGTCCCGTCTTGCCGAGACGTTTTCCCAGGGACTTTAGTCCCGTCTTGCCGAGACGTTTTCCCAGGGACTTTAGTCCCGTCCTGGCGAGACGCCACTAAAGTGGCTGGGAAAATACTCGAACCTATTCGTGGTTTCGTAGCCCATTCGTAGTTTCGTAGCCGATTCGTAGATTCGTAACCCCTCGCCACCCCTCGATTCGTCGTTTCGTAGCCCATTCGTAGATTCGTAACCACGAGCACTCTCGCTACCCCCCTCGCTCGGGCGGGACCTCGAAATACTGTAACAAGAACTTCGCGATGTCGCCAAAGAGCGGCGCGGCCGTGGACTCGGCCCACTGCACGTCGCGCGGATGGTCGATGCGCACGACCATGGCGAACCTCGGTTCGTTCACGGGACCGAACCCGGCGAACGAACCGATGGTGTTGTCTGCCGAATATCCAAGCCCGTCCGATCGCGCCACCTGCGCGGTCCCGGTCTTTCCGCCGATGTAATAGCCTGGCACGCCCGCCCTTTTTCCATGCCCGTTCTCGACCACGCTTACGAGCATGGCACCCACCATTCTCGCGGTCTTCGCCTGGATCACGCGGCGAATCTCCTGCGGATTCCTGGCATCATGCGTGCCGTCCGGCCGCACCACATCCTCAACCACGTACGGCTTCATGAGCACACCGTCGTTCGCGATTGCCGCATACGCCGCGGCCATCTGAAGCGGGGTGACTGTAATTCCCTGCCCGAACGACGCGGTCGCGGCATACACTTCCTGGCCGATGCTGAGCGAGGAAATGTCTCCCGCCGCCTCGGTCTCAAGCTCAATCCCCGTCCGGATGCCGAACCCAAAGTTCTTCACGTAATCGACGAACGTGGGCATGCCGGTCTGGCGCATGGCAAACACCATGCCTGTGTTGATGGATTCCTCCAGCGCCTTAGTCATGTCCGCCACGCCGTACACCTTGCCTTCCGCGTTTCCGATCGGCTTCGGCCACCCGTCCACCATCACGGATCCCGTATCCTCGAACGTCGTCGTTGGGGTAATGGCTCCCGTATCCAGCCCAGCGGCAATCGTCATGGTCTTGAAGATAGATCCCGGCTCGTACGAGTCAAAGATCGCTGGATTGTTGAACGTGTTCACGGAAGCAACCTGGTTGTAACTTGCGGAATCGAAGTCCGGCGCGCCGCACATGGCAAGCACCTTTCCGGTCTTTGGCTCGATGACGATCACGCTTCCGCCGTCCGCACCATGCTTGAACACAGCCTTCTGCAGCGCGTCGCAAGCATAATATTGGATGGTCCGATCCAACGTGAGAACAATATCCGATCCGTCAACGGCCGGCTCGATGGAACGCTCGCCGATCGCGATGAGACGCCCGGCAATGTCCCGCTCGCTGCGAAGGAAGCCAGGGGTTCCGGTTAACTCCTGGTTGAAATATCCCTCAACCCCGTACTTGCCGGATAAGGTCCCATCTTCCCCGCTCCCGACGAACCCGACCACGTGTCCGCCCAATCCCTTTTCCGGATACAACCGACCTTCCTCGCGCAGAAAAAAGATTCCCGGAAGCTTGAGCGCGACCAGCTTGTCGAGCGTCTCTTCGTCCACGCTCCGTTGCACGGGCTCATACGGATCCTCCTTGTTCTTCAACCGATCCTCGAGCGCATCGCTCTTATCCTCGTCAAAGTCGAACAGTCCGGCCAATGCCTCTGCCGTTGAGTCCGCATCCTCGATCTTGCGGGGATCCGCGTACACGAACGCGGTCTGCTGCACGGTCGCAATGGGAAGCAGGGTTCCGTCCTTGAGGTCGTGGATGAGGATGTCGCCGCGCGAAGGAAACAGCTCCCGAAAAATCTCATGCTGTCCGGACGCAAGCGCGGTATACGTGTCGTGATCAAGCACCTGGAGCACGAACAGTTTCAATGAAATCACAACCGCGAACGCGACCATGCCATACCGAAACGCCTTCATGCGCCAGTCGGAGAAGTGCCCGCCAGATTGTTGCCAATGTCCGCGTCGATGCATAGGTTTAACGAGATACCCGATTAACCACCCCTTGACCCCTCCTTGGGAAGGAGGGGAGAAACGAGAGGTTGAGGGAAAAATGTAGATCTCCCCTCCTTCCCAAGGAGGGGTTAAGGGGTGGTTTCGTCTATTCGTCGAGCCCGAATCCGAACAACGTCCCGTCTCCGCGCGGATTCTGACCATTTCGCACTTCCTCCCCGTCGCTTATCCCGTCCCCGTCCGTGTCGGGATTTCGCGCGTTCGTTCGATAAAACGCCTCGAGGAGATCGCTCAGCTCGTCCTGATCCGCGTCCGAGGCCATATCGGACATTTCCGTCGGAAGCCGCGCTGCATCGTCCGGCAAAAGGACGGACAGCCCGTTGCTCGTACCCGCGTCAGACGACGCGCCGAGCCGCTGTCTCAAAACGGTCGAGAACGCGATTGCTTGGTCCGGTCCCGATGCTTTGAACGGATCGTTGAATCCCGACAGTTCCACGATCATGTCAAACGGAACCGTGTCCGCGTCGCTTGAGGACAAGGAACTGTCGTCTTGAACCATGCCCGCGGTTTGGACTCGGTACAAGAGATGGTCATCCATCCCAATCCAAAGCCGAACCTTCAGCGCCTCAAGTTCCTTTGCGGACGTTTCGACCGACAGCCGCTCCTCCGCCGTCGGCTCGCGGTTCTCGCGGGTCCGAACCACGTCGAGCAAAAAAGATCGAAGAGCATCCGGGTCAAATCGCGCATCCATGACCCGCGTCGCATGACCCGCGATAAGCTCGGTCAAATCGTCGTACGCGACAACGAAAACGTCGGCGTGCGAAAACAGCGATCGCAGTCGAACGATCCCATCCGAAGTCCATGTGCTTTTCAAAGCCACTTCAGTGGCGTCCGTGCGAGCCGATCCAAAATCCGTTTCAATGGGCACATCCAACCCAGGAATAACCGCTCCCCATGCCGGCAGCTCCCCGGCAGCAAACGACACCCATGTCCCTTCCTTCGAAAAGTCCACGCCGTCCATCTCCGGCCCTGGGGGCGAGTACGTCAGATACGTCGTCCCGTCAACGGATCGAATTTCACCGGACAAGTCCCCATAATCCTTTGACCGGCCGACCCGAAATGCCCGAAACTTGGTCGAGTAGTCGGCCACGGACGAATCCGACGCGTCAACCTGCCCCGTGGCATACACCGTGGTCGTCACGCGGCCGTCGCCCTGGCCGCGCGTCCAAGAGAAGGCGGAGCGATGCGAAACCGTGCTTACCTCAGACATGGCGGAAAGCATCCGGCGAATCTCATCCTCAGGCTTGAACGCTGACAAAAACAAGAATGCCGCTGCAACCACCAACAAAACGCAAAGCGCTCCGATTCCGATATAGAAAAGTACTCGCCTGCCAAACATACGATGACAGTATACCAAAATTCAAAAATCAAAATGAAAAATGAAGGAAATTGGCTTATTTTTCCTTCATCGTACAAATGCTTGCGGCAAGGATGTGTGCTATTTCGTCAGCCTCTTTTCTAAGCCGTTCGGCAGACTCCCGACATGAGTCCGATGTGTCTCGGACGATCTCCAACCAATAAACCGTTTCATTCGCGCTCTTGAGTGCGTATTCAAAAAATCGAATAAAGTCCTTGAGGGAGCTCGCCGCCCTCGCTTCAATAACGTTCGCGCCGATCGACGTCCCGCTCCGAAGAGACTGATCCGCAATCGTCCAAAAGAGAGAATCTGTCTTTAACTGCTTTGCCAACTGAACGACGGCTACAGAAAACCTCTTTAGTCGATCCTCAAACTGCTTCTTAAAATCAGAAGGACTTCCAGCGCTTTGCATTTTGATATTTCCATTTTGCATTTCTTCTTTATTCAACCACGACGACATCATCCTCTCCTACCAGCGATCCGAGGAACGCGATGGCCTCGCCGGAATTTTCGTTCTTCACGATGCGGATGGTCTCGCCGTCGTCCGCCTCGTAATCCGTAAACGTGTAGCGCTCATCCGGTTCCACCCGCGCATCGCCCTCGACCGAACGGACCAATCCAACGTCCTCGTACGAAAACTCATAATCCTTCCCCTGGTACCCAAGCGTCTCGCCCTCAGGCTCAAGTTCCTCGTCCACGGTCCGATACGAGACAATCTCCTCGTCATCCGGCGAAACCGCGAGCATGCCGCCGTCCGTGCTGAACATCCAATAGCGCTCATCCCCACCATCGAGTTCAAACGTCGATTTTCCAGCGTACGTAAACGGCTCGTTGTCGACCATGAGTTCGGCGTGCAGCGGCAAAAGGAGCAATTTGTCGAGTTTCATAAAAAAATAGGTTTGTTCGTCGGCGATTATACAAACATCCCAACGATCCGCCAAGTGCCAGACCCCAATATTCCTAGGTTTTTCACCAATTTCCACCCGAATCTATTGACAAAAGGGCATTTTTGTGATATTCTTCTTCTCCGATTCGAGGTCAAGCCTGACCACGAAATTGGATGTTGTTTCCAAAAACGGACCCCCGGGTCCAACACAGTTTGGAGGCGCAATGCGCGTGATCACAGTGAATGAAGGCAGCCAGAAGCCGATCCTCAACGCGATCTTCGAGAATGCGATCGGGGACACGAACCCGGCCTACTCGAGAACGAGCGTGCCGACCGAAAATCGGTCGGACGAGCTGAGCATCTCGGCGTACAAGCTCTACGACTACGGATCGGTCCTCATGGACCTGACCGACGTGGAATTCGAGAAGTGCACCCGTGAGGACGGATCCGTGTACTTCCACGGAAAGGTCTGCGGCGTGGACATGCACGTCACGAACATGAAGCCCGTCAACGGGATGATGCAAGTGAACGCGGAACTCCGCGTCCGCACGTCTCACCCCATAAACCGGCCTTCGACGGCCAAACAGCCTTCGATGAGCTACGGCCTCGTGCTCGAACTCACCACGACCACGGCCCCGGCCAACCAGATGGTGGTCGTCGAAACCTCAAGCACCTGGGAGAAGGCGCTTCTCGACACGACCCGCGAGATCTTTGCGGCGTACGGAAAGTGCGTGAAGCGCGTCCCCCTGGGCACGAAGGCCCGTGGAGCCGCTTCCCACCAGCCCCGACGCGGTCACCGCGTCGACGTCCACCATGGACCCGGCTGGGAAGGCCGGTAGTCCGTGGAGTCTAGCCCCCTAGACGAACGGTACCCCCTGATGGGCACCTGTTCGTCAGGGGGTATTGTTTTTCTCAAGGGCCTAACGATCAACCGGCTCAGATGGTACGTCCTCAAAATATAGTGCAAGTGCTTCAGCAAGTTGTTCTATCGCGTCTTCACGTGACTTTCCAAAACTGGACATATCGACGCCTAAACTCTGGGCAACGAAGTATTTGCCTTCTCTCCAGACAACATTGGATTGGCCAATACATCTCGTCATCGCTTATACAAATACAATTTCGGCGCGTTGGGGTGTTCGTCGATGGAAGTCGGTTCCCAGCCGGGGATCGGCCAGACGTAGGTGAGGACGCGCGCGCCGGGTTTTAATTCCGTCTCGAGTTTCGGACGGATTTTTTCGTACGTGTCCGGCATGAGAAATAGGTACACCGCGTCCGCGTCGCGCAAGTCGTAGTGAAACGCGTTGCCGAGCACGAAGCGGACGTTCCAGGAACGCGTAAGCACGCGACGCATTTGCGCGGCAAGATACTGGACCAGCGAAAGCTCGACGCCGACAGCGCGAATCGTTGACCTCCTCCTGTCCTCCCCCTTTCCGTCAGGGGGAGGGAACGCGGGGGTTCCGGACGCGCTCGAAACGGCTTCCGAGTTGCCCTCCTCCCCAGCGCGAATCGTTGACCTCCTCCTGTCCTCCCCCTTTCCGTCAGGGGGAGGGAACGCGGGGTTTCCGGACGCGCTCGAAACGGCTTCCGGGTTGCCCTCCTCCCCAGC
>Ga0172379_10010965_pt1 | contig 10882 bp, 6 predicted proteins | sample GrowelOW334metaG_FD_119756 | JGI IMG/M metagenome (GOLD analysis project Ga0172379, IMG submission 119756) | Groundwater microbial communities from an aquifer near a municipal landfill in Southern Ontario, Canada - Groundwater well OW334 metaG | ecosystem: Environmental > Aquatic > Deep... | reverse complement strand
TTTGGCGAACGGCGGCGGTGCGCGCGTGGGAGCGCTGACGCCGGGCCAGGTCGTTGGGGGTGAAACGCAGCGCGATCCCAAGCCGGGCTTCGAGTATTTCAAGGGAGTCGAAGCTCCGGTCAATCTGTCCGGCAACCTGCGCCATGGCTGTCGCCTGTGCGGTTTCACCACCGGTGACCTGCTGGACCGCCAGCGCGTGCCGGGGGATGAGGTCGTTGAGCTCGACGAGCGGGCGCAAAAACTCCGTGCCGCGCAGTTCCTGCCAGGAAACTTCAATGTCCTTGTGGGTGTCCCACACCTGGAGAAGGGCGAGCACGCCAATCGGCAGCGCGAACGCCACGCTGATGAGCATCAGCTTGCGGGAAACACGGATGGGTTCGAGCAGTCTGTCGAGTGGATTGGTCATGGGACAATCGGGTTGGCGGCGCTGTCGTGGAAGAAGACGTTGCTCGTGAATCGCCGCCGGGGACGCGGGGTGCGCGCCTGTCTGACCGGGAGGTTGTTCGTGTTCACAACGGTCATGCGATGCTCTTCATTCAAAAGGTCTTGTTGGGCATGTCCTTCAGGTCGGCGCGGGCTGCGGACGCGATGCCTTCGGCGTCGCCGGACCGGGTGTTTGTCAGCTTGAACTGATCCACCACGCGGCGCAGGTCGCCGGCGAGGCGGGAAAGCTCGACGGCCGCCGAGGCGGTCTGCGTCGCCCCGGAAGTCGTGCCCTTGGCGGCGTCGGCCACGCTGTTGATGTTGCGTGCGATCTCCGAGCTGGCGCGGGCGGCCTGGTGGGTGTTGTTCGAGATTTCGTTTGTCGTCACGGCCTGTTCCTCGACGGCGCTGGCAATGACGGTTTGAATGTCGTTGATCTCCCTGATGATGGCGGAAATCTCCTTGATCGCGTCCATCGCGCCCTGGGCGTCGGTCTGGATGTTGCCGATCTTGTGGGTGATCTCGTCCGTGGCCTTCGCCGTCTGACGGGCGAGCTCCTTGACCTCGTTGGCGACGACGGCGAAGCCCTTGCCCAGTTCGCCGGCGCGGGCGGCTTCAATCGTGGCGTTGAGGGCGAGCAGGTTTGTCTGGTCGGCGATGCCGGAGATGACCTTCAAAACGTTGCCGATCTCGGTGCTGCTGGCGCCGAGCTTGGTCATCGTGGCGTTCGTGCGGTCGGCCACGGAGACGGCCTTGGTGGCGACGCGCGAGGCCTGGCTGGCGTTGCGGGCGATCTCGCCGATGCTGGCGCTCATCTCCTCGGCGGCGCTGGCGACGGTCTGGATGTTGCGGCTGACCTGTGAAGCCGAGCTGGCCACCGTGTGCGCCTGGGCGGCGGTTTCCTCCGAGTTTGCGCTGACCTCGCTGCTGACGGTGCGGAGCTGGTGCGAGGCGCTGGCAACGAACTGCGCATTGTCCCCGATGGACTGGATGCTGGCCCGGAGCTGGGTGGTCATGGTGCCCAGCGCGTTGTGAATTTTTCCAATCTCGTCCTGGGACTGCGCGACAATTTTCATCGTCAGATCCCGGCTGGCGATCGCCTCCACCAGTTGCACGGCGTCCTGCAGGGGGCGGGTGATGCTGGTGGCGATGAACCGCGCCAGCATCAGGGCTGCAAAGAGGGCGGCCGCAGAGATGCCGGCCTCGGCGGCGAGGTGCTTTTCGAGGTTGGAGATGCGGATGTGGATCAGCTTCTCCAGCTCGACCGAGGTCGCCCGGGTCAGGGTGAGGTTGGCATCCTTGGCCTTGAGCCCGGCGGCGAGCAGGGCTTCCCGGGAGATTTCGCCTCCGGCCGCGCCCTTGGAGGTCATATCGACCACGATTTGCAACGCGATGAGCAGTTCATTGAGAACCGGTTTGACCGTCGCCAGGGTGTGGCTGACCCCGTGGTAGATGGAATCCTCGATGAGGGCGCTTTCGACGCTGGCCCTGGCTTCCTGCATGTCCTCTTCCTGGAGGAACGCGGCGAGGGAGCCGAGCTGCACCTGGTCCTCCCTGCGGGCCGCGCCCCGGCGCAACGCTTCATCCGCCAGCAGGAGCACCTTGGTGAGGTGCTCCTGGCCCTGCGGCAGCTTGAGCACGGTGGCATCCATCAGGTAGTAGCTGTCCAGATCGGGATCGAGGAGAAGGTGCGAGGTTTCCGCGCAGTGGGAGATCATGGTGCCCACGTCCTCGACCAGGCTGGCGTGGAGTTTCGCCGATTCGGCGGAGGTCAGGTTTGCCGCGCGAGTGCGGAGGTCCTGCCATTTGTGCCGGACCATGGAGCCTCGCGCATGAGCGCGCTGGTGCCGGGTCAGGGCCCCGGTCGTGAATTGCAGCGTGCTTCCCAGCCGGACTTCGAGGGCTTCGACCATGTCGAAGGCGCGGTCAATCTGGCTGGCGATCTGGCCCGCCACCGCAGCCTGCGCCGCTTCTCCACCCACCTGCCGCTGGACCGCCAGGGCGTGCCGGGGGATGAGGTCGTTGAGTTCAACGAGGGGACGCAGGAATTCCAGGCCGCGCAGTTCCTTTTCCGAGGACTCGATGCCCTTCTGGATGTCCCACACCAGCAGCGTTGCGAGCACGCCCAGCGGAAGCGCGAACGCCGCGCTGATGAGCAGCAGTTTGGCGGGGATGTGGAGGCGGGCGATCAATGTTTTCATGCGGAAGGGAGGGCGGGAGCGGTGCGGCGGGTGGCGACGGCCAAGCCGGCGATGATCTTGTTCGAGTCGAGCAGAAGGAGGAGACGGCCCGGCAGCTTGTGGACGCCGCGGACGAGTTCGCGGGCGGGGCCGCGCAGTGTGTCCGGCAGCGGTTCAAAGGTGGAATCGTCCAGCTCGATGACTTCGCCGACCTGGTCCACGAGCAGGCTTACCAATGCGTCCTCGCGCCGGAGCAGGACGTTCATGGGCTGCTGTCCGGCAGGGCGGGGACGCAGTTCCAGACGGCGGCGCAGATCCACCGCGGTCACGACCTGGCCGCGCAGGTTCAACAAGCCCGCCACCGAGGGCGGGGCAAGCGGCACGCGTGTGATGTCGTGATGCCGTGCGAGCTCCATGACATCCTCGGCCGGCACCCCGAACAGGCGGCCGTCCACAAAGAAGGTGATGTGGTTGACGGGCGCGGACATCAGCAGGCTGGGTGTCTGGCGCGGTGCCGCAGATTGAGGGTGTCGCACGCCGATCGTCGGCCGCTGATGGCTGATGGCTGCTTCACTCGCTTCAATTCTTGGTGACGGTGATGGCCATGAGCTTCGGGGTGGCCTCCTCCGGGCGGGCGGCCTTGAGGATTGCGGGCAGGTCGAGCACGCCGGTGATCTGGTCGTTCACCACGGCGGAGCCGAGCAGACCGCGCTGACGTGTCACGTCCTGCACGCGGAAGGGGGCGGTGACAATGTCCTTGATCTGGCCCACCACGAGGCCGACCGGTTGCTGCCGGGCATGATGAACCACCACGTTGAGTGTTTCGCCGGTCTCTGCGGACGAGGAACAGCCTTCGACAAATTCCGCCACCCGGACCAGCGGCATGATGCTTCCGTCGTATTGCACCACCTCGCGTCCACCGCTGTGCTCGACCCGTGAACGGGGGAACTTTTCCAGCCGCGTGACGAGATCGAGCGGAATGGCCATGTGCTCCGCCCCGCCCATGTGGAACAGCAGCAGTGATTTCTCGTCAGGATTGGCCGCGACCGGTGCGGGCTCCTCCTCGGAGGGCTGCCGCTCGCGCAGCTTCGCCGCCACGCCGGACATCATGGCCAGACCGGCCACGTCCAAAATCAGCGCCACCCTGCCGTCGCCCAGAATTGTCGCTCCCGCAAAGGCGGGGATGCCCTTGAGCAACGATCCGACCGGCTTGACGACGATTTCCTCGGTGTCATGCACCTCGTCCACCACGAGGCCGAACCGGTGTCCCTCCGACTGCAACACAATGACCGTCACCTGCTGGCCGGGTGCGGGCACGGCGGAGCCGAGCTGCAATTCGCGCTTGAGGAACACCAATGGCAGGAGCCGGCCGCGCAGGCGGTAAACGGGCGCCCCATAAACTTCCTCGAGGCCGGCCTCCTCATGCGTCAGATCCAGCCGCACCAGCTCCAGCAGGCTGGTCTGCGGGATGGCAAAGCGCTCGCCCGCGCAGCCGACGAAGAGCGCGGGCACGATGGCGAGGGTGAGGGGAATCTTGAGGCGCAGGGTGGTGCCCTGGCCGGGGAGGCTCTGAAGTTCGAGCGAGCCGCCGATGCTCTCGATGTTCGTCTTGACCACGTCCATCCCCACGCCGCGGCCGGAGATGTTGGTGGTCGTCTCCGCCGTCGAGAAGCCGGGGAGGAAGATCAGGTCGGTCGCCTGCCGGTCGCTGAGCTGCGCGGCCTCCTCGGCCTTGAGCAGGTTCTTTTCAACCGCCTTCTGCCGCACGCGCGCGAGGTTGATGCCCGCGCCGTCGTCGGAGATTTCAATCACGACCAGGCCGCTCTGCTGATACGCGCGGAGGAGGAGCCGTCCCGCCGCCGGCTTGCCTGCGGCCACACGCGCCGCCGGGGGCTCGATCCCGTGGTCCACGCAGTTGCGGACCATGTGGGTGAGCGGGTTCTTGATGGCGTCGAGCAGCGTGCGGTCGAGTTCCGTTTCCGTGCCCTCCATGACGAGGCTGACCTGCTTGCCGCATTGCGCGGAGAGGTCGCGCACGAGGCGCGGGAACTTGCTCCAGACGTGGTTGATGGGCTGCATCCGCGTCTTCATCACGCGCTCCTGCAGCTCGGACGTGATGCTGTCGAGCCGCTGCGTGGCGGAGGCGAAGGCGGCGTCCGCATGGTTGACCGCGAAGGGCAGGAGGCGGTTGCGCGCGAGCACGAGCTCGCCGACGAGGTTCATCAGCTTGTCGAGCAGGCCGACGTCCACGCGCACGCTGGAATCCGCCGCGCTGTGGATGTCGGCGGCCTGCGGGACAGGGGCGGGCGGGGCGGCCTTTGTTTCCGGGACGGGAGGAGCAACTGCCTTGGCCGTTTTGTTCGATGCCCCCGTGGCCAGCTGGTTCAACGTCCGGATGTGCGCCGAAAAGTCCGCCGCGCTCTCCTGGCCGGTCCGCTCGATGTGTTTCAGCGCCGCGCGGATGCTGTCCACCGCGTCGAGCAGCGCCGTGGTGATCTCCTCGTTCAGTTGCAGCTGACCGTCGCGGAGCCTGCAAGCCAGGGCCTCTGCGGCGAGCGCGGCTTTTTCCAGTCGTGTGAAACCAAAGAATCCGCTGCTGCCCTTGAGCGCGTGAAGCGTGCGGAAGATGCCGGAAAGCGGACTGCGATCCTGGGGTGCCTGTTCCAAGGCGACGAATGCCTGATACAGCGCGTCGAGATTTTCGTGTGATTCGGTCAGGAAATCCCGGAGGAAACTGTCGACGGCCGAACTGGACGGAGGGGGAGCGGCGGCGCGGGAGGCCGGGGCGGGAGCTGTAACGGGCGGGGCGGCGGAGCGCGGAGCTGCCAACTCGGCAGAGGCGGCGGGGCCGTCAGACCTCGCGGCCGGCATCGCCCTGCCTTCCGCGAGTCCCCGCAAGGTTTCGAGGAGCCTGGAGTCGTCGCCGGCAGACTCCGCTTTCGTGCTTTCGACGATCTGGACGATTTCCCGGACCCTGTCGAGCGTGGCCAGCAGGGCCGTGACCATGTCCGAGTTGAGGGCGAGCCTGCCGTCGCGAACCTTGCCCAGGAGCGCCTCTCCGGCGTGCGCGATTTTCTCCAGACGCTTGAAAGCAAAGAGGCCGCTGCTGCCCTTGAGTGTGTGGAGCGCGCGAAAAACACTGGCGACGATCTTCTTGTCATCGGGGGACTGCTCCAGCCGCACCAGATCCCGGTCCAGCTGATCAAGATTCTCCCCCGTTTCCACGAGGAAGTCCTTCAGGATTTCTTCCATCTGTTCCATGGCTGAAAGGGTGCCCAGACTGTCTGTGCGCGCGATCCAACCACCCACCGTCCCCGCTCGCCAGCAAAAACTAAAAATGTGTTGAGACTGACGCCCGGAAAGTCCGCAATATCGGCGGCCGGCGCTTCTGGGGTGGAGTGTTGCCGGACTGATTCCATGGCTCCCACGCTCGCTGGCATCCGCGATCTGCTGATGCCGCCAGTCCTGCTGGCATCGCGGATTGAAGCAATGATTTCAGCGTTCTACGACGCGGTAATAGCGGTGCCGGTGAATGGCCGCGTCCGCGTCGTCGAGGGTGAGCATTCCGTCCGTGACCGTGAGCGGGAGGTTGATCCGGACCCAGTTGGTCGAGAGCAGGTTCGTGCTCGCCCAGACCTCGAAGTTCGGCGTGTCGCCCAGGCCGAGCGTGCCGCCGTCGTGGTCGTTGAAGAGCAGGCGCAGGCCGCCGCCGGGCAGGGGCTGCGGCGGGTGGAGGCGCGGGAAATTCAATACGCGCACCGTCGCCGGCTGGCTGTTGGTGGTGCCGTTGGAGTTGCTCACCCGCGCCGTGTAGGTGCCCGTGCTGGCGCGGGTGACATTCGTGAGCGTGAGCGTCGCCAGGGTCGCGCCGGTGAGATTCACGCTGTTGCGCTGCCACTGGTAACTCAGCGGTGCCACGCCGGTGGCCGTGACGCTCAACGTCACGTTGGTTCCGGCGATGACCACCTGGCTCTGCGGCTGCGTCGTGATGGCCGGGGCGGCGGCGGGCGCGGCGGTGCTCCACTCGAAGAGACTCATCGAGAACGGCGGCAGGGTGAGGTTTTGCGCGGGATTGAAGTTCGCCAGGGTGTTCGTCGTGGGCACGACGACGCTGGCCGTCTCGTTGTGGTCCGTGATGTTCGCGGAGGTCAGCCGCTTGAGCGTGACGGTGCCCGACGGCACGTTGCCGCCGGCGAAGTTCACGTCCAGCGCGCTGGTGCGGTGGAGGTTGAAGACGATGAGGGAACGGTTCGTGCCGCTGGCGAAGGCGTGCGACTGGAGGTGGTGCGCGTTGGTGTAGGTGACGCGGTTGAGGTTGTTCACCGTCCACGTCGGATCGTCGCCGGTGTGCGTGGTTGCGACGAGGTTGCCCGCCAGCGCGGCGTTGATGAGTTGCATGGCGTGGTAGTGGGGCCGTTTGCGGTCGGTCTTGCCCATGTCGAGCACGGCCCCCCAGAGCGCGCTGGTGCGGCCGGTGCCGTCATTGAGGCTGTAGCGGTGGCCGGCGAGGGAGAAGAACACCTGGTCGCGGCAGTTCAACTCACGGAGCATGACGAGCATGTGATCGGCCACGGCGAGCGCCGCGCCGACGGAGGGGGTGTAGCTGTCCAGCGCCGCCTGGCTGATCGTGCCCTGCGTGGTGTGCAGGTTGACTTCATACACGGAGACCGGGACGGGGCGGCTGGAGGCCTGGAGGCTGTCGAAGCTCGCCCGCATGAGGCCGGAGGTCGGCGAGGGGTTGTAGGACCACCACTCGGGCTCGGCAAAAAGCGGGCCGAAGAGTTTTTCGGCGTCCACCTGGCCCGCCGTTTCAAAGCTGTCCACGCGACTCGACATGTAGGGGGCGAGGTTCAGCGAGTCGTGCAGCGGGGAAGCGTTGTGCAGCTGGAGGTTGAGGGCCGAATTGCCGGCCTGTCCGCCCAGGAAACACTGGAATTGCCCGCCGGCGTGGTAGGGCGATGATTTGATGACGGCGAACAGCTCGCTGGCACGGTTGCCGCACGGCACGGCGGCGGTGATGGCCGCCCCGCGATAGGCGGAGTTGTTCCAGTTCTCGTTGCCAAACTCCAGGTGGATGCGCGGAAAGACGCCCGTCCACGGAGCGGGATGCCCGCGCGCGGCGCGCAGGCCGCCATAAGGCGTGGTGGTGGCGCCGCCCAGATATTCCATCAGGCTGGCGACCTCCTGCGTGGAGAAGGTGACGGGGATGGAATACCACGGCTCGGATCCCACATGCTCGCAAAGCACGAGGAACTCATGGAGTCCGGGCATCATGTTGTTTTCCGCCGTGCTGTAGACGGAGTAACCGCTGCGTTTGCGGCTGAACACCGGGGCGAGCGAATTGTCGAGCGAGTCGCCGACATCCTGCCAGTTCACATAACGCAGGATGCCCGGCCGAAGGCCCTGCAACGCGCTGACCACCCCGTCTCGGAATTCCGTGGGGTTGCCCGCGCTGCCATCGGTCTGCCGGAGGCTCACGTCATCCAGCAGCACGGCGCTCTGGTTCACGGCGGAAAACTGCACGGAGATGGTGCCGGAAATGTCCGCAGGCTCGTTGACGGTGAACGGCTCGGCCACATCCTGCCATCCGGTGCCGAGCTGGATCGTCTTGCTCAGATAAGGAGTCAGCGAGCCGCGCCGCACGGTGATCAGGACCTGGTTTTGACCGCCGGTTCCCTTCGCCTTGAAGGCGAGCCGGAACTGTCCGTTGAGCCGGATGAAGCCCAGCGTGGTGTCGAACTGTCCGGTGACGCTGGCCTGCTGCCCGGCCGAGGCGGCGCTGAGTCGCGCACACTGCCGGCCCGCCGGCAAGGGCGCGGGCGGCGGCGGAAGGTCGCCGGTCTCGCTCGTGACCGTTCCGCCGCCCGAGGTCGAAACGCTCCAGCTTGCAAAGGCCGCCCCGCCCCCGGTCCCGCCGATGTCCGTCTTGCGCAGCACCATGTAATCGCCATCGGCGGGCACCTTCGCCGGATCGCTGTCGGCGAACAGATACGTCGTGCCCTGGCTGCTGCCGTTGGGATCGCTGGGCGGATTCGCGCGGAGGGGTGCCAGTGAATTGGCGATGGTGCCGGTGCGGCCCTTCGCGTTGGCCGAGGACCAGATGATCTCGTATGACGCGCCGGCCCAGAAGCCGCTGGGCCACTGGGTGAACGGCTGGTCTTCGATGGCGCTGCCCGCAGTTCCGCCAGGTCCCAGCCGGACGACAGATTGATACAACTGCCCCTCGAAGCCGGGATTGCGAAACAGCAGCTCCTTCATCATCTGCGCCGAGTCGTAGTAATTGTGCTGGGCCAGTCCGATGCCGAAGCGTTTCACCTGCGGCACGAGAACATTGGTGGAGAGGTTGATCGTGGTGGCCGCGTGGGCGGGAGCGCCGCCGAAGCCGAGGAGAAACGTCAGGGCGAGGACGGAAGCTCCAAATCCCAAGCTCCAAATCCCAAACCTCAAACCCGCACGCGCTCCGATCCCTTCACCGCGCACCTCACCCCCGAACTGCTGGAGCTTGGAGCTTGGAGCTTCTTTGGGAATTGGGACTTGGGAGCTGGGGCTTCCCGCTGTGAGCTTCGTTTTCATGGTGCCACGCTGCCACACGGCGCATGAACGCAGGATGAACCCCGGATGAAAAAGCGTTCATCTCCGCAACCGGGGCTCGCAGGGTCGCGGCCCGGATGCTAAAAAACGCCATGCGCATCCTGGTCGTCGAGGACGAGAAGAAGGTCGCGCGCTTCATCGAGCGCGGGCTGAAGGAGGAGCGTTTCGCCGTGGACGTGGCGCACGACGGCGAGGCCGGGCTTGAACTCGCACTGCTCAATCCCTACGACCTCGTCGTGCTCGACGTGCTGATGCCGAAGAAGGACGGCTTCCAGGTGCTCGCGGAGATCCGAGCCGCCAAGCGCCCGTGCCGCGTGCTCATGCTCACCGCGCGCGACAGCGTGGAAGACCGCGTGCGCGGCCTGGACACGGGCGCAGACGACTACCTCACCAAGCCCTTCGCCTTCGCCGAGTTCCTCGCGCGCGTGCGGGTGCTGCTGCGTCGCGGCGTGGCGGAGCAGACCAGCCTGCGCATCGCCGACCTCGTGCTGGACCTCAAGGCGCGCAAGGTCACGCGCGCCGGCCAGCCGATTTTCCTCTCCGTGAAGGAATTTGCGGTGCTCGAACATTTCGTCCGCTACGCCGGCCAGGTCGTCACGCGCACCGAGCTGGCCGAGCAGGTGTGGGACCTGCACTTCGACCCGATGACCAACGTGATTGACGTGACGGTCTATCATCTCCGCGAAAAGGTGGACCGCGACTTCAAGCCGCAGCTCATCCACACCGTGCGCGGCGCTGGCTACGTGCTGAAGGCGGAGGACGGGAAATGAAGAACCGAAACATCCAACGTCCAACGCTCAACGCTCAACTTCCAACCGCGTGCCACGCGGCGTCTTTGAAAGTTGAACGTTGGAAGTTGAGCGTTGGACGTTTCCCCTGCTTCTCTGTGCGCTGTGCGCCCTTTCGCGGCAAGTCCACCGCATGAACACCTTCCGCTTCCGCCTGCTCCTCGGCCTGACCGTGCTCACCACGGCGGCGCTCGCGGCGTTCGGCGTGTTCGTGCAGCTCACGGCGGCGGACGCGGTGCGCGCGGACATCGACCGGCTCGTGCAGGACCGCGCGTTCATGCTGGCGAGGGCCAATTTTGCCGGCAACCCGCAGCTCCTGCCGTGGATGGAAAGCTTCCTCGAAACGGACAAGCAACGCCTCTTCGCCCAGCTCTTCGACGCCGAGGGCGGCCTGCTCGCCAAGTCCGCCAACCTCGCCGACCCGCTGCCGCTCTCCGCTGCGGCGCGCCGCACGGTGGAGTCGTCTCTCGCCGCGCACACCGAGACCGTCGTCCGCAAGGACGGCGAGCTGGTGCGGCTGGCAACCGTGCCCATCTCGTTCTACCGCGACAACCGCAACCACGTCACCGGCTTCGCGCAGTGCGGCGTGCTCGTGCGTGACCGCGAGGCGCGGCTGCGCACGCTGCGGCTGTGGCTCGTCGTTGGCGTCGTGGCCACGGTGGCGGCGGTCTGGCTCGTGGCGTTCCTGTTGCTCAACCACTGGCTCCGCACCGTGGACGCCGCGAGCGAATCCGCCCACCTCATCGGCTCGCAGGGCCGGCTGCGCGAGCGTCTTTTCGTGCCGCCGCAGGACGACGAGCTGGCCCGGCTCGCCCGCACGTTCAACGAGCTGCTCGACCGCCTCGAAGCCGCGCACACCACGCAGCAACGCTTCCTCGCCGACGCCTCGCACGAGCTGCG
>Ga0172379_10010964_pt1 | contig 10882 bp, 11 predicted proteins | sample GrowelOW334metaG_FD_119756 | JGI IMG/M metagenome (GOLD analysis project Ga0172379, IMG submission 119756) | Groundwater microbial communities from an aquifer near a municipal landfill in Southern Ontario, Canada - Groundwater well OW334 metaG | ecosystem: Environmental > Aquatic > Deep... | reverse complement strand
CACCTCGTCCTTGCCGTAAGCCGCGTGCAATTTTGTCCCTTTCTTGATCTTGCAAAGGTAAGCGCCCAGCCGCATCGTCCCCCCTTTATCGATTATCCCCTTCTGCTCCGGCAGGAGGTCGATCACCGGATGCTTGGTGCTTGTATCAAACTCGGAAGAATGGGCATCCTTCATCTTGCAGACATTGCGGGCGAATTCGATCACCGCGCACTGCATTCCAAGACATAGTCCAAGGAAAGGAATATTGTTTTCCCTCGCAAACCTGATTGCTTTGACCTTCCCTTCAATCCCCCGCGAACCAAACCCGCCCGGCACCAGGACCCCTTGGACATCGCGGAACAGCGGTTCAATATCCACTTCTTCCTCTAGCTTGTCCGAGTTGATCCATTTAAATTCTATCGCCACCCGATTAGCGACCCCACCATGCTTGAGCGATTCGACAATACTAATATATGAATCCTTGAGCTCGGTATATTTGCCGACCATAGCGATCTTGACGGTCTTCTCCAGAGCTTTCATCTCGTCAACCATCTTGGCCCATTCGGTCAGATCACCTTTCTTGGCATGGAGGTCAAGATATTTCAGCACAATGTCATCAAGTCCTTCTTTTTCCAGGATCAGCGGGATTTCGTATAATAGCTGGACATCGGCCATGCTGATGACCGCTTCTTTGTCAACATCGCAAAAGAGGGATATTTTCTCTTTCATTTCAGAACTGATCGGCTCTTTGGAGCGGCAGACAATTATATCCGGTTGGATACCGATCTCGCGGATCTTCATCACGCTGTGCTGGGTCGGTTTGGTTTTTAATTCTTGTGTTGTGCCCAAATAAGGAATAAGGGTAACATGGATATTGATGCAGTTATCGCGGCCAACTTCCTTGCGAAACTGGCGGATCGCTTCGAGGTACGGCAGCCCTTCGATGTCGCCAACCGTACCGCCGATCTCGCAGATCACGACATCGAATTTTTCTTCTTTTGTCACCTGGCGGATCCGCTCCTTGATCTCATTGGTGATGTGGGGAATAACTTGAACGGTGCCCCCCAGGTAATCGCCGCGCCGCTCGCGGGTAATGACATTCCAGTAGACCATCCCGGTCGTGACGTTGTTCGCTTTGCCAAGGTTAACGTCGATGAATCGTTCGTAGTGTCCGAGATCAAGGTCGGTCTCCGCCCCGTCTTCGGTCACAAAGACCTCCCCATGCTGGTAAGGGTTCATTGTCCCGGGATCAACGTTAATGTAGGGATCGAGTTTTTGGATAGAAACGGAAATGCCACGGGATTTCAGCAAGCGGCCGAGCGAAGCGGCCGCGATCCCCTTCCCCAGGGAACTCACCACCCCACCAGTTATAAAAATGTACTTAGTTGTCATTTTCTTCTCTCATATTCATCGTGTATTTCCCCAACGATCTCTTCGACCAGGTCTTCGAGCGTGACCAGCCCCATGGTCTGGCCGAACTCGTCAACCACGATCGCCAGGTGCTTATACTCCTCTTGCATCTGCTCAAGCAGGTCGCTGATCTTTTTTACGCCAGGTATGAAAAGCGCTTGTCGCAAATAATTATTTACTTTATCATCTGGCGGCGCAGTCAGCAAGTCCTTAGCATAAACAATGCCGACAATATTATTAACGCTCTGGTCGATGACCGGCAGGCGCGAATGGCCAGATTCCTTGATCTTAACGATCACTTCGCTGACCGTCTCTCCTGATTCAACGCATTGCATTTTTTCCCGGGTAGTCATTACCTCGGTCACCGTCAGGTCGCCGAATTTAAAAACCCCGCTGATCATTTCCCTTTCATCTTTTTCAAAAATACCCTCTTTTTCACCAGCATAAAGGAGTGTTTTGATCATCTCTTCGGAAACAAAGGTAACTTTTTCTCGTTTCCGGCCGCCTAACAAAAAAACGAACGGGCGGCTGATCGCCGTAAAGACCCAAACGATCGGGTTGAGTATCCACTCCAAAACAACATAGATCGGCGAGATCCAGAGCGAGATAGGCTCGGCATTCCTGATCGCGATCGTCTTAGGGGTGATCTCGCCAAAAACCAGGATAAAGAGCGTCATTAGTCCGATCGCTATTCCGATCACCAACCCCTCACCCCTCATACCCAAACGGTCAAAGTAACTTTCGATCATCGTCGTTGCCAAGACCGAAGCACTGATATTCACTATATTATTGCCAACCAGCGTAGTGGAAATAAGCTTGGCCGGGTCTTCGCGCAAACGGCGCAGCAGTTTCGCGCCCGGCTTTTTCAGCTCCACTAAATGGGCGATCCGGGCCTGGCTGACCGTGGTCAGCGCTGTTTCCGCCGCGGCAAAAAAAGCCGACAGCAGGATCAAAATAACTAGTAAAAGCAGTCCCATCATTTTACTAACCTCGGCAAAAAGATAAAGAAACCAACTAGGATCGAAGCCAAAGCCGCAATCAGGACCGCGCCGGCGGCAACGTTCTTGGCAATCGCCGCCTGGGGATGTTTTTCCGGTTTGGCCAGGTCAACCACGACTTCGATCGCCGTGTTGAACATTTCGGCAACGATGACAAAAGAGATGGTCAGCGCCAAGAGCGCCATCTCCGCCAAGCTGATCCGCAGCCAGATCGCCGCCACGATCGCCGCCAGGCCGACAAACAGGTGGATCCAGATGTTCCGCTGGGTCGCCAGCGCGTGCCGGGTACCAGCATGGGCATATTTAAAACTATGCATAAATTTTTTCGGCATGGCTCATTTCCCTCCCATGGTCATATCCCAAAACATGCAAGACCCCGTGAATAACCAGTCTTTCCAATTCCTGCTCATAAGTATTATTGAACAGCCCGGCATTCCGCTTAGCCACCGCTTTGCAGATCAAAACATCACCCATTATCCCTTCATTCCCGTATGCAAAAGAGAGTACGTCAGTCGCTTTATCCTTTTTCCGGTACTTTTTATTCAATCGTCTGATCTCTTTTTCATCCACGAACGACACGTCCACCCGTCCCCCGTCCCTCGCCCCTTCCCCTTTTAGTATTTTACTAACTAACTTTTTTAATGTCTGCGCCGAGAGCACTTAGTTTCTCCAATATTTTTTCATAGCCCCGGTTGATATGGTGGTCGCGGTCTTCCAGCAAGGTTTCGCCCTCCGCCGCCAAACCGGCCAAGATCAAGGCCGCTCCCGCCCGCAGGTCGGGAACCCTGACCGGCGCTCCGGACATCTTTTCTACCCCGCTGATGATCGCGCTTTGCCCTTCTAGCCGGATATCCGCTCCCATCCGTTTTAATTCCTGTAAATGCATGAACCGGTTCTCAAAAACCGTTTCGGTAATGACCGATGTCCCTTTGGCCAAGCAAAGGAGCGAAGTAAATTGCGGCTGCATATCGGTCGGGAACCCGGGATAAGGGAGGGTTTTCACGTCGACCGAGCGGAAGCCGTCATCATTCTTCACTCTGACTGAATCGCCCTCAAGCTCGACGCTGATCCCGCTCTCCTGTAATTTCCGGACCGTCGCTTCAATATGTTCGGGAATAATACCGCTGATCTTCATGTCACCCCTGGTGATCGCCGCCGCCATCATCATGGTCCCCGCTTCGATCCGGTCGGGGATGATCGCATGATCGACCGGCGACAAGGAATTGACCCCTTGAATATGAATTACCTCTTTGCCCGCCCCTTCGATCTTGGCCCCGGCTTTGTTAAGGAAATTCGCCAAGTCGATAATCTCCGGCTCGCGGGCCGCATTCTTGATCACGGTCTCGCCGTCGGCCAGCGCCGCCGCCATGATGACCGATTCGGTCGCGCCGACCGAGGGAAAATCAAAATAAACCTTGCCGCCGCGCAGCTTGTCCGCCTTAGCAATGACAAAACCGTGTTCCAGCTCGACCTTCGCGCCAAGAGCTTCCAAGCCCTTGATGTGAATATCGACCGGCCGTGAACCAATCGCGCAACCACCCGGCAGCGGTATTTTGGCTAATCCCTTGACCGCCAGGATTGGCCCGATCACAAAGAACGAAGCGCGCATTTTGGTAACCAATTCATAAGGAGCAACATGCTTGACCTGGTAATTCCAAACGTTGACCGTATTTTGCTTTGATTGTGAATATTCCGCTTTTAGCCCGAGCGCCCGGAGCACCCGGATGATCGTCGTCACGTCGAGCAGATTAGGGACGTTGCGGATAACCGAGCGGCCGGGCAACATGATCGTCGCCGCCAAGATCGGCAAGGCGGCATTTTTCGCCCCGGAGATCTGGACCTCCCCTTTTAAAGCGCGGTTACCTTTGATCAGGAATTTTTGCATTGAACTCCTCTGGTTTTTTATCCAGGATCCCGAAATAATGCAGGAGCGAAGCGACGATCCGCCGGCTAGCTTGGCCGTCGCCGTAAGGGTTGATCGCCTTGGACATCTTGTCATATTCTTTTTTATCGGTCAGCAAGCGCGTAGTTTCTTCAATAATGACCTGCTCGTCCATCCCGACCAGCTTGACGGAACCGGCGACGATCGCCTCCGGCCGCTCCGTCTTCTCTCTCATTACCAGCACCGGTTTGCCAAGCGACGGCGCCTCTTCCTGTATCCCCCCCGAATCGGTCAATATAATATAAGCTTCTTTCATCAAATGGACAAACGGCTCGTAATCGAGCGGCTCGATCAGTTTGACATTGTCAACGGCGCCCAGTATTTCATTGATGACGTTCTTGACCTGCGGATTGCGGTGCACTGGAATAATAAATTCAATTTCGCGCCGGAAAGTTTCGGCCAAATGTTTGAGCGCGGCGCAGATATTCTTGATCGGTTCGCCAAAGCTTTCGCGCCGGTGGGTGGTGACCAGGATCGTTTTTTTCATTCGATTGACCTTGATCCCAACCTTCCCCAGATCGTATTTCCGGCCGGCCACGTCAAGCAACGCGTCGATCACCGTGTTCCCGGTTAGGTAGATCCTTTCGCGCGGCACTTTTTCTTCGAGCAAATGCCCCATTGCTGTTGCAGTCGGCGGAAAGTGGAGGTCAGCCAGATCGGAGATCATTTTCCGGTTCATCTCTTCCGGAAACGGCCGCCATTTGTCGAAGGTCCGCAACCCCGCCTCGATATGGCCAAGCGGTATCTTATAATAAAAGGCCGCTAACCCAGCCGCCAACGCCGTCGACGTATCCCCCTGCACCAGGATCATTTCCGGCTTTTCCCGCAGGATTATCTCTTCCAGCCCGCGCAGCGACTTGGTAACGATCCCGGTGATCGTCTGGTTCTCTTCCATAATTTCCAGATCGTAGTCGGGCGTGATCGCGAAGAGTTTGAGCACCTGATCAAGCATCTGGCGGTGCTGGCCAGTCACAACGACCAGCGGCTCCAGCATGTCACGATACTGCTCCACCGCTTTAATGACCGGCGCCATTTTGATCGCCTCCGGCCTCGTCCCGAACACGAACATCACTCGCTTACGATTTATCATTTTTGCAGCGCCATCACCAGCGCGATCGCGCTAAGTATAAAACAAGCCAGGTAGATCGATATCACCGCTTCTTTCTGGTTGAGCCCGGCGCGCAGCAGCAGGTGATGAATATGTTTGTTGTCGGCAGAGAACGGATTCTTCTTGTTCTTGAGGCGCCGCAGGATCGCGAACGTCGTGTCAAAGATCGGCACGCCGAGGATCAGGATCGGGACGATCAGCGCGACCACCAGGGTCGTTTTAAAAACACCGATCACCGCGGCAGCCGCCAGCGTAAAACCGAGAAAATAACTCCCGGAATCGCCGAGAAAGATCGAAGCCGGATTGAAATTGTAGCGGAGAAAGCCAAGCGCTGTTCCGCACAAAGCGAGCATGATCAAGGCAGCACCAAGCTGATGGGTCCTAAGCGCCACAATAAATAAGGTTCCCGCCGAGATCGCCGTCACTCCGGTCGCCAGGCCGTCCAGCCCGTCTATTAAATTGACCGCGTTGGTCATCCCGACCAGCCAAAGGAGGGTCAGCGGAATCGCGATAAAGCCAAGCGGCATTAATCCATTGAACGGGTTGGAGACAAATGATATTTCCACGCCAAAGTAGATCGCGATCCCGGCCCCCAGCAACTGGACCAATAATTTAAACAGCGGCCGCAAACGGTAAATATCATCAAGCAAACCGACGATCATGACGATCGACCCGCCGAAGAGGATCCCGAGAATCGGCCGCGGGTTAATGATCGTGCCGCTGACCTGGCCGACCAAGAGGCCGAACAAGACAGCGACCAAGAAACTAAAGTAGATCGCGATCCCACCTGTCCGGGGAATAAGTGTCTGGTGGACTTTACGCGCCGACGGTTTATCGACCGCGCCGATTTCGGGGGCAAAACTGCGAACCATTGGGGTAAGCAAAATGGTCAAAACAAAAGCGATCAGGAAAGTCAGCAGAAATGTGAGCATTACGGGTATGTATTATAACATGTTCTACCCGGCTTGCCAAGACAGGTTAGAAGATCACCGCGCGCAGGGTGAACTCATCAACCGCGTTTTCTTTCCCTTCCCAGACCCGGTAATAAAGGAGGCGGATGGTGGCCAGACCTTGTTTTTTCGGGGTTATATTCCAGTAGCTCATCCCACCGGCACCCGGGATCATCAGGTCCGGAGGATGGTATCCGGAAGAAGAAACTTTAAAGTATTGTTCATCAAGATCGGTAATGAACCAGTTGTAGCCGGTCGTCGGATTGGCCGGCAGCTCGACGCGAAAAGCCTCCCCCTTCTTGACAAAGTACAACTGTCCTTTGTCTCCCCGCTTGAACATGGTCTTGAAACTATCAAGATAACGAAAGCTCGCCGCGATCGTTTCGGTTTCGCTGACCAGCGCTTCGCTCCGGCCGGCCGGAGAATAAAAAGAGAGCATGATCGTCTTGACCGGCTGGCCGCCGAGCTGCCGCGCATTGCGGGGCGGGAAATAAAAAATCGGTCCGGCTATGGTCATTGTGTTGACCTCGCCGCTGTCCGTATCCGCATGTTCGACCACTTGCCAGAGCGTCTTATACCCTTCGATCCCATAGTCGGAAACAAAGCTTTCGATCGTGATCAGTTTGTAGAAATTGGCGATCTCCGCGCTCGCGGCGATCTTAACGTACTCGTCAAACGGCATTTTAGCGTAATCAGTCCCGGCCGGCATCGCCTGGATAGTAATGACCTCCCGCCCTTTTTTCAGTTCGACCCCGGTCACGTCCTTGACCCATTTGATCTCTTTCGGTTTTAAGCCGTTCGGGTAGTTGAGCGAAAAACCAAAATCGGAGTTATTATAAGTTTTGACCTGCTCCGCCGCCAGCGTGAGCGTTGCTGCCGCCAGCAGGGACATGAATAAGAGGAAGATCCTTTTCATTAGCGGTAATTATAGCATAACTACCGAGGCCATTTGCGTTAAGCGAGCTGGAAAGGTACAATTATACACACGGAGGGAAAAAAACCATGCAAGAAAAGATAATTGCGGACATTAAGGCCAGTATCGAGACAAAAAACAAAGTATCCGCGCTGCAGATCGAGCAAGCGGCCCGCCTGATGATCGAGGCACTAAAAAAAGGAAATAAAGTGATGTTCTGCGGCAACGGCGGCTCAGCCGCCGACGCCCAACACCTGGCCGGCGAACTAGTCGGACGTTTTTTGAAAGAACGGAAGGCGCTCCCGGGTATCGCCCTCTCAACCGATAGTTCGATCCTGACCTGTTTATCAAATGATTACAGTTTTGACATTGTTTTTGCCCGCCAGGTCGAAGCGCTGGCCCAACCCGGCGATATCGTTTTCGGCCTCTCTACTTCTGGCAACTCCAAGAATGTCCTGGAAGCTTTTAAGAAAGCTAAGGAGAAAAAGTGCTTGACTATCGGCCTTTTAGGGAATGATGGCGGGCAAATCGCCAAGTTTTCCGATGTGGCGATCACCGTCCCAAGCAAAGAGACGCCACGCGTCCAGGAAAGCCATATCATGATCGGCCATATCCTCTGCGCGCTGATCGAGGATGAACTTTTTCCGGGAAAATAAGATGAAAGAACGAACCGAACGCTTTGGCGTTTCCATGGAGAGTTCCCTGCTTAAGAAGCTCGACGCCTTTATCAACGGCAAGGGCTACTCCAACCGCTCCGAAGCGATCCGCGATTTTGTCCGGGCCAACCTGGTTGAACAAGAATGGGGAGAGAACAAAGAAGTTGTCGGAACGGTCACTTTAATTTATGACCACCATGCCCTCGAGCTCCCCAAAAAACTGACCGACCTCCAGCATCATTTTCACAAAGAGATAATTTCCACGACCCATATTCATTTAGACGAGCATAATTGTTTGGAGATACTGGCGCTCAAGGGACAAGGGGCAAGGGTCAAGAAAATTGCTGACCGGTTGATCGCTGCCAAAGGGGTCAAACACGGCAAGCTGGTCATGAGCACGACTGGCAAAGCGCTGGCATGAACATAATCGTTACCGGCGGGGCCGGCTTTATCGGGAGCTGTTTCGTCTGGAAGCTTAACCAGTCAGGCGAAAAAGAGATTATCGTTGTCGACCAGGCCGGGGCGGACAAGGAATGGGGCAACCTCCAGGGAAAAGTTTATTTTGATTATCTCGAAAAAGAGCTTTTTATCGGCAGGATCAAGGCTAAAACTTTTGATCCGCAGGTTAAAGCGATCTTCCATATTGGCGCCTGTTCCTCGACGACCGAACAGAACGAAACTTACTTAAAAAAGAACAATTTCGAATATTCGCGGATCCTTTGCGAATGGGCGCTGGAGCATAACATCCCCTTCTACTACGCCAGCTCCGCCGCCACCTATGGCGACGGCCGGCAAGGCTACTCCGACGCTGACGCCCAGATGACCAAACTTAAACCGCTTAACCTTTACGGCCAATCAAAACAGCAGTTCGACCTTTGGCTTCTTGAAAATAAATTGACCGATAAAGTTGTCGGCTTCAAGTATTTTAATGTCTACGGCCCCAACGAATATCACAAAGGGGATATGCGAAGCATGATCCTGAAAGGGTTTGAGCAGGCCAATCGGGACGGTGTGATCCGCCTTTTCAAGTCTTATCTCCCCGATTACAAAGACGGCGAGCAAAAACGTGATTTTGTCTACATCAAAGACGTCATCGAGATAATGCACTCATTCTATACCAATGGCAAGATCAAAGGCATTTATAATGTAGGGACCGGCCAGGCGCAAAGCTGGAACGACCTCGCCAAAGCGATCTTTGCCGCCCTTGGCCTGCCGCCCAATATTGAATATATTGAGATGCCGGAGATCATCCGCGATAAATACCAGTATTTTACCCAGGCGGATCTTAGTAAATTGAAACGGACCGGCTTGCCGGTAAAATTTACCCCGCTAGAAGCCGCGGTTGCCGACTATGTCAAAGTTTACCTGAATGAAGGGTTTAAGCGGTTATAAGTGATGAAAAAAGTTTTTATTACCGGCGCGAGCGGCTGTGTCGGCCACTATTTATTCGATACCCTGGTCAATGCCCCGGGCTACGAACTTTATCTTTTTGTCCGTAACCCGCAAAAGCTTAAATTTGATCCCGCGGCTTTTAGTAATGTCACCCTGATCGTTGACGACCTGAAAAATATCGGTAAATACGCTGAGATTATCAAACAAATGGACTATGTCATCCACCTGGCTGCCGACTGGGCGGGACACGAAGGGAACCTGGATTACACGACCGAATTTTTTGACCTCCTCGATCCGGCTAAATGCAAAAAAGTCATTTACTTTTCAACCGCCAGCATCTTGGGACCGGACAATAAGCCGGTGCCGGAAGCCGAGACTTTGGGGACGCATTATGTCCGAGGCAAATACCAGCTCTTTAAGAAGTTGTCGGCTTTCCATATTTATCCCAACACTATCACCCTTTTCCCGACTTGGGTCCTGGGCGGGGACACGAAGCACCCCTATTCCCACGCCACCCAAGGGATCCGCAACCTTAACAAATGGCTTTGGCTGATTCGCTTCTTCACGGTCGATGCCAGCTTTCATTATATACACGCCCGGGATATGGCGGCAATCACCAAATACCTGATGGAGAATGAGGTCAAGGGGAATGAATTCATCTTGGGGAACGAACCGTTCACGGCCAGCCGGTTCCTGCGCGAGGTTTGCGCTTATTATAAAGTCCCGGTCTACTTCCAGCTCCCGATCTCGCTCTCCCTGGTCAGGGCCTTAGCCGCTATTTTGGGTAAGCAACTTCATCCCTGGGACATCTATTGCTTCAAACGCCGGCATTTTGTCTATAACGTCGTCAACGCCGCGACATTCAATCTCGTTTCCAAATTGCGTACGGTTCGCGAGATACTAGCCTCTATTTAGAATAATCCGTTTCCGGCCGATGCCAGCTCAGTACTCCGTGCTTGGAATACCAGATCGCCCCAAAGATCAGCAAGGCGCAAGCCACAATACCAACGATCACGCCGATGTCGGTCCGGTTATAATGAATAATGATCGGCGCCGCCAGCAAGGAGACCAGGTTGATAACTTTGATCATCGGGTTGAGCGCCGGTCCGGCTGTATCCTTCAACGGATCACCAACCGTATCGCCGACAACTGATGCCTTATGCGCGTCCGAACCTTTACCGCCGTGCAGGCCATCTTCGATCGTCTTTTTCGCGTTATCCCAGGCGCCGCCCGCTGTCGACATAAATACCGCCAGCAGCTGGCCGGAGAGAATGACGCCGGCCAGGAAACCGCCAAGCGCCTCAACCCTTAACACCATGCCGATAAAGATCGGACTGACGACCGCGATCAGCGCCAGACCAATTAATTCTTTTTGCGCCGCAACTGTACAAATATCAACCGCTTGCTTGTAGTCAGGTTGTACTTTCCCTTCCATTAACCCGGGGATGCGGAATTGCCGCCGCACTTCGTCTACGATCAGCGTGGCCGCTCTCGCTACCGCGTTGATGATCAAGGCGGAGAATAAGCAAGGGAT
>Ga0172379_10010963_pt1 | contig 10883 bp, 10 predicted proteins | sample GrowelOW334metaG_FD_119756 | JGI IMG/M metagenome (GOLD analysis project Ga0172379, IMG submission 119756) | Groundwater microbial communities from an aquifer near a municipal landfill in Southern Ontario, Canada - Groundwater well OW334 metaG | ecosystem: Environmental > Aquatic > Deep... | reverse complement strand
GGCCTTGAGGCCTGGAGTGCCCGTGGTAGTGACCACCATTCCGCCGGTAGAGGCGAGTAAGCCCCTTGGTGATACCGCTTTCTCGGTGGAGAAAATCAATCAATTCAACCTCGAGATTCGGAAGATTGCGAGAGCGAGGCGTTTGACGTTAGTTGATGCCAATAGCAGTTTATCCGGGCCTGACGGTTTCGCGATTAAGGGGGCTACCATTGACGGCATTCATTTTTCCGCTCAGACGTACCGGTCTTGGGTTCACGAGCTTGTGACGGCGGTAGAAAAACATTTCAAGGGCTGCAATTCTCGACCTCACTGACCTGCCGAACTCATGCTTCAATGCAACGATGCGATCCACGAGTCCGGTCGCTCCAGCGCGTTGCTCAAGCTTACCCTATGGCTCGATGCCAAAGCGATCGCCGTCTAAGAACACATCCGGATCAAAGAACTTGCACGATGCATGGAAAAATGATTTAATTCGCTCACTGCGTTCAACTCGTGAACGAACGGTGCTGAGGCAGGTACAAGACGGCTGATGGTAATGTTCCTTGGCTAGGCGGCTTGGGTGTATTCAAAGCTGATTTCGAATAGTTTTCGTGATGCCATGAACTTCCAAGACAAGCCCGGTCAAGCAGCAGAATCGCATCTAGCGACTGGTAGCCCCCACATCCAGTTGGTTCCATTGTGTTGCCCCAAACGCGTGCGCGGCACACAGGCCGAGCCGGGCTCCGCAACGGCAACTAAGCGTGGTGTGGATCGGTAAGCGAATGATTTCCGACGAATATCGGTACAAGTTGTTGCGGCTGCTTTCGGTCAACCCGAAGATCAGCCAGCGCGAGCTCGCTCGCGAACTGGGCATCAGCCTGGGCAAAACCAACTATTGCCTGACTGCGATGATCGAGAAAGGCCTGCTGAAGGCCCAGAGCTTCAAGAACAGCCGGAACAAGCGCGCTTACATCTACCTGCTTACCCCGGGCGGTATCGAGGAAAAGGCCCTGGTGACGTTGCGCTTTCTCGGTCGCAAGATGGACGAGTATGAGGCGCTCCAAAAGGAAATCGAGCATCTGCGACGCGAGGCGGCCACGGTGCTCGACCCCGCCGATACCGGCACACGCTATCCGCTGCTCGATAACGCCAAGATCGGCGAAAGAACATAGCATGAACGCAGCGAGGGAAGTCCAGGCCATTGGGGGCTTGCATCAATGAGCAAGCGGATACCCGTGGCATTCTTTGCGTATAACCGGCCCGCCCACACCCGGCGCGCGTTGCAGGCCTTGTCACAATGCCGCAGACTGGAACAATGCGAGTTCCACTTTTTCGCCGATGGCCCGCGATCGGAAGACGCCCGCCCGCAGGTCGAGGCGACGCGTCAGGTCTTGCGGGAATGGGCGCCTGCGCTGAACGCCAGCGTTGTTGAACGAGACCGCAATCTTGGTCTGGCCAAGTCGATTGTTTCAGGCGTGACCGATCTGTGCGCACGTTATGGGCGAGTCATCGTGGTTGAGGACGATCTGGTCGTAAGCCCCGACTTTCTGCATTACATGATCGAATCCCTGGATCGCTACCAGAACGATGACCGGGTGATGCAGGTGGGCGCCTTCACGCTCAGTTCGCCCCCGGCGCCTGTTGCGGATGCTTTTCTGCTCCCGGTCACCACCACCTGGGGTTGGGCAACTTGGCAGCGTGCCTGGGAGTCGTTTTCCTGGTCGCCGGAAGACCTGGAAGCTGCGCGGCTTGATGACCAGTGGCGCAAACTATTCGATCTGAACGGAAGCTGCGCGTTTTCCGCCATGCTTGAGGATCGGGCGGCCGGAAGGAATGACTCCTGGGGCATTCTTTGGTGGTATGCCGTTTCGCGGCGGCAGGGTCTGGTGGTCTACCCGACACAAAGTCTGGTATGGAATGGCGGGTTTGACGGATCCGGAGTCCATTGCGGTAGCGGCGACTTTTTTGACCAGGGCGCCGCCGCGCCCCGGCCGCTTACGCGCCTTCCCGATTCGCTGACCTTCCCGCCCGAAACCCGCTACGCCCCAGCGCATCTGGCGCAACTCGAGGATTTTTTCCGCGCCACGGCGGGCAGCAGCCAACCGGCCAGTCCTACGGGGAATGCGCGGCGCCTGCTCAAAAAGCTGGCCCTGAAACTGCAAGCGGGATTGCGCCATGCAATTCATTGAACGACTGCGTTCGCGGGGCATGGCCTGGCTGGCCAGGCAACTGGAGGCTGAGCGCAAACTAGTTCCCGGAGCCCGGCAATGCCGGCTGGGCACTGGCGCCGCGCTTTTGCCCGAATCGGAGATCAACAACTTTTCGGGCGGCCCCGAGACAATTTCGGTCGGGGAGAACTCCTACATCAGGGGCAGACTCCTGACCTATGGCCATGGCGGGCGCATCACGATCGGCGCCTGGTGCTATATCGGCGTGCGGACAGAAATCTGGTCCATGGAGTCCGTGTCCATCGGTGATCGGGTGCTTATTGCCCACGATGTAAACATTCATGACGGAACCGCCCATTCCGTGGATGCCGTCGAGCGACACATGCATTTTCGGCACATCATTGAAAAAGGCCATCCGACGCATGCGGACGATCTCCCGGGCGTCGATTCCGCACCAGTGATCATCGAAGATGACGTATGGATCAGCTTCGGGGTGACCATCCTGCGGGGTGTTCGCATCGGCCGGGGTAGTGTCATTGCCGCCGGATCGCTGGTCACGCGCGACGTGCCGCCCGGACATCTCTACCGATGCCAGGTCACGCCCTTGCTGACGCCGCTGACTGCGGGACTGTCGACCGCCGACTGGGCGGAAAAAGCACAACAACTTTGAAAGGGAAACGGTGTCCTCGCTGAACAAACTTGTCAAATTGGCTTTGGGCCCAGTGATCCAGCATGTCGATGCCGTGATCGCGAACTCGGCTGCCCAGCAGCGGCAGCAACTGGACGATCTGCTGATCCTGCAAGGCCGCTCTCTCGCCCTGAGCATCTCACATCATGCGCCTCTGCCGCGCTTGCAGGATGCCGAGTTCAAGGTGTTTTCGCAATTTGGCGAGGACGGAATTTTGCAGTACCTGGCTAGGGAGACCGGGCTTCGGCGCAGCGAACAGACATTCGTCGAATTCGGCGTTCAGAACTATAGCGAGTCCAATACACGCTTCCTGCTGATGAATGATCATTGGCGGGGTCTGATCATCGACGGTAGCAAGGAGTACATGGAATCGGTACGCAGCCAGGATCTCTACTGGCGTCACGATCTGACCGCCGTCGACGCCTGGATCGATCGCGACAACATTAATCGGCTCATCGGTGATGCCGGTTTCTCGGGGGATATCGGCCTCCTGAGCGTGGATATCGATGGCAACGACTATTGGGTATGGGAGCGTATCGACGTTGTCAATCCTGTTATCGTTGTCGTCGAGTGGAACAGCGTCTTCGGTCCCGATCACGCTATTTCTGTTCCATATGATCCGGCGTTTGACCGTAGCAGGGCGCATTTTTCCAACCTCTACTGGGGAGCATCGATTCGCGCGTTTGAACATCTGGCCGAACAAAAAGGCTACGCCCTTCTGGGTTCCAATATAGCCGGCAACAATCTGTTCTTCGTTCGCAAGGACCGTATTGGCAGGCTGACTCCGTTGTCTTCGGCAGACGCCTATGTCGAGTCGCGTTTCCGCGACTCCCGCGATGCTTCGGGCAAATTGAACTATCTCGGCGGAATGCGGCGACGTGCCGAAATCATCGATCTGCCGGTCGTCGATGTCTTGACTGACGGGACGACGACGCTTCGCAAACTTGGCGGGCCCGCCGTGTCCGCCAATCGCTGATCCGCAAACCACAATATGACTCAGATCAGTTGGGAACAGGCAGTCCAGTGGTTGCGCGACCAACCCGAACAACAGGAGCTGGTTCGCGCCTGCTATTTCGACGATCCCTTGATCGAAGCCGCCGAGCGTTTCTGGCTCAGCATCGAATGGCGGTCAATTGCCGCGCTGTTGCCAGCGCCCGGCGGCGCGGCCCTGGACCTGGGTGCCGGTCGAGGTATCAGCAGCTATGCCCTAGCGCGTGACGGTTGGTCGGTCACTGCTCTAGAGCCCGATCCGAGCACCCTGGTTGGCGCCGGCGCTATACGTGCGCTGGCCGAGCAAAGCGGATTGCCAATATCGGTGGTCGGCGAATTCTCGGAACAGCTACTCTTCGCCGATGACAGCTTTGACATCGTCAACTGCCGGCAGGTGCTACACCATGCCCGCGACCTGCCCCAGACCTGCCGAGAGATCTACCGCGTTCTCAAGCCGGGCGGCGTCATGATCGCCACCCGCGAACACGTGATCAGCCGGCGAGAAGATCTGCAGCAGTTTCTTGACACTCACTCGCTGCACCGGTTGTACGGTGGCGAGAATGCCTTCCTGCTCGAAGAGTACCTTGCGGCAATGCGTGGTGCCGGACTGCGTGTCGAGCGGTCGCTGGCGCCGCTCGATTCGCCGATCAACTATTTCCCAATGACCGAAGATCAGTATCGGGCCCATTGCGCCCGCCCGCTGGCTGCTTTGATTGGCAGCACCGCGGCACGAGCTGTACTCGATCGCGGCCATGCCGTCGGCAGACTGCTGATGCCGCCGCTGGTGGCTTTGCTCAATCGTCGCGACCGGACTCCGGGCCGCCTCTATTCTTTCCTCGCTACCAAACCGCAACAATGACCTACAGAAATCCAGCCACCAGCACCGAAGATTCTTCGGCCAAAACAGTCCGGATCTACGAAGCGGCTGGCAAGATTCTGGGGCCAATCGATTCGGTTCGTTCGGCCGCTGGAGAACTTTACTGGTCGCGGCACGTCATCTGGCACCTGTTCGTCCGCGACTTTGTCGCCGGGTTCCGGCAAAAGTTGCTCGGCTATCTGTGGATTGTTCTTGCGCCGCTGATCGGCATCGCCAGCTTTGTTTTCATGCAATCGACGGGCATCCTTAATATAGGCAACATCGCGATACCGTATCCGATCTTCGTCTTCGTCGGCACTACGGTATGGGGCCTGCTAATCGGCGCATTGACCACCGTCGCCAACGGCCTGGTGGTCAATGCGGATCTGGTGATGCGGACCAATATCCCAAAGATTGGTCTCGCGCTTACCGGCATGGCCAACATCTGCTACGGTCTGCTGATCAATCTCGTTGTTCTTGCATTGCTTCTGTTGGTCTACGGTGTCGTTCCGTCGCCGTGGGCGCTGCTCTATCCGATCGCAGTGCTACCGATCGTGCTGCTCGGCATCGGCTTCGGGCTGATCCTGGCGGTGATCGGGGCCGTCGCTCGCGACATAACGGCAATGTTCGCGACCGCATTCAACCTGCTGATGTACGTTACGCCAGTGGTCTATGCCGCCGAATTTTCGAATCCGGTGCTACAGGCAATCGTCAGATGGAACCCTCTCACGCATTTGGTCGACGCGCCGCGCAGCTTGCTTGTTGCCGGGCAGATAAAGGATCCCGTCGCCTTCGCCGCAGCCTGTGTCTTCGCGCTACTGGTATTGTGGTGCGGCCTCCATGCCTTCTACCTAATCAAGGATAAAGTGGCCGAGCGGCTATGAACAACCAACTGTGGTCGATCAAGGCCGAGTCACTTTCAAAAAAGTTCGGCTTGACCTTGCGCCAGTCGATGCGTTACGGCTTGCGGGACGTCGCCAGCAGTCTCTTCGGCCAACCGACGCCGACTGAGGTGCTGCGCGATGGCGAGTTCTGGGCGGTTCGCGACATCAGCTTCGAGTTGCGTCCGGGCGAGGCGCTCGGCATCATGGGGGTCAATGGCTCGGGCAAGACGACGCTGCTGCGTATTCTCAACGGCGTGTATGCGCCAGATGCCGGCCGGGTTTCAATGCGCGGCCGGGTTGGTGCACTGATTGCGGTTGGCGCCGGTTTTGCGCCAATGCTGTCCGGCCGCGAGAATGTTTATGTCAACGGCTCGCTGCTCGGTCTGTCTACCAAAGAAATCGATGGCCTGATGGACGAGGTCATAGCCTTTTCCGAACTCGGCAATCTAATCGATCTTCCGGTCAAGAACTACTCCAGCGGCATGCATGTCCGCCTCGGCTTCGCAATTGCGGCCTTCAGTCGTCCCGATGTGTTGTTGATGGACGAAGTACTTGCCGTCGGCGATCTCAACTTTCAGAAAAAGTGCTACGACCACATTCTTGAACTCAAGCGCAACGGCACCGCGATTATCCTTGTATCGCATTCGCCGGGCTCTATTTGGGCCGTCTGCGACCGAGGCTTGTTTGTTGATAAGGGTGAACTCAGGGTTGCCGGAAGTACCGAAGATGTCATTCGCGCCTACGAGGATCAGAATGCCCGCAATGCGGTACGCAGCGACCGCCAGTTGATTGATGCCACCAACGCTCATGCGTCAGCACCTGAGGCGCTGCCGTCTGAGTACGGACATAGCCGCGGAGGCACTGGCGACGCGCTGATCCAGTCGGTGCGTGTGCTTTCAGCGAGCACCGGCGAGCAGATCACCGAGCTCGATTTCGGCGAGCCCTTCGTGCTCGAATACCGCTACCGGGTGGTCAAGAACCTGCTACGGCCGGTATTCCGCTCCAGCATCGACGCCGCCCACTACCGCTTCATCGTCTCGATCGACAGCTACGAACAGGGTTTTGTTTGGGACAGCGTCGCTCCCGGCGAATACGTGCTGCGGCAGACGGTGCAAGAACAGACGCTGCGTCCCGGCGCATATCGAATCAATACCAGCATCGTGCCACGAAATGCCGGCATGCACATCTGCTACTGGCTCGGCGCTGCCTCCTTTGTCGTCCGTCACCCCAGCGACCACTTCATGTACTCGAACGACAAGGCGGTGGTCTTCTTCCCCTGCGACTTCGATTTGCAAAGGCGCTAAATGTCGTTTCGATTCCCGCTTGATCCGGCCTTCGCCGAGTTCATCTTCGCGCCCTTCCACGATCCGGAGTACTCGGACCGCATCCCCGACGAAATCGAAGCCGGCTCGGCCAGCGGCCTGTCGCGCGAACATGGCTGGTGTTGGACGACGCTCAGCTGGGCCGATGCCGACCCTGCCAAAAGTGCCTTTGCCTACCGTTTCCTCGCCCACTTCAGCGTCCGCCATCACGACACGCTGGTCGTCTCGCTTTCGCTACCAGCCGGCGCCCGGGCAGAAGTCGCACTACTGGTGCGCGGGTATCACCGCGCTTCGCGCTGGGTGGGCGGCTTCACCGGCAAGGGGCACCGGCAGGAGCTCCAGATTCCGATCGCCCGACTGTTCCCGGTGCCGCGCGCGCTGGTCGGCAAACGCCAGTTCACGGGGCTCGCGCTGCGCGTCCAGACGGCTACCGGTGGGCCAGGCGTAGTCGCGATCAGCTGGGCGGCGATGCGCAATTCCGGGCTCTATCAACGTATCCGCGAGCAGCGCGCCCATTTGGTTCCGGACTGGTCGCCCTGGCTGCTGCCGGAAACGGCTTGGGGTGAACTGCGTTTCGAGCGAGGCCTGCTGTTCGACGCCGACATGCTTGCCGAGGTTCGGGCGAAGAAGGTCCGCGACGGCTGGCGCGAGCATTTCCAGCTGCTGGAAAGGCGCGCCAGCGAGTATATGCATCGCAATCCCGAGGCCGACTGGGGCGAATATTTGCCCAACCACGACATTCGTTACCTGCGCGAACACGAGCAGGGACGTAACGCCTATCACTGGGAAGCGCTGGTTGTCGGCTTCGTCGGCCTGGTCAACGAAGACAGAGCGATGATCGGCCACGCGCTGCGTTACCTGATGTGCATGCTGCATACACGGCACTGGGCCGACTCGGCCGAACACCGGGTGCCGTCGAGTACATGGAACCAGCGCGCATTCATGGAGGAAATGACCACCACCAGCGTCGCGCTGCTCGCCGACTGGTTTGCCTTCGCGCTCACGCCGCAGGCCAAAAGCCTGATTCGCCAGGCACTGTGGGACAAGGGAATAGCTCCGGTGCGGCGCGACCTGATGCATCACGAATACATGCACCGGATGAACCAGGGCGCCGTCTTCTGCCGCGCCAACATCCTGGGCGGTCTCTACCTCGAAGGTGCCTGGCCGCGCGTCGGCGCCAGTGTCGACGAAGCGTATGACTGGATGAACGGCGTGCTCGACCACTACATCAAGCCCGACGGTAGCGTCCATGAAGGTATCGGCTACCTGTGCCAGACGCTGACCGCCTGCCTGTGGTCGATCATCGCCTATTCGCGCGGTCGCGGGCTCGACTGGCGCGAGCAGGTCGCACGCCGTTTCGGCAGCATCGAGCCTTATGTTCGCGCCATGTCGGGGACCCGGCCCGGACACGCGATTCCGGCCGGCGATTGCCGGGTCGAGTGGTTCGGTGGTGACGCCATTCCAGTGCTGGCCGAGGTCTTCCCAGGTAGCGCCTATGCCGACATCCTGCGCAACTGCCTGCGCGAGGGCTGGGTGCACGAGCTGACCGGGACGCTAACCAAGAGCGGCGGCCTGATTGGCATGGTCTACGGCCCGGCCGAGACACGAGAGAGTGTGTCGGTGGTGCCGAAGGCAGCGCTGCTGCTACCGGATTCCGGCAAACTCAGCCTGGGAGGCGAACGCGACGGTCTGGCAACGCGCTTCTGGGCGTCGTCGAGCTATCGCTCGTCGACTCACACCCATCACGACCACGGCCAGTTTTGGCTCGAAGTCGATGGCGAGCCGCTCTTCGTTGACCGTGGGATGGTGCAGTACTGGTTCAGCGACGCGTATTTCCTGTCGCGCTCCTGCATGCACAACGTGCTGACACCGGTGGCGGCCGATGGGGCCTTTGCCGAGCAGGCCTTCGCCGACGCCGACGAGGCGATGCGCGCCGAATTCGACGCTGGTCGAGGCAGTGTCAATATCGCCGGCAACGGAGTCTGGCGACAGGCAATGGACGACTACACGCGCCGCTTTGAACTCGATCTGCCAGCGTCCGTGAAAATCATTGACCGCGGCAGCCTGCGGCAAGCGGGCCGGGTTGCCGTCCATCTGCATTCGCCCCATGCCTTTGACGTCGTCGGCAAGCGCGCGACGCTGATCCGCAATGGCTGGCGAGTGGTTGTCGAATATCCATGGGCAGTCAAGGTGGTCTGTGAGCAACGCATGACGGACCTGTTGCGGCGGCCTGTTTACCACCTTTGCGCGACATCGTCAGATGTCGTCGACTTCGCCGTCGAGACAATCATCGACATTGCCCGGGTCAGCGTATGAGCAGCGCTCGGTCGGATGCGGAGACAATCGATGCTGGTAGCTTTCGTCTGCTATCGTCTCGTTTCGGCGGCACTATCGGCGCTGGCGATCAGTGTGCTACTGCTGCCGATCCGCTTTCACGGCGCTTGGAACATCGACGGCCAGACGCGCAACTGATTCGGCAACCTGCTGATCTTTCCGTTTGCCTTCGGCGTGGAGCGAGGGCGTTGAACTGGTGAATTGCTTCCTGCTCTGGACGGTGGCTGCCAGCGGCCCCCGACTTGTCCTCGCGAGCCGCGTGCGCGCGTTCGCCTACGATGCTTGGGGTATACTAAATATATTGTAGACGACCCGCTAAGTGCCGTCTTACGAGGCATTGTTATCGTTTCCGCTAGAGTTCCTAGCCCCAATATCAGTTCCCTATCCTGAATAGCGCTCATGATCTTAAGCAGAATTGGTGCTGTGCTGGATCGCATTCAAGCATCCATCACCTTTAGGCTCATGATGCGTCTCGGGCAGCGTCGGTTGGCGCGAGCCGGTTTATCCGAGCAACCGTTACACCTGTTCCTCGACGTGTGGAGCAGGATGATTTCTGCGACTGCGGACAGCACAGACGACTTGCGTCGATCCATTCGCAACCTCCTGCTAGCGGAACTTCCGCCTGAAGCACGCTCTCTGGTGCCTGCGCTTGAAATTCGTGATGTACCGGTCATGAATACGTGGACTTACCAAAATCAGGTCATGAAGTGGGATATTGCGCCGAAAGAACTGGTACTCGATCTTGGTTCCGGAGGTTGGCCGTTTAGTCGCGCCGATCACCTCGCGGATAAATTTCCGGAGCAGACAACGCACCGTGTTGAGTCGATTATCCGGGACGGACGCCCGTTTTGTGTGGTCGATATTCATCACCTCCCTTTCAAGGATGACGCTTACGACTTCGTATTCTGTTCCCATGTTCTGGAGCACCTGGATAATCCTGGGCAGGCAATCCGTGAATTGACGCGGATTGCTCGTAAAGGCTATCTGGAGGTGCCGAGTCGGTTATCCGACGTGATGTTCAATTTTACGCGCCTGACAAATCATCATCGATGGCATGGGTTAGTGTTGGCTGGAGTACTGGTGTTGATCGAATGGACAGACGCCGAACGGAGAGAACTCGGGAACCAGTATTTCGACGCCTTGCATTGCGAATATAGCAATCAGTTCCAGACCTTTTTTGAGCGAAATCGTGATTTGTTCTTCGCGGCACTGTCATGGTCGGACGAAATCAGTTTTTTGATCATTGACAAGAGTGGTGTCGTTATTGACCGCAATCCACCCTTGCCCAGTTGCTGATACGTGAATTTTCCAATCGATTCAGCCGAACAGCCAGAGGCTGGTGTGCGTCCCAAGGTCTTTGCCGTAATGCCGGTGTTCAATCGCCTGGCATTTACCCGCGACTGCATCGACTGCCTGAGCCGACAGGAGTACCCGCAGTTGGAGATCATCGTTGCCGACGGTGGATCGACGGATGGTACGGTCGAAGTGCTACGCCGAGACTATCCGTTCGTCACGGTGCTGGAGACAGAGCGCGAGCTTTGGTGGGCCGGCGCGATGCAGGCCGGCATTGCCCATGTTTTGGGGCAAAGCCGAAGCGAAAATGATGCGGTACTAATGGTCAACAACGACACGCTGCTGCCACCGGATTATGTCGGTGCTTTG
>Ga0172379_10010962_pt1 | contig 10883 bp, 8 predicted proteins | sample GrowelOW334metaG_FD_119756 | JGI IMG/M metagenome (GOLD analysis project Ga0172379, IMG submission 119756) | Groundwater microbial communities from an aquifer near a municipal landfill in Southern Ontario, Canada - Groundwater well OW334 metaG | ecosystem: Environmental > Aquatic > Deep... | reverse complement strand
TCGCTGGTCGTATCAAAAAAATTTAGAGAAGACCTTTATTATCGCCTCAATGTCTTGCCAATTCAGCTGCCACCACTGAACAAACGTGGTTCAGACATACTTGCATTAGCCGAATTGTTTCTACAGCAAGCCCTGCCGCATGCTCCAAAGCAGCTCAGCAGGGATGCCGCCAAGACATTGCTAGACTGTGATTGGCCGGGCAATGTACGTGAATTGCAAAACCTTATGTACCATCTATCTTTTACGATTCGCTCAGAAGTTATTGGTAGCGACGACCTACAAATAGATAGCAAAAATACAACCACCAATAACAACAACAATAATCTCGACTATTACAGCACCATGGCCGACGTCGAAAAGCGCCTATTGGCCGATGCCTTAGAAAGCGCCAACGGAAGCCGCACCGAAGCAGCGCGACTACTCGGCATCAATCGCCAACTGCTCTACAGCAAACTTAAGGCCCATGGCCTAATGAAATCATAGAGGAAAATTTATGCCAGATAACACGAAGCATGAACACAAAGGCAAACCACATAGCAAAGAGATCAAACCTCGTGTTGAAGACCACACTTTGGCCAGCAACGATAATGCCATCGCTGCAGCAGCCACGGCACGCGCCGGCCTCACTCTCTTACAGCCAGGAAAAGTATGGAACCATACAGCTCCGCGGGGAGAACGTGAAATCAAAGGTTCATTAGAACTAGACAGCCAACCAGTAATAATGCTCCGATTCAGTCCGGCAGACGGCAGACTGCTACCCAAAGGATTACACGGACTAAACGAAAGTACCGCCGAAACGATGGCTATCGTGGAAGCAAAGCTAAAATCGTTAGCCACTGAACTAGTTGTTCTTGATGGAGCTGAGTTCAGAGAACCAGAATGTTGCTGGGCCTTACCGATAGCACATCAAGGTCGAATAGTTGCCCATATAAAAGTCTCAGCAGACGGAAGCACTGTACTACCCGACCGCAAGGCAGCAGAAGAAATATTGTCGTCTTAACCAGCAACTTTTCCAAAATTTTGAAGCATATCCCAGGGAAAATACTGACCTCTTGAAGTTTTCTCTATGGTAGTGTCAAATCATATGCTCAAATTTTCTCACCGAAATCAAATTGTCGCGTCACTACTGACGGCTATCTCGCTCAGTGCCTGGGTTGCACTAGCAGACAAAAGCCTGGCGACTGAAACAAGAGTTGGCAAAATGACAACAAAATCAGTGATCGTTACAGGTGAAAAAGCTGCTCAGCAATCGTATGGTGAAAATATCGAACTAGCTAACTTAATCGTTAGCGGTGCCTACCAAGAAGTGGGAACCATTATCATCAACCAAGTATTGAAGGGTGACAAGAGCTGGGCAGGCAAAACAATCAAGCTAGCAAACCCAATTAAAATGGGATGCCGGCAACAGGCAGTGCCAGCGATAAAGAATGCATTTATACTCTTGCACGCCGAAAGTAAAAACGGCCCTTACCAATCTAAAAAATGGAGCGCCATCGAGATTTACGATACTCCTGATCAGATGGCATTCTTACGTTGCTTCATTCCTCTATATGCAAGCGACTCAGCCCAAACTGAGCGCTCTAGAATTATCGCCTTGACCAAGTTGTTCTGTGACGCGCAACAATGCCACGAGTCTTTCGAAGCCGATCCCAAAGAAACATTCAACAAAGAATTTCTCTTTGCGTTAAAGACAATGAGACGACCTGAAAACTTTGAGCTGATAGAAGAATTATATGAGCGACCAAGCTTATCAGCCAAAGACAAACTGATGCTGCAACAATGGATGGCAGACACCGGTGATCAGAGGGCTAGAGCTGTTCTCTATCAGGCACTCAAGTCAAAGGATATTTATATAAATGGAGATGCGGTCTCAAGGCTAACCTACAACTATCAAAGCTCAGAGACAGATAAGGCTATCGCTGCAGTCTACAACTCACTACCAGCAGGCAGTAAACCTACTGCAGCGAGATATTTGATCAAACGCGGTGCCAGTCAATTAGTGAGCGGAGGACTTAATGCAGTTGCAGCAGAAGCAAAGGCCACACCCTTTCAAAAGGCTACCTCGCTAAATAGCCAGGGAAAGACAAAAGAGGCCCAAGCAATATTCATTTCAATATTAGACTCTCAAGAAGACAACAGTTACGCCATTCCTGTTGCCATCAATGCAGTATTAGATGCCGGTCCATCGGGACGAGCCAAGGTACTTCAGTCAAGGTTACCTTGGCTAAACAAGCAAGCTAGCACCGGCAATTACCTAGAAGCGCAGGAAGCGGCTCTGATTCTTCGAAGACTCAATAGTGCCTCTTGCTTAGCTGCACTACTCGCGATTTTGCAAAAGAGAGAATCAATATTTTCGAAAGCAAACCAAACCGCCACATTCGCCATAGCTCAGTTAGGAGCAAAGGCGAGGAAGGACGCTACGGCAAAACTTTTGCAGGAGATAGAAAGCAATAGCGCCATCGCACAGAAATCAGATGAGCAGATACTTTTGCTCTTAGAACTTGCTTGGCTGCAAGACAGTGCTGATAGAAGTGCTACTGAAAAACTAATAGCCCAGAGAGCTTCGTGGAGCGGCATATATTCTCAGATGCAGCCCCTGATGATTGGCTTACCGAGTACAGATGAAGGACTATTTCTGATTCAAAAACTGAAAGAGAAAAAATTACCACCACAAGCTCTCGACTGGGTTATGTATAGATTAGGTGAACTTCAAGAGAGACGGGCACTCGATGCACTTTTAGTCGAATTTGAAAAACCTTATTCATATTCGCCCAGCACAGCCAAAGAAGCACTTGAAAAAATCACAGCGGACAAGCATACGCGCGGCGTATTAACAGACAAACTGACTACGATTGCATTAGACTCGAAATCACTATCACAGGCCAACGCACTAGAACTGCTAGCAGCAATCGCTGGGAGAGACGCACTTCCAGTAGTGCGGCAAGTTATCAAAACTGGCCAACTTGATGCCAAAGTACGGGCCCTCAATATCATGTCACGAATTGGCAACAAAGATGATTTGGTCATGCTGATGCCCATGGCCAACTATTGGACATCAGATCGGCAGTTACACTATTGGGTGATGCAGGCAATAGGCGAAATCAAAAATAGATAGACAGATAGCTAGCTAGATAGATAGCTAGATAAATGCTAGATAAATGCTGCGAAGGGAACCATTGGCCCAGTAAGACGTCGGTCCAATGAGATTTTAGAACCTTCTATATGTGAATACGGCATGTCAGCATCAGACTTCATCCCGCCTAAAACCAATCCAGTAGTGCTCGCACTAGTTAAGGCTTTGCTTCCAATTACGTTAAAAGCAGAGAAGCTAGAAGTCCGTCCCAGCGAAAACTGTATCCAAACTATCAAATCGATGCGTGATCGGCCAGCAATATTGGCAGTCAATCACATTGACCGCTGTGATCCATCGGTGGTAGCTTCACTCTCTCTAAAATGCCAAGAAGATTTCTTGTATTTGGCAGCCCGAGAGCTATTTGATGAAAATCTAGGTATGCGCGGCTGGCTCATGCAACACAGCGGAGTCTACTCAGTAATAAGGGGCACACCTGAAGACCAACAATCACGTGCCAAAACAATATCGATAATAGCGCAAGGCAAACAGAAGCTAGTCATGTTTCCAGAAGGCGACGTAACCGGCAGAGACGACAAGGTTTTACCTCTTAAGCTAGACGGTATCAGCAATTTGCTAGATGCTCAAAAACTCTGCCTTGAATCAGAATTTAAACGAGCTGTACAAGTGATACCGCTCGCCATTTACTATGAAGTGACTGACAATGCAGTTCAGCCACTAAGAGATTGCTTGAGCCGGCAAGAAGCCTTTCTAGGATTGAGCACTTGGTCTGGACCTATCGAAGCGCGTGTACAGCGCATTCTACACAGTATGCTCAAGCATTTAGAGTATCACTATGGCAAACCCTCACACAGCAGTAGCACCGATGAGCGAATTAGTGAGCTTAGTCAATTTATCACAGCAATGTGTGCCGCAGTCACAGGTGACAATAAATACGATCAATCGACTATCAACGTTTTTCTCTACTCAGTAAGAGGTCATGTGCAAAGACTGATTGACGACCATCAGGCAAGAAAGGCCGGCTTTGAATATGGCCTCCACAAAGAAAATCTCAAGCGCTTTGAGTCGGCCATAATCGATCTAGAGCGGGTGCAAAATTTACTGATATTGCTCTCAACGCTACAACAGATTCCCACATCGATTGATGTTCTTTGGCGAATAATAGATCGCATGGAGCAATTGATTTTAGGTAAACCAACGGCCAAAGGTAATCGCATTGCCTGGATTGAAGCGGGGCAACCAATTAGTCTGGCAGCCTCAATGGCAGATTATTATCAAGCGCCGAATTGGGTTATAGGACAAACAGAAGAACAACTAAGAGATTCTATGACCACTGTGCTCAAGTCAATAAAGAAGCGCTCTGTGCCAGTGCAGATCAACGCATAATGAACACAAAAATGTCAATTGCACTAGTTTGGAACTAATAAGGGGCTGTGCCGTCGCTATCGCTGTAATTCTACAAAGCAGCGGAGGCTGAGAAAATATCATGGGTAAAGCAGCACTTTTGTGGGTCATGGGCGTTCCAACCGGAGCTATCGTAGTTCTCTGGATGATGGGTATGCTTAACTAAACAACAGCTCACCACAAATCATTTCTCTTGCTATAAACTACTTAGGTTCAGGTAACACTAGTAGAGATAGGACAGATAAGTGGTTAAGAATATTATTTTGGCGATTTCGACTGGATTATTCTTGTCGTTGCCTTATCAGGCTATCGCTGAAGAATCATCGCCTGTTCCCGCGAAGCAACCCGATGTAACTAGCCCTGCCACCCTTGTTCGCGGAACAAGGGTTAGTATCACCAAATCAGATAACTTTGCTCCGGCACCGAATTTTTCTGGATTTGTCGACAAGGCAACACAGGCATCGATTATGGTTACAGAGATGCCGTCTCCCTTCGAGGCTACCACTGCAGGTTTCAACGAAGCTGGCCTTGCCAGCCGCGCTATGAAATTAGTGAGCAAAGAAGCGGTAACAGTGGGTGACTATCCAGGCATACTCTGTTCTGTTAAGCAGACTGCTTATGGCTCTGACTTTTCGAAGTGGATACTAGCTTTTGGCAATGAAGAGCAGACCATTGTGGTGACTGCCTCTTATCCAGACAGTTCTGCCGACAAATTATCAGAATCTCTCAAACAAATACTTCTAACAGCTCGCTATGACGCTAAAGCCAAGCCACCAGATCCGATGGCAGATTTACCGTTCACTATTTCAGGCAGCAAGAATTTGCTTATGGCAGGTCGTATTCAAAATACTTTGCTATTTTCTCCCACAGGAAAGATTACAGCGATCGATCCTAAAGATCCAAGCCTCTTTTTGGTTGGCCAAGCCCTCAACGACTTAGAAATTCCTGATAAAACTGACTTCGCTCGGACTAGGCTGAAAATGACAGCTAATCTTACGGATGTTCAAATAATATCTGAAAAAGACATCACAGTAGCCGGCATGCCTACCCGCGAAATACTGGCAACAGGCAAGAACAAACAAGGTGCTGAATTGTTCGTTCTTCAAGATATCGCCTATGGTGGCGGCAGTTATTTCTTCTTGCAAGGTATAACTGACCTAGACCAAAAAGAAGACAAAGAGCCAGAATTTCGCGCTATCGTTGACTCGTTTAGACTAAAGTAACTCGTTCAAACTAAAATAACTCGTTAAACTGCAGTAGAACTGAGCAAAGTACCAAGTCGCTCAACAAACTCGCTCTCATTGAGAGTCTCAGCCGATATAAGCTCGGTTACTAGACCGTTCAAAGACTGCTTAGATTTCTTTGAAAGCTTGTCTTTCGAACAAATGACAATCACCTGAGAAGAAGTCATTTTCTTAGCCAATTGAGCCATATTCTTCTCGGCCTTGGCTGACCCATCAAACTTAAGCACTACGTTTCTCGATTGCTTAATAGCATTGAAGTTGTCGATACACGAATCTTGTGCACAATCAATCGTATCGAAGTCGTCGGTTCCAATAATTGCCGGTAGTGAATTCCAGTGTGTATCGGCATTCTCGAAAACTACCAGTCTTTGACAATTTCCATTGAGCATTTGCTTAATTTGAGTGGTCAATTCCCCCAGTTCAAATGGCTTGTACAACCAGCTCACTGCTAGTGGGGAGCCCAGTTCAGAATCACTGAAACGAGACGCCGAAGTCATCAATATTGGTACTTTCGAATTGAGGCTACTGGCTTCAATCTTCTCGGCAAGAGTCAATCCCATGCCATCAGGCAGAATCATGTCAACAATACAAGCATGCAACTTTGTCGACTCAATTAACTCGTTAGCCTCACTCAAGGTCGTAACTGCATGAACGACAAATCCCTCCGCTGCTAGGTGAAACTTAATCAGTCGGGCCAAGCTCTTATCATCTTCGACAAGCAATAAAGCTCTGGCTGGAGGGGCCGCCGATGAGAGGGCTTCGGCACCTGCATCGGCGAGCTCAAACCAGAAAGTGCTTCCTTTGCCAACCGAACTAATAACCCCTAAGCGTCCCCCGTGCTGCTCAACTAAAGCTTTCACAGTAGACAAGCCAAGGCCAGTTCCTTGTCGCTGCACTCCATCTTCAGAAACCAGTTGTTGAAACTTGGTAAAGAGCTTGCTCTGGTTCTCAGCGCTGATACCAGGACCATTGTCAGTAACTGAAAATCTAATAGCACCACTGTCAGTGCGAGAAACTGCAACACGAACAGATTCATTGGCGGGAGAAAACTTCATGGCGTTAGAAATCAAGTTTATTAACACTTGAATTATGCGCTGCCGATCCGCTCGCACAGTGGCATCAATCGCATCAACTTCAATACTAACTTTGTCATCCGCTCGATAATTGATCAGGCCATTTGCCGCGGTATCTGCCAATTCAGCAGCAGAAATATCCTCAAGAACAAGCTCTATTTGACCACTTTCGATTTTGCTTAACTCAAGCAGATCGTTCACCAAAGTCGATAGCCTGATAGTACTAGAAATAGCAATATCAAGAAATTCGATGCCGTCACTGCTCTGGGGAAGATCAAATTCTTCTATCAATCGCAATGAGCCAAGTATTGAAGTAAGCGGTGCTCGCAACTCGTGCGACAAAACCGAATGGAAATCTTCAATGCGCTGTTGAGACGCCTTCACTTTGGTGATATCGCGTTGAAAAGCAATAAAATTAGTGGTCTTACCCGTAGCATCTCTTACCGGTGAAATTTTCCACTCTAGCCAAAATGCTTCACCATTCTTTCTGTAATTAATCGCCTCTCCATGAAAAGGGATTGAATTAGCTAGACAGTGCCTCAGCCTATCGAGAACTTTTCTATCAGTTAGTGGACCTTGGAAAATACGCGGATTTTTGCCTGTCAATTCAGACTTGGACCATCCAGTCAGCTCTTCAAAGCCTCGGTTGACATATACGAAATGAGGCCCCGGGGACTCTATTTCAGCATCTGTAATACAAATAGACTCCCAGGCTTGCTCAGCAGCAAGGGCAAGCAAATCATTGCCAACCACAGTCTTCGCACTAAAATCTGAACTGGCCTGCTCAGCAAATTGAGTTTTGCTAGTAAGCGCTACGCAAACATCGCTATCTACATCTAACGGCTCTGCAGACCAGATCTGCGCCTCGTAAACACCCACACCGGGAAGTTCGATATCTAGAGCGATAGATCCTGAGCGCTGGACTAACCAAGCAGTAAAATCTGGAGACTTAAATTGAGGGAAAAGAGCTGAGATATCAGACTTTGCAGCAAGTCGACTATCTAGTTTGGTCGCTCCGGAACTGGCATGCACAACCTCAAGGCACGAGTTTAACCTCAGCAGGGCCAAGGGCGATTGGTTAAGGGCATACACATCGGTCATAGACAGAAACCTACATCTCTTTCGTCCATTGTAAGTTACTTAGCCCGATATACCCAACCTTCAAGCAGTACTTCAAGTGAATCAGCCGAAAAAGGATCATCAAAATGCTCTGGAACAGCACTATATATTGCAGTGGTGTAGCACGAAACCAGGGCATTTATGGCGCGGTCGGAATGGCGAAAATTATGAAGAAACGACTTTTGGATAATTAAGGCCGGAAACTCTTTCAGAGTAAGCGCCTTGCGCTCTTTCACCTTAGTCAAATTCTGTACTAGTTTGTCGCGATGAGCTTCAGCTTCGTTCTCGTCATGCTTCTCTTTACTCACATACGAAACGTCGGTAATGCCTAAATACTTCAAAGTCTCTTTAGGTTGCACTTCAATTACGGCACAGCCAAAAGGAATGGCATCTTGGAAAGGAAGAACAAAATAGCGCTTAGGATCAAGAGATGCCAAAGTGCGCATACCATGATGTGTAAGATGTAGCATGGCAGGATTCGCTCGCTTGAGCGGACTATTTAGCGCGGCACCACCGATAGTATCGGTAACGCGCTTAGTTTCTTTTCCGTACTCTTTTGCCAGGGCAGCAAATTCATCAAATGGAATAAAGACGAGCTCTTCCACAACTTCTTGCCACGATTGATAGCTCTTCTTGATTTTTTTCGAAGCGAGAAAATCAAGAAACGCTACTGGAAGAGAAAATGGACAGTCAACACCAAGAGCACTCAATGTCTTATGGGCATCAAGGTCTTTGCTGAGAACATGCGAACCAGTCTTTTTTACTTCAACAATTTCAAGACCCAAGTTACTCATGCGACCAACAACAAGCCAGGTCTCATTTGGGTTATCTTTAGAACTAGAAAAATCTACACCAGCAACAACTTTATCGCGCACTCTATTACCCTCTAAAATTAGCGATGGAACAAGCCATAGTAACGTACTCTTTCTCGTTAAAACTAAAACCACTAACCACGCTCATACCCAAATTTTTGTGGGCATTAATCGAACGCAGATTCGCTACCGATACGAAGACAACAACAACCTCATACAAATCGGGCACAACCCCAGATATTGCACGATAAAGCTCACGAACAAGACCTTTGCCACGGCACGAGACGTCGACACACACCGGGCCTGCCACTAAGACTGCCTGCTGCGAAAGCGGTTTCCCCTCAAAAATCGCTTGGGGGAAACTTTCAATCATCGCCCGAGGCAATGCAAAAGGCAAATTGAATGCCGGGCTAGAGGCACATAGAAAGGCTTTAACATCAGAGCCATCGTCTGTCTGTTCATAGGCAACAACGACGGCCCCGTCGGCGTCAATCTGGCAAAACTGATCAGTTGTGAACTGTCCCGAAAGAAATCCATCTTGTTTTTGATCGGTGTTTAGATTTGCCTCTAGATATAGATTCTGCAAATGCACGATCTGCTCAAAATCTAGATCGCGGGCTCGTCGGTAGCTAATAGTCATTGCCAACTAATTAACGCGCGCCCACAGGAGCCTTGTCAAAGCGCTCTGCATCAGACTGTGGGGCCATAGGACTAACACCAACAACTTCGCCATTAATAGTTGTTTCAGCGCTGCGGAAGGGACCTGAGGTTTTGACAAAATCATAAGGGAAGTTCAACTTCGGTGCTGACACTTCATCTAACATTTTCATCTGCTCGGTGCTTAAGCTCAGATCAAGAGCGCCTAAATTGTCATCTAATTGCTCTAATGTACGGGCACCAATAATAGACGAAGAAACCCCAGACTTAGCCTGCAACCATGAAAGAGCAACACGAGCAGGGCTTGAGCCTGTCTCTTTCGCCACTTTGATCAGAACATCAATGACGTCATAGGTAATCTCTTTCTTTAAATGACCAGTAACCCACTCACCACGGGCGGCATCAACCTTATCTTTGTTCTCGCGAGTATATTTACCGCTGAGAATGCCATATTTAAGTGGAGACCAAGGAGTGATGCCCAATCCCATCTCTTTAGCCATGGGAACTAACTCACCTTCTACTGTGCGCTCAAGCAACGAATATTCAATTTGCAAAGCAATTAGTGGTGCCCAACCGCGGAACTTGGCGATCATCTGAGCTTGTGCCACCTTCCAAGCTGGTGTATCGGAAAATCCCACATATCGCACTTTACCTTGGCGCACCAAGTCATCGAGAGCAGCCATTGTCTCTTCAATAGGGGTGTGATAATCCCAGCAGTGCATCCAATATAAGTCTATATAGTCAGTCTTCATGCGACGCAGTGAAGCTTCGCACGCAGCCATTATCGATTTGCGATTTGCACCACCAGCATTTGGATCACCTGGATACAAAGTACCGAAAAACTTGGTAGCAATTACAGCCTGATCGCGGCGAAAATTGTTGCGGTGAAGATAGTTGCCGATGATAACTTCTGAATGGCCCTTTGTATAAACATTGGCAGTATCAAGAAAGTTACCGCCTTTGGCAAAGAAATGGTCAAGAATCTTGTGTGACTCCTCTTCAGTGGAGCCCCATCCCCACTCCATGCCAAACGTCATAGTGCCTAAGCAAAATGGGCTAACACGCAGGCCAGAATTGCCAAGAGTGACGTAATTGTTTAATGCCATGGTTCAATACCTCGCCAGGAGCAGAGTCCTCAGAATAGAGCAGTGAAAAGATTAAACGGCTAATCATAGGCAAAGCTTTAGATCTGGCAGAGAGCCTATTCTACTTTGCCACCCAACGCTCGAATGCTTTGCTCTACTTGCCTTACTTCTTCCAGATGTTCAGGTGTATGGTCGTCGAACCAATCAATTAACGCGGCAACTGTGCCTGGCCTGACATAGTGTGTCTCCAGTAATAGGTGCCCTGTCTGATTTAGCCAGCGTATAGTCTGATCAGTTGAACGAGTGTGTTCAGACAGCTGCACAATTGCCTCGGGAATAACACAATGATCCTGACTACCTTGAACAATTAGCAGAGGAATGTGTGGACTCATCTTTTG
>Ga0172379_10010961_pt1 | contig 10884 bp, 10 predicted proteins | sample GrowelOW334metaG_FD_119756 | JGI IMG/M metagenome (GOLD analysis project Ga0172379, IMG submission 119756) | Groundwater microbial communities from an aquifer near a municipal landfill in Southern Ontario, Canada - Groundwater well OW334 metaG | ecosystem: Environmental > Aquatic > Deep... | reverse complement strand
ATGCTATAATAATTACAGTTATTTCTCTATACGTTGCCGCTTCAGGCAATGCGCCCGCCGACTGTGTCGGCTATGTTAAGTATGGTTAAAGTTGGTTAAGGGAGCGGCATTAAACTGCTCCCTTTTCTATTTGGCTAATATTAAATAAACAACTACCTAAATTTATCCCTTTTTCGCCTTGACAGATTATTTATAATATATTATAATATAATGTTAAATAAGATATTATTATAAAGCCAAAAATCTATGAAAATTGCCTTTATCGGGCAAAAGGGAATACCGGCTAAAAACGGCGGCGTCGAAAGATACGTCGAAAGTTTAGCCCTTAACCTGGCTAGTATGGGCCAGGAGGTTTTTGTTTATAATCGCCGGGGTTATCTACCGGAGCGCTTAAAAGAATTTCGGGGAATTAAATTAATCAGCTTGCCTTATCTTAAAAATAAGAATCTGGCCAACATCACTCACACTTTTTTAGCCAACTTGCATGTCCTTCGATACCACGTTGATATTATCCATTTTCAAGGCATTGGCCCATCACTTTTGGGTTGGCTGCCAAGACTCTTAAGCAAAAAAGTTAAAGTTGTCGCTACTCTGCACAGCTTTGATTACGGTAATGAAAAGTGGGGCGGTTTCGCCAAATTAATGTTACGCTTGGGCGAAAAAATTATGTGTCACCGAGCTGACGAAGTAATCGTTCTGACTGAATCGATGAAAGCTTATGTCGAGCACAAATATCATCGCCAGGCCAACTTAATTCCAAACGGCGCCAATCTTTATGATCAAATCGGGGAAGACAAAATTATGGCCTGGGGATTAAGCCAGAATAATTATATTTTGAGTGTCTCCCGACTAATTAAGCTTAAAGGTTTACAGTATTTGATTGAAGCTTTTAAGACCCTGGCTACTGATAAAAAACTGGTCATTGTCGGGGACGGAGAATATCAAGCGGAACTGGAAAAATTAGCCGGAGACAACCAGAGAATTATTTTTACCGGCAATCAAACCGGAAGAGTTTTAGATCAGCTTTATGCTAATGCCTATCTGTTTGTCCAAGCTTCGGAAATGGAAGGTCTGTCGATTTCTTTATTAGAAGCGATGGCTCACCAGACCGCTTGCTTAGTCAGCGATATCGACGCCAACCGGGAAGCGATCAATACGGCCGGATTTACTTTTAAAGTTAAGGACGTTAGTGATTTACAGAATAAACTAGTAAATTTATTAGACGATCATAGCGGGGTTGAAGAAAAAGCGGCTCTCGCCTATGAGAGAGTTAAAGAAAATTTTAGTTGGCCGGAAATAACCAAAAAGGTTTTAGCCGTCTATCAAAAATAATTTTTAGATAATCAGATTATTAATATATACACCGTGTGACTGCCTTAGCCAGTCCTTTTATAACAGAATATTAACCAATAATTCTATAACATGAAAAACAGAAATTTTCTTCCGTTGTTCGCTGTAATGGTCATAATAGTTATGACCAGTTGCGAAAAAGTTGCTCCCGTAGTCGAAGAAGACTCGACGAAGATCTCAATCGCCTTAAAAACCGGCGAAGTGGTAAATGATACGATTTATGTTGAACCGAACGGGGTTGTATACCTTGAAGCCGTTTCCAACGGTCCGAACATTGTCAGCTGGAGCTGGGTTTTTGCCGATGATGGCACAGCTAATGGAGCGAGCGTCACCCACCAATACAGCATTCAGCCGCCAGCCGTAACTTCCGTACAACTTGTTGGGACTGATGCCGCCGGAAATGTCTATAAAAAGACTAAACCGGTCAAAGCTGTCTGGACTCTCGATTTACAGGGAGGTGTAATAATTGTCTCCAATAATTTTGTCAGCGATAACCTATTTTCAATAGTAATGGGATTCCATAAAGCCGGAATGAAATATGGCGGGGACAAATACTTTTATACCGGTAATGTAACCACTCCGGTCTGGGAAACAAAAATAATCGCTGATAATGATACTAACTGGCTGATTTCCGGTGGTGTATTAATCGCCCCCGAAAGTGGCGATATCGGCAAATACGTTGTGGTCAGACTAAACCTTGCGCCCGGCAAATATGAAATGGGGGTAGGAATGCTAGTTAACAATCAACCAATTTGGGGAAATTTTTGGGGAGCCTTCGTTATTAATAATACTCTGATAAAATTCGAGTTAAAAAATAACGGGACTATCATACCCGGTGGCACTGGCGGAACACCTGAAAGCCTCCCCGGAAAAACTGGCGATAAGTTTGTCCGGGCAGAAATAAGCGGTACAAATTTACTGATCTACACCAACCATGGAATTAATATCTCCGGATTAAATCCGTTTTTAAAAACTCAAACTCCGGTCGGAACTTGGAGAGCGCCAATATTAGAAATGGCGGTCAGCGGATACAATACCTGGGGAGTGGCCAGTGTCCCGCTTGATCAATTTTCTCCTTTTTCAAATATGATAATATTCCGCTATGGACCGAATTTATCTCAACCAACTGTCTACAATGAGGAGCAAAAAAACTCCATGTTCTGGGATCCATATTTCAGGGTTCTAAAGATAGTTTGCGTTCAGGTAAAATCGGCCAACTTGCTCGGTGAAACCCAGACTGGCTGGATCATTACCAGCGGCGTAAACAACACTCCTGCACAATAGAATTAAACTTTAAAGTATGGTGAACCCATACAAAAAACCGCTCAGTCCTAAGTGATGAGTGGTTTTTTTCATATCCTGAATGTTTTACTAATCTAAATATTATTTTAGCCTTTTAAATTTAAACGACCCGTGACTTACAGCCATCTCTTATGTTTAAAGAAAACCATCATCCCCAACGAACAAAGCAACATTATTCCTAAGATAGCCCAGAAACCCAAAGGATGGTCGACAAAAGGCATATACTTGGCATTCATACCGAAAATGGCGGCTAATAAGGTCAACGGAAAAACTATTACGGAAAAAATCGTTAAGGTTTTCATAATATCGGTCATTCGATCGTTAAGCAGAGATTCATTAGTATTATTTAGGACTTCAATCAATTCTTTCTGATTATCAAGCGACTCCCAAATACGCTTGGAGTGCTCGACTAAAGAATGATAGTATTTTTTAATGGCGGGCCTCTCCACTAAGGTGCTTTCCATCTCCATTAAAGTTTGCAGAATATTCTTATGATTCTGCATTGTTTTTCGAATATTGACGATATTGCGGCGCAGAGTCAAAATTCTTTCGACGGCCTCCTTCTGATTATTATCAAAAATCAAATCCTCCACTTCGTTAATCGACAGGCTGTTTTCATCTAGAAGATTATAGCAACTGTCGAGTAGATGACCGAGAATTTCATACAGTAAAATGGCCGATGATTCCATGGAATAGGTGAGCAGGGAATTGGGACTTTTTTTACCCAGATTAAAGAAGTTGACTAAAGATTTAAGACTGCCATTATTAACCGTAATCAAAAATTCATGGCCGACAAAAAAATCCACTTCGCTGGCGACGATTTTTTCTTCGACAAAGCTCGGAAAATGCAGAACTAAAAACAGATAATTAGGGCCCTTGAAAATCTGTGGTCGTTGGAAGGAAACCGAGGCGGCCGCCGATTTTAGATGAACCAAATCGAAGTTATAGTTCTTCCGCAAATAGTCAATTTCCGCCTTGCCAGCATTAATTATATTGACCCACTTTAACTTGGGAGCAGTGCGAGGATTATCGATTATTAATTCTTCGATTCGGTCGCTGATTTTTTTATAGTTAGCCATAAAAATGAAGAAGAAAAAATTTAACAAAACTTTGACGAAAGTTGATTTTTATAATAAGATTAAGTCATAAATATTATAGCATATGACGAATATTTTGGGAATAAATCTGAGCGAAATTACGGCGCTCGGCGCCCAAGAAAAAATAAAAAAACTACTGGCGGAACCGGGACAGGCCCATGTCGTGACTCCCAATCCAGAAATTATTCTCGAGGCCCTGCACGATGAAGAATTTTTTTATATTTTAAACAAAGCTCAGTTATCGCTAGCCGACGGTGTCGGCTTAAAGCTGGCGGGCTGGCTGATGCGCCATAATATTGCGCGCGTCACTGGCTCTGATCTGAGCGTTAAACTACTGGCCTATGCCGCTGAGGCGGGAATTAAAACAGCTATTCTCAATTGGCAGGACGGTTTATCAAGTGCCGAAGAAATAAAAATGGCCCTCGATAAACGGTTTCCTGGCCTAAAAATATTAATAGTGAACGTTAGCCGTGAGCCTGGGCTTGAAACTGGCCTTATCAAAAAGATTAACGACTTTGCTCCCCAACTTTTATTTAGCGCCCTCGGTTTTCCTTACCAAGAAAAAGTTATCTATCACAATCTGAAACAATTACCTAGCGTTCGCGTCGCTTTGGGCGTCGGCGGCACGTTTGACTTCTTAACCGGCCGAGCCAAGCGCGCCCCGCGTTTCGTTCGCCAACTTGGACTAGAATGGCTCTGGCGGCTCCTCAAACAACCGCGTCGCTATCGTCGTATTTTTAGAGCAACTTTTGTTTTCTTAGGCCGAGTCTTTAAAGCTAAATTTATCAGCCGCTTTAGATACCGACCCAACGTCGCCTGTTTCTTATATAAGAAAACACCCGTCGGACCGCAAGTCTTGCTAGTCCAGCGGGAAGACGAAGATAACCACTGGCAGCTGCCTCATGGCGGCACGGACGGGGAAGGGCTGGAGACGGCCGGTCGACGGGAACTCCGGGAAGAAACCGGTGCGACTAATTTAAGAACCGTCGCTACTTTTAAAAATGTTTATCGCTATAAATTCAGTGGTTTGCTCTCCAAAAAAGCCTATCGCCAATCTAGAGAGCTGTCACCCGGCAGTCATGATGTTAAAAGATTTAAATTTGACTACAAGGGCCAATCACAAGGATTATACATTGCCGAATTTCTCGGTTTAGACAGTGAAATAAAAATAAACTTCTGGGATCACACTGCTTGGAAATGGGTACCGGCGGGTAAGCTCGTGGAATCAGTCCATCCCGTTCGCCAAGTGGCCGTCCAGAAATTCCTAGACAAATTCTTATCATTAAATATATAATTTTAAAATCTCATTGCTCATCTACTTAAACCCAAAAAATATGTTTTTTTTAAGTAATAAAATTCGTCTCCGCTTCGCCCCATCTCCCACCGGCTTCCTGCATATTGGCAGTTTGCGCGCCGCTCTCTTTGGTTATCTCTTAGCCAAAAGCTGGAAGGGAAAATTCATTTTACGCGTTGAAGATACTGACCAAAAAAGGGAAGTGGCCGGCGCAACCGACAGTTTGATTAAATTACTTAAAACCATGGGCATCGAGTTTGACGAGGGTCCCCACCGTGGTGGCAAATATGGTCCCTACATCCAAACCGAACGTTTAGAGATTTATAAAAAATATGCCGATCAGTTGCTGAGTGCCGGGAAGGCCTATCGCTGTTTCTGCTCCGCCGAGCGTTTAGAGACCATGCGCACCCAGCAAGAGGCTAACAAACAGGCGCCTCGTTACGATGGTCTCTGCCGTAAGTTAAGCGTCACCGAAGCAGAGGAACGGGCCAAGGCGGGTGAAAAATTTGTCATTCGACAAAAGATGCCGCTCGAGGGAGAAGTACTGATCTATGACGAATTGCGGGGTAACATTAAATTCCAGGCGGCCGATCTCGACGACCAAGTCTTAATGAAGTCGGACGGTGTCCCAACCTATCAACTGGCTAATGTCATCGACGATCACCTCATGAAAATTTCTCATGTCACGCGCGGCGACGAATGGCTGCCATCTTACCCCAAAAATATTTTGCTCTACCAAGCTTTCGGCTGGACGCCACTAAAATTTAGCCACCTGCGATTAATGTTAAATAAAGAGGGCGGCGGAAAACTAGGGACGCGCAAGGGTGATGTGTTTGTCGAGGATTACTTAGCTAAAGGCTACTTACCGGAGGGTTTGATTAATTTCAGTGTCTTGCTCGGCTGGCACCCCAAAAGCGACCAAGAAATTTGGTCCTTAAAAGATTTAAAAAAGGAATTTACGCTGACCGGTTTAGGCGCCAGTCCAGCGATTTTCGATACTGAAAAACTCGATTATTTCAATGGCTATTATCTGCGGCACCAATCGCTACAAGAATTGACCAAATTATGTCTCCCTTACTTACAGACGGCCGGACGTGATATCACCGACATTAAAGAAATTGAAAAATTCGTCGCCCTGACTCAAGACCGAATAAAAAAATTAAGCGACGTGGTCGAACTGACCGACTTTTTATTCAAGTTGCCGGCCTATGACACCGAACTCCTCCGCTGGAAAACTCTGACCCTCGAGGAAGCTAAAAAAAACCTAGCGGAAATTAAACAGCGCTTATTAGCTATCCCTGAAAATCACTGGACTAAAGAAAATCTCGAAAAAACTATTCTCACCTGGCTCAAATCGGCTGGTCTAAAAAACGGCGACTACCTCTGGCCGCTACGCGTGGCTTTAACTGGTTTAAAGAATAGTCCGGGCCCCTTTGAAGTCGCCTGGGCACTCGGTCGAAAAAACGCTATAATGAGGATAGATCAAGCCCTTAATTAATTTCGTTAATTAACTTGGTCAGAGACCTAGCTTTTATTAGACCGCTCATTAGACCTAAATGTCATCACTCAAAACTATCAAATTAACCCTGTTCACCGGCTTATTGCTGTTTTTGTTGTTAGCCATTCGACCAAGTACGGCAATCACCAGTAGTATTGATCAGGAAATTAATGAACTCAATCTGCGAATCAGCAACCAAAAAAAACAATTGGAAGATATTCGTCGCCAACAGCAAGAGTATCAAACTAAAATTCAATCAGTTCAGCGGGACAAGGTCAATCTGACCAATCAATTAGCTATTCTGGAAAACCGCTTGGCTAAAGCTCGGTTGGATATCGAAGGGGCTAATCTAGAAATTGATAAGACTAATCTGGAAATTAAAAAAATTGAAGTTGACAGCGCTAGCCTCGATACTAAGATTGAAGAACAAAAACAACACATTGCTTCGCTTCTGCGTTTGGTCTACAAGCAAGACCAAGTTTCGACTTTAGAGATGCTCCTCTTAAACGATTCATTGGCTGAATTTCTCAATCAAGCTAAGTATTTAGAAGACACCAACCGGGAACTGGGCGCGAGCGTCGAAGAATTAAAAATTGATAAGGAGCTATTAGATCAAAACAAACTAACCCTGACCAATAAAAACGAAGAACTAACGGCGCTAAAAGCCAAGCTGGAAGAAAATAAAGACAGTCTGGCTTATGAGCAAACTAACAAGAACTTTATTCTTGAAGAAACCAAATCTTCCGAAAAAGAATATCAGAGCTTATTACAACGCGCGCGCCGCGAACAGCAACAAGCGGAAACTGATATTGCTAATGCCGAACAGCTCATCAGGAAAAAAATGTCCGAGAAAGAACAGACCAAACTCGATAACGGCAATAACACCATCGCCTGGCCAGTCACAAGAAATGTCATCGTCGCTACTTTCCATGATCCCGATTACCCCTATCGTAATATTATTGGTGAACATTCAGCCGTTGATATTCGTGCCAAGCAGGGAACAACCATAAAAGCGGCGGCGGACGGATTTGTGGCTAAAGTCAAATTTGATGGAAGTCGAAACTACGCCTATATCATGATTATCCACGGCGACGGTTTAGCCACCGTCTATGGTCATGTCTCCGCGACCTATGTCGCCACTGACCAATACGTGGTTCAAGGCCAAGCGATTGGCCGCAGTGGTGGCACTCCCGGCGGCGTTGGTTCAGGCGGTTTTTCCACCGGCCCCCATCTGCACTTCGAAGTGCGTTTAAACGGTCTACCAGTTGATCCGGAGAATTATTTACCCTAAGACATATAGTTTAATTTTCTAAATATTAGTAAAATATTAGATAATTATCTTATTTATAGCCTACAATTAGCCTATAGCTTCAAAAAGTAGTCCTTGGGCTGGACTACTTTTTTAATTTAACAATTTGACAAAATACGTAATATTTGCTAAAAATATCTATTCACTAGAATACCTTAACAAAAGAAAAAATACACTTAAATGGAGGAAAAAATCATGAAATTCAAGAAAACAGAAGAACTTAGCCACACCGAGAAACAGCTTCTTGCCAAAGCCAAAGAAGTGGCTGAGGAGAAGTTTGAGAAGATGATTAACCGGATTACTCTGGTTATCGCGGTTCTAGGGCTCATCACTTTTATCTTAGTCCTAATACTGCTACCAGCCGGCGTTATTCAAATCATTATCGCCGCCAGCCTACTCGTTCTGGGTATATTCTTTTATGTGCCAATATTCAAGAACGATACCACTACTAAGAGCTGGGTCAGCCGCGGCGTCAGCCAGTATTACCACCGACGGGACGAAATTATCTTGGAGACCATTAAGCGGAAAATAAATCGCTACCAGTCAAAACTAACGGAATGGAGAGACTATCAACCGCAAATGTTGAAAGATGAAATATTCATCCTTAAGGCGATAATTAGTCGATACGGGGAAACATTACGATTAGATCCGACTCCGCCTAACGGCCAGAGTGACATCTTAAGAATGGTGACGGAAGAAAAATTAGAGATCTATTGCCAAAACATTCGAGATCAAATCAGTAGAGTAGATAAAATATTTAATGTCAAAGACAGTCTATTTACTGAGGAGGGAATCACTTTATGGGGAGTGACTCATAATATTATTATGGGGACCGGGATGATCAGATGTTGGGGCCTTCAAAGAGATCTATTAACCGAAACCATCAACGAGTGGGGCGACGACGCTCCTAAAAAATTTGCACAAATTATTTCCACCAGGATAAACATTCTGGAGGAATTAAAAAATAAATATCAAGAAAAAAACAATGAAAAAATACTGTGGCAATGAAAAAAACAACATTCAATAGTTAATCGGATGATAAATCCGAAAAGACCCCGAGACCAGCCAAGGTTCGGGGTTTATTTTTGTTTAATATTAAATAAATTATATTGTTTTCCACAGGCAATAGCAGGGAAGTATGCCAAAACCATCAACCGCCCCCTAAAACTTACGTCCCTCATGAACCTTACGATGAACATCTCTCAGTTGTTTATTAGTCACATGGGTATAAATCTGGGTGGTGGCAATATTGCTATGGCCTAAAAATTCCTGAACCGTTCTTAAATCAACCCCGGAGTTTAGTAAATCAGTCGCAAAAGAATGGCGCAAGGTATGTGGAGTCGCCATCACCGGCAGGCCAGTAATTTTAACATATTTTTTAACAATATCCTCGATACTTTTAACAGTTAGGCGGCGAGATTTATCACTCTTAGACCCGCCGCGGCAATAATTAATAAATAGGGCGTCATCCATGTCTTTTCGCTCATTCAGATATAGCCGGAGCGCTTGAACAGCCCGCTCAGAAAAATAGACGGTTCGAATCTTACTACCTTTACCGATAACAGCAACTTCAACGTCAGCTGTACCGTCTTTTATCCGCAATTGATCGCGGTTCAGGGCGGCTAGCTCGGCGACCCGCAAACCAGTCGAAAAAAGGGTTTCTAATAAGGCATGATCACGCAGGCCAATAATTGTTTTCTGATCGGGTGAACTCAACAAACGCGAAAGCTGTTCTAATTTTAAAAATTTAATTTCTTTATCCGCCTTGTCCTTAGCCAACTTAACTTTTGACGGTGGCAGGGAAGGAATATCTTTTTCCACGAAGAATTCCAACATTGACCTGAGGGCAATGAGGTAGTAGTTCTGGGTCGTTTTTTTGAGGCTTTTTTTGGTCTTAGGGTCTTGATGCCGTGATAAATGGACTTTATACTGCCAAATGACTTCCGGGGTCAGGGAAGCGGGTTTTAGGCCTTCCTGGCCGGTCGTTAGCAGCCAAGCGAAGAACTTCCTTAAGAAGCGAGTATAGTTTTCCTGGGTCTTGGAAGATAAACCTTTTTCAATCTCACAGTAGTCGAGGAAGTCAATTAAATATTTAATTATTGTTTTATTTTTATCCATAATTAAATTATATCATATTTTTAAAAACAGGCGGGGGAAGTACTTAGAATACCCCAGATTTACTGGGATTAGGGCTTATCAATACTTCGCATAATGTATATTAATACACCTATTAAGGTAGAAAATAAAGGGAGCGATGGGCGCCCCTTTAAAGCCGAGGTTCAACCTAACTAATGATCAGGCCCATGATATGCACCTGTGGCTGAAAAAATAAAATTATTTTTACAATCAGTAAAAATATTCCCGCCGACGTGATGGAATAAATTATAATTGCTAAAATAAATAAAAATTTGAAAAACCCTTCCATATGTTTTAATTAAATATTTTTGTTTGACCTAGTTAAGGCTAGTTAAAGTCCGGATTAATAAAAATCCTTTCCCCGTAGCGCAAATCAATATAATTGGTCTTACTGAAATTATCCTTTATTTTTTCCCTTTTGACAAGCAGGAGACGGTCGATCTGCTCTTGAACCCCGACACTGGAGCTAAAATAGACAGCTGGACCGTTCACTAGTTTAGCGGTCGCCATATTAAACTCCTGATCGACAATAATTTTTTCTAACGGCAAATCAGGATTGCCCCAAAGTTGATTACCCAAACTAAGAATAAAATTTACATAATTTTCTTTAAGGCTGAGTCGATCCGCCGCGTCAATCAAACTAGTAGCGGTCTTGTTCTCAACGGTAAAATACTTAGTTTTATCCTCTTCAGTCACCGCCGGATCTCTAATAATATAGGCATCGGCCGAAGCATGAAAGTAATTCCCTCCTTCTTGATAAATAAAGGCGTAGGGTCGTTCTTGAACGGTTATAACCAGGGTTTTTGGCAATTTCTTCTTAAGGGTGACCTTGATTAAATTATATTCCTGCAAAATTTGCTCCTGAGCGGTCTCTTCGTCAAATAGAAAAATATTGCTT
>Ga0172379_10010960_pt1 | contig 10885 bp, 10 predicted proteins | sample GrowelOW334metaG_FD_119756 | JGI IMG/M metagenome (GOLD analysis project Ga0172379, IMG submission 119756) | Groundwater microbial communities from an aquifer near a municipal landfill in Southern Ontario, Canada - Groundwater well OW334 metaG | ecosystem: Environmental > Aquatic > Deep... | reverse complement strand
CTGCCACTCACCAACTCTTGCAATCATTTCCACTCTGTTCTGTCTTGACATGATACCTATCTTTTAGACAAAGGTAGGCTCGCAGGGCCTAGGGAAAGAGTCGGAGTTAATGGGGTGCATACGATAATCTGACCATCGACAATGTTCGCGCTGATGCCCGATCGCGATGCATTTGACATCGACTGCTGCAAAAATGTGCGCGTTTCCAACTGCAACATCAACTCCCCACCGACGACGGACTCTGTCTTAAATCCTCATTCGGGCTGGGATACGCGAAGGCTACCGAGAATGTCACCATTACCAATTGCCACGTCTATGGTTACGACCATGGCACCCTGATGGACGGTACATTCAAAACCGATTTTAAAGGCGAAGCCCCGAATGCGAACCACAGCATCACAGGCCGTTTGAAACTGGGAACCGAGTCGAACGGGGGATTCAGGAACATTGCAATATCCAACTGTGTGTTCGAACACTCCCGTGGTATTTGCATCGAAACTGCCGATAGCGGTCTGATTGAGGATGTGGGTGGCCGTCCCAAATTTTCCGAAGTGGGAGCAGGTATGATGATGGGCATTCCCGGTCATTACATCGAAGATCTGACCCTGAGCAATATCCGCATCTATTTCCGGGCAGGAGCATCAAAAGAGGCCATCGACAAGGAGGTCCCTCAAAATGTCGATATGTATCCTGACCCCTACCGCTGGCACTCTTTGCCCGCATACGGAATGTACTTCAGGTACGTGAAAGGACTAAGGGTGAGCAATGTAGTGCTGCGCTTCATGAATCGCGATGAGCGTCCTGCTTTTGTTCTGGATGATGTGCAAGATGCAACTTTTTCTAACATAGATGCCCAAAAAGGCGATGGCGCACCTCAGTTTATCCTTAAAAATGTGACCAACTTCTCAGCCCATCAGGTGAGCGAAGTTGCAGATTCGAAAGTGGAAAAGGCAGAGAAGAAAGAACTTTAGCTATCCCAAATTTTGAATCAATATACCCTGTAAATGAATAAAAATTTCACACAAAGAACGCAAAGAAAAAGCAAAGAGCGCAAAGGTCTATCATGACATCTTTGCGTCTTTCTTTGCGTCTTTTGCGTGAAAAATGGGGTTCCGTAAGAGGAGGGTCTCAGAATATTACCGATCAATCTCATTTTTGATACCACTCGTAACAACCCCAATCTTACCATTGGAGATTATTCTGGAATCTATCTTTACGATAGGCAAAACACCTTTGGTGGTACTTGTTATAAACACCTCATCAGCAGATAGTAAGTCTTCAATTTTAAAATCTTTTACCCGAATTTGATATCCGGTTAATTGTAAGATCCTTTTTCTGGTAACACCTGCCAGCATTTTAGATTTGGGCGTATAAACACAATTGTCTTTCACATAAAAAACATTGCTTCGTGAACATTCGCGCACCCAGTTTCGGTCAGTATACAAAACTTCGGCCGCACCACTTTCTGCGAGTTTTTGTGATAACCTGACAGACCGGATGTAGTTGATCGTTTTGGCCTCAGGTACTTCCCGCTGGTACTTGGCTGTGAGCAGACTTGCGCCATTTTTCCAGGCCTCCGGCCATTTAACTTCAAATGGTTTGTTGATCAGGATCAGGGTCGATTTATCAGGGGACAATGTAAAATCATCCGTTGAAGAACCACCGGTAAGAATTATTTTTACGGATGAATTTTGAATATTATTCTTCCTGATGAGCTCATTTACAATAATCGACAATTCCTCTTTGGTATAAGATAGACCAAGACCCAGCAAAGCCGCCGAGTGAATAAACCGATCCAAATGAAAAGACAAAAAGCGGGGAACCCTATCCCTTACCAGGAAGAAATCAAAAACAGCATATCCCCTTTGGATAATCAAATCCGAAACATGCACTGAAGATTGGCTAAAAGGAATAAATTCCCCATTGATAAATGTAAAATTGCTATCCATGGTTTATTACATAATTGTCCACCACCCATGCGGCAAACGGGAAACTGCAGGTAAATGCAGGAGATACAGCATTCAGAACATGAACGGAATCATTGTCTCCTTCCACCACGAAATCCATAATCAACTCCCGGGTTTGTTTGTTGAGCAGTTGGGCCCTGATGCCTGGTTTTCCCCATTCTGTGAAGCCTTTCACATCAATTTTATGAACCAGTTCCTGTGCAAGACCTGCAAAATAGCTCTTTTTGTATTTTTTTATCTCCTCCAGGGCGATGTTCCTGAAATTAAATGAGTTTCTCAAGAACAAGGATGCTTCCCAGGATAAAATAGAAGCCATTTCGCCTGGACTGAACCGTTCGAATCCATGGTAATTTTCCCGCCAGAAGGCAGGTGTGGACGTTGGTCCGATTTTTACTGTTCCGTCAACTGTAACTGTAAAGTGCACTCCCAACCACGGATTTTTTAAATTTGGGACGGGATAAACATTTGTCCTAACAGGAATTTCGTTGCCATGGTATTTCAGATAGATCCCCTTGAACGGTATAATGGTATATTTTTCCGAAAAGCCAAAGTCACCGGCTACTCGATCCGCATACAATCCTGCTGCATTGATGATCCTGGTTGCTGTGAAAATATTGCCTAATGTAGTTTTGATACGGTTTCCCTCCAGCCTCGATTGATATCCTTCACCAAAAAAGAACTCTATTCCTTTGACTTCCAGTTCATTTTTAATCGCATGAGTAACTTCGGAAGGATCTACAGTGGCAGTATTGGGTGAATACAAGGCATGTTTAAACGTTTTCACGTTGGGGTCAATGTCAAACAACTCCTTTTCATCAATCAATTTAACCTCAACGCCATTGACTTTTCCCCTTTTTTCAAGTTCAAAAAGTGCTGGCAGTTCGCTTTCGTCCTTCGCTACGACTACTTTCTTACACTCATTGATCTTCAGGCTGTTGGCATAGCAATATTCCCTTAACTGCCGGTTACCGTCCCTGGTGAATTTTGCCTTCAAGGTATCGGCCGAATAATAAAATCCGGCATGCAGTACACCGCTGTTCCGTCCGCTGCCATGGTAGGCAACATCAACTTCCTTCTCCAGTACGGCAATCCCGGAACCCGGGAATCTGCTCCTCAGTTCCCTGGCAATGGCTAAACCTACTATTCCTCCCCCTACAATCAGATAATCAAAATGCATAAATATGTTTTAAATTCATAATCTTCCAAAAATTGATTTGATGGTCCGGTGAAACTTGTGGATCGAAGTCACCGGAGGGGCATACATCAGGAAACACTTTTTGCTCACAACAGGTAAACCAAGCCTGTCGGCTGTTTGTTGTACTTCTTTTGACCAGGAGCCCTGTTGCAACCAGATATTTTTCAAACCGGTTTGCGCGGCCTCTTCCAATACCGGAGGAACCTTTGCTGACGGGATAGAAACCAACAGGGCATCGGCCTTCCCTTCCAGGCTTTTCAGGTTTGGATAGCAAATGATTCCATCTATTTCGGTGGCATTTGGATGAACCGGGAAAATTTCATATCCTCTTGAAATCAACTCCTTACCTGCCATATTTCCAAATTTTTTCCCTGAACGGGAGAACCCAACCACTGCAATTCTTTTAGAACTGATAAAGCTTTCAATCTGAAGATTGATACGATGGAGTTTATTGTTTGTATAAAAATTCAAATCTTCCTCGCAATATTTCTTAGACTTTCCAATGTTCTCAGCGGATTAGAGACAATAACGCTGTTGGCCAGCCATGCCGGAATCTCACCGGCAGGATCGGCATGAAACTGATAGACTACCTGAATCGTGTTGGATTCAACTTCATCCAGTTCCCAGAAACCGGAACCTTTGTATACACGGATAAACCCTTTGTGCTCCTGTTTGTAGTCACCACGGGGTGTCAACAAAATCCTGGCATGCTTGCCATTTCCGGAAAAAGTTGTAGTGGCCTCATAGATAGCATCCCTATCGGCAACGGGCCATGGAGTTGGAATGGTAATGTAATGGATATCGTTGTATTTACCTTTCTGTTCCAGAATTTCAGCACCGCTACAATTCGGAAAATTTTTTGGGTAATTCTTTACGTCGGTAATCACATCCAAAACCCTTGTCAAAGTGGTACTGTTGATGGTCACTGTGGCCCTGAACTCTTCAAATGGAGATCCAGATACATTCCGGGTAAATATTTTAACTCCTGACTCCTCTCTCCTCAACTTCCAATCAGTAGTTGTACCCAAGTTGATGGTAAGGAGTAAAAAAGCGGAGAGCAATGATCTGATAAACAACATACGATTCGACTATTTTTATAATCCGACAGACAAAAGTCATAAAAAGAATCCTGCGGCCAAACCAGATAAATCCGGATATTATTGCAGGTTACAAAATTAATGAACTATTTCAATAGCTTTTCTTTCTGATGAATAATTTATGTAAAATTATTGCAACAGTAACATTTCAGAATACCACCATTGATTATTTCCTGATGCGAAATTGTTCTCTTATCGTATTTTTTGCCATTCAATTCAACCGACTGCACATACAAGTTAGCATCCGACAGATCAATTGCCTCAACAGAAAGTAACCCGGAAAGTGTGAATTATGCAAATCTTATTCAGAATTTTATAAAATTAGTTGTAAGGCAGTTGTGTATCTTGTGGAAAATAGAACTTCTATTTTCCCCTTTCCAAAAAGCAGCCGGGATGCCAAATCAAAAAACATCAGAATCAGTATTACTGCATCACGAGAACAATGCAGCCATTGAACTTGCCTTGAAGGCAGCCAACATGGCATGGTGGAAAATGGACATGATTTTTGGAGGTATTATTTTTGGGAAACGCAAAGCTGAGATGTTGGGCTACCCATGTAAAGCGTTTAAAAAAAACAGCGATTTTATCTCGCTGATCCATCCTGAGGATGCCGGGAGGGTTACGGACGCGATGAAGAGCCATATGGAAGGGTACACAGATAAATATGAAGCCGAATACCGGATTTTAACCAAATCTGAGGGTTATAAATGGGTTTACGATCATGGGTCTGTCACAAAAAGGGATGGCAACGGAAAACCCCTCATCGTTGCTGGCCTTGTCACTGATATTAGCGATCGAAAACTGGCTGAAGAATTGATAAAAACTTCTGAAACAAGGTATCGCAGGCTTTTTGAAACGGCCAAGGATGGAATTATCATTCTCGATGCAGCAACAGGAATGATCATTGATGTTAATCCATTTTTGATCAATTTGCTGGGTTATGAAAAGGATCAATTTCTGGAAAAGAAAATCTGGGAAATTGGATTTTTTAAGGATATTCTTGCCAATTATGATAAATTTAAGGAGTTGCAAATAAAAGAATATGTGCGTTATGAAAATCTGCCACTTGAAACCGCCCATGGGAGAAAGATCAATGTGGAATTTGTCAGTAACCTGTATGAAGAGAATCATGCAAGTGTAATTCAATGCAATATCAGAGATATAACCCAACGAAAAAAAGCAGAACTAGACCATCACCAAAGCGAGGAGAGATTCAACCTGATCATGGAGCATTCCGCTGAAGCCATATTCATTTTAGACCATAATGGCAGGTATCTTTTTTTGAATAAGGCGGTAACCGAAATGGTCGGATATACTGAAGAAGAAATTAAGCAAAAATCGATCGCAGACCTGGTCCCAAAAAACAGACGTAATCAGTTTCATGATCTTTTTGAAGAGGTACTTACCAAAGGCAAAATATTTGCAGAGATAGAACTGATAAACAAAAACGGAGATCATATTTCATCTGATTTCAATGCTGTTTTGTTACCCAACGGATTGGTGTATTGCAATTGTAAGGATATATCAACCAGCAAGGAGAACGAACATTTACTCAAACAAAAAAGCAGGCAATTAAAAGAACAGAATAAAGAATACCAGCTTTTGAACAAAGAGCTTGTGCAGACCAACCAGCAATTAATCATTGCCAAGGAAAAAGCCGTGGAGAACGATAGCCTTAAAACAGCTTTCTTGCAAAATATGAGCCATGAAATACGAACACCGATGAATGGCATACTCGGATTTTCAGCATTGCTGAAGAGTCCTCATTTATCCGGAAAAGAACAGCAAGAATTCATTCTGATTATCGAGCAGAGCGGCCAGCGAATGCTCAATATAATCAATGATATCGTAAATATTTCGAAAATAGAAACCGGGCAGATTGAACTTTACATGCAGGAGACGGATGTGAATGAATTATTGAGGCAACTTCATGCTATTTTCAAACCCGAATCAGAATCCAAAGGTTTACAATTAAATTGCCTACCTGGCCTTCCCGATCATTTTTGCCTGATTGAAACAGACAAGACAAAATTAACGCAGGTACTGTCCAACCTTATTAAAAACGCGATAAAATTTACTTCAGCCGGATCCATCGATTTTGGATATCAACTGAAGAATAATGTTTTGGAGTTTTATGTTTCTGATACAGGTATAGGTATTGCACCTGAAATGAGTGAAATCATTTTTGAGCGTTTCAGACAAGTTGATATGTCACTTGCCCGAAAGTTTGAAGGAGCCGGGTTGGGATTAGCCATCTCCAAAGCATTTATATTGAAGCTCGGTGGTAAAATGTGGGTGAAATCGGAACTTGGCAAAGGAGCGAAGTTCCTTTTCATTATTCCTTACAGTTTATCAGCCTCAAGACATACAGAGATTCAGATTAAGAAAAAACCGGGTGGGAGATTACAAAATGTCAATATCTTAATCGCTGAAGATGATGTTAACAGCATGTTGGTGCTAAGGAAGATGCTGGAAATTGAAAAAGCCAATTTGTTTTTTGCAAGAAATGGTCAAGAGGCTGTAGATATTGTAATGATCACACCCGAATTACAATTGGTGCTTATGGATTTAAAAATGCCAGTCATGGATGGCTTTGAGGCTATAAAGATTATCAAACAAATAAAACCGGAAATCCCCATCATTGCTCAGAGTGCATATGTCTTCTCCAATGATCAGGATATGGCAAGAAAATCAGGCTGCAATGATTATATTGCGAAACCCATAAAGATGGAATTGTTGATTGAGATGATCAACAAGTATATTGGAAATTCGTAATCGTCGACCACTTAACCGCTGGTACGAATTTGGAATTCCATCTCCCGGTTAAAACAAAAAATACCTATACATTATCTTTGAATTCTCACTTCACCTCATGCTTTCCATCCGGCAGAAACTTTACCGTCGGGGGCACCCGGGTCTGGTTAAAAAGATTGTAATATTTTTTGAGATCGCCCCACAAACTAATATCATCCTTGTACTTACTGTACCTGGATAAAAACCTGGTATAGGTAGCATCAGTCAGCTTTGCCGGGAAGATGGTCAGACCTATCTCTTCCTGTCCTGCGTTGTAGGCTTCCACACAATAGACATAGAGTTCCCTGATCCTGTCATCTGTCATGGCCAGGCATCCCGAAGAGATACATGAACCGTGAATGAAAATATTATTTCCCAAATGTTTGCGAAAACCCCTGATACTGTCGGAGGCGTTCGGATAGTTGATCTTCATCGACAAATAGTACTTGCTGAAGGGATTCAGATCGGAAATGTGGTAAAACCCCTCCGGAACCTGTAAATCACGGGATCGCCTCTTCGCTCCGACATCACCCGAAAGATCACATATGGTAAACTCCTTGACCATCGTAAAAACAGAGTCGCAACTGCTTTTGGCCCATAACTCTACTTTTTTTTCTGTTTTGAAAGCGCGAAGATAAATCCTCAGGTTATCTCGTGAAATAGAGAACCTTGCAAGGGTACTATTCACAATTTTCTCTTTTGCAGCATAGGCTTCCCGCACCCTTGTATACTTCATCTGCTTCTCCCGGTAGGTATCCGAAATCATTCCTGAACACAGGAAAAAGAACGGGAAGAGTACAATCAACAATCTCATAAATCAATCTAAAAATGAACGGACAAAAATAGTATTTTACCTATAACCGCAACTGGATCGGATTAAAAAGCTATTTAGATGATTGAATCAACTTCGAATATTCCGTGAAATCAATCTTCAATTATACGAATCCGGGCCAGTGGGAGAAAACTTTAGTACTTTTGAAAGAGATTTTAAACGATGTCATAAATTCCTATGTATCAGAAAGACTATATTTTACGGATGGTCGAAATGATTGGCGACCTGATTGCCGCTTTCCTGGGTATGCTCAAAAAGGGAGATCTTGAACAGGAGGACAAGACATGGTCGGCCAGGCGTGAAGAACGTAAAGTTATTCTCATGGAAAAGATTTCAGAATTAAGGCTCAATTTCCAATAATCCTGCAATAGTTATTAAATTCGCTACTCAATTTTAGTTGTACAATATTAAATAGCATAAACAAACATCACATGAAATACCCATCCCGACATGTCGGGACCAACCGAAAATGATCCCGAAGTTTCGGGATGGGTATTCCATCTGGCCATTAAAAAACAAATTATAAACAGATGAAAAAATCTTCAAATTTCGGAAAACATTGTGTGGGACTCATTTCCATTCTTGTTTTCTTGTTTTGTGCAACATTCATTTCCAAAGGCCAATATTCAACACTGAAAAAAGTATCGGTTTTGGAAGGACGATGGGATATGACCCTTGTAATGGACGGAAAAGAATTTCCCTCATGGCTTGAGGTAGAACATTCTGGTTTGCATACGCTTGTTGGCAGGTTCGTCTATGCCAACGGAAGCGCCAGGCCAATTTCAAAAGTGAACTTTGACGGAGAAAAATTCAGTTTCAAAATTCCTCCACAATGGGAATCGGAGTCTAAAGATCTGGAATTCGAAGGTACTTTCACTGATAAGGGACTTACTGGTACCCTGATTTATACGGATGGCAAAAAATACAACTGGACTGCAGTGCAGGCCCCGTCGCTGAAAAGGGAGGGCGAACCTGTCTGGGGCGAGCCAATTACCCTATTCAACGGTGTGGATTTGAAGGGATGGCGTGCAACTGGCGAGAACCAGTGGAAAGTTGAAAATGGCATTCTAAGAAGCAAAAGATCAGGATCCAACCTGGAAACGGACATGACTTTTACAGACTTCAAACTACACATTGAATTTCGTTACCAGAAAGAGAGCAACAGTGGCGTTTACCTGAGGGGTCGATATGAAGTGCAGATTGACGACAGCAAGGGGATGGATCCATGGGTTGGTCACTTAGGGGCCATTTATGGGTTCCTGACTCCAAGCGAGATGGTAGCCAAAGATCCGGGTGTTTGGCAATCCTACGATATTACGTTAAGAGGCAGGATGGTCACAATTATCGCCAACAATAAACTTGTAATCTTTAACCAGGAAATACCCGGAATTACCGGCGGAGCCATCGACAGCAAAGAAGGTGAACCGGGCCCAATCTTGCTGCAAGGAGACCATGGCCCAATAGATTTCCGCAACATCATTCTCACTCCGATTAAGTAATGCTTCAGATTGCTTCACACTTCGTGCCTCGTGTTCGCAATGACGGATCATTTTTTTGGAGGTGAGGGTGGGGAGAAGGAGGCGGGCGGCGATTCTGCTATTACCGAAAACTGATGACCCGCCTCCTTCTCCCCACCCTCACAAAATCAACAGCATACCGTTATTGCGAGGAGGAAATACGAAGCAATCTGCTGATAATAAGTAAAGTACACAATTTGACAAGTATTCAAATATTCATAATCCTCAACACTACACAATCCCTTTATGACAGTTTAAAAGAATCTGTCATTGGTAGCAATGCTATCGTTTATCCTGTTCTGCTACTTCAATGCTCCTATAAGCTTCTCTTAATTCTTCACACGCCTGCATACAAACCTTTTCTACCTGCTTAGCCAACTCAGGTATTTCATCTATATTCTGTTGTATTCCCGCATTTTCCTGAATTTTTCTAGCAATATTCTCAAAATTTGAACTGATACCCATAATCGCAAATGAGGGGATCAATTTGTGTACCGCTTTGTGCAACAAATTCCAATCCTGATCCAGTAAACTTTGCTTCATCGAACTTATCAAGGCAGGTGTTTGTTCCAGATAAATTGAGATCATTTCCATCATCAGAATTGGTTCTGACTTTGTGCGATGCTTTAAATAAGTCAAGTCTGTGTATTCTGCCTTTTCATACGCTGGCTTTTCCTGAATCCCTTCCTTAGAAATGAGGACATTATGTTTCGAGACAAATGGGTTTAATGGTGCGGAATTATTCACAAGTCGAACCATTTTACTGAACAGCGACCTCTCTTCAACCGGCTTCGAAATATAATCATTCATGCCAACAGCTTCGCATTTTTTTAAATCCACTGTTGTTACATCAGCCGTTAAGGCGATGATTGGTATTTTAGAATGCATCGTATTGCGAATGTATTCGGTTGCTTCAAATCCATTCATCTCAGGCATGTGCAAATCCATCAAAACAATATTGTATGAATTGGCTTGTAGCTTTTCAATAGCTATTTTCCCATTGGAGGCTATATCGCATTCAAATCCGAAATCATCCAGAATAGTTTTCATCAGCAGCTGATTGAGGGAAATGTCTTCAACCACAAGGGCCTTAACATTTTTTAGTTCAATTTCCAATCCTTTTTTTTCTGCTTCTGTGGTCAAAATAGCTTTGGTTTTAAGGAAGCTTAGAATAAAACTGAAAGTGGAACCCTTATCAATCTGACTTTTTACACTTATACTTCCTCCCTGCGATTCAACCAATTGTTTTACGATGGCGAGTCCCAATCCTGTTCCTCCGTACATTTTTGAAATGCCCGCTGAGGCCTGTTGGAAATTTTCAAATATCTTTTCCAACTTATTTTCGGGAATCCCAATACCTGTATCAATGTCGTTTAGTTAAGAAAACCTTCTAAAGGTATTGATTTTATTGATAATTTGATCAAAACTGTTCTTTGAAATGTTTGTAGTTAGCGGATAATTTTTTATCTTGTGGGGTATAAGGG
>Ga0172379_10010959_pt1 | contig 10885 bp, 7 predicted proteins | sample GrowelOW334metaG_FD_119756 | JGI IMG/M metagenome (GOLD analysis project Ga0172379, IMG submission 119756) | Groundwater microbial communities from an aquifer near a municipal landfill in Southern Ontario, Canada - Groundwater well OW334 metaG | ecosystem: Environmental > Aquatic > Deep... | reverse complement strand
TCTCCCTGGTTCAAGAATGCATCGCGGCCACCGGCTATGAGAGGAAAATAAGCTGCTGGCAAGCCTACCGGTTGCCACTCGTGGGCAAACGGGAAGGCCTCGGCAACCTGAGCACGGAGTTCCGGCGTGGGATAGACACGAACCCGCTCACCGCGTGTCTCGGCTATCACACCCTCAGCTGGGCGGCCTCTGCCTTCGCATTCAATATTGCCGTGATCGGCTGTCAGCCAAACAGCATAGCCGTAAGCCAGCAGTTGGCCGACCAGTGCGGAAAGAAACCCGGTGAGGCACCACTGCTTGATCTGGTTGTGCATCCCGGCGGCACCGAGTTGCATGCCATGCATGATCTTATCGACCTTGTCCACGACTAACCCCACTACCTTGGTTTTACCGGGATGGATTGCCGCGTCAAGGATGCCCGCAGCATCACCGTCGCCAAGACCTCGCTGGTAGACGACATCCAGCTTGGACAAACCATAGCCTTCCCAAAACTGCTTCCAGAGTTTGTCTTCACTGTTGGTCGAATTAAGGGATGACGGAAAATAGAGCGGCGGCTTGCCCGAAAAGAGCGCTTGACGCGATACCGAGGTCAGCGTCGGAATCCAGGCGAAGGTCGCGGATTCGCGCATGACCAAAGTGGCATCCTGCTTTTGCAGAAGTTGGCGTATGGTCACCCATTGATCAAGGGCAAGACCGTCAACCACAATCAACGCCGCACGGTTGTTACCGGAGTCCTCGATATCCCGAGCCAGGCGGCGTGGCACCTGGTGCAGCATGGCCGGATTGGTCGGCGGCAAATTGATCAGACTGGAGTAGTGGTCAGCCAGCCAACCGGCAAAGGTCGTGTTCACAACATCGCCAAGTTCTCTGAGCCGGGTCTGATATTCGGTGCTGTTGCCGCAATGAACCAGCGAAGACAGTTCGGCCCATTTCAATGCAAAGGCGGTCCAGTCCGAGTAACGCGCTTCCGTAGTGGGCTGGTCCTTTTCGACAAGGTCAATAAGGCGCGAGATCCGTAGGTTGTCATCGTCCATGCCGGATGTGGCAATACCGCTTCGAATCCATGATCCGACAGCCACTTCACAGTATTTAGCCTCGATAGGGATGAGTTTCCCCTCCAGGAAGAGGTTGTCGATATACACCCTGATGTCCTGGTGGTCGAAAGGCAAACTATCAGGGCCGGGGTACTTGAGGCCATATTCCGGCGAATCTTCCTGCACCTTATTGGCCTTGCCCAGTCTGGAAAGAAAGAGCGGCCAGCGTTCCTGCAAAAAGGCGAAAAAGGCTTCATCGTCCGGAACAATTTCCGAGAGCGGCCAGGCTTTGAACCCCTCATGCCCTTTGAGAACCTGGATGAGCCGCTCGGCCAGCATTAACGGAATCTGAAGCTTGCCATAGTGCAGGCGGAGCAAGGCGCGTAACAGCTCAACCTCGCCTCCAAGCAATTCCGCCGCAATACCGAAAACATGTCGGAGAATGAAATCCTTGGTGGCGTTGTCACCCATGCGATCCGGAGGGGACTTGCGCTGGGCATCAAAAAGTGCGTCCAACAGGCTCCTGTCGAGCTTTTCAATGACCGGATAGCTCAGGTTGGGAAAGAGATCCCCCACATTGAATGACAGCGTACGGCCCGCTTGGAGCAGGTCATAAGGTAGCGATTCGAGCTCCGCATCTTGTAAGTGGAGGACTACAACCAGATCGGTGTGCTCACTCCGGTCCCAGAGAGAACGGTACTTGGACTCATAGGCGTATCTGAATTCGATCGGGTCAGTGAACTCTATCAGGTCAAACCCGCGCCCACGAAGTTCCAAGGCCAGCTTTTCCTCGGTCAGCAGGCAATCCGGGTCAGCGACCAGGGTCAGCTTGCTGACGTTGGGCACAAAGTCGTTCAGGATGGTGTCTCGCCAGCTAGGCATCGATCATTTCCCGACTGATATCCCAGAATGTTATTAGGCCAATAGGCTTTTCTTTGACGCGTCCATTCTGTGTGACTAGTAAGGCCTGTACTCTTCTTGCAGTATCGCTAAAATAGGACAATGCATCATAAATGGTTGCTTTGGCTTCAATAAACTGCCAGCTTTCGGTGCTTTCAAAGGGAAGTATATCGTCAATTTTTGCTTCCTTGATGCTGATTAAATCTTCTTCAATATTCGATTCCATCCAGCGGGCGATTCCCTCTCGTGTAAGTACTCCGTAGCTGTCATCGGGTTTCCTGATGATGATCTGGGAAAAATCATTGTTCTTCATCAATATCAGAACTTCTGAAAGACCTACATCAACTGTATGCGTAGCTATTTTTTTGGTTGCAATCTGAAGGGCAGTTTTGGGTTCGTATATGGTTCTGCAAATCGACTCAAATTTTTCGACGATTGATTCTTTAGGGATTGCGATGATACTGACGGGATATTCCGTATCATGAAGTATTGCATTTCGTAAATTTCCCATTCTTCGCAGAAAATGAGCATGGTTTCTTACGACCTTGTTTTTTTCTCCTATGTTGTTGACCAAATCGTGGAATGAGTCATGCTTATCTTGTCGGTTTTGCTTTCTGAGCCAATCTTCCAAACCATTGAAGCATGTCAGAAATACTTCTGCATTATCCATCTCAGCCTCCCAAAATTTTCAACAGCAGCAGCGGCCGGATTTCCGGAACGATCTGCTGGGCATTCTGGAGTTCCTGTCACCATTTGGTTTCCTCAGCGTTGCAGTGGGAGAGCCTGAATTGCCGGACCTCAGGAAGGCCTACCCGTTCAATGGCCTTCCGGCGCGAGGTAAAAGAATTGATTCCGCGTTCCTCCTCGCGTGCCACAGCGGCAAGGTGCGCCTGTTGCAGGGTATCGAACCGCTCCTGCCCTGCCTGCTCTGCCGCTTCGTGCAAGCGCTCATAGGCACTAATGGATTCATCCTGAGCGAGGCTTGCCTGCACCTGGGCTTCCGTTGTCTGCAGTGCATCCCAGATATGCCGGGCTGTGGGCTGGAACAGTTTGCCTTCCCCGCTGAGGAACACACTAATAAAAGCGCGCCGCACCAGGGGGATGCGCAGTAGTTGTGTCTTCTGGTGCATTCCGGCCTGAAGGCGGAGTTCGAAGAGGCCCCAGAGCCCAGAAATGGTTACCGGCAATCCAGGGATAAACACACAAGGCAAAGACTGCCCAAGTGCGAATAGTGGCAGGGAGAGGGTAAGATCGCGAACCCGACTATTTTCTAAGTTGATTAATGTGGCGTCTTGTAGAAGATCAGCATCTTTTGTGCTAAACACGCACTTTTTTTGCTCAAGCCCATCAGGCCAGGAGATATTCCACCAGGAATGTTTTTTTTCCGCTTTCCCCTTCGAGGAACGAACGAAGCCGACAACCATTTGTTCGAGCCAATAGGGTAGTGGATGATTTTGAATGTTTTTCAGGTAGTAGATTCTCGGATCATCCGCCAGCCCAAAAATTGGATTATATTGACGTACCGTACGAATATCACGCGTTAATTGATTCAGTGCTTGGGTAATTATCTTTGTGCTGTGTTCAGGGGTCAGGATCGAGTTGATGAACACAGTCTCGAACAACTCACCTGCCTGGGCCGAGTCGAGTACGTCACCGGTCTTGTCGATGCCGAACTCTTCAAAGATCACCGAGAGCTTCTGTTCCAGCACTTCGCGAACCCGGAACTCGACCGAATCCCCAATGACGAAATTGATCGCCTGTACGGTTTTGGGCTGACCTATACGGTCCACCCTGCCAATCCGCTGCTCCAGCCGCATTGGATTCCAAGGGATGTCGTAGTTGAAGATGACATGGGCGAACTGTAGGTTCAGACCCTCGCCACCCGCGTCGGTGGAAACCAGTACGCGGTGCGAGTTGCGGAAGGCCTACTGAGCCTGCTTACGTGTCTCGATATCCATGGAGCCGTTCAGAGTGACCACCGAGATTCCCCTGGCTTCCAGAAATTCCTTCAGCATCTGCTGGGTCGATACGAACTCCGTGAAGAGCAGCAGTTTCAGCTCCGGTTCGTTTTCCTCAGCTTGGAGTTTGTAGATCCACTCGATGAGTGCCTCGGCTTTGGCGTCGGGGCAAGCCTGTTCACAGCGGACAGCCGCGTCGAGGAGAATTTCAACATGGCTGACTTCACTCTGCAGAGCCGACACATGGGATTTAAGGAGCTCATCGAGCAACTCCTGGCCGTCCATGTCGTAGAGCTCGTCGAAGTTATCCGTTCCCTCTACACCGTTTTCCAGTTCCTCCAAGCGCAAGCTGGCTTGCTGCTCGCCTTCCTTGAGTACAGAGAGCCGGCGTTCCAGCGTGGTTCGGATTGCTCGGGAACTGGAAACCACCAGGCGCTGCATCAGGATCATCAAAAAGCCGATATGGTGCTTTTTTTCGCGCAGAGCCAAGTTGTAGCCTTCGCGCACATAGTCGGTCACCGACTCGTAGAGTAGCCTCTGCAGGTTATGGCGGCTCTCCCAGGCAACCGGGGCCATCTGCGTACGCCGTGGTTTGAAGAGCGGCTTGCCTTCGGCATCGATAGCCTTGCGTTTTTCAGTCCGGATGACATACGGAGCCACCCGGTCGCGGGAGACGCTGTCCATAGCAGGAAAGGCGTCATCATCCAGTAGATTCATCAAGCGATGGAAGGCATCGGTCTTTCCCTGGTGAGGCGTAGCCGAAAGGAGCAGCATATAGGGCGCGGCTTCCGCCAATCCTTTTCCAAGTTTGTAGCGGGCAACTTGGTCGGTACTGCCACCCAGGCGGTGAGCTTCATCCACAACTACCAGATCCCAATCAGCGGCAATCAGCTCCTCGAACCGGCTGCGGTTGTATTCGGCGATGCGCTCGGTGCTCCACCCTCGCCGTTTGTCCACAGGTTTGACTGAGTCGAGCGAGACAATGACCTGAGTAAACATGGACCAGGCTGAACTATTCCGTTCAACTCCCGTGGCCAGGCGCTGCAAGGTGCCGATATCGTCGCCCAGCACGAGCTGGAACTGTTCGTTGAAATGGGTCTGCATTTCTGTCACCCACTGGGTGGCGATACCTTTGGGGGAGACGATCAGGGTTCGGCGCACAAGCCCGCGCAGCTTGAGCTCGCGCATGATCAACCCGGCCTCGATAGTCTTGCCGAGGCCAACCTCATCGGCCAACAGGTAGCGTACGCGGTCACCGGAAATGGCCCGGGACAAGGCGTGAACCTGATGCGGCAACGGAATGACGTTTGACTCCAAGGGAGCCAGTAAAACATGACCGTCGCTTGCACTGCCCGAGCCTTCGAGCACCTCGGCCACCTTGGCTGCGGCAGCCACATAGGCAATGCGCCCTGCCTCGATCTCCGGCTGCAGGTCTGTACCTAGCGGCCGCAAGGCGGAGCGGGGCACACGTACCACTGCATCCTGGTTCGGCAACCAGACAAGGCAAACCGTCTGCCCCCACAAGGTCTGTTCCTCGATGACCTTGCAGGCGCTGTTATGAAGGGTGCTGTATTGCCAAGGAGAGTCCATCAAACCGGTACTCCGGCAAGCTCAAGCAGTTTCTTACGAAAATATGCAAAACTTGGAGATGCATTGTTGTTGACATCCATGTATGGAGTTATTTTCTCAGCCCATTTTGACTTCTCAGCACCGACGGCTTGCCAGCCTTTGGCTGAGAGAGCCGATGAACCTCCGATATAGACTGCATCTGCCAAGCGTTCCCATGTACCACAGATGGAATCATTTTGATATGCGTTCAGAATGGCGTCCTTGGCTTTGGGAAAGGCAGATTTTATCGCTGGGATATCCCCAAGAATCCAAGCCTCACCTTCTTCGATGGCAATGCAGAAACGGGTTTCCGGCTGAGGATTGCAGGCATTCAGTATGTTTAAAAGCTCTTGGCGAAACGCATTCAGGCACTTGTCATCAAGATCGCAGACAAGGATGACAGCCGCCGGATAATCGACTGGATAATTGATGAAAGTGTTACCGTACCCACGGAGAAGCCGTGGGAGTTGGTCGAGCAGGATTCGTTTACTAGCATCACTCTTATTGACAAGATTCTTCGGAATGTGACCTATGCCTTTATAGGAATGAACATTGAATGTATGGTCATTACCGATCATTTTTGGTATGAGGTTATCAAGTGTCTTTTTACCCGATTGGTCTTCAACGAGGATCTCGAAATGCATCCGATCACCTCGCATCCAGATAATCGCTGTACCAAAGTCCACCTAGCGGCAAGCCTTCGGCTACCATGTTTCTGACAATGGAATCATCGCTAGCTCTGTGGATAACCGAAAAACCTTCTGGTCCTTTATCCAGAATCCAGACCTCGGGTGGTTCCAAGGCATCTACCAGATAAGGTTGGTGGGTTGTGATAAAGACTTGTGAGCCACCTTTTAGACCTGTTGCGTGTGTGCGGAATTCTTTCGCCAAGGACTCCAGAAGTTTATGGTATAGTCCATTTTCCGGTTCTTCGATGCAAAGAAATGGTGGCGGTGATGGATCTTCGAGTAATAAAAGATAGGCGAATACCTTCAGTGTTCCGTCGGACATCTGTTGGGCATAGAAGGGATCCTTAAATCCTTTGTCATTGAACCGCAACAGCAATCGGCCATCGTTTGTCTTTTCGGTATCGATTCTGTTAACACCAGGTATTTTTTCGGCAATCTGATTAAGAATCGCCTGAAAGCGTTTTGGATGCTCCCGCTCCATGAATTGCACAACGTTTCCAAGATTGTCACCGTGAATATTGAGATGCTTCTGTGGACCAGCTAACGGCAAGCTTCTGGCTGCATCCGGAGTAAAATAGCTGAGATACCAGCCTTCAATAAATTTGCGGAACGCGGAAATTCTGGGATGCTGTTTCAATGAGCCAAGGGTGGCAATTCCAAGCTTTCGTGTATCTTCCAGCTCAACGACTTCGGTCTCTTTGGATTCTTCACGCGCAGCACCAGATTTTATGGACTCCATCAGACTGAGAAGATCAAACTCGTCCTTTCCTTCATCAATCTGGCGGCCTTCCTGGTCGCCTTTCCAGACGACACCTTTGCCACTATTCAAGACAAGAAACGAGAAAGGCCATCCATGCTTCTGGTCCTTTCGTCTTTGCCGAAGGCGTTCCTTCAAGACATACGGACGGCCCGAGCTGTCAATATCAATGGCAATTTCATAGGTGATGGGGCGGGCATTCCCGTCTTCCTTGTAATAGACCTCGAATTCGATTGGGCTTTTCTGTCCCTGCGACCGGATACGCTCAAAGCCCCCCCTTCCGCGAGAGTCACAGGCTTCTTCTACCCCGGATTTCAGAGCGTCCGCAAGAAACCCGAATGCGTCAAACAGTGTGCTTTTGCCTACACCATTCTTGCCGATAACCGCTGTCATGGGTGTGAGAGGTTCGGCCTGCTGTTGATTCCATAAGCGTCCCAGTGTTACATCCTTTAGAGCCCTGAAGTTCTTTATCCGAAAGCCTTCTATTTTGGCCATGGCTGACCTCCTGTCTGGGTTCGATACAACGATTGTGCTTTTTCAAGAAATCGATCTATCGAACTATCGCCGGAGACGGCGTAATCGTATTCATGGAGCAGTTCTTGAAGCCCGTTTAGCTCATCAACCATTACTTTCAGATATTCGATTGTCTCAGGCTCATGCTGGAATCCGCAAGGCGTATTACTCAATCTGGAACTGTCATACTCAACTTTGTTGAACTCAATATCCCGCTGGAGTTGTTCAGCGATGTATCCCAGGTAGTTCTCTTGATAGTCAAAGTGTCCGCCGCTCATCGCTCTCCTCCCATCCGTGTCACCGCCTGGTCGTACCACATGAGTAGCTTGGGATCTTCTTCCAAGACGCTGTTGGGGATCTTGTCGGCAACGGTGACGATAACAGCGTAGTCGCGTTCCTGCCAGGCTTTCTTGAATCCGGCGCGGACAGCCTCCAGGCGGAAGAGCTTGAGCTTTTTTTTGATTTCTTTGTATTCCTCGAACTCCTTAAGCAGGGCCTTCTCGCGCAGCTTCTCCAGGTCGCCCGCCTTGTTAGGATCGGGAACATACCAGCGGTCCCGGGCTTTGGTTACCAGCGCAGGATCATCCTTGGGCAGGTTACGCAACTCTTTCCAGTTGGTAGAGAGGTATGCGTGGATCTGTTCGGGCACCGTGGCTTTACCATCATAGCAGAGGAAGTTCTGATTCAGAAGTTCGCGCAGGTCAAGTTGGGACTCATTTTTACTCCAGCCGCCGAGCTGCTGCATGAACTGCGGGTTGATGTCGGAGAAGGTTTGGGGCTTTTCCTTGATGAGCTGACGGAGCCATTGGATGGCTGTCGCCTCGTCGGTGACGAACATGGCCATTTGCTTGAGTTCGCCCGAGGTCATTTTCTTACGGTCGTATTCGGCAACCTGGTCCGGCAGGAAATACATGCCGTCACGTTCGATGAAGCGCTGTGACAACTCAATCTGGAACTCTTGGCTGGAGATCGGCACGGGGTAGCCCTTTCGGACGTAGAAGGCAACCATTTGGTCAAACAGAATACGCGGATCACGTTCCGGAACGAATTGCAGCAATGATCCGTGTTGCTTTGTGATCGGCAGATACTTCAAATGAGTTCGGACAAAATCCCATACGCCTTCTTCGCTTTGCGCCTCCTTCTTAAAGCGCTCTTCAAAGCCGCCATTAGGTTTGTAGGCTGAGATTACGAGATCTTGTTTAACAGATGTTGGGTTAGTAACAGCGTTGTAGCTGCCCTGTTGCTTGTCCAGAGCAGATACATTGGCAATAATAAAGCCTGAATCTGCCATCGCATTTTGAATATTATTCCAAATACTGGCTTTAGTATTTGAAAACTCGACAGTCATCCATCGGCCAGGTTTGAGTATTCTATAAAATTCTGAGAAGCAGGCTCGCATCAACTCTTGATAGGTCACAAACTCTTTATTTTGATATTTACTTACAATAGCTTCTGCTTTTATGTTTGTGAAAACTTGGTGGAATGCCTCAAGAACAAAATTTAGTTCTCCATAGGCAAGATTGTCCCCAAATGGCGGGTCCACGAAAATATAATCAAGAGAGTCGGATTTTAATTTCAGATTTGACGAATCGCCAGTAGCTATGGCGCATCGTGCGGTTGAGTGCTTGTTTGCAAATGCTTTTGCAAGACGCTTCACTTTGCCAGTCAGGTTATACCAAGGGCTGCATTCTGAATGCTGTGAAGCAACGTAGTAAACACCTGTCATTTGCCTGTTCACTTGAGAAAAGTGAGTTGGCCCATACCTGTTAAGGAGAGAAAGCCCCATAACAGACTGCTCGAAGCAGAATTTGACAAAAGCTCGGGTTTGGCGGTCAGAAACGGATTCTATCTTTGACCATATGGCAGCAAGTGCATGCTCAGCCCTCGGAATATATAGGTGATGCACGTGACTAAATGATGCTGTTCCCGCTCTCCATTTGTCACCCCATGCATCTACATCATCCGGTACATGCATCATCCGATCAATCGGGAAAAAAGCTGTGCGATCTTTATCTTCGATTTTCTTCAGAACATCCAAATCAAACCGGTCTGGTATTTTTTCGAATTTCTCCTTGCCCAAACGGTAAACAATAAGAGCAGGTTCCCTTCGGGTTCTTTTCACAAGTTTGTTGATAGACTTATCAAACTTGGATTCTTCGCATCTTTCCAATGCCTTTTTATTTAGATCTGCCCTGCAATGTGGACAGGGGAAAGTTTCGCGTACCTGTTTGGTTTTAAGATCCAACGCTTCTTTCAAAAACAAAATCTCGCCTGCGCACTCAGGGCAGGAAAACACTTCACTCCACACAGTATAATCAATTCGCCCTACTCGACCATCAGAATGTTTGGTCTCATACATCCACCCACATTCTTTCTCTACCTCTTTTAGAATGCGTTTGGCTTCTTTCTCAAACGCTGTAACATCGACTGGAGCGTTGTAATTGTAGGCAATAAATGTGGCCGCTGGCGAAAGGTCGTTCAGCACAGCCCTGCGGATTCCCAGCTCAGAAAACGGTCTCCAAACCTTTTTATCACTTTCATCCATCTCTTCCTGTAAAATGGTTCCGTCCGGCCTCACTTGGTAGCCAAGAGACATGACCACTTCACGGTCGCCACACAACTGAGCGGCCACTCCCGTCATACCGGTTCCACAGAAGCCGTCAAACACGATGTCCCCTGGCTCCGTGTAATGGAGAATGTATCGCATGATTGCCTTGTGAGGCACCTTGGTGTGGTAGGAGTGTGCGTTGTAGATGGGGTCGTTCTTGCCCTCGCTCACGTCTGCCGCAAAAGGCTCGCGGTGGTAATGATAGCCTTCAGGCTGCTCAGGCTTCTGCGTCTCCCATTCGGCAATGAAGTCGGCAATCCATGGATTCGGGCAGGCGGTGTAATACGGTGGATCGCTTAAGGCAAGGATGTCCTTGTCGCTGCCGATGGGAAAGCCTTCGATCTTGCGGAACTCCGGGTCCTGCAAATTCTTGCGCAGCTCCTCGGTAAAGTGGGCACGGCGGGCCTCGTCGTTAACGAAGGTCATGCCGAGACAAGTCACCGGACCCGATTTCTCGGAACCAGCGGGAAATTCCTCGTCGAACAGCCGACCGCTCCCCGGTTTTGCGGGAATAAAGTTGGATTGGAAAAGTTCGTCCTGTTTTTTCATGAGCGATTCTCCTTCAGCCACTGTTGGCCTTGGGCCGTCAGACGGTATTTCTGTAATCGGCTATTAGGTTTGTCGGGGATAGTCATCTCGATAAGTCCTTCGGCGACGGCGATTTGCTGATACTGTTCACGGAAATGCTTTTCGTCTTTGAGTACGAGAGCTCTCATGATCTCTCCCCGGGTCATCTCGCCGGTAATTACCCTCAGCATCCTCTCGACTTCGGGGGTGACTTCGGGGGTGACTTCGGGGGTGACTTCGGGGGTGACTTG
>Ga0172379_10010958_pt1 | contig 10885 bp, 13 predicted proteins | sample GrowelOW334metaG_FD_119756 | JGI IMG/M metagenome (GOLD analysis project Ga0172379, IMG submission 119756) | Groundwater microbial communities from an aquifer near a municipal landfill in Southern Ontario, Canada - Groundwater well OW334 metaG | ecosystem: Environmental > Aquatic > Deep... | reverse complement strand
GATATGAGTGAATATATGGAAAAACATTCCACTAGTAAAATGATTGGCTCCCCTCCTGGCTATGTGGGTTATGAAGAAGGCGGACAGCTTACTGAAATTATCCGTCGTCGACCATATTCAGTAATTCTTTTTGATGAAATAGAAAAAGCGCATCCTGATATTTTTAACATGATGCTCCAAATTCTTGATGATGGACATTTAACCGATGCTAAAGGACGGAAAGTAAATTTCAAAAATACGGTAATTATCATGACCAGTAATATTGGGTCGGAAATAATTATGCAAATGAATAAAGGCGGTGAATTTGGTTTTGGAATTAACGAAAAGAAAGGCAGTAAAACTCAGGAGGAAAATGTTAAGGATAAAGTAATGGAAAAATTAAAAGAAAATTTTAAACCAGAATTTTTGAATCGTTTGGATGAAATTATTATGTTCCACCCACTTGGTGAACCAGAAATACGACAAATAGTAGAATTACAACTTCAAAAAGTAGCTGCACGTTTGGCAGAGAAAAAAATCACTTTAGTATTTTCCGACAAAGCAAAAGATTGGTTGGCTAAAAAAGGCTATGATCCAAATCTTGGCGCTCGCCCACTCAAACGCTTAATTCAAACAGAATTACTTGATCCCCTATCTTTACAAATTATTGCGGGAAAAGTACAAGAAGGACAGAGTGTGGAAGTGGAAGTGGAGAAAGGGAAAATTGTGATTAATAAGGAAACAGGTACTCAAAATCCCCTCTTGAGAGGGGTGACGAGTGGAGCGAGGCAGGGTGTGTAAGCGAGACAATTAACAATAACACCACCAACACACCCCGTCAGCCTTGGGCTGACACCCCTCTCTAGAGGGGAGACATTTGCTCCAGCTATGAAAAACAAGCCAGTTTATGGCTTGTTTTGGTGTAATTGATGTGTTAAAATATCTACTAACATATATCCCTTATGGGGATATAAACTCAAAATGCAAAGAAATATATCATACTTTAGCCTTTTGTCCCAAGGGTTGGGATAAAAGTTAGCTGAAATAATTAAAATTCTTTATTACAAATGAAATGATAGGAATAATATTGATTTCAATCGGAACTTTTTTTGAAGAAATTTCTGATTCAATCGGAAAATTCAAGGTTAATAATCATGATGAAAGTAGTTTCACTATGGCATTTTTAAGTCTATTTTGGGGCGCAATTTTTTTTACACTTGTCAGTATCTTTAAAAATGATGCATTTATTTTTAAATTCGCATCTTTACCAACATTTTCAATAAGGGTAGTTTTGGAAGTAATTCAGACATATATTTCAGTCTTAGCAATAGTTGGGGCTGATAGATCAACTTATAGTTTTGTGCGATCAATTACAATACCACTTCTTCTAATTGTCGATTTATTGTTAGGGTATAAAGTTGGTTTTTTGCCCATAGTTGGTATATTTATAATAATGGCTGCCTTAGTGACGTTATTTTTAAATAAGGGAATTAAAAAAAATGGCATCGGATTTGTTATTTTTTCAGCCGTAAATGCCGTAATAACTATTTCTTTGTTTAAATATGACATTACACATTTTAATTCTATTGCTGCCGAACAGTTGATTATAACATTGATATTACTAACTGTTTTTATAGTTCTTTCTTTATTCAAGGCTCAGGAAAATCCATTTTTATTTTTAAAGCAACCCATATTTTTTTTGCAATCGTTTTCAGTTGGTATTGGCGGTGTAATAGAAAGTTTTGGCTATAATTATGGTGCTGCTTCAATAATGACTGCCGTTAAACGATCCTCAGCCATTTTATGGTCACTTTTATCTGGAAAAGTTTTCTTTAAAGAAAACAAATTAATTTTAAAGTTTGTAATATTTATTTTGTTGCTGTCCGGATTAGTTTTACTATCGATTTAAATGGATTGTGATAACGCTAGTTTTCAATTGGAAGATTTGTAAAAAAGAATTTCAATTACATCCGACGGCACCAAATATCTGGTTCAAAAAATTACCCAATATATAATTAAATTATGGAAAGTAAATATTTTTCGACCCATATTTGCTTTTGTTTCACTTCAAACAAACATCAGCTATTCTTAGACATTAGCTGAAATAATTCTAAATAATTAAACATTACTATGCCCAACGTAATAATAATTCACGGGACTGGAGGATATCCAGAGGAAAACTGGTTTCCTTGGTTAAAAAATAAACTTGAAGAACTTGGCTGTACTGTTCAAGTGCCTCAGTTCCCTACACCGAAAAATCAAGACCCTGAGCACTGGTTTAAAGCCTTCAAGAATTACGAAAAGTATCTTAATGAAGATACAATTATTGTTGCTCACAGCGGTGGTTGTGCTTTTCTTTTGCGTTTATTGGAAGTGATAGAAACAAAGATAAAGCTTGCTGTATTTGTTGCACCTCCAATTGGAATTATGCCAATAAAATATATTGAAGCAGATCGTCCTTTCCTTACTAAACCATTCAACTGGGAAAAAATTAGAAACAGCTCGAGTAATTTTGAAGTGTTTCATTCCGAAGATGATCCATTTATTTGCATTGAGAATGGCGAAAAGATTGCAAAAGAGCTAGGTGTTTCATTAAACAGGCTCACCAACGCCGGTCATTTTAACAAAGCCTCTGGTTACTTAGAATTTGAACTATTGCTTGATAAAATAAAACTAGTTATATAAAATAAAATTTATGACCAACGAAAAGCTAATTAAACTCGCAGCCTCAGTCGTTCATTCTGTCAAACTCGGAGACAATACTGCTGGCGATGTAGGGTGTGCTTTATTAACCAAAAAAGGAAAGGTTTATACTGGTGTTTGTATAGATACTGTTTGTGGTATGGGTTTTTGTGCTGAACATTTAGCGATTGCTGAAATGACTAAGTCAAAAGAATATCTAATCAAAAAAATTGTGGCAGTTTGGAAAAATGAGAAAAATGAAATTCATGTTTTACATCCCTGCGGTCGCTGTCGTGAATTTATGCGTCAAATTGATAAAGACAATATGGAAACAGAGGTTATTCTTGGCAAAAACAGATCCGCAAAACTAAAAGAACTACTCCCCTACCAAGATGATTTTAGTAAAATTTAAAAGTAAAAATATTTATGAGACATGCTGTTAAAGCTCTAATTGAAAAGGATGGAAAAATTTTATTATTACATAAAGCCCTAGACACACCGCGTTTTCCAGATCACTGGGATTTACCTGGTGGCGGTTTAGAGCCAACCGAAGAAACTAATCAAGGTGTAATTAGAGAAGTTTTTGAAGAAACTTCAATTATAATTGAACCGCTCAAAGTAATTTGGAATCATCAAATGCTCGTTAATGAGGTCATAATTGATTACAGAATAATTTTAACAAAATATATTTCTGGTGAGGTCAAGCTGAGTTTCGAGCACATTGATTTTATTTGGATTTCTAAAAAAGAAGCTTTAAATTTAAAATTACAGCCATATTTAAAAAAATATTTAGAACAGTCTGCTGAATAAAATATTAAAAAATTCTGTTTGTCTATATGAAAAACGAAAAAACACCAAAAGTTGGAGTAGGATCGCTAATCTTTCGTGATGATAAGATATTGCTTGGTAAACGTCTGAGTAAGTTGGGCGAAAAAACTTGGGGTGTGGTTGGAGGACATTTAAAATTTGGTGAAACTCCAGAGCAAGCTGTAGTACGAGAGGTAAAAGAAGAAACAGGATTGGAAGTGATTTCAACAAAATTGATTTGTGTAAGTAATATCGTCTCTTATGATAAACATTATCTTGACTTAGAATTTAAAGTGGAAGTTGCAGAAGGTGAACCACAATTAATGGAACCAGATAAATTTGAAACTTGGGACTGGTTTGATTTAAACAATCTTCCCAAGCCACTCTTTAAAGCCGCAGAATTAGCAATTGAAAGTTATAAAACTGGGAAAATATATAATTCATAAACTATGTTCGGCCCCAAACCAACAGAAAAATACCCCATGAAAGGCTTTCCGCAAGTAGGCTTTATAAAGAATTTTATAACGAAGCCTAATATTATTGTTGGTGATTATTCATATTATGATGATCCGGAAGGACCGGAAAATTTTGAAACTAAAAATGTACTTTATCATTATGATTTTTATGGTGATAAATTAATTATTGGTAAATTTTGTGCGATTGCTAAAAATGTTAAGTTTATAATGAATGGCGCAAATCACAAAATTTTTGGACTTTCCACTTATCCATTTTCAATTTTTGGCAATGGCTGGGAAAAAGTAATGCCTAAAATGGAAGATTTACCTAATAAAGGTGATACAATAGTTGGTAATGATGTGTGGCTTGGTTATGATGCGTTGATTATGCCCGGAGTAAAAATTGGTAATGGAGCGATTATCGCCAGCCGATCAGTAGTTACTCATGATGTGGCGCCATATACAATTGTTGGTGGTAACCCTGCCAAAGAAATTCGTAAACGATTTTCCGACGAAATAATTGTTGAATTAGAAAAAATACAGTGGTGGAATTGGGATATTGAAAAAATAACGGAAAATTTGGAAATAATTACTGATGGAGATATTGAGAAATTGAAAAAAATTTAGAACTTATAATGATAAATATAGTAAAATTTAATTTACTTAAAGTATGGAGGGAATTTTTAAAACAAAAAATAAGAGATTATCAGGAACACGTTATGAAGATGTTTATGATCAAGCTTTTGGTTTATATGACAAAATAAAAAAATTGACCAAAAGGCGACCCTACATTCGATCAACTTACTTTAAAAAACAGAAAGTATTCGTTGAAGTTTTTAGACAACATCTATACCAAAAGAACTGGCGAGACAGAGCCAGAAGAATGAGATTTTTTCCAGCTGGAATTGAATTAATAAAAGAATCAAATTTACCACCAAAATCTAGTGATAATCCCAATAGTCCAAATGAAACATTGCATAAATTTACTGGCAAAACTGCAGATGGTTGTTTATTTTATGTGCAAATTAAAGAGAATAAACGTAATGGAGAAAAGACGTTACTTTCTATTTTTCCTGGCAACGAATAAGAATAAAAAAGGACCTTCCGCCCTGTGTGGTGTGAAAACCACGGCCGAAAGCCTTCTTATAAAGATATAATACACTTTTTGCCATAACATGTCAAGTATTTATGAACAGAGAAAAGTGTGGATAAAACAGTATGTCAAAACTTTGCATATCTGCACATTGTGCAAAATAAGATTTGAGTAAGCAAATAAATAATCTAAAGTTATGTACATGGAAGTAGATTACAATCCAAGTCCAAAGGAACACTATTTTATTTCAATAAGTTTGAATGAAAATGAGGTAATTTCTTTTGACAATACCACCAAAGGTCATCGCGTTATCAAACAAGTTTTAGTTGAGAAACAAACACAAGATGAAGCGGTTAAAAAATATGGTAAAATTACTGGCGGCTGGGATACAATAGTCCTAGAAGACGGAAAATTTGTCCAAAAATACCACATTGAATGGATAGATAAAGACAAGTTAGATATAGTCAACGGCGAGACCTGGAAAACAGTCTGGGAAAAAACTTTAGATAAACAGTTAGGTGACAAACTATTATATTTTTCCCAACTCATTTCTGATCACTACAATGAATTGGAAAAATTTCCCTCTGTCATATCCGAATTTGAAATTTTACTATCAAAAGAAATTACAAAACAACATGTCTAAACAAGAAAAAACAGGAATAATTTTTGTCCTTGTTAGTGCCGCATTATGGGGAATTTTTCCAGTTTTAATAAATAGGGGCACTCAAACAATTCCACCAATTACTTTTGCCGCTATCACCACTCTCTTAGCCGCTTTGGGCTGTTTTTTATATGCTTTGTTTAGAGGTAAACTTGGTGAATTAAGAAATAACAAAACTTATTTCTACTTATTAATGATTACTCTTTGTATTGTTATCATACCTTATGTTTTATTTTATGTTGGAGCAAGTAAGACAACTGGATTAAATTCCACTATGCTTTTACTTTCAGAATTAATATTTACCTTAATATTTACTCACTTTATTGGTGAAAAAACTACCTCTACAAAATTATTTGGTGGTTTAGGAATATTTTTTGGTGCATTATTAATTTTATTTAATGGCCAACTTAAATTTAACATTGGGGATTTATTGATTATTGCTAGCACTTCAGTTGAACCAATCGGTAATCTTTATGCCAAAAAGGCACTCAATCTTATTTCACCGGCAACAATTTTATTCGTCCGATTTTTATTTGGTGGTTTATTTATTCTACTTTTGTCTCTTTTATTTGAACCACAAGCTAATTTTGTTATGTTGATTTCAAATAACTGGTTCATAATTTTATTTACAGGTTTAATATTATTGGGAATTAGTAAAATTCTCTGTTATGAAGCACTTAAACGGTTAGATATTTCAAAAATGATATCCTTACTTATGACTTTTCCCTTATTTAGTTTGGTTGTTTTGATAAGTATTTACAAAGAAATACCATCAGTATATCAATGGTTAGGAATAGCCCTAATGGCAGTAGGAGTTTATTTTTCTATTAGAAGAAATTCCACTGATCCCCTGTTAACCAGTTATGCACCCTAAATGTTTTACTTAAAAACTGCCCCACAAAGGCAGTTTTTTTATCTCCAAAATTGTGTTATAATATACACCTATGAATAAACCCACAAAAAACCTACTTTTTGTTATATTTTTAGTATTTGCTTTTTTAGGTCTCCACTCCCCTACTAAGGCAGAAACTACCACAGAATTTAATCCTAATTTTATTTTATCTGATGAAGAAATTCAAGATTGGCAGAGTATGGGGCGGGCTGATATCCAGGCTTTTTTAGACAATTACACTGGAGTTTTAAAAAGTTTAAGAGCGCCAGACAAAGATAATCAAGAAAAATTGATTTCTGACATTATTTGCCAAGCATCAATTGATTACAAAATTAACCCAAAATACTTACTAGTAAAATTGCAAAAAGAACAAAGTTTAATCACCGATGATACTCCAACTCAAAGGCAGTTGGATTTTGCTACAGGTTATGCTTGTCCTGATAGTGCTCCTTGTTCAGATAAATATCGCGGTGTTGGTAAACAAATTGATGCCGCCGCCGGCATTATGCGTTGGTATTATGATAATGTAAATTTTCAACCCTGGATTAAAAAAGCTAATACAGAATACAACATAGATAATACTATCGTTATTCCAAACACTTTTGCCACTGCTTTTTTGTATACTTATACTCCGCATTTGCATGGCAATCAAAATTTTTGGCTATTATGGCAAAAATGGTTTCAACAAATTTATCCGGACGGCACACTTTTTAAAACACCAAGTTCTTCGGCAGTATATGTTTTGCAAGACGGCAAAAAACGCCAAATTACCAGCATGTCGGTTTTGATAAGCCGATACAATCCAAATTTAATTATTACCGTACCTGATTCGGAATTGGCTAGATATGACAGTGGTAAAAATGTTTCTTTACCAAATTATTCTATTTTAAAAGTTAATTCTAATTATTATCTTTTAGATGATGATACTGTTAGGCCGTTTGCCAATTATGATACAGTGATTAAAATGGGTTATCAGCCAGAAGAAATTATTGAAGTAACTGAATCAGACATTTCTGGGTATACTGTTGGTACTTCAATTTCAACTGGCATGCTTAATCCACTTGGTAGATTGGTTAAATTAAAAGAGAATGGTAGTTTGTATTTTGTAAAAGATAATAAATACTATCCAGTTCCGGATGAGAACATTGCCAAAGTAAATTATCCAACTTTTTCTGTAGAAACAGTAGCGATTAAGGATTTAACTAATTTAGAACGTGGTGACCTGGTGATTTTTAAAGATGGTACTTTAATTGGTATAAAAGGCACCAATGCTGTTTATGTAATAGAAAAAGGCTTAAAACGTCACATTGCCAATGAGGATGTCTTTTATGGTCTTGGCTATGATTGGAAAAATATTCTTTGGATTAATGAAACCACAGCCACCAATTATAAAGGTGGTTCGCCTTTATATTTACGCGCTACAATCGCGAATACCACTTCCAGTACTAACACTCTAACTATTGATACAGCAGAAGATTCTGATGCCCCTAGATTTGAAGTTGGTAAAATGGTAACTACTCCAGCAGACAAAACTAAAATTATTGGCAAGGAATTTAGTACTAACATGGATGTTTATCTAGTGGCCGATTATACTACTGGTAAAGTTTTGGCAGGAAAAAATATTGATACTGTTCGGCCTCTGGCTTCTTTTACCAAAGTCATGACTGCTTACAGATTAATGAAACAAAATTTAAGTTTAACAAAAGCTGCTACTTACAATGAAGCTAAAGATAAATCCGTATATCATCAATTTAGAATTACCAATGGAGAAAAAATTAGAAATGGTGACTTAATGAAATCAATGTTAGTTTCTTCGGTAAATACTGCGGCAAAAATTTTAGCTAACCAGGTAGAAAAAACAGAAGCTGATTTTGTTAAAAAAATGAATCAACAAGCTAAAGATTGGGCCTTGAAAAACACAGTTTTCACTGATTCCTATGGTTATGATTTAGGCAATATCGGCACAGCGCGTGAGTACTTGACTATCTTTAGAAATACTGCTAAAAATACTGATATCCTAAAGATAATGGCTCTAAAAGACTATGAATATAACGAGGTATTAGACAAAGACAACAAACCTCACCATTTTGATAGTAATAGTAATAAATTGGTTAGTAAAAAAGGGTTAAGTTTTACAATTTTAGCTAGTAAGACTGGCTATCTAGACGAAGCTGGTTCTGGTTTGGTAATGTTAGTACAAAGACCAAAAGACAAGAAAAAATTTGTAATAATAACCATGGGAAACCCAGATTATGCGAAGCGTTTTGACGATCCACAGAAGTTGACTGAATGGGCGCTCAAAAATTTCTAATTTAAAATTAATTTATTAAAAAATTGTTTTAAAATTAAAAATTTATAATTTAAAATTATTTTATATGTCTCTAGTCTTTTCTGCTATCACTCCTCATCCCCCGCTTTTAATACCAACAATTGGCAAGGAACAGGTTGAACGGGTAAAACAAACACAAAAAGCAATGGAAATTTTAGAAGAGGATCTTTACTTAACGAGACCAGATTTAATTATTGTTATTTCACCGCATGGAAGCATTTTGTCTAATGCTTTTACTTTAAATGCTCATACAAATTTTGTTTCGGCATTTGACCAATTTGGTGACTTTACCACAAAAAAACACTGGCTTGGTTCTCCACATTTTGCAGCTGTTTTGGCACACAAATGTAATGACATGAAAATTTCTACTCAGCTCATTAGTGAAGAAAAGCTTGACCATGGTATTACTGTTCCACTATATTTTCTTACAAATCATTTACCAGATGCAAAAATTTTACCCATTGGTTTTTCTGAATTAAATTCCAAACAGCATTTGGACTTTGGAGATCATTTAAAAGAAGCAATTATGGAATCAGACAAGAGAATTGCTGTAATTGCCTCGGGAGATTTGTCCCATGGTTTAACAACCGATGCTCCTGCTGGTTATTCCGATGTAGGTGCAGAATTTGATAAGAAAATTATTGAACTATTAGAAACTCGGAACACTGTTGGCATAGCTGGTTTGGACAAAAAATTTGTAGAAGGAGCTGCGGAATGCGGTTACCGTTCAATTTTGATTTTACTCGGTATTATGAGGAACATGGATTACACTTTTAAAAATTATTCGTACGAAGGACCATTTGGAGTGGGATATTTGGTGGGAAACTTCGTATTTTAGACTTATAAAAGATACCAATATACTAATCTTACTAATTATACTAATGGTATACGAATATACTCCGGCGAAATAATATTAGTATTTATTCGTATCATTAGTACCATTTGTATATTAGTATCTATCATTATGGATAGCATCTCAAAAATAATAAAACCAAATACAACTAAACAAAATAAGAATATTCATTCCGAAGTGCACTATTGGACTGATGTAATTTCCACTGCTTTTTGTGAACGAAAAAAGTTTGCTATGTATTTAGGTGTTATTAAGAGAATTGGGGTAACTGCAGCTCAACGCATTTATGTTGATATCAAAAATTCAAAAGTTACGAGTCCTGGAAAATTATTTTTTTGGAAGAGTAAACAAATAAAAAAGAAAGCAGAATAAGTTTATAAGCAGATTAAGCAGAGTAAGCTAATTTATATTGCTTAATCTGCCTACTCTGCTTATTCTGCTTATTGCATTATTATGTTTAAAATCGTAAAATTACCCGATCCAAAACTACGACAGCGTTCAATTGAAGTTGATTCTGCTTTGTTGTTGTCCAAAGAAACACAAAAAATGATTGATGAAATGATTCCTATAATGTATGCCGCTGATGGTATTGGCTTAGCTGCTGTACAAGTTGGCCACAATATTAGACTCTGTACGATTGGTAAGTTAGCTGTACCAGAAAAACACAAACTAAAAGAAAATTATCCTGGTGATTTAGTATTAATTAATCCTGTCTGGGTTAAATCTAGTATTCGAAAAGTTTCTGATCTTGAAGGTTGTTTATCTGTACCTAAAACTCAAGGAAAAGTAAAACGTTATAAAAATATTCAAGTTAAAGCACAAGATAGACAGGGCAATCCCCTTGTCTTTAATGCTTCTGATTATTTAGCAAGAGTAATACAACACGAAGTAGATCATATGGATGGGATTTTGTTTATTGATAAAGCAACGGAAATTAAAATAATAAACTAATTTTATGGATGAAACTGAGCAAATACTTGCCCACACAGATGCAAGGCAAGACACAAATCAATTAAAGAGGGAAAGAATTAAGAAATATTATGATCATTTTTTTGATATTTTCTTTAAACGGGCGGAACTATTATCTGTTGCACAACGAATGCCAAAAGAAACATTAAGACAAATTATTTCTTT
>Ga0172379_10010957_pt1 | contig 10885 bp, 10 predicted proteins | sample GrowelOW334metaG_FD_119756 | JGI IMG/M metagenome (GOLD analysis project Ga0172379, IMG submission 119756) | Groundwater microbial communities from an aquifer near a municipal landfill in Southern Ontario, Canada - Groundwater well OW334 metaG | ecosystem: Environmental > Aquatic > Deep... | reverse complement strand
ATCAAAAACAGATATCCGGATATCAAAGGATTTGACAAGAAAAACATCTACCGGATGTGTCAGTTTTATCAATTGTATAAGGATGCGCCAAATGTCGCACCAGTGGTGCGACATTTACAAGATGCTGATTCACAATATCATGTAAATGTCGCACCAGTGGTGCGACATTTACATGAGGAGGAAATCCCCACCATTGAGAGCGATGATATTCGTAAGACAATTTTGGCCAAAATAAGCTGGACGCATCATCTGATTATTATCGGAAGATGTAAATCTGCAGAAGAAAGAGAATTTTATATCAGGCTTTGTATTCAGGATCGTTACAGTAAGAGGGAATTGGACAGGCAAATTAACAGCGGTGTATTTGAACGGGTCATGCTGGGGAATGCCCATCTTTCGAAGAACATCAAACAATTGCCTCAAGATTTCAGCAATGTATTCAAAGACAGCTATGTTTTTGAATTCTTGAACCTTCCTGAACCATATATCGAAAATGAACTAAGGAAAGCATTGTTGCACGAATTAAAACATTTCTTATTGGAATTAGGTTCTGATTATCTGCTTGTTGGTGAAGAATTTCCAATTAAGGTTGGCAATCGCGATTTTAGGATTGATCTTCTGTTTTTTCACAGATCTCTGCAGTGCCTGATCGCATTTGAACTTAAAACCAGTCGATTTGAACCGGAATACCTGGGTAAAACCAATTTCTATCTGGAAGCATTGGATCGGGATATTAAAAAGCCCCATGAGAATCCAACCATTGGGATATTACTTTGCAGGGACAAAGACGATGAGGTGGTTGAGTATGCTTTGAACCGAAGTTTAAGTCCAACCATGGTTGCCCAATACCTGATGGCCATACCTGACAAAAAAATACTGGCACAAAAATTACATGAACTTTTTCTAGCTCATGAATAATAACTATCAAGTGATCCACTTATACTAATCAATATCCAGCTTTTATGTATTTTAGTGCTGAAATATATTTTATTAATCCAAGAAACCGATGATGAAACACTTTTTGATCAAATCTATTCTGATCCTGGCCGTTGCAGCCATCTCATCCTGCTCATTCTCACAGAACAAACCGACGCCCGAAGGTCCAATGGTGCTGATCTCAACAAAATATGGCGATATGAAGGTGGTGCTGTACAACCAAACGCCCTTGCACCGCGACAACTTTATGAAGCTTACGAAAGAGGGCATTTTTGACAGTCTGATTTTTCACCGCGTGATCAAAGGCTTTATGGTACAGGGCGGTGATCCCAATTCCAAACGTGCCACCAAAGACCAGATGCTTGGCGACGGAGATCTGAATTATACCATTCCGGCAGAAATCGTACCCGGAATTATTCACAAAAAAGGGGTGATCGCCGCCGCCAGGAACGGCGATGAAGAGAATCCCGAACGCCGCTCTTCGGCCACCCAGTTTTATCTCGCCCAGGGGAAAGTGTACAAGCTGGATGAAATTCCGGTTATCGAGCAAAGAATGAACATCGGTGCATCGCAATCGCTATTCCTGAAAATGAAGTCTGAGAAAATTGATACCCTCATGTTGTTCCAAATGGCCAAAAACAAGGAGGGATACGACAAATTAATCGAAAAACTGAAGCAAAAAGCGATCAGGGAGGTCGAAAATAATCCGGTCAGGTTAACTAAGCAACAAATTGAAACCTACACCACCCTGGGAGGTATTCCGCATCTGGATGGAGGTTATACCGTTTTTGGTGAGGTGCTGGATGGACTTGCGGTCATCGACTCAATTGCAGCCCAACCGACTGGTCCCAACGACCGCCCTCTGGAGAACATCCGGATGACGATCAAGGTAATTAAGGAGTAACTATTTCTGCTTCAAAGCCGACTTTACGCAGATCTTCGTAAAAGGAGGGGTACGACTTGGTCACAACCATGGCATCATCAATCCTGATGGAGCCCTTAACAAAGGCAACAGGGGCAAAGGCCATGGCCATCCGGTGATCGTTGTAAGTGGCAATGACCGGATCGTCCTGAACAAGGGATGGTTCGATCTCTCCATTCCAGGCCAGTTCACCTTCAGCAGGTTCGGTTAGCAGAACACCCAATTTGGCACATTCGTTTTTCAGGGCGGCAATGCGATTTGTCTCTTTGATCTTCAATGTTTTCAAGCCGGTAAAGTAAAAAGGAAGCCGCTTGCCAATGGCTAACACCACAAAAGTTTGGGCGATATCGGGGTTTTCAATAAAATTCAGGTTCAATCTTTTCAAAATTACCTCTTTGCCTTTTGTTACCCTGACTGAATCACCCTCCTGCCGGGAAATTAGTCCAAAATATTTTTCAAACCATTCGGCCTGTACAGAATCACCCTGCAAGCTCTTCAACCGCACTCCTTTCAAATGTAAATCGCATCGTTCAGACAAGGCCGCCATTGCATACCAGTAAGATGCGCCAGACCAATCCGCCTCAACAGAGTAGGATATAGGCTTGTAAGTTTGCGCCTCAATTCGGATTTCATTGCCGTTCCATTGGTATTTTATTCCAAATTTCTTCATGATCTCAAGGGTCATTTCGATGTAGGAACGAGAGGTAATCCTGTTGGTCAACCGAAGGGTCAAACCATCCTGAACAGTGGGGGCGATCATCAGCAATGCTGAAATATATTGACTGCTGATGCTTCCATCCAGTTCGAGGATTCCTCCTTTGAGGGCAGTACCTGTAATCTTCAATGGCGGAAATCCATCCTGTCCGGTATATTCAATCTGTGCCCCAAGTTTACGCAAGGCATCAACCAAAATTGAGATGGGCCTTTGCTGCATCCTTTCAGACCCTGTCAGATGCCACTGACCCACAATTTTCGACAAATAGGCGGTCAAAAACCGCATGGCGGTGCCGGCATGATGAATATCGAAAGAGTTCGAATTTGATTCCAATACCTGGTTCATCACCTTCGAATCGTCACAGTCAGACAGGTTTTTCACTGGGAATGACGAGTAACTCAGCGCATTGATGATGAGCACTCTGTTGCTGATACTCTTGGAGGCGGGCAGCGTAATTTCACCAAAGAGGGAGGAATCTGTTTTGGTCAAAAGGATTTGCATGGCTTAATCGTTGTTTATCTCCCTGAAATAATCAAGCGCCTCAAAGATCTGCTGCTTGCTGCAATTCTGGTTGATCTCGACCTCTCCTACCGATTTAATCAGGGTAAAATTGATCCGCTTCCCTTCATTCTTTTTGTCGTGGCCCATCAGTTCGAACAACACCTCATAATCGGTGGCCGATAATTGGTATTTCCCATAAACAGCGATCAGCCATTTGGCAAGAAAATGCATGTTGCCATCAGGAAACCCTGAATTAAGGTGAGAGAGATAAAGCTCAGCGATCATTCCGAAAGCAACGGCATGTCCATGCAACAAAGGTTGACCTTTGCTGAGCGAAAAGCTCTCAAACGCATGTCCAATGGTATGCCCAAAATTCAACGCTTTGCGTATGTTGTTTTCGTTGGGATCTTTTTCTACAAAATAGTTTTTGATGATGACAGAATGGGCTATCATACCCTGTAAGATCGCAAAATCCGGGTGTTGCAAGTCAAACTTTTGAAGCTCAGCGAGGTGGTCCTGGGAGTGTATTAGCCCGTGTTTGATCATCTCCGCATATCCTGAAATGAGATTTTCGCGGTCAAGCGTTTTCAGGAAGCGGGTGTCGATAATCACCTTAATCGGCTGATTGATTATACCTATTTCATTCTTCAGTCCATTGAAATTGAAACCTGTTTTTCCTCCGACAGAGGCGTCTACCTGCGCCAGCAAGGTGGTGGGAATATTGATAAATTGAACCCCCCGCTTGAAAGTTGAGGCTGCAAAACTACCCAAATCGGTCACCATTCCTCCGCCAAGGTTCACTACCAGGGATTTTCGGTCAGCACCATTCCTGCTAAGGAAAAGCCAGATCTTTTCGACCGATGACAACAATTTATTTTCTTCCCCGGCAGGGATTACAGTCTTCTTAAATTTTTCGAAACAAGGGGTGTCGCACAAGAGCGGAAGGCAAAAACGGTCGCTGTTTTGGTCGACCATCAGAAACAGCTTATCATCAGGGAAAGAACCCATGCTTTCAGACAGCACCTTTTCCAACTGATCAGTTACTACAACGGAATTATTATGAGTCATATTTTGATAGTTCTTCAGTTCCAATGAAATGCAAAGGTAAAAGAAATTTATTTTCTTCAAGGGTGCATGTAAAGTAGGAGTTAACCACAAAGGGCACCAAGTACACTCAAAGGGTACAAACAGGAATGCATGATAATGAGCACTTTGAGACCTTCGTGAGTACCCTTTGTGTCCTTCGTGGTAAAACAATTATTATTGCCAGCCTAATTCTGCAATGCCTTGACCCTTGAAACCAAAAGGGTGATGCCTATGCCGAAAACCCCAATCACTGCGAAGGAATAGCGCAAACCGGCGGCTTGTGAGATATATCCGATCAAGGGTGGACCCATCAAAAACCCCAGAAAACTAACACTGGAAACAGTTGCCAGAGCAATGCCGGTTGGTACTTTTGAATGTCGTCCGGCAGCGCTGTAAACAGATGGGACCATACTTGAAACGCCTAGCCCAACCAGCATAAATGCAAGGGTGCAGGGAATCAGGTAGGGAAAGAAAACAGCTGTAAACAAGCCTGTCGAAATCATTACACCACATATCTGCATCAATCTTTTTCTCCCAATCTTCGAAACAAAGTAATCGGCAACAAACCGGCCGCTTGCCATCATGACCATGAAAGAGGTGTAACCAAGAACCACCAGCGAGGCTGGTGCATGAACCACGTCTTTAAAGTAAATGCCACTCCAGTCGAACATGGCCCCTTCGCTGGCCATGCTGCAAAATCCGATGATTCCGAGCTGAAGCAGAACACCATCGGGACGATTAAACATTTTACGCTTAGGCTCATCTGGTCTGGCCCGGTGTTTGGTCCGGTCCAAATACGGGTAATTGATCCAAACGATTGTCCAAACGATCAGAATGATGGTAACAAAATGCCATAACGGTTCGATATGCAGGTTAATCATGGCAATGCCGATCAGTGCTCCAGTAAATCCGGCAAGGCTCCATCCTCCGTGAAAAGAGGCCATGATGGAGCGTTGGTACAATTTTTCGGCGGCTACTCCCTGTGTATTGATGGAGATATTACACATATTGCCGAAGATTCCAAACAGAAACAGGGCCAAGGCCAGTTGCCATCCGGCATGAACCAACCCGATGGTGCTCAGTACCACCGTGTACGCAGGAAGTGCAAATGGCAGTACTTTGTGGCTTCCAAACCGTGTAACCAGTTTCCCGGAGAAAGGCATCATCAGGAATTGTCCAACAGGCAAAGCAAACAAGATAGTCCCAAACAAGGCATCATTCAAATGAAGTGCTGATTTGATCTCAGGAATCCTACTCGCCCAGGACGAAAAACAGAGTCCCATGCTAAAATATACCAGCGCCACAGCGATGCGGATATGCCTTTTACTCGGGGCAGATTCTTCGTGAAGGCTATATGTCGGGATAAAATTCGTCATTCAAATACTTTAAAACACAAAAGCCTTCCTGTTAAAATTGGGGTCGGCTTCAAGGTATGGCAGCAAAAGTATTGAAATTATATTTGCCGTTAGCTGCCTACGCCGATTTTTACAGAAGTCATGGAAAGGGAACCGGCTATTGTACATCGAACAATTTCTGCGGGAAACCGCCAAAGTCGTGGATCGTCTTCGGTTTCTCCATGGCGGTAACAAAAGTGCCGCGGGTCTCCCAATGCGCAGAGATGCACAATATGGCATTGGGATGCGGAATGGTTTTCCCGGCTTCCCGCCATCCGGTTACAAATTCGTTCTCTTCGATGGCATTCATCGGGGAGCCGTGACCAAGGAACAAGAGAGGCGTAGGCTCAGTGGTATTTATTGATAAGGCCAGATTATTTAAAGCATTCAGTTGCATGATGGGTTCAATATAAAATGCAAAAATGGAACTGTTTCTATTAAAAAGATAAGGTTTCAGTTGAACTGATAAGTATTCTGAAAAATTTAATATCGTAATAATTGTTCTGTAAGGGCCTAATCGTCAATAATTAACAAAATAGTAAATAGTAAATTATTTAATGGTAAATACTTACAACCTTCTCCAAAAACGTTGGTTATTGCAGAAGAAACATGATCGGTAAAGTATATGCCACACGTACTACCTGCCCATGAAATTTGCCAGGTTTCCAATTTGGCATCCGGTTAATTACCCGCATAGCCTCCCTGTTTAGTGAAGGAAAAACTCCATAAGCAATTTTAGCATGTTCAACTTTACCATCGGTAGCTACTACAAAGGATACAAGAACTCTCCCCTGGAGCTTATCTTTTTGAGCCTCCACCGGGTATCTGATCTCCTTGTCCAAAAAATCCCTTAAAGCATCAATCCCTCCCGGGAATTCAGGCATTTCATCTACGGCAACAAAAACGCCATCCTCCCTTTTGGTGGGTTCTTTTTTACGATCATCTATATTGATTTCCTCAATCTTTGAGGGAATGGCTTTTGAATTAATCACGATCACACCATTTTTACCTTTCTCCCCATATAAGTTAATAGCTTGCTCACCTTTCAAAACGATGATAGAAGCAACCTGATCTTGCTTGATTTGTTTCGCAATTTCTTTATCGATCAATCTACCATCCAAAATGAACAATGGAGGATTTGATGCATCAATTCCTTTTCTTGCCTTTGCTTTGGTCGTAAACATAACTACTCCGTCCTTGCGCACAATTCCTTCGGGGGATGACAAATTCATGACAATCACCGATGCAAGACTGTCAGGAGGAACCTGGTCCAAACTATTCTTATCAATGGTCACTCCATCCAGGGAAATTCGCGGAGGATTGGCCGCATCTATTCCTCTCAATACAGTAATTGGATCAAGTTTGGGTGGAACAATTAATTTATTAGACGTTCCGGATTTAACCGTATCTGAAAGCATGGCCTCTTTCGCAGATAGGCTATCCCACATTTGAACCATGGTACCACTTCCTTCCACTGATATAATTAACTCACTATCTTCCCATTCAATCTGATTTGCGTGCGATCCAGATAAACCGGTCAGATGAAAAGCCAAAAACATTAACAGCAATCCAATAAATTTTCTGTCATTGTTCATTATAAATAGGTTTTAGGTGTTCAGGGTGTTCCGATCATAAGCAATTAGAGGCCGCTTCACCACTAAGAAACGGCCTCCAACAAAGTTATAAAAATATTTTTAATGCAACTTGAACTCGATCGGAATGGTATAGGCTACACTCACAGCCGTACCCCGTTGTTTGCCTGGCTTCCAGTCAGGCAAGCTGCTTACAACCCTGATAGCCTCAGCATCCAATGCCGGATTCACTGACCTTAAAATTTTTGGCTGTTCCACTTTCCCTTGACTGCTCACAACAAAGGAGACAAATACTTTTCCCTGTATTTTTTCCTTTTGGGCTTCCGTTGGATATTTACTCGCTTTGGCAATAAAAGTTCTCAAGGCTATGGAGCCACCCGGAAATTCCGGCATCTCTTCAACTTCGATGAAGACCTGCTTTCCCTTTTTTTGAGGATTATTTGGAGGGACAATAGATCCCGTTTGTTTAACTTTGTTGCTTTCGAGGGCAAACTGTACAGGAACGGTATAGGACACACTAACTGCTTCTCCCCCTTGTTTTCCGGGTTTCCAGGCAGGCATCGAATTGACTACCCTGATGGCTTCATCGTTCAGCAAAGGATGGACTCCCCGGGCTATTTTGGCATCGCCTACGGTACCATCAGGCTTTACAGTGAAAGTGACATATACTTTCCCGAGGATACCCTCTTTGATGGCGTCCTCCGGATATTTGATAGTGCTGCTGATAAAACTCCGTAAGGCCATTTCACCTCCTGGGAATTCGGGCATCTCTTCCACGATAATATAAACACCATCCGGCCTTTGTGATGGCTTTCCCATCTGTAGCTTTGCCGGAATTGTCGTCTCCATATTGATAGTCGGGTAACGCAAAAGCGTAAAAAATCATTGCGACCAGTGGCAATACCACCAATATTTTCAGTTTTCTGAAAGGGGATTCTATTTTCTTTTTCATCATGTTAAATCTTTTTTTGTTGAGTGAATAGCTGAAGGAGTTGGTGAGACTGAAGACAGGAGCTCCCAACAACTGGTTTAGAAGTGCAGCCTGATAAATGACCGGATCGACCGTACGCTTACAATGACGGTGTGCTGTTGATTTTGTGAGGGAGGAGAGAAGGAGGCGGGCGGCAATTCTGCCATTACCGAAAACTGATGACCCACCTCCTTCTCTCCACCCTCACCTCCAAAAAAATGATCCGTCATTGCGACCGCGAGGCACGAAGCGGGAAGCAATCTTTTTAAAGTCCAAACTTTCTCATAAAAGAATTGTGATCAAATAAGTTCTACTTTGGATTATAGTCTTGGTACAGACATCCCTCCATCTACCATTATGACCTGTCCGGTCGAATAGGGCATACTTCCTGTTGCCATGGCAGCAGCCACCTTGCCTACATCTTCGGGTAGCCCCCATCTTGATTGGATGGCCATTCCGTTTTGAAACAGTGCATCGTATTTTTTCTGTACACCGGAGGTCATATCGGTTCTGATCACCCCGGGCTGAATTTCATACACCGGTATGTCAAATTCTCCCAGCCGCGTTGCCCACAATTTGGTGGCCATGGCAATACCTGCCTTAGAAATACAGTATTCACCACGGTTGGTCGATGCAAATGAAGCCGACACCGAAGAAACATTGATGATGCAAAAAAATTCGTCCGGAACCTGCTTCTTCGCTTCTATCATCTGATTGGCAGTTAATTGGGTCAAAAAATAGGGTCCCTGCAGATTGACATGGAGCACCTGCTCGAAACTCTCCTCGGTAGCATCCAGGATATCCCTCCTTTCTGATGGGGCTATACCGGCATTGTTTACCAGGACATTCACCTTGCCAAACCGCTTCCTTACAGAATCGACGAGTTGCTGGCGGTCGTCGGTTTCTGATACATCGCTCCGGAAATAGGCCACCTCACTTCCCGACTCAGCCAATTCTTCCAGTACGGATGCAACAGAAGATTCCTCCCGCTTTCCGCTCAATGCCAGGCTAAATCCGGCTTTTGCCAGTTCTATGGCGATGCCCAGTCCGATGCCACGGGTTCCGCCGGTAATCAATGCGATCTTTTTCATTTTCAAGTTTAGATTAACACCACCACAAATTACACAAATGAACACAAATAGCCACGGCCTTACCACAGATTACACAGATTAAGACAAATATCAATTTCTCCGTTTCTATGTTTCAACCCCTTCTTTCTAGTCGTCCTAGTCATCCACTTCGTCCTAGCCTCCTGGTCTATCCGTCCCACAGGCTCCTGGTCTTAGTCCTTTTTCTCAGCTTCCCCGTTTCTCCGTTTCAATATTTTGGAGTTCGTCCTAGTCGCCCCCTCGTTATTCCAGTCTCCTTTTCCCATTCTCCATGCCCCATGCCCTCTGCTCTTTGCCCTCTGCCGCTATGTCTTCGTCAAATATGCCTTTTTTATTTTTTCAAGGTAGGCTTTCTGGTCGGTGACCCAATATTTATCGGAGAAAATCTCCATTTCGTTGTATCCGCTGAAGCCCGCTTCTTCGACCCAGGACCTGATTTCTGGAACATTGATGCAGCCGTCTCCCATCAGTCCGCGGTCGTTCAGAAAATCTATTGTCGGTACATTCCAGTCACAAACATGAAAGGCAAACAGGTTGTTGTGGGCGGCGCACCGCTGAATTTCATGCCGAAGATCAGGGTCCCACCAGAGATGATACGCATCTACAGCTACTCCCACCCATGCAGAATTAATCGCCTCAGCCAGATCGTTGGCCTGCCGGATGGTGTTGATGGCCGAACGGTCACCGGCATACCTGCTGCCGCATAGTTTTTCATACATTCTCCAATGTTCCAGGGTTTGGTCGTCAAGGTGTGCACGCAAAGTTTGGAGAGATCTTTTATTTCAGCTATCATGGTTCGGCTATTCCATTAAAGAAAGTATAGTAGGGTTCCCCGGAAATGATCCTGGTCAGATACAATGCGGCTTCCCGGATATGGTAATCGCCCCACATGCCGGATTCGTTGCATGGGATCCTGAGACCATCCGGTATATGGTCCCAGCCATTCGGCCGGTGGTAAACCGAGTGCAGCAATATCCCCTGATGATCAGGATCCGTTGACAAATAAGGTCTCTCCAGTAACCTGGATGCTACGCTCAGGCCGGCTTGCCAATAGCGGCTCCCCTCCTCCTGTTTTCCCTGAAGTTTCAAATATTGCCCAAGGCGCAGCAGCCCCTGCACGCCAATTGCCGCAGCAGAGCTGTCGACAGGTTCAAAATCATTGAATGGATCGGCTTTCCTGGTAAGCCAATCTTTGAGATGAACAAGTCCGGGGGCGCCGGTATCCCAGTAAGGAATACCATCAGTTGGCGTATGATCGAGGTAGAAATCGCAGGTCGCCCTGGCGCCTTTTAGCAAAATACTGATAATTTGATCCTTATTGCTTCCACTTCCGAATTCAGTCTCCGGTAGTGATTGTAAAAACTCCAGCTATTCGGCAAATCCGACCATCGCCCAGGCCAGTCCGCGGGTCCAGGTAGTGAAGCCTGAATATCCCTGCTGCGAATTCGGACAGCGGTAGTTCCCGTCGTTTGGATTGAAGATGGATTCGTGGGCTGTCCTTCCCCAAACATCGTAGCTGTCGCGTCCTTCTCCGTAATGATTATTCCGGAGTAAACTGAACCACTTATTCCAGAGGAATGTGAACCACCATTCCGGGTGAAACTGAACCAAATGTTAAAATTGAATTAGCGAAAATATTCGATTATAAGAGGTTTCGGTT
>Ga0172379_10010956_pt1 | contig 10886 bp, 10 predicted proteins | sample GrowelOW334metaG_FD_119756 | JGI IMG/M metagenome (GOLD analysis project Ga0172379, IMG submission 119756) | Groundwater microbial communities from an aquifer near a municipal landfill in Southern Ontario, Canada - Groundwater well OW334 metaG | ecosystem: Environmental > Aquatic > Deep... | reverse complement strand
GCTTCCCCCTGACGATGGCCATCATCGACGGGATGATCGTTCGAGTCGGCAAGGAGCGTTATATACTGCCGACAACGGCGATTCGTCAAGCCCTGCGCCCGGCCAGGAAGGACTATACCCATATCATCGGGAAGGGTGAAATGATCACCGTCATGGGACGACTCCTGCCGCTCGTAAGACTGGCCGATTTGTTTGGTATTGCGGCAAACAACCACGAGCCGTGGGATGCCATTACCGTCGTTGTGGAAGGGGAAGGTCGCGCCAAGTGCATCATGGTCGATGAGATCCTGGGGAAGGCAGAGGTAGTCATCAAAAGCCTTGGGGATGGTTTGAAAAACACCAAGGGAATATCAGGCGGCGCTATCCTTGGGGACGGCCAGATCGGTCTGATTATCGATCCGGAAGGATTGTTTGAGCTGAGTGAAAACTTGTGACGGGGCAGGATATAACTGTAAGATAACGAATAACCATACAAATATGGCTCTTTAGAGTCAATTTAAGGAGGAAAAGGGGCATGGCAGAAGACGTAATAAAGGCAATGGATCAGGCAGTTAAGGCAATTTCCAATCGGGAGGGAAAATATCTGACCTTTTCCCTGGCGGAAGAGGAATACGGCATCGGCATTCTGAAAGTGAAAGAAATTATCGGCATGATGACAATTACCACAGTCCCCCAAACGCCGGGATATGTAAAGGGCGTCATCAACCTCCGGGGCAAGGTTATTCCCGTTATCGATCTGCGCCTGAAATTCGGTATGGAAGCAATGGATTATACGGAAAGGACCTGTATCATCGTGGTGGAAATAACGGGACCAAACGCGAAAATTCCCATGGGCATCGTCGTCGATTCCGTATCGGAGGTCCTCAACATCAAGGCCGGCGACATCGAAGACACCCCGACCTTCGGCAGCAAAATGGACACCGCCTACATCCTCGGCATGGCCAAAACGGGGGGAGCCGTCAAGATTCTTCTCGATATCGACAAAGTCCTTAACTCGGAAGAGATGGGTCTTTTGGATCGTATGGCGTGATCTATATTTTATTTTATACAAGGAGAGGGGGGATAACATAAGCGGCGGGAATGATTCAGATTCAGACAACCATTTATCTAAACATAAATTTTAAGAAGGGGGAAAGAAGAATGAAGAAAATTTTGATGGCGGTTATAATCTGTCTGCTGACTACGGGTTTTGTCTATGCTCAGGAAAAGGGAACGGCCAAAGAGGCCCAGGATCTCGTGGCGAAAGCGGTTGCCTATTACAAGGCCAACGGCAAGGATAAAACCTTTGCGGCTATTAATGAGCCCAAAGGTCAGTTCACAAAGAAGGATCTCTATGTATTTGCCTTCGACATGAATACGACATGCCTGGCCCACGGCGCCAACAAGGGACTTATCGGCAAAAACCTGAAGGAACTCAAGGACAGCAAGGGAAAGCAGTTCATGAATCAGATGACCCAAGATGCCAAATCCAAGGGCAAAGGCTGGGTTGATTACAACTGGACAAACCCGGTAAGCAAGAAGATTGAGGCCAAGTCATCCTACTACCAGAAGGAAGGGGATATTTACTTCGGCTGCGGGATCTATAAATAAACGTTCATGACTATGGAGACCGGACAGGCCCGCGGTCTGTCCGGTCTCCATCTAACAAGAGGGGACAGTAATATGAGAAGAATTATCAACAACTTGAAAATGGCTAACAAGTTAATCCTGGCGCCCATGACTGCTGTTTTCTTTTTATTGGTGGTGGCCTATGTATCATACTATGGACTTAGCGGGCAGAAGACGGCCCTGGAGGATATCTTCAACAACCGTTTCAAGGCTTATCAGAGCAGTGCTGAGATCGTAAAAACCGTCGCCAATATTCATGCCAATCTCTACAAGTGCATCAGTTGGGCGGGCGCCAATATGGACGCGGCAAAGACCGAGGCTCTGGGCAAGGAACAGCGCAGTGCCATTGAAAAGACCATCGGTCAGGTTCAGAACATGATGAAATCAGAAACCCTGACGGCGGAGGAGAAAAAACTCTATCAGGATACCTTCCAGCAATTGAAGGATTATCAGGCCCCGGCCAACGGAATCCTGGATATGGTCACAACGGATTTGAATGCCTCAACCATGTTCATGGGCACTACGGATGAAAAATACCAGGTCCTCAACAAGACCCTGGGGCAGCTTATGGATCTGGAAACCAAGCTCAGCAAGGAAAAATATGATGCGGCAATGACGAGTTTTGCCGCCATCCTGAAGATCCTGATCGTCGTGATGATTGTTGCCGTGGTATTGTTTGTCCTCATCAACGTGTTCATGGCCCGTATTATTACCCAGCCCATCATGAAAACAATCGACGTTGTTCGCAGGGTAGCAGAAGGGGATCTTACCCAGGATATCGACGTGGATTCGAAGGACGAGATAGGTGAACTGGCCAGCTCCGTGAACACCATGCAGAGTAAAATGGGAGAAGCTGTCGGTCAATCACTGGTGACTGCCGAGGTTTTATCCGAGGCTGCCTCCGAACAGGCAGCGGCCATCGAGGAAACATCGGCATCTCTGGATGAAATGGCTTCCATGACCAGACGGAACGCCAGCAACACCACCGAGGCCAACGGTCTGATGAACACGGCGAAACAGGCCATTCAAAAGGCGAATATCTCCATGGCTGATCTTACCGTATCGATGAAGCAGATCGCCTCTTCGAGTGAACAGACCCAAAAGATTGTTAAAAGTATCGATGAGATTGCCTTTCAGACCAACCTGCTCGCCCTGAATGCCGCCGTGGAGGCGGCTCGTGCCGGTGAGGCCGGAGCCGGATTTGCCGTGGTTGCAGATGAGGTGAGGAATCTCGCCATGCGGGCAACCGAGGCGGCCCGGAATACCTCCGAGTTGATCGACGACATCGCCGTCAAGGTCAAAGGCGGAGATAGCCTGGTGAATGTTACCAATGATGCCTTTCAGCAGGTGACAACGAGTTCCTCAAAGGTAGTGGAGCTGATGGCGGAGATTGCCGCCGCCTCCCAGGAACAGTCCCAGGGGATTGACCAGGTCAATCGCGCCGTGGCCGAGATGAACCAGGTCACCCAGCAAAACGCCGCCAGCGCCGAGGAACTGGCTTCTATTATGTCGATGTTCAAGACAAATTATGAAGGCGGACACACAGCAGGGGCATCAAAGGTGAAACGTTTGCCTCCTCCCTCCTCCCGGGGACTTTCCCGTGAAGTATCTCCGGAAAAGGCGATTCCCATGGGTGAAGACGACTTTTAATCGCCCTTTAGCGGATAAATAATCTTAGCTGGGCGGCTGATCGATTAGGCCGCCCTTTTTTTAAAGGCTAAACATTACAGATAGAAGAGTCTCCTTTCATGGCGCTATGAATGACCGATAGTGCGAATGAAAGGAAACTCCTGTCAAAATAATTAACGTTGAAGAGGGTCTAATAATGAACATTATGAAACAGTCAAGATTATCACTGGCAGGGAAGATTGTCGGGCTGGTTTTGTTAACCGTCGCGATTCTCGGCCTTTCGACGTTTGGTTTGGTCTATTATTTTTTATCCTCCGGCTACGACAAACAGGCGGAAAAAGAAATCGGCACAACCGCCGCTGCCGTTCAGGGGATAGTGAACGAGACCATGGCGAAGACGAAGTTGCAGGCGACGGCAGTTGCCACCGATCCCAGGCTCATCGAGGCGGTGGTGAAAAAAGAGACGGCCGCCCTCCAGGGCATGGCCAAGACGTTCATGTCGAGCGCTGGGATGGATTTCGTGACCGTGGCCGATCCGGATGGGAATGTCCTGGGCCGGGGACACTCGGACAAAACGGGGGATAGTGTCCTGAACCAGGTCAATGTAAAAAAGGCCCTGGCCGGGGAAACGACCGTGGGTATCGAAGCGGGGACGGAGGTAAAATTCAGCCTCCGCGCCGGGGCGCCCGTCATGGCCGACGGCCGTGTCATCGGCGTGGTTTCCACAGGGACGAATCTTTCCGCGACGAATGCCTTTGTCGACGGGATCAAGAAGTCCTTCGGCATTGAATGCACCATCTTCAAGGGCGACGAGCGGGTCTCGACCACTCTGGAGCGGGACGGCAAACGCCTGGTCGGGACGAAGATGGACAACCCGCAGGTCATCGAGACGGTTTTACAAAAAGGGCAGCAGTTCCTGAACAGTAACAAGATTGCCGGCAAAAACTACAATACAGCCTACTGGCCGATCATTGGCGTCGATGGCAAGGTCGGCGGGATGTTCTTCATCGGAAAGGATCGTTCGGCGATGGAAGGCATGATCAGCTCCACGATCATGGCGATTCTGGTCGCCGGCCTCATGGTCGGTGCTTTCATGACCCTTCTGGGCTACATCCTGACGCGTAACATCATCGTCAGGCCGATCCTGAGGACTCTTGGTTTTCTGACTCAAGGGGCCGGGAAAGTTTCGGTTTCCGCCGCCCAGGTCTCCTCCGCCAGCCAGCACCTCGCCGAAGGGGCCTCGGAGGAGGCCTCCACCCTGGAGGAGACAGCATCTTCCCTGGAGGAGATGTCTTCCATGACGCGGCAGAACGCCGACAATGCCGGACAGGCTATGTCCCTCATGGCAGAGGTTGCCGCGATTGTAGAGAAGGTGAACGGCCACGTTAGCCAGACGGCGGTGGCCGTACATGAGGCTATGCAGACGAGCGGGGAAACTGGGAAGATCATCAAAACCATCGATGAGATTGCCTTCCAGACGAATCTATTGGCCTTGAATGCCGCTGTCGAGGCGGCTCGGGCCGGGGAGGCGGGGGCCGGGTTTGCCGTAGTGGCGGACGAGGTGAGATCTCTTGCCATGCGGGCGGCGGAGGCGGCGAGGAGCACCTCCACCCTCATTGAGAATACGGTGTCGGCGGTTAGACGGAGCAGCGAGTTGACCCAGGAGACGGCGGAGGCCTTCCAGGAGAACGTGGAAGTAGCACGCAAAGTTGGCGACCTGGTTGCGGAGATTGCGGCGGCTTCCCAGGAACAGGCCCAGGGGATCGAACAGCTCAACAAGGCAGTGGCGGAAATGGACAAGGTCGTCCAGGAGACAGCGGCCAGTGCCGAGGAATCGGCCAGTGTTGCGATTGAGATGAGTACCGAATCGGAGGAGATGAAGGCCTCCGTGGGAGACTTAATAGCCATAATTGGCGGTGGTAACAGTCATGCCGGATCGGTAACCGGGGCCTCGCAGCACCAACACCGGCGGCCTGGCCATCCTGTTCAGCAGCAGAAAACCATCGCTCCGGGAAGACGGTCAGGAACGGCGAAAGGCTCCAAGGATACTCGTCTCGATCAGCTCATTCCCATGAGAGAAAAAGATTTCCATGATTTTTGATCAATTTGTTCCGATAAGGAAAGGACGGCGGTGAGATCACACTCGCACCTCCCTTGGCACAATTATTCATCATTTCATCGGGAAATGAATCTCTAAGATCGCGGTTATAGCTCGACAATAAAATGTGGCATAGTATTTGTTTAAATATTGCTGATAAATATCTTGATTTTTTTCATGCATTCTGAATAGCATATTATAATAATATTAAGAAGGATAAAAGATTTATGTCCTCACAGTTCCTCTATTATATTTAATACTTATCCGCAGTGGCGGTGGAGATAAAGGCATGGAAAAAAGAATTCTGGTTGTAGATGATGAACAGTCAATGCTTGATTTTATGGAGACTGTGCTTGAGGATGCCGGATATGAGGTACTGTTGGCCGACGGCGCGGACAAGGCGCTGGAGATTTTTTCCCGTCAGGAGGTATCCCTCGTTTTTCTCGACTTGAGATTGTTTGGGGTGAACGGTATGGAACTGTGCCGTAAAATACGTCAAATGAAGCCCCTCACCATCCTGTATGCAATGACCGGCTGGTCCGGCTTGTTCGACATCGAGGAATGCCGGGAAGCGGGTTTCGATGATTACTTTGCAAAACCATTGAGACTTGAAACCATCATGAAGGCTGTCGAAGGGGCCTTCGAGAAAAGGGCCCGCTGGATGATAAAAGACAATCTAATCTGACAGGATAAGAGAAGACAATGGATGTAGAATATATCAATCCTTTTTTGAATGGAACGTTGGAAGTTCTAAATACAATGGCTACTTTTCAGCCGGTTCCGGGGAAACCCTATGTAAAAAAAGATGATCTTGCCGGCGGCGCCGTCTCGGGCATTATCGGTATCACCGGTGACGCCGTCGGATCGCTGGCGATCAGTTTCAGCGAAAGTTGCATCTGCAATATTGTGGGGCGGATGCTCGGTGAAACCTTTAGCTCCATTAATCACGATGTTCTCGACGCCGTTGGCGAGCTTACCAACATGATCTCCGGTGTCTCCCGCACCCAACTGGAAAAGAAGGGCATGACCGTCTTTGCCGCTATTCCTTCGGTGGTTTTCGGATCGAATCACACGATCACCCATATTTTGAAAAGTCCGAGCATCGTCATCCCCTTTACCTCACCAAATGGTCCTTTCTTCGTGGATGTCTGCATCCGCACTGCAAATGAACCGGAAAAAAGATCCTCCTCATACGGGGTCGTCAACAAACCAACCCTTGCCGGGGGGAAAACTCCTCCTAACGCATCCGCCCCTGCTCCTGCCCCCTCCTCCGTTGCCCGACCTGAAAGCCAGGAACCCTTGGACAGGCTGGAACTGATGAAAAAGAAGCTTTCCGAGGCACTTAAGGCCCGGAACGCCATGCAGAATGAGTTAGCGGAAAAACCCTTCATGGAAATGACCCGTCGAAAACTGTTCAAGAAAAACATCCCCCTTCTTGACATCAGAATCAAACGCCTCAAACTCGACATCACCACTACGGAAATGCTGCGGAAAATGACGCCGGATGAGTTGGAGAATCCCCAGATTGTCAGGGACTATCAACATTATGACTCCAAAGGGACGAGAAAATAATGAAAACAGCATGGCGGCGAAAATCTGTGGGGATGTTTTTGGGGACGGTTTTGGGAATGCTTTCCTATACAAGTATTCTTGCCCTGACCCCCGACCAGGTCCTGGCCCTGAGAAAGGCCGGGGTCAGCGACCGGACGATTCAATTGATGATTGAACAGGAACAGGAGGCAAAACAGAACCCCTACGATACCATGGGAACGAAAGAGATTACGGACAGTGCTGGAAATCGTTACATCATTTATTCAACCGGCAAATCCGACCAAACCTGGGAAGCTTCTGAAAAAGAGAAGGTTGACAAGGCCTGGCAAATGCTTCAGGGCGTCATTATCGACGGCAGACCGAAGTAACGGGAAAGCGATACAGAGATGGCATCATGACCGATCAAGCACAGAGCCGCCATCAGATAGAGTCCTTTATCAATCGGATGCCGAGCCTGCCGACAACGGTAGCCAAGGTAATCGAGGTCTGTAACCAGCCCCAGACATCTCCCAACGACCTCAACCGCCTGATCTCTCTGGACCCTGTCTTGACGGGAAAGGTGCTCAAGCTCATCAACTCAGCCTTCTTTACCCTTAGCGAACCGGTCACTTCCGTAACCAGGGCGATTATCATGCTGGGCCTCAATACTGTCAAAAATTTGGCGTTAAGCACGTCTATTGTCGGTATCTTCAAGGGAGACAGTAAGGAAGGGTGTTTTTCCATGGACGATTTCTGGGTTCATTCCCTGGGCACCGGTGTCACGGCCCGGATGCTTGCCGTCAGACAGGGCCTTCCCTCCGACACGCGGGAAGAATATTTTGTCGGGGGCCTTCTTCACGATATCGGCAAAGTTCCCATGATGCACTGCTTTCCAGAAGAGTACCGTCGTATTCTGAAGGAATCACAACAGCGACGTCAACCGTTATACAGAGCTGAGAAAGATGCCCTTGGTTTCGATCACTGCCATGTCGGGCAAATTATCGCGGAGAAGTGGCGCCTTTCCGACAACCTCTCCTCCGCCCTCGCATCACACCATCAAGGGGAGCTGCACTTCCTCGCCAGATTCAGCGATGTTATTGCCGCAGCAAACATCTGCGTAAAAAGCTTTTCCCTGGGCTCGGCAGGAGATAGTTTCGTTGAGGACCCGGCGCTTCTGGTTCTGAAGAAGACCGGACCGGGCGGTCATGATTTATCCGAATTCCAGTCGGAAGTTGACGAAGAACTTGAAAAAGCCAAGATTTTCCTTGACGTTTCGGGGGCTTGAAATACCATGAAAATTACTTTTTGGGGAGTCAGAGGGTCGATTCCCTGCCCCGGCAGGACCACCTACCGGTATGGCGGCAATACAGCCTGCGTCGAGCTGTCTTTTAAAGACATCGACAGATCCCTCATAATCGACGCCGGTTCGGGAATACGGGAACTCGGAAACCTTATAATGGCCCGCGATTTTCCAAAGGGACCATTAAATATAGAAATCTTTCTGACTCATACCCATTGGGACCATATCCTCGGGTTGCCTTTCTTTGCACCCCTGTATGTTCCCAGTGCCAGGGTGAGGATTTACGGCCCCGCCTCCTTCGAGGGAAATTCCTTGCAGGAACTTGTCGGCAGTCAGTTCAGCTACCACTATTTCCCCATCCGCTATGCCGAACTGGCAGCCCAAATCGATTATGTGGAACTCAAAGAGGAGTCTTGTGACCTCCGTGACGGCCTCAACGTTAAAACAAAGTTCCTGAACCATCCCGTTCTTTGCCTTGGTTATCGTTTTGAGAGAAAAGGCCTTGTTTTGTGCACCCTCTACGATACGGAGCCCTTCCGGAACGTATTTATCGACGATCGCGCAAAGCCCGATTACAATGAAGAGATGCACCACGAGGGGGAGATCATTGCCTTTGAGGAAAATCGGCGCCTGGAGGAATTCATTTCCGGGGCAGATTTAGTGATTTATGATGGACAATATACCCTCAAGGAATATGAATCCAGCAAGATCGGCTGGGGACATACGCCCTGCGAATACGCCATCGCCGCCGCCGCCCGGGCGGGAGTGAAGCGGCTTTGTCTTTTTCATCACGATCCGTTGCGTACGGACGATGAACTTGATCAACTGACCGAAGTTTTATGCCAGTCCCACATATCCGGAGGCATGGATCTGTCCTTTGCAAGGGAAGGCAGATCCATGAACCTTTCTTATGATTAAAACAATCCCCGCAAATAAAGTGGAAGTAGGAATGTATGTCAATCTGCCCACGTCTTGGATGTCCCATTCCTTCATAAAGAACAAGTTTCTTATTACCTCCCGGAGTCAGATTGATAAAATAATTCAGAGCAGCCTGAAGGAGGTAAATATTGATACCTCATTGGGAAAAGACCTCATTGAAGAGGCCATTGCTGATGAACCGTCGCGGCGTGTCCCGGATACAGTTCGGAAGGTTGTCCCCGGGGGCCTACGGGAAATGATTCGCGATCCAAATCTGTCTCCGGAAAAAAAGGCCCATGCTGTCCAGCAACATTCACAGGAAATGATGAAGAACCTTCTGGAATCTCCCACGGCTGAAAATATCGGTGAGGTTATGACGACAATCTCCGAGATTGTCGATCTGATTGTAACCGATAATGAAACAAACAATTATCTATTGAACATCACATCCCACGATTTTACCACCTACACCCATTCGGTAAACGTCGGCATCTTATCGATTTCCCTGGTCAAGGCCCTGTATGGGCAATCCGATGGCCACGACATGCACGCCCTGGGAGCGGGATTTTTTTTACACGATCTTGGAAAGACTCGGATTGATCTGTCGATTATCAACAAGCCGGGAAAGCTGACTGATCGGGAGTTTGAAAAAATGCGTCTACACCCGGAATACGGTTTTGAGATCCTGAGAGACGCAGACAAGCTCGTCAAGGAAAGTCGCATCATTGTCCTTCAGCACCACGAAAGAGACGACGGTTCCGGCTATCCTCTCGGCATCAAGGGAACCGATATTCACCCTTACGGTCGCATCTGCTCCATCGCCGACGTTTACGACGCCCTGACCTCCATTCGCCCCTACAAAACCCCAATGCCCCCCTTTGAGGCCCTCTGGATCATGCAGAAGGAAATGCTCCACCATTTCCACCGGGATGTCTTTGAACGATTCGTGCGTCTCCTCGCTGCGACTGTAAAAACCTAAGGGCCTGTCACGAAATAATTGCGACAGGCCCTTAGGTTTTACACGAAGCCCCCCCTTTGGCAAAGAGGGGATCTTCATACTTCGTTACGTTAGGTTCTTTATCTCCCCTTGAAGTTGGCCTGGCGGCGCTCAATAAGGGACATGACCCCTTCGGCGGCGTCTTCCGACTGCATCACTTTCATGAGTTTCGGCATGATTTCCCCAACGCCGGCGTGAAAACCCTCGTATGCCGCAGTCTTGGCAAGGGACAGCGTTGCCTGGACGGCTAGGGGCGCCTGGGCGGCGATCTTTTCCGCGATTATCAATGCCTGCTCAAGTTGCTTCCCCGGTTCCGTGATTTCCTGGACGAGGCCGAAACGGTAGGCGTCCTCGACGTTGAATTCGTCGCCCGTCAGGAGATAACGCATGGCATTCCCCCAGCCCGCCGTCTTGGCCATGCGGACCGTCGCTCCGCCGAAGGGGAAGATGCCGCGCTTCACTTCCAACTGGGCAAAGCGTGTATCCGACGCGGCCACGACAATATCGGCAGCGAGAGACATTTCCGTTCCGAGTGTATAGCAGCGGCCCTGAACGGCCATGATCAGCGGTTTGGAAAGCATCCGGCCATGAATGGCAAACGGATCGATCTCCCCTTCCTTGATGAAGGGCTCCCCTTTGGCGACGTGGGGCGCCACATCCCCCAGGTCCAGTCCGGCGGTAAAATGATCCCCTGCTGCGAAAACAACGGCACAGCGCAGATTTGCATCCTGATCATACTCGCCAAAGGCTTTGGACAGATCGAGAAGCATATCCCAGGTAAAGGCATTCATCTTGGAAGATCTGTG
>Ga0172379_10010955_pt1 | contig 10886 bp, 4 predicted proteins | sample GrowelOW334metaG_FD_119756 | JGI IMG/M metagenome (GOLD analysis project Ga0172379, IMG submission 119756) | Groundwater microbial communities from an aquifer near a municipal landfill in Southern Ontario, Canada - Groundwater well OW334 metaG | ecosystem: Environmental > Aquatic > Deep... | reverse complement strand
TTCTAATTCCATCTATTTCTTCTTTACTTCAAAACTATGCTTGATACTTGCGTTTTAGCAGGTCTATGGTTAAGGGCGAGTTAAAGCCAGCATGTGTTTTCTTAAACCTGCTTTAGAAGTTGATTGTTGTCAGGAAGGGCTTCAATAACCGTGGGTAGCCACACTTGCTTCTACTGGTTCAAGTTCACTTGGATCGGCATAGACCCAAAGATCTCCTTGTCTCCACAGTAGTGGATGATGCACGAGATATCTATATACTAGTAGCTGACGAATGATGCGACGAGCTGATGGATTTTGCTCTCCGCGTCGGTCGTTAGCAAGTCGCGTGCGCAACTGAATGGCTTCGCGCTTTGTCCAGCAATATGCTGGCCCAGGGTTATTGCCTCTAGAACGACAAAGTATCGCTACTTTGCCCGAGGGCTGTTCCCAACCTAAAACGTAATAATAATCTTGGTTCATCACTGATAATAATAAGTCATATTCAAAATAAGTCCAGTGAAGAGTAGCCAATAAAGGCCGTGGAGAGTATGGATTCGAGCGCTCAATCTTTCGCCAATATAGTGATCTTTCATCCAGCAGCTATCGGGGATGCCGTCTTAGCTACTCCTGTTGCTGCTACTTTAAGGCTAAATTATCCTGGTGCAAAAATAACTTACTGGTCTCATAGTTCCCTTCGCCCATTGCTTCTTGGCCTCTGTCCATCTATAGATGAGTTTGTCGATTTTCACAAAGAACTCGGTTTCTTTGCACTACGCAAGCAATTATTGGCGATGCAACCAGACCTCTTCATCGATCTTTCTAACTCGATGAGAGGCGAGTTTCTCACGAGCTTCACCAAGATTCGAGCACTCCACTATGACAAGAGCGATACCAATTCGCCTAATCAACAGCATGCCGTCGGCAATTTTATGGAAACCATTCGGCCGATTTCTCCGGAAACTCCTGATCGACTTTTTCCGACTCTTTATCCTGATGCCATCGCTGAAAGACTAGTGCCAGAGTTGGTGGCAGCTCACAATATGGTCTATGGTTCTATAATTGGCTTGGTGCCTGGTGTTGGCCACTTGCGTCCTCATCGGGGCTGGATATTTGACGGCTGGGTCTATCTCGTTAGACATATACTCGATCACCACAAGCATATACCGGTCATGATTGGTGGACCGGAAGACTTTGAGTTAGCGCAGCGCATTAATATGGAAACGGGATCGCGCTGTATAAATCTTTGCGGTCAACTGCAGCTTGATGAAACTGCCGCCATTTTAAAATGTTGTGATGTGGTGGTGTCTGGTGACACTGGCCCTGCTCACATAGCTGTCGCAGTGGGCACACCAGTTATTGGCCTATATGGACCAACTTATCCAGCCCGCAGCGGACCTTACGGCAACTTTGATCAGATTCTTGATCAAAACCAAGCGTGCCAATGTATTGGCCAAAAGTATTGTCAGCTCACTGGACCTGGCCAGCCAGGTGAATGCATGGGCAAAATTATGTTGCCAGAAGTTCTAGAGAAAATAAGACAGGCCATTGGCCCAGAGACTACAAACGGTAGTCAACCCGATGCGCCCGAAACTCCACCAGGAGTACTGTTCGAACCTGAAGTTATGCGCGAGATGGAAGAGTATATGCGCTCGCAAATACCAGCCGAGGCAGACGAAGCTTAGACAGCATGCATCATCATGTTGGCCGGACCAGTAAGCTGCTCTAAGCGGATTTTTTCTTTGTGATTGAAATAGACTTTTGTGTAATTTTTCCAGTTGCGATTGAAGTCGCTCACTGAAAGCTCTTTTACCACTGCTCGTGGAAGTTCGAGGTTGACGAAGTCGAAGCTACCATCTGAGTAATGCGCTAATCTTTGGGTCGCTTCTTTTTGCACCACATACGAAGCAATTGTTTGCCATCTGTTTTGATCAAAGACTTGAAGTTTGATCATCAGTGAAGCTTGGGCTTCCATGGCCTCGAATTTCATCAGTCTGCAATAATGAGACAGTGACGTAATTTCAAGAGTACCTTGAGAGAAGAACAGTTCGTGATCATCGGCAATTTCTACTTGACGCTGACTTCTCTTCGCCGCTTGTCTTGGGGGAGCGGCCGGTGGTGTCATATCAATAGTAGAAGGAGCTGCGGTTGTATTTTCGGCTACCAAATGAAGGTAAGGTCTTGCTGGAGCTGCAGGAGCTTGCCACTGATTTTCTCTTTCGTGTTGTGCGGCGATGCGTGCTTCTTCCGCTCTGATAAATTCGGCTTTGACCTGTTCAGCTCTTTCTTTGGCTGCTCTGAGTTGTTCTTCTCTTGCCTCGGCAGCTTGTTTTTGCTCTTCCTTGGCTTGGGCTCTTAGTCTGCTGGCACTTGATTCAATTTCAAAGTGAGATTCAACTTCATTGCCAGATATAGAAAAGTTATCTAGTACTGCAGATGGAATGCAATCTGATGGCATCGCCGGTCTAGCGTAGTGAGCCAGATCAAACTTTGCCCGGGAAGTTTCGGTGAAGAATTGACGTTGATAAATTTGAGCTTCGTCTGTTGTTGGTAAGAGCAAAATCTGCGATGGGAAAATAAATGCATAGTTGTTGAAGCCGTCGCAACGGTTTGGCACTTCGCCTCTATTGATAGTCAAAATCAGACGGGCAAAGCGTGCATCTCCGTATTCTTTGAGAGCAATGCTGGCCAAACTCTCACCTGCTTTTACGGCATGCTTGATTCTTGCTGCGGAGTTAACAGTTCGACTTTTAGCTTGGTTCTGCATCGGTGTATTCCTGGGGTAAAGAAGATATCGCTGCGAAAAATTTGTTTCTCGCTTGGTGCCCATATCTATTCAGGTCGGCGAAATTTTCGACACTTGCCAAGGTTAAATCGAAAAGTTCGAATCTCTCCCACACCTCAGTGTAGCCCTGGGGGACCATACGGCACCTTGACATCCGCTGTATGTACAATTATATTTAGGCTTCCGCCAGAACTTTTTCTGACCGCCGGATGCTCAAATTTACTAATCGAAGAGCTTCCTTTATATGGCTAATCCGAATTCGCCTGCAGATGCTGCAAACCAGATAGAACCTACAACGGCTAAACCAGCTAATGAAGCGGGTCAAACCCCTGCGGCCTTACTTAAAGACGCCGGTGCGGGTGTTCCGGAGAAGAAGCAGGAAGGCAACCTAGAGGGTGGTACTTCTCTGCCCGAGCGCTTCCGTGATGCTGCTGGTGTCGACAAGCTGCCTACACCAGGATCGACTAACACTGCTGCTCGCAAAGTCGAGGATGACGCAAGCTTTGGCGGTCCCGTTAGAGTTCGCACCCAAGACAGCATGCAGACTCCCGATGGAAGAACTGTCAACGGACGCCTCTACACGGTTCAGGGAAATGAGTTTTTTGCCCAAACCGATGGTGAAAATCGGAGAATTTATTCTGTTAATAGGAATGAGAACGGAGTGCCTTCCCTTGAGGTTAAACCCGGCAGAAACGCGCGGGATCCCGCCGCTGTAACCGATGGCCAGACTCCATTGGTCAAAGCTGAGCCAGCCGTAACTCGCGTAGAACCCCGAGTAGAGCCAAGAGTCGACCCAGCGGTTAAAGCTGATACTCCAGCATTAGGGGTCAAGGCCGGTGAAACACCTGGTTTGGGCATCAAAGCCGGTGAGAATCCAGCTCTGGCCGTGAAAGCCGAGACGCCAGTGGCGGCAGTTAAGGCCGAAACTCCTCTACCAGCTGTGCGGGCTGAAGTACCGCTTGCCGTCACTAATGAGCCTGGAACCGCTAGGACAGAGCGGCAATTGCGAGCAGAGCAAAATGCTGGAGTGATTTCAGGTAACGGTGACTTGATTCAAGCAAAGCAGGCACCTGAGCTTGCCCAGCTGCGAGCGCAGGCTGAAGCTCAAGCGAAAGCACAGGGCCTTGAGATCAAATCTAATCCGACCGTGACCGACACGCGGGCAACACCGATGATGCCTAATGTTGACACTAAACTACCTGGTGTAGACAGAGTCGTCCCAGTTCAACCAGTGGTAGATGCCAAACTGCCTACAGTCGATCCCCGTGTCACTAATCCTGGCTTCAATCAAGGGAATAATCCCAACAATCCTGTGCTAGAGCCGCGCACAAATCCAATCGTAGACGGTAAGAGCCTGCAGCAAGTCGTTGCCGAGAGTAAGCCTTTTCAGAATTTGCCCGCCCAGCAGCAGGCTGAAATACTTAAAGGATTGGCAGAGGCCCCGCGCCAAGTTCCTTTGCCTAATCAAGGTGATAAGCCATTTGACACTGGTGCCAAGCCGGTAGATTTAGGAGCCAAGCCTATAGATCCCAGCATTAGAACTGCAGATGTTCGCATTCCTGATAACAAGGGTGCGGAAATCAAACCAGGAGACGTTGTACCTGGTAGAGCCCTAGATGCCGCTGGTAATCCCCTCCGTGGTCCCGACGGCAACCCTGTTAAATTCAGCGATTTGGTCGCTGCTGGAATTAAACCAAGCGATATTCTCAAACCAGGTGAGATCGCAAAAATCGGTGAAGGTTTGAAGCCAGTCGATGGCATGAAACCAGGCGAAGGCCTGAAGCCCGGTGAGGGCCTCAAGCTCGGTGATGCGTTGGCTGGCAAAGCTATCGATCCAGCGCTTGTAGCTAAGCTTGGTGAAGGAATTAAACCTGGTGTCCTCGGCTCAGAATTGCCAGTCGGCAAGCTGCCGCTTGATGGTGCAACCATTGTCAAAGATACTAAGGGCGGTGCCCATGACGGTGTAACAAACACGACCAGCGCTGCACTTTCTGATATGGCTAAAGCACTTGGCCTAACGGCTGATGCAACTAAAGGCATTGACGGAAAGGCAAATCTACAAGATCTGAAGACGGCTGACGGTGCATTGAAAGCTGCAGCAGATGCCTTAAAGCCAACTGCCGCAGAGGCGAATAAAGTAGCGTTGGGCTTGCCTGGAGAAGTCGGTGCCAAAGTCGATATGCGGGCTGATCTCAAAGGTCTTGACGCTGCCCGGCCTGATAGCGCCCTAAACTTAGCTGCAAAGCAGCTTGCCGACGGTCTTCTTCCTGGTGCAAAAGAGGCAATCAAGGTAGATGCTACTAAAGTCGATGCGACAGGAAAGCTAGATGCTAGCGGACGTCCAGAGACCGTAGCTCAGAAAATTGAAAATGCATTGGTGGCATCAAACGTAATAGGTCAGCGGGTTGAAGCTGACAAGAATGCGCCAACAGTCAGAGTTGAACAGGTGGTTGCTCCTGGCGATAAAGTTGATTCGACAGGCACCATGAAAATTGAGCTTGATGCCGATAAAAAAGCATCTGACACCGCAGGTAGTGCCGCTAAATTTGATGAGCTGATCGAAAAAGCTAAGAAACAAAAAGAAGAAGAGAAGTTTGACGAGGAAGACCAGTTAAACTCCCGCAATGCTATGATGATGGCTCTGTTGGCGCAGAAAAAGCAGAAGCAAGAACAGGAAGAGAAGGAATTTCAGTTGCGCAACGATGACGCTAAGAAAAAAGATGAAGACAAGCGCCGCCGCTATGTAGTCAAGGAAAAAGAAACCCTTGAGTCTATTGCCAAGAAACAATTGCGTGACGTTCGCTTGGCTGCTCTCATTTACGAAATCAACAAGCACATGTTGCCAATTCGTATGGAGAAAGGCAAACAAGTTGTTGATCCTAGACCGGGCACGGCTATTTGGTTACCTACTGAGGTAGAGATCAAAGAGTTTCGCTCTCGCTTGTATGCTGCCACTAACACAGAAGGCGGGACTGTACCTGGAGGCAAGTTCGCCACTGCTGAAGATGAGCTAGCTTCTAAGTTTGGCTCTGGTTGGGATGGAGCTAAAGCTGGCTCAGCCGTTGATGGCATGATGGGCTCAGCTGTAGCCAAGAGTCAGGCAAGGCGCGAGAACATTGAAAAAATCCTTGGGCCAATGGCGGACAAGCCAAGTGATAGCGCCAGAATCAGATATATAGTTAGACTGACCGATTCTATTGAGTCAGTGGCGCAGAAACACCCAGCATTGAAAGATGTGAGCTTGTGGCCGCTAGTTGCTAGTGTTAACCACTTACCTACGGGACTTGATCAGTTTGGACGACCATTAGCTGAGTTGCGACGTGGAATGGTTTTAGATATTCCCTTGCCTTACGAGATCGAGCGCTTCAAGCAGGAAGCTAATGATGAAGACTTAGATGATGACAATCAGTCTGACGATGACAGCGACGATTCTGATTTAGATGATGCAGTAGATGTCAGCCCTGCAGGTCGGCAGGCTCGCGATCTTGGAGTTGAGACAGCAGATTCGGCGCCTGCGGTTCCTAGCAGCCATCCGCTTATAGCTTCTCCTAACCTCCACAAAGCAGCCTTGGCTGCGCACCAGCTGGCCCAGGGCATGCCTGAGCAGGCACCGGCGGCGCCACCACAACCGGATGATTTTAATCCGGCCGCAGCTGCTGTAGCGAATCCAGCTTTACCGTCGCCATCGATTCCTCCAGTATCGTCACCAATTACGGCACCGCTTCAAGCACGACCTTCAACACCGACTTCACCGCTTAACCAAGCCATGCCTCAAGTTCCTGCTGCCGCTAGACCGGCTTTCCCATTTGCCGCACAAGCAAACGCGGCCAATCCTGCTGCTCCGTCACTATCAGCAAGTGCTGCCGCTTCGCTAGCAGGGCAAACTCCTATTCAGGCTCAAGCTCCAGCTCCAGTTCAAGCTCCAGCTCCAGTTCAAGCTCCCGTGCCAGTTCAAGCTCCAGCGCCAGTTCAGGCTCCAGCACCAATTTCGGCACCCGCGCCAGCTCCTGTTCAACCGCAGTTTCCTGTTCAAGCGCAGGCTCCATTGAGTCAGCCTCTTCCTCAGCCGATTTCGCAGACATTACCTCAGGCGGTAGCTCCCTCGGATGCCACTCAATCGCTACAAGCGCAGCAACACACTGTAGTATCGCAGCCGGTGGCACAACGGGCAGTGCCATATCCAGTGGCACCATCTGCTCCTCCTGCCAGCGCATCGCCTGCTGTACCGCAATACAGTCAACCATCTGTTGCCCCATCTGCTCTGCCAGGCGCATATCAGAATGCTCAACCTAGCTCACAGACTGATACGAATCCGGTATTAAGTGCAGTGCCAGTTATTTCTCAGATACAGCCTAGTAGTGGTGTGCCTACCGCACCATTGCGGTCGGCGCTTGATCAGCCTCCAATCGATGCTGGTGACCGCTTTATCTGGCAACTTGATCCCAGTGTGCGGCTTGTAAAATCTACTATGAAGTGGGAGCCGAGTGTCGGTGTGTTCCGTTCACAACTTGAACTCTTACTGGACGAAATTTGGTATCCCGTAATCTTCTACGAAGTCTTCCCTCACATGGCTGTGCGGCATGAGTACATCGGTGGTGGTCGCAAAAAGTCTGTGAAAATGGATCTGCCTCCTACTCCTGCTCAAGAATTAGCAGATAACGATCTAGTAAATAACTGGCAGCGTTATTGCCATACTTTTGTGGCTCAGATGAACGGTCCGAAAACGGGTCCGCCGACTTAGCGAATTTTGCCGATTAGTGAAAATCCGGATTTAATATTAAATCGGCGTTTTTTGGCCGTTTTAGGTCGTCATATTTGTGCAAATGTTGCCCAGGTAACAGTTTCTGCGGCCTAGTTAGTTATATATTAGTGGTCCTTAATCTTGGCCGTGGTGTGTCTATTTTGGCAACGACGAATTCTTGAGCGAGGCTTACTAGGCGCTAAATAGACCGTGGGCAGATAAAAAATCTGTTTGAGAACCGGCAGGTCGTTAATTGGCTGCTGTTTAGGTGCATAGAAAGATAAGAGATATGGTTTTGTATTTATGGGGCTCAAGACTTGGCTGACACTACTGAAAAAGATGAAAAACCAGTAGATAAGGTCGTTCCCAAGGAATCGACCGAGAAAAAGCCTGACGTCATGGAGCCAGTTGCGGCTAAAGACTCGTCAGTAAAGTCGGGCTTAGGCTCAGATATTGCCGGTACGGCTGTAGCACTCAAAGCTCACGACGCTGCTGTGCTGAAGAGTACTGATGTAAGTGAATTGCCGAAAGTCGAGATTGGCACGGGCGGTTCCGCAGTAGAAAGTGCTGCAGCCAAACCAGCCACTAAGCTCGTCGAAGTTGGTAAAGACGGCAAGCGTTACATGGTAGAAGTGCCAGTCGAAGAGCCTGCTGTGGCCGCACGGAAGAGTGACGCGAGCGCGACTACTACCGACGGCGTGCGAGTACAAACTGTGACCACAGGCAAAGATGGTGTAAGAACCACGACTACGGTGCCTGTTGAGGTTGATACTAAAGCTCAAACTGCAGTTGTAGGCAAAGACGGTGCAAAGACTGATGATAGTGCAAAGGCCGACGCTAGCGTAAAGTCTGATACTGGCGTTAAGACAGAGACTGTAATCACAGGCAAAGACGGTATTAGAACCGCCACCGAAGTTCCGGTTCAAACAGTTGACGGTAAAACTGCGGCCACTGAAACCGGCGAGCATCCGACCGTAATCGACAGACCAGCGCAAATCAACGTTGGCAAAGATCTAGACCAGCCGCCCATATCGGCTGTAGTCGGCAAAGATGGATTGGTGGTGGCGCCTCCACCCTTGATGGGGTCAGGCGGCGAATCTTCGTATACTGGCGATGCAAACTTATACGTTCCTCCGGGCGCTGAGACTTTCAGTGAGGGCACCAAATCAGGTGTGCCGGTTGACCAGTCTTTAAGTGCAAAACAGACCAACGATCAGCTCATTGCCGAAGCTACTGCCAGAGCCATTCAGAATGCGTCATTGAACAAGTATGACGGCTCAGCGCCTCTCACTACTGGCCTAGACGGAAAGTCGGTCGGTCGAGGTTCTGACGCACTTGACCCAGGTCTTCCACCGATTTCTAAAGGTGACGAATCTTTCGAACCGCCTGTTGAAACTGTTGCCGCTACTCGCGATACCTTTAAGGCCGACTCTGTTGATGCCTCTTTGGCGATACCAGCCAAGCCGAAAGTACAAGTTGAATCTAGTAAGTCTGTCGTTGTTGACGTAGGCTCTCCTCCGCTATCTGGTGATAAATCAGTTGGTGGGCAAATACCGGCTGAGAAGCCAGTTTCAATACCTGCCTCTGACCAGGTAAAAGCTAAACCGACGCCTACCATCGATAATTCTGCTGGCGTTTCGGTACCGACTTATGACGCCATGGGCAATGTCACTGGCTTTGAGACAACTATATCTCCGGTGCCAGCCAAAGAAGTAAAAGTAGAAGACTTTACGCCTCCTGTCGCCACAAAAGATGTAATTCTGAGCAGTGATAAAGTCGAGAGAACTTTAGAAGCCCCAACTGATGTTATGGGGCCAGTGCCAGTCTATCCACTTCGTGATGCACAAGGCCGTGTGGTTGCCACCAAAGATGGCTTGGGTCAAGTTGCCAACTTCAACTACGGTGAAGACGGTAAGCTTACCGAAATTAAGAGCGACATGGGCAATCTCAAGTTCAATGCCGAAAGTAATTCATGGGAAGGTACTGATAAGGCTGGAGCCGCAGTTAGCGTCAAAGACCTAACTATAGACAATGACGGCAAACTCGAAATGCAGTTTGCCGATGGCAGTCATCAGACCAGGTTGGCTGATGGCAGCACCGTAGTAACTAAAGCTGATTCGAGTAGAAGAGAACTAGATACTTTTGGCAATACAGTCAAAACTGTCAGTGCCAGTGGTGAAGCCACTAGCTTTAAATATGATGATAAGAATCAACTAGTAGAAACTGTTGGTCCATTAGGTACCTTCACTAAAGATGCAGAGGGCAAGTGGACTGGCCCCATAGACAAAGTTTCGAAAATTCAGGTCGATCCTACCGACGGCAGTGTACTCTTCGACCTCGGTGATGGTGCCACTCTCAAGCGCAGAGTAGACGGCAGTCGCACTGAGTTTGATACTGACGGCTCATCGCGCAAATACGATACCAAAGGCCAGCTCTCAGAAATGTGGGGCTCTAAAGGTGACTATTCGAGCTTCAAGTATGACGAACAGGGCAATCGCACTGAGATGACCTTGTGGCAGAAGGACAAAGCCACTGGCAAGTACGGCGACCAACCGCAAGTATTTGTGGCAGAAACTCCTGGTGGCCCCCTTACTGATGCTAGCAAGAAATATAAGAGTGTTGATGTTGATTCCAAAACTGGTGACGTCAGCTATGTTCTAGAGAATGGCTCTAAGAATATCCAGCACTTGGATGGACGCTCCGACCAAGTAATCGGTCTCGAGCCCAATGCCACAAAAACCTTTAGTGATACCGCTGGTAATATCGTTAAAGTGACAGGCGCCAATGGTGCTGAGACCACATACAAATACGACGCCAACAACAAGATCGTTGAAACAAACGGTCCGCTCGGCAATTACAAACAAAATGCTGACGGTACCTGGGCTGGCCCTCTCGGCAACGTCGAATCAATTAACCTCAGAGCCAATGATGGTTCTATGGCCATGGTGCTTAAGGATGGCACGAAGATTGATGGTGCCGCCGATGGTAGCAGAACAGAATACGTCCAAGACACTGTCAAGCGTTATGATGACAAAGGGCAGCTTAGCCAGATGTGGGCTGCCAACGGTGATTACACAGCCTTCAAGTACGATCAAGACGGCAATAACACTGAAATAAATATCTATAAGCTTGATAAGGCTACAGGTAAATATTCAGATAAACCAGAGACATTTGTCGCTGAATGGCCCGGTGGTCCGCTCACTGATTCTGAGTACAAGTATGCAGACGTTAATTTCGATGCCAAAACCGGTGACCTTACCTACTATCTTCCTGATGGTTCAAAGAATCTTCAGCATCTAGATGGTCGGGTCGACCAGACTATTGGTATCGAACCGAATGCCACCAAAACTTATAGTGATGCCTCCGGCAATATAGTAAGAGTGA
>Ga0172379_10010954_pt1 | contig 10886 bp, 18 predicted proteins | sample GrowelOW334metaG_FD_119756 | JGI IMG/M metagenome (GOLD analysis project Ga0172379, IMG submission 119756) | Groundwater microbial communities from an aquifer near a municipal landfill in Southern Ontario, Canada - Groundwater well OW334 metaG | ecosystem: Environmental > Aquatic > Deep... | reverse complement strand
CTTTCTCTAATAAATTTTCTTAATACATTAGTCCAATCAGTTGTGTATGGCTCAAAAGATAATCCACCCTTCCACATAGGATTTTTTTCAAGAGAAAATTTTCCTTTATTTTTCAAACCAACTTTTAATCTTATTTCTTCTTCCCACATTGGATTTTTTTCCAAATTTCTTTTTGAGGTCCAAGGACTTTTTTTACCTTTGTTTTTAATACCAAATTTATTTCCACTAAGATGACGAGTATTACTCATCACTCTTTCATCTTTTTTTGTTAGCCCATAATTCCAGGGATGTTGCCCCACCCTTCTTTTACTTAATTTTTCTCCCATCCTTTTTTTATACTCAATCACTTTAGGATGATTATCACCTAATTGCTTCTGCCAAGGTATTTTTCCTTTTGAAGCTAAGCCTATTTTTATTTTAGTTTCTTCTGAATGATGTTTCCCAAAAAAATGATTTTTCTCACCTTTACGAGCCTCACTCATTTTTCTTTTTACCACATCAGTCATCTTCGAACCTTTAGGTCTTCCCATACAACTTCTAAGAAGGGGTTATTATTAAATTTGTCTTATCATAGCTAAATTTTTAAATTAATGAATTATCGTTAATAGTACAGATAATTAAGATAAATTAAAATGGAAGTAAAAGATTTTGTTAAGACTATACTAAAAGAAGTTAATGAAGCAGTATCTGAATCAGATAATGAACAATTTAGATGTTATTTAAGGAGTTCTGCAAGCGATGGTTATATCGACTTTGATTTAGCTGTTGTTTCAAAGCAAGAAGTCTCTGGAAAGATTGGTGCAGAGGTATTAGGAATTGGAGGAAAAACTGAAGGAAATACTTCTAACGAAGCAATTAATCGGATAAGATTTAAGGTTTTTACTTATAAAAAATCAAATTAAAATGAATAATACTCAAAAGGAGGTTATTGAATTTATTTTTGTATTATTTTTCTCATTTAGTGAAGAAGATATATTTTTGAAGTATATTGCACCAATAATCCTAAATAATTCTTCATCCAGATTAAATACGTTACTATCATTCATTATTGTTCTAATAAGCATTCTTACGGCTTTGGCTTCATTCTTAATTCTTTATAGAATTTTAAAAAACATGGAATGGGTAAAAATTAATCGACCAAATATATTTAAGAAGTTTTTATCCAAGATAGTTATTACTGCAATTATATCCTTTATTGTCTTTGGTTATTTGAGATTAAAATTATTATAGGATTCTTACACAAGATCTACTTTATACACATAGCCGTAGTTGTCCTATATACTCTTATTCCAATTATCATAATTTAAATATCCCTCCCCCTTTTACTTATTCATGGAACCCTCGCCAGAAAAATCCCAACACTTCCTCATAGACAAGGAAGTTTTATCTCAAGAAATTAAAACAGCAAAGCTGACTAAGAAAGATAATGTTCTAGAAATTGGAGCTGGAAGCGGAATCTTAACTCAAGAACTAATCAAAAAAGCAGGAAGTGTTTGTGCTGTTGAACTTGACGAGGTGTTTAAACAGCCACTTAAACAGCTTGAACAGGATAATAAAAAACAAAATTTAAAGATAATAATTGGAGACGCTTTGAGTATTAATTGGCGAGATTATAATAAAATTGTTTCAAATATTCCTTACAATTTAAGTGAACAAACAATAAACAAGGCTGCATTTTCTAGAGTTAAGGCCCTTGTTCTAATTGTTGGAGAAAATTTTAAAGAAATTCTAGAAAAAAATGAATCAAAAGCAGGATTTATAGCAAATTTATTTTATGATATTGAATATATTCTTCCAGTAAAGAACACCTCATTTGAACCCGTTCCAAGAGTTGATTCTTATTTGATTAAACTTGAATTAAAGAATGAAAAAAAATTAAGTGACTCAGAGAAGTTATTACAAGGAATGGTTTTTAGGGATGGAAAAATAAAAAATGCAATATTATATTCTTTAGTTGAGCAAGGAAAAACTAAAAATCAAGCCAGAGAAATCATAGACAAAATGAATTTCAGCAAAGAAGTTTTGGAAAAGCCAAATGCAAAAACAACTGGAGAATTTTTGAGGAAGTTGGGTGAAAAGATTGATAAGCTTAAAGAATAATTATTTTGATTTATCTATAATTTCATATAACTCACAAGAAGTTGCTAGCGTAAAATAATCTTGTGTCGCCACAAACCTAAAGACAGAAACCCCCTTTTCTGTTACATAATGCTCTAAAGAACCAAGCACCATCCTTTCGCTTTTGGTTACTTCATCCAAGTATTTACATAAGTAAGTCCTTCTTAATAAAGAGTCCGCTGTTTCAAAATCTCCAGGGTTTAATTCTTTTAATTGAGTTTCTAATTTAGAAATATTTACTAATCTCAATTCTAAACTTCCAGTATTTTCTCTTTGAGCTAAGCCCCTCTGTGTTCCACCTTCCGCTATCATAGTCCTTTCATTAATTTACTCTTTAAAAGAATTATTGTAATTTAATTATCACCTCTTTTTCTTGAACGGGATTTTTATTAGGTTATTAGCTGATTATTAGATGTGCAAAAAATGTGGAGCAAATATGAAGAATATGTAGCTCAAGCACGAAGTTTAAAGGAGATAGTGGAGAAAGAACCTTGGGTCTTTTCCTTGTATTATTAATTATTTTTATAGGATTTTGGAATTAATTACCGTTTGTCTGTACTCTAGCCAAATCCTCAGGACAAATCCTTTGCACTTCAGTTGTTATTTTTTGACTAAGCGAAGTACTTTTTTCTACTTCTGCTTGAATATTTTTGATATCTTGTTCAGTTATAGAATACTTTTTTGCTAAAGTTGTTGTAAGTTCTAATGCTCCCATAGGTTCTGAACCAGTTTTCATTAAGCCACAAACCAATTCAGACTCAAATTTAACGTAACGCTCTTCAGTAGAAAGTGATTTTATCCCCTTATCTGAAATAGTTAGACCTGTTGGGTTAGAATTTGACTTATTAAAGATCATAAAAGCTCCAATTCCAAATACTAGAATAGCAACAATCCCAATTATTAATAACTTCTTCATATAAATCACCCTCAATTTATCTATTTAAAATTATGCTTTGAAGATTGATTAAATTTAAAATCTCGAGACCATTAATTCTAACATGAAAAGCACCCAAAAATTAATATTAACTATCGGAATTTTAATAGGATTTTTTGCCTTGTTCTTATTCATAATCTTAAATAATTATTATCAAAAAAATGACAAGGAATTCATTTTCTATCCAAATAGTGTTGTTACAGGAGGGGTTATAGGAATTTCAATGGTAAAAGGAGAGTGTACTAATTTTAATTGCTCTTCAAATACCTTGTATATTGGCTCTAAGAAAACAAAGAAATATTACGATTGTTTTTGTGGCTGGGCAAAAACAATTTCAAGTAGAAATATTGTGTGTTTAGAAAGTGATTCTCAAGCAATTGCATTAAATTATACTAAAGGAATGTGTTAAATCTTTTTATGATTCTTAAAACTTATAATTATATTTTCAATTAATCTAGGTACATTTCTATTCCATTTTTTATCTAAATATTTATTCAAATCCGGCCTTTTGGCAAAGAGCATAAACATCTCAAATAATTCCTTGAATATTTCAAATTGTGCTTCATCGTTCTTTTTTGCATCACTTGACAATGGGATTGTTATGTCTCCATAAAAAAAGTTTAATGCAAACTTCCTATCTATTGGTACAACTAAATTTGGTAATAAAAAGTGCATAGTCTTAGAAAAAATTATTAATTTGGCTTTTGTCTGGGAAAGCTTCATTTCTTTGAAAAGTTGTTGGAGAATTTCCAACACTTTGGCTTTTTCATTATCTGTAAGATCTTCAATTCTATAATCTTTAAGAGAAATTATTTTATTTAGACTAGCCTTTATAGTTCTCTTGAACGTTTCCATATCTACCAATCTTGAACTTCTAGAATTTAGATTCCAGGCTATTAAAGTAGTATAAAGCAGTTCAATATATTCATCAGTGAACACATCAAGATGCTCTCGCTTATCCATAAGCAGATTATACAGATATTGTCCTGGATCAAATGGCCTGTAATCTCTTTTTGTCTTTTCAATTGTATCCTCAAGAATGCCTTGGTTAGCAATCAGGACATTGAGGTTTTTATCCCTGATTTTCATCATTTTTTTAAGGAAGTAGGGTTTTTAGCTTTTTTGTTATACAAAAGAGATGATTTTTTAAAGATATTTTAATTATAATAAATATGGAACAAAAAACAAAAGTATTAATTTTTCTAGGGGTAGTTATTTTATTAGGAGTTTTTGTAGGAATCTTAGAATTTAGTAGTGCCTAAAAATGAAATCAAAAAGAAAAATAAACATTAAGGTAGTCATTCTTTCAATTATTGCGATTGCTTGTTTATTTTTAACTTTCTGGGTTGACTGGCTTTTTATAATTCCAGCAGCAATAATTGTTTGGTTAAATCAAAGAGAATTGGTTAAGGATAAAGAAGATAAAATAACTAAGAAAAAATAATTATCACCTCTTTCAACGAAGTTATTAATGTACCAATATTTTAAGATAGATTGCGTCTTAGATTTACTCATACTTGTTCCACATTTTCTGCACATAAAATTATCAAAAAACCTACGAATTATATGGATAATATGTAGCTCAATCTATTCTATAAAATACGTTTTATTATTAATTACGTAGTATTTTAAAAAAACCAAAAAATAATACTTAAAATACCAATAAATAAACAATAAAATCCGAATATCCAAAAATATCCTTTATTAAGAATTTTCATAAGCACATTCAGAAAAATCAAGCTCAAAATTGTACATATAATAAAAGATATAAGTAAACTCATAGAAAAATAAAATTCTCCAATTTCAAGAACAGCCGCTCCAAGAATAAGTGGAATAGCTAGGAGGAATGAAAACTTTGCAGCTCTTTCTCTAGATAATCCAAAAAACAATCCTGAAGAGATAGTCATTCCGCTTCTAGAAACCCCTGGAAAAACTGCAAGTGCTTGAAACAATCCAATAATAAAAGAATTTGCTTTGCTTAATCTTACTCTATCTCCAAATCCTCTGGTTAAAATTAAAATTAAACCTGTAAAAATAAAAGCAATTCCTAGAAATAATAGAGAATTTAATGAGGATTCAATATAATCTTTTAAAAAAAATCCCACAAGTGCAGCAGGAATAGTTGCGATAATAACATAAATCCACGTTCTTCTTCCATTCTCATTAAATTTTAACAATTCAAATATTTCTTTTCTTGTAAAAATTAATATAGCAATTAATGAGGCTAAATGAAGCATAGTAAAGAAGAATAAACTTGGCTGTTGAGATATTAATTTTGATACGAGTGCCAGATGTCCTGAACTAGATACCGGTAAGAATTCTGTTGCTGCCTGCACAATTGCAAGAATTATTTCATTTAACATATTTTAATTAAATTTTTAGGGTATAAAAAGTAATTGTTATAATTATCACCTCTTTTTCCTTGACTGGATGATTATCAGATTATTAGATGTACAAAAAATATGGAACAAATATAAACAATATGTAGCTCAAGCACGAAGTTTAAAGGAGATAGTGGAGAAAGAACCTTGGGTCTTTTCCTTGTATTATTAACTAAATAGCAGTCCACATCAAATAATTAAGTATACTTGCAAACGCAACCCATAAGGCATATGGCATTAAAAGATAACTAGAGATTCTTGAGCCTTTCCAATTACCCTCTATTAATATCAGAATAGAAATCCACATGATTATTATTTCTAAGAAGGCCCATCCCACTAAATGTAATTTAAAAAATAATAAACTCCATAAAACATTCAAGATAAAATTAGTTGCATAAATTCCTATCACAAATTTTTTAGTTCTTGATTTTAATTTAATCAATGAAAAATATAATGCAACTGCAATTAAAATGAATAAAATATTCCAAGCAATTGGAAAAACCCAATTTGGAGGGGTTATTGAAGGTTTTATTTGTTGATACCATGTTGTATTTGTATTTCCACTTGTCAACAAACTTCCAAGCCCCGCCATAATTATCACAACAACAAAACTTAGAATAAGCAACTTCCAACTCACTTTCCCCTTCATAAAAATATAATAGCAAATGTTTTTATATATGTTGTGGTATATATATTGATAAATAAAATGACAAAAGTTATAAAAAGAGGCGGAAAGAAACAGGCTTTCAATTCTTCTAAGTTGAAGAAGAGTGTTCAAAAAGCTTGTAGAGACGCTAAGCTTTCGTCAAGCACAAAAAAAGAAGTTTTAAATGAAGTTGTTATACCAACAATAGCCGTTATCAAGAAGAGAAAGGTTATTAGGTCAACAGATATAAGAAAACTTCTTTTGAAAAAACTTGGCAAGCACTCCAAGGGTGCTGCAAAAGCTTGGAAAAGCTTTGAAAAAAAGAAAAAATAAGGAAGTTCCAATGCAAAAAATTGAGAATATTAATCTAAAATTAGCTCGGATTTTCTATGAGATGTCAGAAATTTATCAATTTCAAAAAGTTAAATGGAAGCCTCAAGCATATATTATTGCAGGACAAACTCTTGAATCATTAAATAAAAATTTAAAAGATTTATATAAACAAGGAGGACAAAAAGCAATCGAAGCTCTTCCCGGAATAGGCCCAGCTATCGCTCAAAAAATTATAGAATACATCCAAACAGGAAAGGTTAAACATCATGAAGAGTTAAAAAATTCTGTTCCAAAAGGAATTTATACCATAATGAAACTTCAAGGAGTGGGTCCTAAAAAAGCAGAAATTTTTTATAATAAATTAGGAATAAAATCAAAAACAGATTTAGAACAAGCACTAAAAAAACATAAACTATCCAATCTTCCAGGTTTTAAAGAAAAATCTGAACAAAATCTTATAGAAGCAATAGAGCTTTCAAAACACCCTAGAGATCGAATGCCTCTTAAAAAAGCCCAAGTTATTGCTAATAATATCCTTTCCAAATTAAAATCTCTTTCAGAAGTTGAAAAAATTTCCATTGCAGGTTCATTAAGAAGAAAAAAACCATTAGTTCGAGATTTAGATTTTGTAGTTCAGACTAAGAATTCTAAAAAAGTCATTGATGCTTTTGTTAAAATGCCTTTTGTCAAAAAAGTGATAAGCAAGGGATTGAAAAAAGCAGGAATTCTTACAAAAGAAAATCTTCAGGTTGAAATGAGATTAACTGATGCCGATTCTTATGGTGCATGTCTACTTTATTTCACAGGAGATAAATCTCATAATATTTGGTTAAGAAAGATTGCAATCAAGAAAGGTTTCAAACTTAATGAATATGGGTTATTTGATAAAAAAACAAATAAAAGAGTTGCAGGAAAAACTGAAGAAGAAATTTATAAAAAACTTGGAGTCAAAATACTTCAGCCTCATGAAAGAATAGGCGAAACCTTAATTAAGAACCATTATTTCTAAAATTCATGCCAGAAAAATGTGTGAAGTGTAATTATGAAAAAGCTGAGAATATAAAATTTAATTTTCCAATTTGTAATATCTGTAATAAGTTCGCTCCAAATACTGAAAATGAGTTTAATACATATATTAATGAAAAAGTTCCATCAGAAATTTTAGAAACTTTCCGAAAATATGCTCATGCTTCTGGAGAGCTTCAAAAGAAAGGAATGTCGAACAAAGCAGCAAAAGGTAGTATTATGTCCCGCCCGGCATTTGGGTATAAATTTGAAAATAGCATATTAGTTCCAGCTGAAAATTTTAGAGAAGTAGAGGAAATATTTGAAGAATTCCTCAATTCAAACTCAAGTTTAACTCAATTAGCCGCCAAAAGAAGTTTTTCGGTGAACGGCTTAAAAAAGATTCTAAGCAATTTTACATATATTGGAAAAGTAAAATTCAATGGGCAAATTCATCAAGGTAATCATCAACCTATTGTTTCATCAACTTTATTTAATCACGTGCAAAACAAGTTAGAAAAGTTGGGAATAAAAAAGATCTGACGAATAATTAATAATAAAAAGATCAAACGTGCTTGAGCTACATATTCTTTGGACAATTATGAGTAACCTTAATAATCATATGAGCAAGCAGAGACAACAATCTATCCTTAAATTTTAGCATATTAATAATTCGTTAAAAGAGATGATAATTATTGCAAGGAAATCTTTATTATATTTTTTCTGGAAAAGTATAAGTTAATTCAAAAGTTCCTGGTTTGGTATGAATAGTATAAGCAACTTGTTTATTTTCAGGTATTTCGGGAGATTCTATTAATCTCTCTACATTTGCTTCTCCCATCAAAAAAGCTTCCATATTCCGAATACCCTCCATACAAACTCTTCTATACATATATTTAGGACATAATAATATTATATAAATCTTATTAATAACTTAGTAGAGAACAATAATAAAAAATCATCTAAACGAAGTCTGACGTTTTCTTCTAGCCTTAGAATCACCAGGTTTGTAAGCTTCTTTTCTTCTTACATCGGCGATAAGCATATTCCTATCGTATTCTAAGAAAGCTTTTGTAAGTTGAGTGTCTCCATAAAACTGAGATATTGCCTTTGCCAATGCTAATCTTGCAGCTTCTATTTGTCCTTTTTCTCCACCACCTGCAACTTCAAGCTTAACATCAAAATTTGTCTTTCCTTTTATACTCTCAGCAATTCTTACAGGTTCTGCAAGTTTAAGTCTATCATACAAATTTAAGTTTTTAGGATCTTGTTTATTAAAACTAATTTTTCCAGAACCTTCAGTAAGTATAGCTCTTGCAACAGCAGTCTTTCTCTTTCCAGATGTTACTATTCTTACCATTTTATTTTCCTAAGTCTTCAACATTCATGAATTTTTTTAATTTAGTATCTTTAAAAGTTATCTTTTCTGAATTTTCAAATTCAGGAGGAACTCCAGAGTAACATTTTATTCTTTTTAGAGCCTCTCTTCCTCTTCCTATTCTATGGTTTGGAAGCATGCCTCTTATAGTCTTTTTAACTATCTTATAAGATAACTTTGATATTTTTGGCCCTCTTTGAATTGTTCCGCCTCTTCTTCTTGATTGTTTGAATCTCTCTTGTATATTTGCTTGATTTCCACTCACTCTAACCAAATCACAATTAAGTACCGCAACTTCCTCTCCTTTAAGTGCTTCTTTAGCAGCGTAACTAGCCAATCTTCCTAAAACCGCATTTTGACCATCAAATATTTTCATTTTATTTCTCCAAAATTTTAATTCCTTTTGCTGAAGGATTCTTTTTAATTTCTTCAATTATACTCATAACTTCACATTTCGAATTTAATAGCTTTTCTTTTGCACTTTCAGAAAAATTTAATGCAGCAACTTTTACTTTCTTACTCATCTGTCCTTGTGAAAGTACTTTGCCAGGAATAATAATAATTTCTCCTTCTTTAGCATTTTTATCTATGAATTCTAAATTAATCTGAGGTCTGTTCCTTTTAGGATATGTAAGAATTTCCGCTACCCTCATCCAAGCAGGATTTTTTTTAGCAAGAATAACACTTTCAGCTAAGTAAGGATTTGTTTTCTTTTTCAGTTGCTTTTCAATTTTTGTCTTTGTTTTCATCTTAAATATTTCAACTAGCAGAAAGAAGTATTAACTTCCCGCTATCGCGTTAACTCGCAGGTTGATAAAATTCTCAGCTTTTCTCGATTTATAAAGCTTTCTTCTTGTTTTTATTAATTATCTTTAGTTGTTATTTTTGTGTGATGCAATTTCAACTATGTACTTCAACTACCTAATTTTTATAAAGCATAAAAATTGAAATTCTTAATGGAAAAATTAGAGGAAGCTGTAGATTCATTTGAAGATATTAAAAGGGTTGCGGTTATTGGCGATCTCATTCTTGATGAATTTCTTTACGGGATAATTGAAAGAACAAATCCCGAAGATCCCATTGCACATGTGGTTAAACTTTCAGAAGAGAGAAAAGTTGCACTTGGAGGTGCAGGAAATGTTGGAAAGAACATTATATCTCTAAATACAAATTGTGATTTGTATAGTTTTATAGGAAATGATTCCTATGGGGAAGAGTTAGAAAAATTATGTAGAAATACACTATTTCCAGTATTAGAAAAATTGGATAAACCTACATTTGTTAAACAAAGAATAATTGTCCAAAATAATCGTCAGGCAATAAGATTAGATCATGGAGAATATCATTCACAAAAACCTTCTTCTAATGAGTATGATTTTCTTTTAGAAAAGATTCGATTAGGTCTCAAGAGTAGGGGATACAATGGAATAATTTTATCTGATTACAACAAATTAATGTTTAATAAAGATATTGCCCAATCCATAATATCTTTAGCAAATGAAATGAAAATTCCTACCTTGGTAGACCCAAAACCAGAAAATATCGATTGTTTTAAAGGATGCACTATTGTTCGCCCGAATGAAAAAGAGGCTGAAAAAATTACGGGAATTCATTATTCCAATGGTAAAAATGTTCTTGAGAAAATGGCTACCGCTCTTATAGAAAGAGTTGATGCAAAATATGTATTTATCACTTGTGGTGCAGATGGCGTTTTTTGTTATAACAATTCTGGAGAGAAGCATATGATCCCAACAAGAGCTAGGAAAGTTTGGGATCCAACAGGTGCTGGAGATACATTTGCCGCAACATTAATGCTCGGTCATGTTTCTGGACTCGATATGAAAAGAGCAGGAGAACTTGCAAATTATGCTGCAGGGATAGTAGTCGAATCTCCAGGAACAATTGCAATATCAAAAGAAGAACTGATTAAAAGAATCCGTCAAGATTATAATAAATAATTTCATTATTTCACCTACTGTTAAGTAAACCTTAATTCTTAACATACAAATTTGCAGGAAAATCTTTTACCCCTAAATGATATCTTTTCTCATTAAACCAATTAATCCAACTTTCCATTTCTTGACGATTTAG
>Ga0172379_10010953_pt1 | contig 10886 bp, 10 predicted proteins | sample GrowelOW334metaG_FD_119756 | JGI IMG/M metagenome (GOLD analysis project Ga0172379, IMG submission 119756) | Groundwater microbial communities from an aquifer near a municipal landfill in Southern Ontario, Canada - Groundwater well OW334 metaG | ecosystem: Environmental > Aquatic > Deep... | reverse complement strand
CAACCTAAAGCCGTCTGTTGCTACAAGTGACAATGAATCCTTGCTAAACAAAAACAATACACCCGTCAGGATTGGCCTGGTCTCATCTGTTGAAGTTGCAAACGATACCTGGCCCAATGATTTCGACAATTCATCCTGTAAAAACGTTAAAGACTTTTCTTTATCTATAACCCCTGGAATTTTAGGAAAATCAGTCGAGTCCATTCCCAGTACGGTTGAACTAAAACCGGAGACCGAAACCTTTAGCTGTTCTTTTTCGGACGACAAGGTCACAGTTTCTTTAGGTAAATTAGAAACAAGCTCTGAAATAACCTTTGCCGGAACACTTATCTCCCCTTCTTCATCTACTTTTGCTCCAACCTGAATAGATGCTGATATTTCCAAATTTGTTGAAGATATGTATATTTTACTTTTTCTGGTAGAAAGAAGGATGTTTCCCAGTATCGGAAGTTGTGCTCTCGAACTAGCAAATCTAGATGTTGTGCTTACGGCTTTTTCTAAATTTTCCTGAAGTATTTGTAATTTCATTGTTTGATCAAATGTCTGTTGATTATATATTAATTAGTAGTACTAGTAGTAGGTGCTGTTGATAAGTTGAGAACTATTGCTTTTTACATACACCTTTCGGGACAATTTCGTGTTCATAACGCGCCTAGTAAAATGTGCATAGAATTGTGGATAATTAACAACCTAGTGTTCATAAGTCTATATCCCAAATTAATTATCCTCAAATGCTCTGTTTTATCTTCAAGATATCCTCACGGATTTGCACATCCACTGTGGCTAATTGAGTAATTTTCTCCACAGCGTGCATAACTGTTGTGTGGTCACGTCCTCCAACAACCCTGCCGACCTCTTCAAGCGGCACTCCAAGATGGGTTCGAAGTAAATACATCAAAATTTGTCTGGGTCTTGCAATGGGTCGTGCCCTACTATCCCCCAAAAGAAGCCTTTTGCCCACTTGGTAGTATTTTGAAACAACATCAGTTACTTCATCAGGGGTACTTCTTTTTAGGTTACTTCCTGTTTCAAGATTTTTAGCAAAGGAGGATTCAATAAGGTCATTTGTAACAGGAACCTTTTTCACATGAATTTCAGTCAAAAGCTTGGTTAACACCCCCTCAATCTTTCTGGCGCTTTCTGCGTTGGCCGCGATCATCTGGGCTTGCTCTGATGTTAGATCAACTCCTTTTTCCTTTGCTTTGATTAATGTAATAGCACACCTCAGCTCAAAGTCCGGCGGCGCCACATCTACAATTAAACCAGCCTCAAATCTGCTTTTTAGGCGTTCTTCAAGTTTCGATATCTCTGAAGGCGGTCTATCTGAAGTTAAAATCACCTGTCCGCCAACAGACGTAACCGCATTAAAAGTGTGAAAAAACTCTTCCTGAACAGAATCTTTGCCTGCGATGAACTGAATGTCGTCGATTAAAAGCAAATCCAACTTCCTGTACTTATTTCTAAAGGCTTGAGTGGTTTTGTTTCTTATTCCTTCGACAATGTCGTTCGTGAAATCTTCTCCTGTGCAAAAGATAACCTTTTTGTTTGGATCGGTTCTTAGAATATAGTTTCCGACAGAGGCCATAAGGTGAGTCTTGCCTACCCCCACCCCACCCCAAATGAAAAGAGGATTATATGCACTCCCCAAACTTTGGGAAACAGCTTCGGCTGCAGCGTGGGCCATTTGATTAGATGACGAAACAGCAAAACTTTCAAAGGTGAAGCTAGGCCTGATTCTTGCTTTTTGAAGTATTTCCAAGAAATCTTTTCCGCCCTTTTCTATTGAAAAAAGAGGGGCAACCGATTCTTCGTGCGGGTTTTCCTTATTTGGATTAGATTTAACGATGAATGTGAGGTCACAAGTTTTACCGGAGACTTTACTCAAAGAATCCTGAACCAGGCCAAAATACCTTGATTCAATGGTGTTTTTTGCAAAAAAAGTTGGGCACCCAACCTCGGCAGCCATCCTCTCCCCCATTTCTTCGATCGAGGACAAATGTGTTTGTGAAAACCATGTAGAAAATATAGCCGAGGAAACTGAAACCTTAATAATTTCCAAAGAATCTTTCCAAATTTGATTATTATCCATACTCTGTCTATTTACAAAGTTATCCACAATTCGTCAAGGGGCATTTACTCAAACCTTTATGGGTAGGGCTAATCCAGAGATTGCCAATTAATAATTTTCAAGTATAATATAAACATGGCTACAAAACGAACATATCAACCAAGCAAGATCAAAAGAATAAAAAAGCATGGATTCCGCAGCAGAATGGAAACAAAAAAAGGGAGGCTTGTACTTGGTAAAAGGAGACTCAAAGGCCGAAAGAGCCTTACAGTCTAAAGGGCTTCAAACATGCTTGCTAAAAAATTCAGGCTTACAGGAGATAAAGATTTTGAAAAAATTCAAAAGGAAGGTAAGGTTCATCAATCTGCCAATTTTGGCTTGGCATATCTAAAAAGAGGGGATGAGACCCCAAGCAGATTTGGTTTTATCGTTTCGACCAAAATTGCAAAAGATGCGGTTGATAGAAACAGGTTTAAAAGGGCTATGAGTGAGTCTGTAAGAATTGCCAGTATAGATCTTGTTCCGGGTTTTGATGCTGTTTTCTTGGCAAAAACCTCAATAACAAGAGTTCCTACAAGTGAAATTATGAGAGAGGTTAGGGTTGCACTAAAAGATAGTGGTTTGTCTAAGTGAAGAAATTACTTGTTTTTGTTCTTAAATTATACAAAAAACTTATCTCACCAGTGCTTGAAAGCATCTTTGGTAAGGCCTGCAGGTTTACACCGAGCTGTTCTACGTATACAATAATAGCCTTAGAGAGGTTTGGGGTAGTAACAGGGCTTAAGTTGGGGATTAAGAGATTCGCAAGATGTCATCCTTGGGGAGGATCGGGGAGTGACCCCGTTCCAAATTAAACTAAATGGGAAATATTTTTACAATTGCACTTGTTCAGCCTTTAACAAACGGACTTATATTTTGTTATAAAATGCTTGGCCAAAACCTTGGTGTGGCCATACTTGTCTTCAGCGTTGCCTTAATCTTCCTTCTTAGACCGTTAACCAAACCTTATCTTCAATCAATGAAACGTATAAAGGAGATGGAGCCTCAACTTGCCAAGCTAAAAAAGAAATTTGGTACGGATAAACTTAAAATGTCTCAGGCTCAAGCAGCTTTGTATAAAGAGAATAAAATTAATCCAACAGCTGGGTGTCTTCCTTATATATTGCAGTTTATCGTTTTGATCGCTTTATTTAATGTGTTCACAAGGGTTCTCTCTGGGAGTGGGGATGTGATGGTGCGTCTTAATAAATTGCTTTACACACCTTTGCAATTTAGTGCAGACCAAACTCTTAATACTAAATTTTTATATTTGGATATAAGCAAACCCGACACATTTAAGATCCCAGGCGTTCCGTTTGCTTTGCCTGGACTATTTCTTGTACTAGCGACAGTCGCTCAATTTTTGTCTGTAAAAATTACAGCCCCATATCTTTCAAAAGAAGAGAAGATTGCCAAAAAAACCAAATCTCAGAGTGATGATATGCAGGTAGCCATGCAAAGCTCAATGACATACACACTTCCTTTGATGACCTTGATCTTCGGACTTAAATTTCCTTCCGGTTTAGCCTTATATTGGCTGGTCTTTTCTATTGTTAATGTTTGGCAGCAAGTAGGTATGTCAGGTTGGGGTGGTTTGACTCCAGCCGTCAATCTGTTAAAATCGAAACTCAAGAAAAACTGAAATGGAAGAAAAAGTTAAAATACTACAAAAACTGACAGAAGAACTACTGTCTTTAATGTCGACAAAGGCTACGGCTAGCGTCTCCTACGACGAAAAAAATGAAGCGTTTGTCGTAAATTTGGATGCAGGAGACGAAACAGGACTTTTGATCGGCAAGAAGGGTGAAACCCTTTTGGGTATGCAAACAGTTTTAGGTTTTCTTTTAAAACAAAAGACTGGGGAATGGGTTCGAGTTCTTGTTAATGTAGGAGACTACAGAGAAAAAGAAGAAGGTTACTTAAAAGATCTTGCCACCACCACAGTACAAAGAGCCAAGGAAACAGGGGAGGCCCAAAGCCTTTACAATTTAAAAGCTTGGCAAAGAAGAATAATCCATATGGTTCTTGCTGAAGACAAAGATATAACCACAGAATCTTTAGGAGAAGGGGAGGACCGTTACTTAGTCATTAAGCCAAAAAAGTGATCCCAGTTCCACGATTTGAAAAATTCTTAAATTATCTTCTAATCTTTTTGCTTCCGACACAACTAGCCATACATTTTTGGCCGCCATCAGCTTTTGTGTTTGGTATTCGAGTTGATTATCTATCCCCAACGATTTATTTAACAGACATTCTATTTACTATTCTGTTTGTTAGTTGGATCAGAGCTAATTGGAGGCAGGTTGGTGGGTTAATCAGAAAGTACAAAAACTATCTAATTCCACTAGTAGCAATTGCCCTAATTAATATTGCTTTTTCTGAAGCTCCACAACCATCTATCTATAAATGGGTAAAGATTTTTGAACTTCTTGCCTTTGGTTATTATGTTTGGGCAAGACGTGAAGTTTTTAATACCAAAATATTTTTAAACACACTTTACTATTCGTTGTTGTTTTTTTCAGTAATAGGAATAGTGCAATTTTTCTTGGGTAAAACAATTGGGGGCCCGTTTTATCTATTAGGAGAGAGAAGTTTTAATATATCTACACCAGGGATTGCCTTGGTTGATTTATTCGGCAAAGTCTACATGAGGGCTTATTCTACCTTTTCCCACCCAAACTCTTTTGCTGGTTACTTGGTTTTAGGATTTATTGTTCTAATGTTTAGTTATTCCAGAAAAGAAATTTTTAAAAGAGCGTTAGGGTTATCAGTAATTATCTTTGCCACCATTTTGACCTTTTCCTTTTCGGCGATCTTGGGGTTTATTTTCTGTGGAACAGTATTTATTTTTCAAAAGTTAAATTTGCTAAGTGTTAGAAAAAATGTTTTGATTCTTTCCTCATTGTTTTTGATCAGTATGTCACTACCATTTGTATCAGGACTAATAAAAGAGAGGGTAGGTGTTCTTTCTAGCAATGTCAGTCAACGATTGGACCTGTCGTTTAAGGCGGGCAAAGTTATCTCTAGTAATTTTTTGTTTGGAAGTGGTTTAAACACCTTTGTGGTTACACAACCAATGGTAAGTTATTCTGGGGACTACATATGGTTATTACAGCCGGTTCATAATGTTTACTTATTAATATTTAGTGAACTGGGTGTTGTCGGTTTAATTTGTGTTTTTGTATTATTAGTAAAAACTTTACAGAACGCAATTTACACAAAAAGTGTCTTGCTAATCTTCTCTATATTCTTTATTTTAGCAACTGGTCTTTTTGATCATTATTGGCTAACTTTGCAACAAAACATGTTTATTATGATCCTTCTTTTGAGTAGTAGCCTTCGAGAAAAAAGATAATTTTGTGTTACACTATCTTCATGCAAGAAGAGGTAGTTATCATCCACACCGACGGGGGAGCAAGAGGTAATCCTGGTCCTTCGGCCTGTGCTTTTGTTGCAGAAGTTTCTGATGAAATTGTTTACAAAAAGTCGAAGTTTTTAGGAATTAATACAAACAATTTTGCGGAATACAGCGCATTCATTTTGGCCCTCCAATGGTTAAGCGAATATTCAAATAAATACAATGGCAATGAAGTAGTCTTTTATTCCGACTCGGAATTAGTAGTCAGACAGCTGACTGGTGTCTATAAAATTAAAAACGAAAATCTAAGAATTTTAAATCAGAAAATAAATGAGTTAGTTAAAACAGCTAACTTAAAAGTTTCGTATAAAAACATTCTTCGAAGTAAAAACAAAATTGCTGATCAACTTGTTAACGACGAACTAGACAGTAACGGTTAATTTGTTTCGGGAATATTTCTGTGAAAATTTCACGTTTTCCAGGAATGTCGCAAAATATTATTTTAACTAGAAACTTGAAAACATTTTTTACCGCGACAAATACAATTATTTAAAAATTGTACTTTGCGGAGATAAGATTAATGACATGAACCCTTCAACCAAACTTTCTGTTTGTTTGTACTCAGACGCAAACTTTTTAGCTATTGGACTGGCTGAAAATTTGCTTTCAAAAAATTGTACAGTTAAGGTTTTAACCGACGATGTTAAAACGTGGCGGTTAAAAACATTTCAAATCTCCTCCACTAGTAAATTCCAAATTATAGACATTAAAAATTTTAATAATTCAGAAAGGTTTGATTACTCAATTTTTTGCGGAGGATATATCAATACAAACAAGGCTTATAGCGATTATCAAAGTTTTTCTAGAGTGATAAATTCAATTTCTTCTAAAACGTTAGTTATCTTTCCATTTGAGGTTTATGACAAGAATAAGGTGGAAAGTTTTAACGTTACAGACAATTCAGCCTTTTTGTTTACTGGCGATCTGATAGGGCCAAGAATAAATTTTGAAAGTAATTTACTAATGTCAAAAATTTTGTATCAAGCTGTCTGGGAAAAAAAGATTAATTTAGCGGTGGGAGAAGTATTCTATCCAATGTTTATTGCCGACGCGATTCGCGTAATTGTTAAGTGGCTATTTTCTTTTGGCCCATACGGTAAAAAAATACTTTTTTTGGGTAATCAAGTGTCAGGTGACGTCCTTTGGGGATATTTACGAAAGCAGTATGGAAATATTGAAATTAGCTATAACAACACTGTTCCACCACGTAACGTGCCAAGAAACATTGAGGTAGAAACAATAAACAACAACCTTCAACTTTCATTAAATGAAACATATTCATGGATTCTTTCTAATCCACATAGTACTAGTCAAAAGATTAAGACAACTACCCAAACAAAAAGAGTTAAAAATCCAATCAAAATTCCTAAAAAAGTTAAAAAAGCAATTTCTGTGCTTCTTGTTATTTTATTTTTTCCACTGATTACAATGCTGTTAAGTTTTACAGCAACTTTTATAAGCTATAAAAGTTTGGCAACCGGCAATTACAATTTGGCCCAAAACTCAATATTGATTGCGCAAACTTTGGCTGTAGTTTCTGAAAAAGAAAGTTTGGTTTTAGGCAAAATTCCAGCGATAGGTATTATATACAAAGAAATTGAATTTGGATCATCGGTTGTGGGAAAAGCGGATGGCATGGTGGGCCACTTAATACCTGTTACGGTTAACGCAGCAAATTTGTTCGGAAAAATATTGGGTAAGGAAATATATGATTCAAAAGAACTATCAACAAAAATTGAGTCTCAAATAACACTTCTTTCCGAGGATGCATCAAACATAAAGGTTTTGACCGATAACTCAGCTAAAGCCGGAGTTTTACTCGCGAAATTAATGTTAAGCAAAATCGATTTAAATCGATTTGTTAAATTAGTTTCCGAAACGCGAGTTTTGACCAACAATATTCCCAATTTGTTAGGACAAGGTCAAAGTAAGACCTATCTAATTCTTTTTCAGAACAACATGGAACTTCGTCCAACTGGAGGATTTATTGGTTCGTTTGGGTTAATGACCTTTGACGGAGGTAGATTAAGCGATTTAACCGTAAACGATGTTTATTCGGCGGATGGGCAGCTTAATGGTCATATAGAGCCACCAGCCCCAATTAAAACATATCTTGGAGAGGCAAACTGGTGGTTGAGGGACTCCAATTGGGACCCCGATTTTCCAACCTCTGCAAAAAGAGCTGAGTGGTTTTTAGAAAAGGAACTAGGCAAAAAAGTAGATGGGGTGGTGGCGACAGATCTTTATCCAATTAAGGAAATGCTAAAAGTTACAGGTGAGATTTTTTTAACAGATTATAACCTCAGTATTAATTCAAACAATTTGTATGAAAAAACTCAAAGCGAGGTAGAAGATAATTTTTTCCCGGGCACTTATAAAAAGGCAAGTTTTCTAACGGCGCTTTCCAGAACCATTTTAGGTGATTTGGGTGGGCTTACGTCTAACCAAAAAATCGGAATATTTAAAGTGTTATATACAAGCCTTTCAGACCGACACCTGCAATTGTATTTGCACGACAATGTTTCACAAGGGTCAGTGGCTGCCTTGCAATGGGACGGGGCCGTTATTTCTCCGTCTTGTGGGGATAATTGTTACGCAGACCTGATCGGATTGGTTGAGTCAAATGTTGGGGTCAATAAAGCTAATTATTTTATTGAGAGAAATATCAAATTAGACGTAAATACAGGGCCGTACCAAATCAATCGAAGGCTGACACTGGGTATTAAAAATTTAGCAAATTCAGCTCTTGGACCATCAGGCAGATATTTCCCATATGTTAGGCTATTAATACCTTCAGATGTTTATCAAGTAACAGTTAAAAGCATAAATGGTGGCAGTGTAGAGAATTTGACTCCTGATATTGTAGAGGTCAGGGGGCATAAAGAGGTTGGGGTACCAATCGAGATTCTTGGAGGCGGTAATAAAAGTCTTGAGTTCACCTGGAGCACAACTGTTGATAAAAAGTCTTCAATCCAAAGTTACGGACTCTATGTTCGTAAGCAGGCGGGGACAGAAAATGACCCAATCAGCCTAAATGTGGTAGGGAATCAGGTCCAAATTGTGCCTGATCCGAGATTTTCCTTGACCAGGAGTGGGGTTTATGCGTATAATACAACCTTAGCGCGGGATCTTTTCTCGCTATTTACCTGGTAACATGAACAAATTTACATTAAAGGCAGAGGTTAGAACAATTTCAGGAAGGAAAGTCAAAAATCTTCGTAAAGATGGAATTTTGCCTGGAAATGTTTCCGGTAAAAAAATTAAATCTGAATCAGTCCAGGTAAATTTTAAAGAGTTTGAGAAAGTCTACAAAGAAGTTGGAGAAACAGGACTTTTGACTCTTGAAATAGGAAAAGAAGAAAAGCCAGTCCTTGTACATAATCTTCAGGTAAATCCAGTTAGTGACGTCCCCGTTCACGTAGATTTCTTACAAGTTGACCTTAAGGAAAAAGTAGAGGCAGAGGTTCCAGTCGAACTTACTGGTGAATCACCAGCAGAAAAACAGGCAATTGGTACAGTTGTTCAACATCTTAACGAAGTTAAAGTAGAAGCACTTCCTACAGATTTGCCAGAGAAATTTATAGTTGATGTTTCTGAGCTTGTCGAAGTTGACCAAGCGATTTTTGTAAAGGATTTGAAGGTTGATAGAAGCAAGGTCGATATTAAAAACGATGGCGAAGAAATCGTCGTTAAAGTTGAACCTCCTCAGAAAGAAGAAGTTATCGAAACTCCTATTGTTGCAGTTGGTGCAGAAGGCGCAATTCCTGCAGAAGGTGAAGTACCGGCTGAAGGTGCAGCTCCTGCTGAAGGCGAACAATCTCCAAAAGAAGAACCTCAAAAGTAAAATAATAGGGGCCTGATAATTACTACTGATTACCTGATACTATTTTGTAGTTTGGATCTATTTCTTTTACTTTATCCATTCTCCCGACCTCTATCCAACCCGGAATATAGTCTGGATTTTTATTTAAAAAATCTTGCCAGAAAACATCGGTTTTTGTGGGGACAAACGTCTCTGCACCTAGTACTTTTTTTGGAGCTAAATAATGCTCAATGTTTATTGAGGTGAGTAATAAAATAAATAGAATGGTTGTAATAACTAAGATGTGTATTGCCGCTTTATTGACCCTTACGAGAGACATATGGTAGTCTTAAGTATGGACCCAAATAATCAAAATCCGCAAGTGGACGTTGCTACGATAAACAAACTTGAGGAAGATTTAAAAAACTTAAATGAACAAGTTGCTTCTGCCTCTCAACAACCAACTCCGGTAGCATTACCGGTAGCACCATTAGAACAAATGCCACCGGCCACCACACCCGTTCTAAGTGTTCCAAACGTCCCCGATCAACCGGTTATGTCACCGCCAGTCGCGCCAGTTGAGGTATCGCCCCCCATAGCTCCAGTCAATGAAGTTGTCAAAAAAGGGTCGCCTTTGATGATTGTTGCAATTATCTTGGCAGTTGTCGCAGTTCTTGCTGTTGTAGCCTATGTTTTTGGAGCAAAATTTTTAGTACCAAAGACTGCGCAGGTTGCTTGCACAATGGAGGCAAAAATTTGTCCGGATGGAAGTAGCGTTGGTAGAGTTGCCCCAAATTGCGAATTTGCAGCATGCCCAGTCGCAGTGACTACACCAGATCCAACTATAAATTGGAAAACTTATACTAATTCAGAGATTGGGTTTAGTTTAAAATATCCACAGGAGTGGACCCTACAGGCGACAACCAGTTCGAGGGTGGTTTCGTTTGACACAAAATCAGGGGCACCCGGAGAGTTTTTTATTTCGTACTTAAGAAACATTCCCAGTTTACCCCAATGGTTACTTGATAATAAGGCGGGAGAAACAATAGATACTGAGATTGTGGGAACTAACCAATTTATTGTTATCAAAGGTGGTTCGTTGAACGTATCTAGGGAATATGCACTTAAGACGAGTACTTCTGATTATATGCGGCTAGTAATTGAACCATATCCCAATAGTGCCATCTCTGATGTTTTAATAAAACAGATACTTTCCAGTTTACGATTTGGGGAGAAAACACCAATAGCAAGTCCGACCGCAAGTCCATCAAGTTCTCCGATAATAAACAATTAAGTCTTTGGCCAAGAAGAAGAAATCAGAAGCTCCTTATTTCCCATTTCATTCCAAATTTGTTCTGTTACAAAAGGCATGAAAGGATGGAGTAATTTTATAAAAGTAGCTAAGCCATCTCTCATTTGTTTTGCACCAATTTTACCCTGTTTTGATTCCTCGATACACTCATCACAAAACCAGTGCCAAAATTCAGAGTAAAGAAGCTCGGCTGCCTGGCTTAACTCAAATTTATTTAAATGTTTTGTTGCCTCTCTACTTACCGAAT
>Ga0172379_10010952_pt1 | contig 10886 bp, 6 predicted proteins | sample GrowelOW334metaG_FD_119756 | JGI IMG/M metagenome (GOLD analysis project Ga0172379, IMG submission 119756) | Groundwater microbial communities from an aquifer near a municipal landfill in Southern Ontario, Canada - Groundwater well OW334 metaG | ecosystem: Environmental > Aquatic > Deep... | reverse complement strand
TACCCATAATGTGATCATCTCTTACTCAATTGTCTTATGGATTGGTACGTTTTTGTCGTTATATTTTTTCTATCTATTTTTGCGCCACTATTACAGTGAATTGGCGGCCCTCACTGGATCGGTGCTATTTAATTTTACAAACTATCGCATCATTAATGCACATATTAGAGGTGCGCTGCCAGAGTACTTTTCGACGGTCTTTGTTGCGTTGCTCTTACTTGGCTTGATCGAGTTGATACAAAAATCAAAAATTCGTGGTTTTTTCATTTGCACCTTTGCCACCTGGGGACTGATTCTTACGCATCCAATGAATGTGGTCACAAGTCTGGTGCTGATTGTTCCATTTACAATCTGGCTACTCTGGCAGTCGTATCGAATCGGTAATCGCAAGGAGATCGCGAAAAAGATTGCAATGGTATGTGCCTCAGTATTGCTGGGAGTAACAGCGGCTGCCTACTATATTATTCCATTACTACACGATATCCAGTACTTTTATTACGGTCAGTCAAGCAATCACTACAATTCCAATCAAGAACTTACGATCCGCAGTTTCATCGAGACCAAGTGGTACTACGATGATATTATCACCAACAACATACTTTCTCGAGGTCACGTCATCACTGTCGGCAGTATCGAAACACTGCTTTTATTCGTAGGTCTTGGAATTTTCATCACACGAACTGCACTCAAGAAAAAAATTGAGTTAGATCTACTGTCTGTCTCATTGCTCACAGCATTGCTTTCGATTTTGTTAGTGACAAAAGCTGCAGCTCCCGTATTTGAACGGGTAGATTTTTTGAGTAATATTCAGTTTCCCTGGAGAATACTCTCCTCACTCATGTTTGTTCCTCCAATTATCCTTGCATACATCCTTAATAAATCACGCACTGTTTTGTTACTACCTTGCATAGTTTGTATTGTATTACTGTTGAGAGTGCCCCAACTATATGGGAAGAACTACACTTCGTTCTCTCAAGAATACTACTATGAAACGATTGATAATCTTCATTCAACAAATATGAACACTGTCTGGACCTCGGATACCAAAATGTACCCAACAAAACAGGTTGAGGTGGAGATACTCGAAGGCGACGGAATAATCTCTGATCTAAATACCAGTAATTCTCATCGGGAATTCAAGACAGCGTCCACCACACCGCTCAAAATAATAGTTAATACATTTTATTTTCCTGGTTGGAAAGCATTCATAGATCAAAACGAAATTCCTATTGAGTTTCAAGATATCAACCATAGAGGTGTTATTACCATGATAGTACCAGAAGGAAGTCACCACATTTCTGTAAAATTTACTGCAACAAAGACCGTTGCGGCTGCAAATGCGCTGAGCATCATTGCCATAGTCAATGGTATATTTTTGTTTGTATATAGGTCTAGACTACAAAAACTACTAACTGAATAATGCAGAGTATGACTCGCGGCACATCAGTTCCTTCGATACAAACTATTTCCATAGGAATTGCTCTAGTGACGACGTCTCTCTTGACACGGATGTTGCCCGCACTGTACAGATTAGTCCCCTTTGGCTTTGATCATGGCAAAGACTCGCTCGCCATATTGGGAATGATTGTTGGTCATACACCAAAATTGATCGGCCCTTGGACAAGTATTCCGGGAGTTTTCTTTGGGCCGGGATGGTACTATTTATTGCTACCTGGATACATTTTGACTAATGGAGATCCGATTAGTGCTGTGTATACACTGATTATACTGAGCGTAATTCAAGCTCTTCTTGTTTGGAAAATTTGGGGTATCACACCCGCGCTACTCATCATACTTGCACCACTCTACATAATTACATCGACAAGCGCTTGGAATCCCTATCCAATGACGTTACTTACCAGCATGCTGCTCGCAATCACGTGGATTACTGCAAAAAAACAAGAACTCTCTCTAGTGCACGCACTCATTCTTGGTTTGACTGCTGGGCTTGGTTTTCATTTTTCAGCAGCGTACGCAATTTTCTATATTCCTTTTGTACTTGCTGCACCGATTATTTTTAGAACGAAGAAGCCTTTCCTTAGTGTGCTAATAATTCTAGGAGGTGTTATATCCGCTTTTATTCCTCAGCTGCTATTTGAATTGAGACACTCATTTGTGCAGTCCATCGCATTACTGCGGTATTTCAGTGCCGGTGAGCCACACGCATTGTCCTTGACAAAAGTAGCACAAGTGCTGCATGTAATCTCAAAGGAGCTATCTCTGGCGGTATTTCCACGAATGAATGGTGGAAGTACCATTCTAAATTACTTCAATCTGGGCATTATGATTGTTCTTTCAGTTGCATTTTGCTATTTATTTTTTCAATGGTGGAAAAAACGTGATACCTGGCAAAGACAATGGTGCATTTGGTCAGTTCTTTTTTTGATTATCATTCCTACCATCGGTTATTTTTTCTTGCACTTCAATGTCTGGTATGTTTATGGCATGGCACCAGTGCTTACGGTTCTCACAGGTTTGATCGTTGCTCGTACTTCACGGCCAATTTTTGTGGCAATATTGACGCTGTTTGTTGTAATCACTTCTTGGAATCTCTATCATTATGTGACTATCGAAATACCTGTTCACAATAATTCCAAAACGATGCTCAAAACAAAAGAGAGTGTCTTGAACTATATCGTGCATTCTGCACAAGGCAGATCATTTGCAGTTTTTACATATGTACCCGACATCTACGATTATAGTTACAAATATCTTTGGTACAGACAGGCATACAACGGCGGTGTATTTCCAACGACAGTCTCATATATGCCAAACGCACCAGAATATAGTACTGATGAATCTATTCTTTCATCGCTTACAGCAAATACCGGCAATATGCCAGAACTCACATTTTATGTGATTGAGCAGCCATCAGATTCTGAACTTTACCAACAATGGTGGTCAGCACAAATCTATGGTGAGGTTCTTTCTGAAGAAATCATCGGCTCAGACGTACTAGTTCGTACGACAACGACGGGTTCGAATGAATAAATCACACCTGATTATCATTACTGTACTTGTTGCAATCGCCATTGTTAGTCGCTTTTACCTACTTGGTACAGTACCTCACGGCTTGAGTTGGGATGAGGCAGCTGTTGGATACAATGGTTGGTCAGTCTGGACAATACATAGAGATGAGTGGCTGCAGATACTACCAATCTCATTTAAATCATTTGGTGATTTTAAAGCGCCTTTAGCAATCTATTTGAATGGTATCAGCACTCTACTACTTGGAATATCTCCCCTGACTATCCGATTGCCATATGCAATTTTTGGACTACTTGCATTCTTCTTCTTCAGTTTATTGCTAGTACTTTTATCAAAAAAACAATGGTTAACCAATAATGGCGCAATATATGGTATATTTATTTTTGCCATTGTGCCTTGGCATATTCACTTTTCGAGAATTGGTTTTGAAAGTGGAATTGCATTGGCACTCATTCTATTTTCGAGCGTATTAATACTTTCTTCTCATTTTATAACCAAGGATTGGTGGAAATTTTCTTCCATACAGCTTCAGGTAGCTCTATTTTCACTGGCTGGCATCATGTCTGCAACTTCACTGTATGCGTACCATAGTGCTAAGTTATTTGTTCCCCTATTTTTCCTATTGGTACTAATACTTTTTAGAAAACACTTGCGTTCGTATAGGTTGCACCTAGTGATGTTTATACTTTTTGCTTTTATAGTCTCACTACCGCTCGGCTGGGACACAGTCAGGGGAGAGGGTGCTACTAGGTCTAATGTGTTACTACAACTATCCGTCAGTCAACCGCAAGTGTACTTTCGGACTGTGGGCCAAAATATACTAGCCCACATTGATCCTGCATACCTCATCTTCGGTAAAACTGATACTTTTCGACATGGCTCAGGTTCATTCGGTATTTTTCTTCCCGGTGCATTGTTCCTACTGCTCATTGGTTTAGTATCGCCGGCACTACGAACTTTTTCTCGAAGGCAGTTTACAACTGCCCAAAAATATTTGTATCTAATAACACTTTTCTGGTTTGTTGCCGGTATGTTACCCGGATGGGTATCGGTGGATGTTCCTCATGCCAACAGAACTTTGCTTGCACTACCAAGTTTTGTGTTATTTGCGATCATTGGCTGGGATTTCGTCAGTGGATTATTTTTATCTACGCGAACACTGTTGTCTGCAATTTCTAAAGCTTTACTCGGAATTATTTTGATTGTAGACGTACTCTACTTTTCAGCGTATCTACAACATTACTACACATCCTACGCAAATATCTCCGGATCAGATTTTCAAGAAGGATATGAAGAACTTTTCTCATATATTAACCATAACAATATTGGTGTTACGTACTCCACGATCGTCATTTCGTCTAAATATGGGCAACCATACATCTTTGCGCTACTCTTTAACCATATTAATGCCATCTCATACCATCAGGGAGCACTCGTGAAGTACCTCTTTGTCGATTCAGTAACTGAAGGCGATTTTTCGAGAAAAAACGCACTGATTGTTGCGACTAGTGATGATGCTCTGTCTGCAAAACCATTGCATTCTATTTTTTCTGTATCAGGAGAGCCACGATTTTTTATCTATGAATCCAATAACTAATGTAATTATTTTTATTCAAGCGCTCTGTGCATTACTACTTATTGTATGTATGTGGTGGGGGGTTGGTACTGCGCTGTTACGACTGCTGCGCATCACGCTTCGCGGTACAAGTCAATTTGTTATAACGCTTTGTCTAGGAATCGCAGCTACATTGTTACTATTGGATATATCCACTTTGTTCTCACTTATCATTGTTCGAATAGTGGTTTTTTGGTGCTTAGCAGTGCTTGGTTTGTATCTATCCACCGTTACTTTGCAGACAATCCGAGCAAAACGCAAAAAAGTACTACTTTTAATACGTGAATGGAAATGGACGCTGCTCATTTCAGTTTTTGCAGTAGTTTCATTTGCGGCAACAGTCAGTTTCAGTTGGTTGCCAACAACAACTGGATTGCAATTTCAACAGGGGGTGTTGCATGATAGCGTGTGGCATGTAGCTCTGGCTAAAGAATTGCAATCAAATTTTCCGGTACAACACCCCTCATCATACGTAGATTTACTACAAAACTATCACTATTACTATGATTTATTGTTAGCTACAGCATCGAGTTCAACAACCCTACCCATACATAGTATTCACTACCAAGCGTTGCCACTTCTTTTGGCGATACTACTTGTACTGGGGATTGCATCGCTTTGTTTGCAGGTATCTTCAGACCAACGATTAATTCGGTGGTCAATATTTTTTGTTTTCTTTGGTGGAAATGCAGGGTATTTAATTCCCTTTTTTCTCGATAGAAGTGAATGGGGTGAGTCAACATTTTGGGTTAGTCAAACATTTTCAATGCTCATCAACCCACAACTCATCCTTTCTTTTACGCTATTTACTGCTGTCATACTTTTGCTATTGCAATATCTACAATCGAATCAACGACATCTACTATTACTCGTTTCCATTATTTCACTCTCGTTAGCTGGCATAAAAATGTATGGATATGTAGTGACTGTTGTAGTAGTTCTAGCAGTAGTATTATGGACCGCAATGCGGAAACGCTCAGTGTCGATTTTTGTAACAGCACTGGGAGTTGGCATACTATTTGGCGCTCAATTTTTTAGATTCACCGACGTCTCACAGGCGGGTTTGCTGTATGAACCGATGTGGTTTATCAATACTATGGTTGAAGCTCCAGATAGATTAAGCGTCATTGATTGGAAACTAAAGGAAGAACATTATATTGAGAATGGATCTACATTGCATATAATCGTATTGAAAGCAATTGAGTTGGGTGTTTTTTACGGTGGTAATCTCGGTTCTCGGGTACTTTTTATTGTGCTTCCGATACTGGTGGTACTCTATCTACTTATAAAAAAGCGAATGATGAAGCTAAATGCGGGGTACGCTGCATTATTAAGTCTCAGTTTCATCTTTGCAACTTCGATACCACTTTTGTATATTCAAAGTGGCATTGTCTGGAATACCATCCAATTTTGGTACTACGGCATATTCGTCGCTTCCTTGCTTGCAGCGTATACAACATGGGTTATTACCATCGCACTTCGAGGTCAATCGCTCTTGCGATATGCCTTTATTTTATTAATGATCATTTTGACTATTCCAGCCTGGCTGAAAACCATTCCAAAACAAGTCCTTTCAACAGAGCAAATTCCTATTAGTCTTGTTCAATCTCTGACAACCATTGACAAAACCGACCGCGCATTAATTTGTCCGATGGGAAATGACTCACAATTCACATTCGGAACATCGTTCGTGCGAGCTATAGGAAATGGACGCGTGTATTTGGCTAATCCCGTACAACTTGAGCTGGTTGGTCTAGAGGGTTACAAGAGAGAAAAGGAGTATGCCCAACAATGGAGTACAACAGAAGAAGTTGATGCTTTGATAGCTACGACTGGAAGCACTGTGGTCATTTGTGAAAACTCTCAACTAAGTGATCAAATAGAGAGTGTGGTTGGATCAAGATCAGCTCGATTACTGCGCTGGTAATACTCCAACGACCACATTAGATCCTTTTTTTATATGAAAGAATGATCAGGAAAGCAAAAATAAGCAACGAACTGATAGTGATGCTATCGGCAATCAACCTGATTTGAGATCCACCTAAATGCCATACAATAGCGTGCACTCCTTTTGGGAGAGAGAAAGAAATCAAGCCTTCATCAGTGGTTGCTGTTGAGGAAGTGTTGCCGTCTACTGTAACTGACCAACCAGGATATGCAGCGGCTGATAACACAATCGTTGTAGTATCCATTGTCTCAACTCGTGCAGACCCCCCATTACTCCGATTCGTTACCGTAGAAATTTCAATGCAGTTATAGTCTGGCACACAACGAATAATTGATGAGGGTGGAGTTGTAAGAACCATACCTTTGGGAATAAAGTCGGGCAAGGTTTCACTCATATTCGTCGCAATTTTTTCTGATTCTGTGTAGTACAAATCATCACTGTTATCAAGATATTCATTTGGCATAAAGTAACGAGCATTTGTGAGTAACATCAGTAACAGTAGTACACCAGTCACATAACCGATTTTCTTAGGCCAATACATCAGCCACAGTGAACTTGAAAATCCCAGCATAGCACTGGCTAAAGCAAGAAATCGCCACGGAAATTGAATAGTTCCCAGTAGTGGTGAGGCGATCTCCCAGATAAACTGCGAATGAAACAGTGAGAAAAATATTGCGTAGAGTAAAATTAGTTGTGAGAAGAGAAAGAGCAAAAGAAAATTTGCCGACAATGTATTGGCAGTTTTATTCACAAATACGCGAATGGTGACAAAAATTGCAGTCAAAATTGTTACTAGACCACCGATCAATTGACCAAACCCGAGAAAAAAGGACATACCGTCATCAGGTCCCCACCCAGAACCACCGTATCCCCAAAAAGGAGTAATAAGCTGCCGTATGTACAAAAAATGCAGTCTAAAGTCAAAGTATCCGGTCAGAATTGTTGCATCCATTTGAGTTAGCTGTTTTTCAGCAAGCGCAGGCAGCCAATAAAAGGCTGAGAGGCCAAGTGTGAGCATTGCAACAATGCTCAAGTTTCGTAGAGATTGACGGCAAATTATCCAAAAAGATGAAAGATATGTCTGTCTAGTTGCCTTATGTTTGACTGCTGACAGAACCACAATCAGCACCGTCCAAATACCTAAAGCGGGAATAGAAATCAGTGCAGTGAGATTATGACTCAATAGTATGCCGGTCAGCCCACTCAATAGCCACAAAACTCCATGGCGTTTTTTTTCTACCACAAGAACGATGGCCCAAAGGGAAAGAATAAAAAATGCCATGCCCCAGCTTTCAGCAATTGCGCCTCGTACGAATAGATTGACCGCTCGATAGGGTGCAAGCGCAATTGCGGCTGCCACGATACAGCCACCAAGTGGTGTGAGCCATTGCCTGCCAAGTTTGTATGAGGCAAAAATAGTGATCGAGGAGGGAAAAATAAAAAGGATTTTTACAACTATCTCAATAGGTACGTGAGCAAGCCAAAATAATGCACCAATAAAGTATGGTAGTGGTGCATAAAACTCAAATAATGGCATACCGTAGCCATACCCAAAATTTGCAGACCATCGTACGGGAATCTGACAATCTTGGATTCCTCTAGCCATTTCTGCAACTCGAGCGGCATGAATAAAATCATGAACATAAAATAGTTCTGATCTAAACAGTGACCAACTAGTTGCAACAAAAATCACAAACAAGATAATGCTGACGAGAAACTTTTGCATCATGTATTTATTGTAATGCATTGATAGCAACTACGCCTACTCGGTTGGATTCTGATAGAATAAGTGTGATGAACGACTTTTCAGTGGTTTTGACTACACATAATGAAGTGTCCAACTTAGAAAGATGTCTGGCATCGATTGCAGATTTGAGCGACGAAATCATTGTTGTAGATGGAACATCTACCGATGGTACGGTTTCTCTTGCAGAAAAACTGGGTGCTCGCGTCATCAAAACAACAAATAAACCAAATTTTCACATCAATAAACAAATGGCGATGGATGCCGCAAAAGGAAAACTGGTATTACAACTTGATGCGGACGAAGTTGTCGATGAAGAACTGAGGTCATTCATCAGGCAACTAAAGCAGCAACTCGACCAAAACGCACTACCGGCTCAACCAGTTGCTTGGTTTCTCAGACGCAAGAATTTTCTTTTCAAACGCTGGCTTTCAAAAGGCGGTCAATATCCTGACTCAGTAATCAGACTCTATCTTCGGGGAAAGGCTCGGTTACCGCAACAAGATGTGCATGAACAAATGGTGGTTGATGGTGAAACAGCAACTGCTCCCGGTCACTTACTCCATTTTTCATACCCAACGTTTGCTGTCTATATGACAAAGTTTAATACCTATACGAGTTTTGCTGCAACACAAGTACATAGTCCGTCAACCTTTCGCTACCTAGTGACAAAACCATTGCATACGTTTTTTTCACTCTATCTGCGTCATAGGGGCTATGTGGATGGCATGGCAGGCTTTATATTCGCACTTATGAGTGCGCTACATCATCCATTTGTATTACTAAAATATTGGGAATTACAAGAAAATGGTAGGTTACAATGAAAATATTGCTTGATGATTTATCTCTACGATCTCTGCATTCAGGTCGAGGAATTGGTAGTTATACCCGATTGCTCGCCAAAGAACTGGCAGATCTACAAGACATTGATATGATTCTGGGAGACTGGAAGAAAAACTGGAAATCAACGGATCTTGTTCATTTTCCTTATCTGGATCTGTTTTCTGCTACACTCCCTCTTTTGAGAAAACCGATTGTCGTTACCATCCACGATGTTATTCCACTCCAGTTCCCTGATCAGTATCCATCAGGTAAAAGAGGCAAACTCGCTCTTTGGAGACAAAAATTGGCATTACGAAGCGTGCAGAGAGTAATTACGGTATCACAGGCATCAAAGCAGTCAATTCATGAGCATTTACAGGTACCACTCTCGAAGATACATGTTGTTTTGCAAGCAGCCGATCCACAGATGCAGCCCCAAACACAGATCAATCAAGAAAAAGCTCGTCATGCCTATGCATTACCGGAACGCTATATCTTGTATGTGGGAGATATCAACTACAATAAAAACCTGCCACAACTTATCAAGTCGTTGAAATATATTGACAGTAGCATCCATTTGGTGTTGGTTGGTCACAATTTTAAACAACAAACTATACCCGAGTGGACTGCCATTACCCAGCAGATTGCGCTGAGCGACGTAGGTGAGCGAATTCATTTTTTACCCAATGTCAAAACAGGGGAGAGTACCTCGCTGGCATGTATCTATGCCCGCTCGCTCTGCTATGTCCAGCCCTCTCTAGCAGAGGGATTCGGACTGCCTGTACTGGATGCACTACAGGTCGGTACACCGGTCATTGCTTCCAATCGCACTTCACTACCCGAGGTCGGGGGTGCAGCAGCTCACTACGTTGAACCGACTGCGGAAGCGTTTGGTCAAGCAGTGATGGAGATTGTCGCCTACAGTCCAGATAAAAGGAAAGATGTCATCAAAGAGGGTCAGGCACAAGCAGCCACCTTTAGTTGGAAAAAAACTGCACAAGCAACCGCTCAAGTCTATCGAGAGGTATTGCGGCCTTCAGTATGATAATCTTCAGTCCACATTCCAGAATTTCTTTCGCAGTTATTACTTGGCTTGGTCTCATCATCCTCAGTAGTGCCGTTGCGCCTCAATTACTGACATATCGACCCTCATTTGTCGATGCACAGCTATTGGAAAGTACGTCACTGCCTCATTGGTTGTCTGCTTTTGCCAATTTTGACGGCGTTCATTATCTAACTCTGGCAACTAGAGGTTATCTGGCAGTGGGATATATTCAGGCATTTTTCCCTGTCTACCCGTTGTTGCTCGCTGCAATTGGCTCGGTGGGCAAGCAAATATCACTGATACTGGTCGGCGGAATGATACTGTCACTCATTTCATTGCTGATCTCTCTCAAATTCTCCCGCACCATGGTGCAGTTTTATTGGCACAATCAGCATATATTTGAGCTCTATGTACTACTATTATTGTTTTTCCCGACTTCCTTCTTTTTTGCCGGCGCGTACACGGAGTCATTATTTTTGACACTAGTGGTCGGTAGTTTTGTAGCTGCAGCCAAAAAACGCTGGTGGCTGGCTGGACTGCTGGCTGCAGTTGCCAGCGGCACCAGAGTAGTCGGCATAATGTTGTTGCCAGCCCTAGTGATTGAATTAGCAGCCCAGACACATTTCTGGAGAGGATCTATTTCCCGAACTCACCTGATCTGTTGGATCTGGCAACAGCGAAAACGCCTTTTGCTGATATCACTTTCAGCCCTCGGACTTCTCAT
>Ga0172379_10010951_pt1 | contig 10887 bp, 10 predicted proteins | sample GrowelOW334metaG_FD_119756 | JGI IMG/M metagenome (GOLD analysis project Ga0172379, IMG submission 119756) | Groundwater microbial communities from an aquifer near a municipal landfill in Southern Ontario, Canada - Groundwater well OW334 metaG | ecosystem: Environmental > Aquatic > Deep... | reverse complement strand
GAAACAGATATTACATTAAGTGGTATTACACGGCAACAAACGAGATTCAAACTTTTGACATTAGTTATGTGGTTGTTAATGCGGTAACACTAAACCCGGATAATGCCGAAATTTATTGGCAGGCTATAGGAGATGAGTGGGAAATTGACCAGAAAAACATAACGGTTAAATTTATGTTGCCCCCGGGAATTGAGGGCGACCAAATACAAGCCTGGTTGCACGGGCCACTTGACGGACGGGTGACAATTAACAGCACCCAGGAAGTGACAATGGAAAGCCCCGGGTTGTCAGCATCGGAGTTTTTTGAGGGGAGAATTGTAGTACCCAAAGATACTTTTTTAGCAGGGGCAACAGGGACTAAAACACGTAGTGAAATAATTAACCAAGAGAATGGGTTTATTGAAGAAACAAAAACAAAAAAGACTCAAGCGAGGACACTAACCTGGTTATGGATGGGACTGGGTTTGGTTGGAGTAATATACCAACTTAAGGGTTTAGCCAGGTCTATTAAAATGTTTTCTAAATATGGTAAAGACATACCCGTACCAAGCGCCAGCTTGTCGGGTAGATGGTGGGAGCCACCAAGCGAAATTGATCCGGCTCAAGTAGAACAGTTAATTAGCGGACAAGAACAACTTCAACCCAAAGCGTTTACGGCCACAATATTGTCACTAATTGCTGATAAGTTTTATAAAATATCTCGCTCGGAACAAAAGGAAGGATTTTTATTTAAGGACTATAAGTACTTTTTGAAAAGTAGCAGCGAGGCTAAAAAAGTACCATCCGGAATTCAACAAATTACCATTGACTTGCTTAAAAAAATTGAAGAAGAGTTGGGAGAGATTGAGTTATCAAAAATAAGTGATTGGTTTAAAAAGCACCCGACAACTGCCCGAAGTTACTTTTTGACCAAGTTACCAAACGCCGCCCTTAAGGAAAATTTGGAAGAGGGGTATTTTGACGCAAATAGTAATAAGCAAAAAAATAAATACATTAACTCGCGTTCAATCTTAATACTGGTGTTACTTTTTGGCATTTTATTTATTTTCGCATCAAAGAGTATTACGGTTACTTATGAGTTGTTTTTCTCCAATCCGATAGTTTATGTTCCAATAATAATCAACTTCATGGTGGCACTAGTGTCAATAATAATCGGAGGAATAATGTCGGGTTTGGGGCAAAAAAGAACACAAAAAGGAGCCGAGGAAGCCGGTAAATGGATTGGGTTTCAGAAACACCTCAAAGAGTACAACCAAACCACAAAAGATCCGATTGATTCGGTGATTCTTTGGGAAAAGTATTTGGTTTACGGCACTGCGTTGGGAATCTCGGTAAAAACACTATCACAACTACCAATTAGTATTCCTGCTGATCAACAGGCTCAACTAGTCAGTTATTGGGGAGGAAGTAGCAGTAACTTAAACGCTGGTTTGGCTGACTTAAGTAGCAGTATAAATTCAATTGGTGACGCTATTAACAGTGTTAGCCGGGCAGCAACTTCAAGCTATGGGGCATCGGGCGTAGGATCAAGTGGAGGATCGTCTGGAGGTGGCGGAGGGGGTGGAGGAGGCGGGGGTGGAGGAGCCGGTTAAGTAGTTAGTTTAAGATAATATTGCCTTTGGGGTTCGGGGAATTTTTCAATGGCATAACGAAGGGCGGTACGGGGCAGGTGAGTAGCGTAAATATCAAGAAAATCAGTGAGGACTTTTAGGTCTCTTTTGCCAACTTCGCGCAACATCCAACCAACGGCTTTGTGGATTAAATCCTCTTTATCACCAATTAGTATTTTTGAAATGTTGAGCGTATCGTCAAATTGGTTTTGACGAATAAACGCATAGGTGGAAACAATAGCAATTCTTCTATCCCAAAGTAATACAGATTTGGCTAGGTCGTACAAAATATCTCGAGGCTTATCGAGCAAATACAGTCCGACAACTTTTGGGGCAGACAAATCAACTAAATCCCAATTGTTAATATGAGTAGTGTTGGCTAAATAAAGATCATAAATTTGATGTTTAACATCAGGCGAGGCCTTAGTAAATTGACGGGTAAGAATAAGTAAGGCAACACAGCGGAATTCATGTACAGGACCAAGGAGGAGTTTTTGGAGGTCATCTAGAGTGGCTTGTTTCCAAAATTCTAATTCTACTGAGTGAACCTGAGGAACTGTTAAACCATAAAACTGGTCCCCTTCTCCGTACTGACCTGGTCCGGTTTTAAAAAAACGTTTAAAAAATTCAATTTTTGAAGGGTTTTTGAGTGAAGTTAAGCTAGCAACTATTTGGGAGTAGACTTGAGGCATGGGTTAGTTTAAGCCAGGTAGGCGAAGAATTCCAACTGAAATTAGTCGGAGCAAGAAGAGGGAAAATACAACAACAACCAGACCCAGAATTGCAGCTTTAATACGGTCACGAGAAATTTCAAGTTTTTCCACATTTCCTTTGGAAGTGGAAATACCAATAAATCCCTGAACAATTCGCAAAAAAGAAATAGCTCCGGCTATGCCAAAAACATTTGATAACAACCAGGCCATGAAAGAATTAAATTCGACGGGGATACACCCAAGGGCGGTACGGATTGCCGGAGAAGAACCAATAGGGGGGCAAAAAATGTCTGGGGAGGGAGGAGGGGCAGGGAGAATTGGAGTGGGGGTTGGGGTAGGTGTAGGAGTAAACGTGGAGGTGGGAGAAGGAACTGGGGAGGGGGGTACGGTGGGAGTGAAAGTAGCGGTTGGAAAAGTTGTAATTGTGGAATAGGGAGTTGGAGAAGGTGCGGGAGCGACGGTTGAGGATGGAGTTGGGAACACAAAAAGAGTCGTTGTTGGTGAGGGTGTTGTTGTAGGGGTAAACGTATGAGTGGGGGTTGGGGTAGGTGTAGGAGTAAACGTGGAGGTGGGTGTTCGTGTTGGGATGGGTGTGGCGGTTGGTATTGAGGTGGAAGTTGGGCGAGGGGTGGAGGTAGGAACACGCGTTGGAGTGGGTGTGGACTTAAAGGTGGGGGTAGAGGTTGGCGCGGGGGCGGGAGGGCAACCAATTGGAGGGATACAGCCTAAATTTACATACTTTTTCCATAGCAACAGGTGTCGGCATAAACGGCACAACTCCCCGGATGAGTGCCTGGGTTACAAACACGAGTAGGGGTTGGGGTAGGTGTGGGAGAAGCGGCCAGACAAAGACCATTGAGACAAGTTAGTCCTAAATTAGAGCAATTAGTCCGGTTGACCCAGTTACCAGCAGGGTCACAAAGACAGGCAATATGTGGCTGAGGACCACAGCCGTGAAGGATCCAATTAGTCCATGAGCCACAGCCGCCACAGACTTGAGCAAAAGCGTTTTTAGGGAATGAAATTAAGACTAAGAAACCTAAAATTAAACGTAGAGCAAGGGTACCCACAAATTAGTTTAGCAATAAACTAACTTACTTTTGGAAAGATCCGACAAACTCAGGCTGATTTATAACTACTACAATTGTAGTATACTGGATTGATGAAGGCAGAAAATACAATAACCAACTTGGGGATTGAGGGGATGCACTGTGCTAGCTGCGCCTCACTTGTAGAAAAAACGTTAAAAGAAGTGCCCGGAGTAACGGAGGTCAACGTTAACCTGGCAACCGAAAAAGCCAGAATTAAATTTGACCCAGCACAAACCAGGGTTGAAGAACTGGTGGCGGGAGTTGTAAGAGCAGGATACGGGGCAACACTACCTGGTGAAAATGTGGTGAGTCAAAGGGAAAAACGAAAACAGGAAACTAGCGTCTGGCTAAGAAAGTTTGTTATTGGTGCGGTTTTAAGCTTGCCCATGGCCTTGTTTATGGCCTATGACCTGACCCGCCTGGTGGCTTACAAAACCACCATTATGCCGTGGGCGGGAATAATTTCTATGATTTTGACTATACCAGTATTGGTTTACGTTGGGTCCAGCTTTTTTGCCGGAGCATGGTCGGCGTTAAAAGTGCGAACGTTTTCCATGGACTCGCTAATTGCTATTGGCAGTAGTACAGCATTTATTTACAGTGGATATGAGTTGATTAAACATTATGTTCAAACTGGTTGGTTTATTGGACTCAACGGCCAAATGATTCCTAACCTATATTTTGAGGTGGCAGCGTTTTTGGTTACTTTTGTGGCACTGGGAAAATATTTGGAGGCAAAAGCTAAGGGAAAAACATCAGAGGCTGTGGAAAAACTAACGGGGCTAGCCCCTAAAACTGCCCGGGTAAAACGGGAGGGGCAAGAAATTGAAATTCCCATAGAACAGGTAGGGATGGGCGACATTGTTGTAGTACGGCCTGGAGAAAGAATAGCGGTGGACGGTGAGGTAATAAGTGGCTATTCGGCTGTTGATGAATCGATTTTGACTGGTGAATCACTGCCAGTTGAAAAACAAATTGGGTCAAAAGTATACACAGCGTCAATAAACACTACCGGGTCATTTGAGATTAGAACAACAAAAATTGGAGCTAATACAGCGCTCTCGCAAATTGTAAAGTTGATTGAAGATGCTCAGGGCACTAAAGCCCCGATACAGGCGGCGGCGGATAAAATTTCTTCGATATTTGTGCCAGTAGTGATTGGGATTGCCATTCTCACATTTATTGTTTGGTATTTTCTTTTAGGAGCAACTCTCACCTACTCACTGCTGACTTTTGTTGCCGTAATTGTGATTGCCTGCCCTTGTGCTTTGGGGTTGGCCACACCAACTTCAATTATGGTGGGAACGGGCAAGGGGGCGGAATATGGAGTATTGATTAAAGGGGGTGAGCCATTGGAAATGGCTCAACAGATTAAAGCGATAGTGTTTGATAAGACGGGTACCTTAACTAAAGGCAGGCCAGAAGTAACTGATTTTGCTAATTATGATCCCAAGAACAAGACGGTACTTTCAATAATATATTCCATTGAGAAAAAATCAGAACATCCGCTGGCCCAAGCCATAACCCGCTGGGGACAAAGTAAAGGAGCTAAAAGTTTGGGGCTGGAAAAATTCAGAGCCATTCCGGGAAAAGGGGTTGAGGCAACGGTTAAAGGCCAAACCTATTTACTGGGCAACCGATTACTGATGGAGGACAATAAAATTTCATTTACAACAGAGAGTGAGATGGTAAGACTAGAAAATGAGGGAAAAACAGTAATGATGGTGGCTGACAATAAAAAGGTGATAGGGATAATTGCGGTGGCCGACCAAGTTAGAGAAACGAGTGCCTCAGTTGTGGCCAAACTAACTAAGATGGGAATTGAGGTGTATATGATGACCGGGGACAATCAACATACTGCCCAGGCGATTGCCCGAGAGGTTGGTATTACCCAAGTATTGTCCCAAGTATTACCTCAGAATAAGGTGGAAGAGATTAAAAAACTTCAAGATATTGGTTTTAAAGTGGCCATGGTGGGCGACGGAATAAATGATGCGCCAGCTCTAACACAAGCTGATTTGGGAATTGCCATGGCCAGTGGAGCTGACGTAGCTATGGAAGCGGGAAATGTGGTGATTATGAACAATGACTTAAAAGGGGTACTAACAGCTCTCGAGCTATCGAGTGAAACGGTGGGAAAAATTAGAGAAAACTTGTTTTTTGCCCTTTTTTACAACGTATTGGGGATACCGATAGCAGCCAGAGCGCTGGTTGGATTTGGTCTAGTTTTAAAGCCGGAGCTGGCCGGTCTAGCCATGGCTTTATCTTCGGTATCTGTGGTAATCAATTCGCTTACCCTGAAGTTTTTTAGGCCTGGGAAAACTAATTGGATATCTAGGCTAGCGCCGATAGTAATGGTGAGCATATTTTTGTTAATTTTTATTGAATTTGCCCGGTTCTCGACTGTCATGAGGCAATAAGAGATAAACGGAGTATTGATTTCGCCTTTTCTTCGGGTTATAAATTAGAGATGGATATGGATTTAACTCCCCAATCTACCAAATACCTCAAAGAGACAGATTTGGAATACCGTAAGATTATGGGGCAATACTTTACCCCAAAAAATATTAGGGAGGAGTTAATCGGATTAATACCCAAAAACTTAAAAAACCCAGTGGTGCTTGACCCAGCCTGCGGTAGTGGAGAATTTTTATTAACGGCAAAAGATTATTTTGATAAACCGAAATTGGAGGGTTGGGAGATTGATAATAAGTTAGTAACGATTTCTAAAAGTTTAGTGCCGGGAGCAGTCATTAAACAAACTGACTCGCTTTTGTATGACTCTGACCAAAAATTTGATGTGGTGATTGGTAACCCGCCGTATTTTGAGATGAAACCGGACAAAGAAACCAAGATTAAATTCAAAAATATAATGGGCGGAAGATGTAATATATTTAGTTTATTTGTATACCTGGGACTGGAGCTATTAAAAGAGGGTGGATATTTGGCTTACGTAATTCCCCCATCAATGAACAATGGAGCTTATTTTGCTAAATTGCGGGAATATATTGTGAAAACAGCGGATATTAAGACCATAAAAATCTTAAAAACGGATTTGTTCTCCGGGGCCCAACAGTTAACCATGTTAATGGTGCTTCAAAAAACCAAAAATACAGGTAAGTATCAATTTAAAGTGGACGGAATCCGAATATTTAGCCAGGACTGGGAGTATTTGGAAAAAGCGTTTAAGGGAAAAAAGACGCTTGAAACAATGGGCTTTAGGGTTAGAACCGGAAAAGTAGTGTGGAACCAAAATAAAACAAAATTGAGTAATAATAAAAATAAAACACCGTTGATTTGGTCGCACAATATTGGGGCTGGTGGAAAGCTAGTGTTTGATAACAAAGAAAATAAGCTCCAATACGTGGACTTACCTAACCCTGAGCGCGGGCCGGCGTTGGTAGTTAACCGAATAACTGGAGCATCAACCAGCGCCAAGATCAGAGCGGCGCTGATCCCGGAGGGGTTTGAATTCTTTGCCGAAAACCATTGTAATGTGATTTACCCACCAATAAGGGACGGGGAAGGATATGACATGAACCTAATTTTAGAAATACAAAGACAGCTTAGGTCTCCTGAAAAAGTGAAGATATTTCAAAGTATTACCGGTAACACCCAGATTTCTAAAAACGAGTTGGAGAAACTTTTTCCAATTGACTAACTACTTTGTTAGATCAAAGATTTCAACTGACGGTGTGGCTATACCAAAAAAGATATTACGCCAGTGAAATTTAAGATGGAGCTGATTAACGCCAGCGCATTTTAACCAGATGCTTTCACCATCAATAACCGGAGTGAAGTTTGGGCAGTCGTTAACCCAAGTGGCAATCTCCTGAGGACCGTCGACTCGAAATCGTTTATTAAAATCTGGCTGCTTGGGGTAATAGAAAATCACGTAATAATTAGCGGACAGTGGAAGAATCTCATTAAAACCTAGTTCCACTTTGCTTATTAGCAATGGAAGTGTGTGAAAGCCACATTTAAGAAGGGCGGCAAACTTGTTGAAGCGCCCTGGAGTAAAGCTTTTGACTTGACAGTCAGCCAAATAGCCGGTTAAATCCGCGTGGGCCAGGTTGATAATCTTATCAATTGTGTCAACTGACTGAGCGGTAGACGAATCAAGGTATGAGGAGTAACTGGCCTTAATGGTGGTTATTAAATTGGACATGGATCCGGTTTTTAAATTGTGAACTTTGGCAAAATCATAAACCCGCCCTCGAAGAGCCCGGGCTTTTGTATCAACAATCTTTTGGAGTGGCGGAGAGTGGAGGCGACTAAGCGGCAGTAACTCCGAGTCTGTGTACTGGTTTTGATTGAGATACCCCAAAATGGAGTTTTGATAATTATTTTGAAGCCGCCAATCACTCCAACCAAGGCCTGAGTTTACTAACCCTAAAACAGACAAAATATTTTGACTGGTGTTGGCCAACGTTCCCCGAGCGGCGCTACTGGTTTGAAGCATTTTTAATTCAATATCGATTGATTGACCATGCGTAATAATTGTCAGATCTCCCCTACCAGAAAAGTCATTTTCAGTATTGACGGCGTGAGTTACCGGGCCAAAATATTTAGTGATAAAGTCGGCAATTTCACGAGCTTTGGAATAGTCTTTGTGGGCGCGGTTTTCGGGAAAATCCAAACCGTTTAATAGGTCACAAACTAATTTAACTTCAGTAACTTTTCCCACTTCCGAGTCTAACATTTTTGGATGAGTTATAATGTTTAGCAAGATTCCAAAAAGTATTAAATATCCTAAACTATTATTACTGCTGGGTGCGATTGTTTTTGCGGTAGGATTGTATGCGAGTGCTAACAATAATCAGACTTTCGGCAAATATATATATTCTTGGGGGTATTTGGGAATTTTAGTAGGCGGGTTTTTTTATGCGTATGGCCTAACAGCAGCCCCGGCGACCGTGTTACTGCTTGTATTGGCTAAAACTCACAGTTTGCTAATTTCAGGATTGTTGGGGGGATTGGGAGCGCTGGTCGGTGATGTGATTATTTTTTATTTTGTCAGACAAACATTTACCCAAGAAATTGAGAGACTAAAGTGCGAAAAAGTATTAATTGCCTTAAGAAAGTTATTAAAATGGGGCTTTGGTTCATTTAGTAAATACGTGCTTCCAGTAGTGGCGGGAATAACTATTGCTTCGCCACTACCAACCGAAATCGGGGTGTCCATACTGGCAACACTCAAAACTCTATCGATTAGAAAATTTATTTTGCTTGCTTATGTTTTGCATACTATTGGAATATTTACTGTATTGTGGATTGGAAAAAACACTTAAAAAACTTTAGGGGTGTAAGTCTGTTGATCTAAAAACATTAGTTTAACAAAGGCGCTTAAAGAAATTGCTAAAATGAAAGTAGATTAAGTCATATGCTCGAATTATCATCAAACACAATAAAAGCGCTAGGTATTTTTGGCAGACTCAGTGAGGAACAAGAAAAATATTTTGATTCTCTTGAAGATAAATATTGCCAGTCTCCGAATAACAGTTTGAAGCGTGACATTTTTAGACACTTAACGCTGACATTTATAAATGACGCTACTGTCACTGATGTTCGAGCAGAACTTGATCTTTTGTGCGACTTAAAACGGTTTTTACCTCTCAGACTACAGACTAAAAAAGCTTTCGTAATGGATGAAGTCACGATACCCGGAGCCCAGCATGTAGCAATTGAGTTTGGACTTGAGCAAACAAAAGAGTTGGTTGATTTTGTTAGAAAGAGAGCTGGTGATAAGACAGTAGCGACTTGGTACACCAAAGTTGTTTGGTTTGTGCCAAAAGACAATCAGCAAGCAGTAATTGATGAATTATCCAACTTTAATGAGTTAGTTTTTAAGGACTTTTATCTGGTAAGTAACAAACAAGATGAGGCAAATACAATTTATACGACCAGCCAATTCTTATTCAAGAGAATGTGAAGTATCGTTCCAAGTTTCCAATTTCCATTTGTCGTCCTCAAAAGTACAAATGGAAACACCGGCAGAATTGAGTCTCATAAAGTTTTTAAGACGAAGTGAGAGACCGACAGGATAATCGGTACCAAACAACATTAAGCCGATTAACAGGGCAATAAAGTTGCCGTGGCTGACTATAACTATGTTATTACCACTAAGTGATTTTATGTAATCAAGAGCTTCAAAACCTCGTTTCTTTAGATCTTCAAAATTCTCTTCATCTGAATAGTGCCAGTTTGGATTAACCAAATACATTTGGCCAATTTTTTGTAGAATGGCTTTAACTTTTTCATTATCTTTAGGTTGGCCAATAACTTCAGTAGGTTTCCGAACTTCGGCAAAAAGAGATGAGACTGTAATGTTTGACGAGATAGCCTGAGCAGTTTGAAAAGCCCGGGTGTGAGGGCTGGAAATAATTAGATCAACTTCAGTATTGGCAAACCTTTTATTTAGCTTTTTGGCTTGTTCAAGACCTGCTTGATTTAAAGGTTCATTATCCGGCTGGCTAATTTTCTTTTCAAGTGAATCGGTAGACCCATGGCGGACAAAATATATTTTCATTACGGGGTATTTATAATTTCAACTAAATTGGTATAAAACAACAGGTATTGACTAAGTTTGGGAGATTATTACATCTCCGTCTCGCAAAGCTTTATGATCTTTCCCCTGTTCAATTAAGTAGGTAACTTGTCTTCCGGCGGCTTCAGTTTCCGGGTGTCCAGGGGACTCAAAATGGGGCACTAATGAATAATCAACTAAGCCTAAACCTTCCCAAATGGTTGCAGGATCATAACCCTCAGGTACCACGTTAGGCGAATCTATTAGTTCTACATCTTTGAGATCTTTGGTTATTACACAAATACCAGCACTATAGCCTGCGTAAACAAACTCCCGATTATTTCGTTGTGCTAATAACCACTCATCCATTCCTGACTGATGTAGCGACTTTCGGAGAACAAAAGTATTACCACCTAAAACCCAAACGGCACCTAAACTGTTGAGTTTCTCTTTAAGTTCAGCTGACTTATTGAAATATTCTCTTAAATCTATGACTTCTGGATTAAGACCAATGCTATTCAAGCCATCGGCTTCTCTTTGCAAACTAACTTTTCGTCTTTCAACATCAGCATACTGGTCAAGAGCATTAGGAATTATGCCAATTTTTCTGTTTTCACCTACTAAACTGGCTAACTGTTGCGGATTGTTTCCAAAACGAAAAGAGGAAAGATACAGTTTCATGATTTATTATATCCGAGGTATTTTCCCTATTACAGGGTTTATTTTTGGGAAATGTCAGTTTTGGGGAGGTATTAACTGGGGTTAGGATAAATATCTTTCAAATATTTTGAGAACGAGTTTTAAACTAAACTCTTCGAATAAAGCTAACAATCAAATTTAATTAAAGGAACAAACATTTCACTTGAACTAGTACCGCCATGGTTACCAATGTGACATTCTTTTTTCTCCGTTAATAAAAAATCTTTTAAGATGTAATTTTCTTTCAT